>Ga0256832_1001099_pt1 | contig 18198 bp, 15 predicted proteins | sample 134614metaG_FD_190534 | JGI IMG/M metagenome (GOLD analysis project Ga0256832, IMG submission 190534) | Hydrothermal vent microbial communities from Lau Basin, Pacific Ocean - 134-614 | ecosystem: Environmental > Aquatic > Marine > Hydrothermal vents | place: Pacific Ocean: Lau Basin | collected...
ATACAATATGCGTTGTTGTACGGCGTTTATTTATTATAAATTTCTTTCAATTCACTATCAATATCTGTGTTACTCCTTAAAACCGGATTATCAACTCCGTTAAATAAAATCAACCCCCAGGCATCTTTCATTTTTGTCAAATCAATCATGAAGTTTGACTTATCCGCTTTAACAAAATTGATAAATCTTTTGTCCCTTGAGGCAAAAAATGTTGGAATATCAAGTTTTTCCAAAGTGTCGATGGCCAACTGTTCGTAATATTGATTGTCACTCACAACCTCATTCCAATCATCTCCCATTTCATCTTGCATTTTATTAATCCATGATGTGTCAGGAATAACTGAAATGGCACATATTGTATCCACTAATTTTATTTGTGAGGTATCTTTTATCTGAGTATTGGCTAATGCAAAATCCAGTTTAATATGACTGTGAAATTTCCCACCTTCTAATTTTCTGTCTTGAACGGATAGTGTATCAATCTCTACGAATTCAGATTCTTGCACAAATCCTGTCTTCACATTCTCAATGCTGTCTATTGTGTTAATTTGCTTATTTGACTTACTGTTCTTGTTTGATTGACAAGAACTCAGAATCAAGATTATACTCAATGCAATCAAGGATGATAGTCGGGTCAGTTTTTGTATTATTCTCGTATCTGAAATTATCATGTTTGCCAGATGCATTTTAATTGCCGTTAACGTTTTGCGGTATATGACGTTTTTTCAGAGCCGAGCAAGCCGAAGGCAGGCTCTGAAAAAATGTGGCGAAGCCCAGGTGAGGCTTTAGCCGAACGACGCATGCGTGTTGTATGATGTAAAGGATGATGGTTCATGAATTATTTTCTACGTCTTTAATCTCGAAAGAATTTAAATTAGCATATGATTTAAGAAAATTGAATTTGCATTCAGAATATTTTTTATGTTTTCCTGAAATATGCAATTCTAAAATATTATCTTTTCCATCAAAAATATATTTTATAAACTTTCCATTAATTCGATATACAATTACACCGCTTCCAAAAGAATATGGGGTGTAGGAAAGCTCCCAAAGTTCAAATTTAAATTTTTTTTTCAATTTACTTTCAAGATTATCTTTAAAGTCTAAGAAATTCATTTAGTCATCCTTTATTTCACACAACATCCCGCTAAACGCATTGCACCGTGCCCGAGGCAGGCGGGTTTAGCGCGGATATATGTTAGGGTTCTATTTCTTTTATCCTAATATAAGCCGCTAAACGGGAAGTCTCAAATTCAAACGGTTATGAATAATGCGGGAAGTATGTGGGGGCCGCTTCATTAACCCATGTCGTGCACGGGCGGGATGCGCATGCGGCCGGGAATAAACTTGCCGGCCACCAGCACCTGGATGGTGATATTGAATTCGGCCACGGCAAAATGCTTGCGGATATAGGCCAGCCCCACACTGCGCTGCGTGGCCGGATTAAAGGCGTAGCTGGTCAATAGGCCGATTTCCTCGTCATCATAAAAAATTTTAAAGGGCGGGGCGTCGAAAATCTCCTCCTCCAGGTCGATGATCATCAGGTATTTTTGCACCTTGTCATAGGTATCCAGGCGGGCGATGACCTCCTGGCCGGTATAGCAGCCCTTGGTAAAACTGACGGCATGCAGCAGACGCGCCTCATGGGGGTTGTAATCCTGCGTCAGCTCCGTGCCCCAGTCGGGCATGCCGCTCTCCACGCGCAGCACCTGATAGGCCCGGTCGCCGATCAACATACCGTCAAACTGCTTCAGGGATGCGGTCAGCCACTTAAACACTTCCATGCCGGGCGTTTTGGGCAGGGCAAAGTTGTAGGCGGGCACGATAAAGTTACGGTTCAGCAGGGCGGCAAACTGGATGGTTTCATACTGGATCCAGATGGTTTCATCCTCGGCCACCACCGGCGTTCCGCTCAGGGATTGTACAAAGGGGCGCGCCTCGGGACCCATGACGGTCAGCCACAGGTAATCCGCGCTGGCGTCCTTAACCTCAATATCCTCCAGAATGATAAAGCGGTTGATCCAGTCGATGATATTAGCGCTGTCGATATAGCTGGAAACGAGCATCAGCTGGTCGTCGTATTGCAACACGCGGCAATAGTCCACAATACGGCCCTTGGGGGTGCAAAAAACGGTATCGCACATAATGCCCATCACCAGTTGCATCATGTCGTTGGTGGAGATACGGTTTAATAAATCCTGAGCGTCGGGCCCCTTAAGCAACACCTTGCCCAGATAGCTGCGATCCAAAAGGGCCACCGTGTTGTGAATGGTTTCCGTTTCTTGCATCACGTCGCCGTAATCCGCCGGAATATGCCAGCCGCGCACATCGATAAAGCGCGCGCCGGAATCAGCGTGATATTTATGCAGGGGCAGCTTTTTCATCTACAAAACCTCGGGATTATCATAATTTGTCATTATCGGAGCCGGGCGGATGTATTTCCGTTGTCAGAGGACACCGTTTTTCCCGGATGCACAGGCGCTCGATTATGCGGTCATCGATCAGCGAATTTTCGATGATTGAATCAAGATCACCAGGCTCAACGGCGCCATACCAAATGCCGCGGGGATAAATTACCATGGCCGGGCCATGTTCGCAAGCATCCAGGCAGCCGGCGGAGTTGGCGCGAAACGTTTTATGCAGACCGCGGGCGGCCAGTTTCTGTTTAAGCGCTTTTTTCAGCTCCGCCCCGTTCAGACGGCCGCAGCTTTTTTTCCCTTCCGGGCGTTGGTGCTCACATATGAAAATGTGTTTTTTTAATGAAGACATCTTGCGCAGGTTCCTTCTTGCCGGGATTTCTTGCCACCGCTTCCGGCGGCCCGCTGGCAGGGAGCCGGGATATTACTACTCTCCGTTAAAACTTTTATCCCTCCGGCTCTATTCCCTGCGTCTGTATTTTTCCGCCGGGTCTTATGCAAGATCGGTGCGGGTGGCCGGGAACAACCGCCGGCAAGAAAGTTCGTTCGGCTTCTCCGTCCCGGACTTATAACCAACAAAGGCGTGACCCTCCGGTCACGCCTTTGCTTTTTTAATACGGATTATATGCTCAGAGACTCATTTCCGGATCGTAGCCTTCCAGCAACTGTCCCACCCGTTGCAGGAACTGCGCGCCCATGGCTCCGTCGATCAGACGGTGGTCGATGGTCAGCGACAGATACATGATGGGGCGGATGGCGATGGCGTCGTTGATCACCACCGGCCGTTTTTTTATGGCCCCGACGCCCAGGATGGCCACCTGCGGCTGGTTGATGATGGGAAAGCCGACACTGGTACCGTAAACACCGAAGTTGGAGATGGAAAAGGTGCCGTTGACCACCTCGTCCGGCTTCAGCTTTTTGTCGCGGGCACGGGTGGCCACATCGTTAATGGCCCGCGCCAGACCGGTCAGGTTGCGTTCATCGGCATGGAAGATATTGGGCACGATCAGCCCCGCCTCCACGGCCACGGCAATACCCAGATTAACAAAATGTTTTACCAGAATCCTGTCTCCGTCGATGGAGGCGTTGAGCATGGGAAATTCCTTCAACGCCCGGGTAGTGGCCTCGGCGATAAAGGGCATATAGGTCAGACTGAATCCCTCACGGGCCTTAAAGGCCTTTTTGTTCCGCTCCCGAATCCGGCTGATGTTTTGCATATCGATTTCGGCATAAAGGCTGACATGGGCCGAGGTGTGCTTGGATTTAATCATATGCTCGGCGATGGACTTACGCATGCGATCCATCTCGATCACCTCGATGCCGTCCGCGCCGGTAAATCCGGCCGGGGCCGCCGGGGCGGCGGCCTGTACCCGCGGCGCCTTACCGCGTCCGGCGATATGGTTCATGATGTCTTTTTTAGTTACCCTGCCGTTCAGGCCGCTTCCGGGGATGGTTTCCAGCTCGGCAAAGGCAATACCGTTTTCATTGGCGATGTTCATAACCACCGGGCTGTAAAAACGGGCGCCTTGCGGCTTGCTTTTGGGCGCGGGAGCGGGGGCTGCCGCTACCACGGGCACGGTCTCTTCCTCAACGGTTTCCTCCTGCGGAGCAGGCGCGCTGCTTTCCACCGCCTGATCGGTTTCAAACAGGGCGATCACACTGCCCACATCCACCGTGTCGCCTTCGGCGGCCAAAAGCTGGCTGATGGTGCCGCTCACCGGCGCCGGGATTTCCGAATCCACCTTGTCGGTGCTGATCTCCAGAATAATTTCATCTTTCTCCACCGTGTCTCCGGGCTGTTTCAGCCACTTAAGAATGGTGCCGTCCATGATTGATTCGCCCATCTTGGGCATAACCATTTCAAATTTCATAGTGTCCTCGTTCTTTTTTATATCGATATTTTCAGTTCAGCGTACTAATAAGCGGCCAGATCGCGCAGAGCTTTAACGATGCCGGCGGTTTGCGGCAGGGCCACCTCCTCCAGCACGGCACTAAAGGGCATGGGCGTGTCGCTGCCGCCGATGCGGCGCACGGGCGCGTCCAGATGCTCAAAGGCCAGCTCGGCAATCTGTGCGCTGATTTCGGCGGCAAAGCCGTGGAACCGTGTATCCTCCTGCGCCACCAGCACCTTGCCCGTTTTGCGCACGGAGGCTAAAATCGCTTCCGTATCCAAAGGATTGATGGTGCGGATATCGATGATCTCCACGCTGACGCCCTCTTTAGCCAGTTCACGGGCCGCCTCCAGCGATTTTTGCACCAGCGCCCCCCAGGTGATCACGGTCAGATCGTCGCCTTCCTGCACCGTTTTAGCCTTGCCAAAGGGCAACAGGTAGTCGGCATCCGGCTCGGGACGCGAGGCGTAGCTCTGACGGTACAGTCCCTTATGTTCCATAAAGATAACCGGGTCGTCCCCGCGGATGGCCGCCTTAAGCAGACCCTTGGCATCGGCCGCGTTGCTGGGGTAGGCGATTTTTATGCCCGGCAGATGGGCGAAGAACCCTTCGATATTTTGCGAATGGCACAGACCACCGTGAATATAGCCGCCCACCGGCACGCGTATCACCAGCGGCGCCTTCCAGTGGCCGTTGGAGCGCCAGCGCATGGTGGCCATCTCGTTGCGGATTTGCATCATGGCCGTCCAGATATAGTCGCCAAACTGAATTTCCACCACCGGCTTTAAACCGCGCGTGGCCATACCCAGGCCCACGCCCACAATGGAAGACTCGGCCAGCGGGCCGTTAAAGCAGCGTTCCTTGCCAAACTGTTTGGTGATGCCCTGCGTGGCGGTAAACACGCCGCCCTTGCCGCCGCCCACATCCTGCCCGAAGATGTACATGTCCTCGTTGCGCTCCATCTCTTCCTTCAGGGCGTGATTGATGGCGTCCACCAGAACGATCTTTTCACCGGCGGGTTCGCTTTTTTCATATTCCAGATCGTCCCTGTCCGAAAAAAGATGCTCGTAAAGGCTGTCGGGATCGGGATGCGGATGAGCTTCGGCCTCATCGGAAGCATCATCGACGATTTTTTTATATTCCTTCTTCAGCGCTTCCAGTTCCTCTTCGCTGACCATTTTAAGCTTGATCAGTTCCTTTTCCAGGCGGGTGATCGGGTCTCTTTTCTTATCCGCTTCCAGCTCTTCGGGGCTGCGGTATTTTTTGTCGGAATCGGAGGAGGAGTGGGGCAGCAGACGCACGGTGTCGGCCTCCACCAAAACGGCGCCCTTGCCGGAGCGGGCCTGGCTGACCGCCTTTTTCATCACCTCATGACAGGCCAGCAAATCGGTACCATCCACCTTGTAACGGTTCAGTCCTTCATAGCCGGCGCCGATTTTATAGATGGATTCCCCGGCCAGCTCCTCGGAAACATGCACGGAGATGGCGTATTTATTGTTTTGTATGACAAAGATAACCGGCAGCTTTTCGCGGGAAGCCCAGTTGACCGCTTCATGAAAGTCGCCCTGGGCCGTGGTACCCTCGCCGGAGGAGACATAGACCACCTCGTCGGTACCCTTTTTACGGGAGGCCATGGCGCAGCCGACAGCCTGTAAAAACTGCGTTCCGGTGGGGCTGGATTGCGAAACCACATGCAACGGCGCGTGTCCGTAGTGGTTGGCCATTTGTCGTCCGCCACTGCTGGGGTCGTCGGCCCGGGAATGGAACAGCAGCATAATTTCCAGCGGGGTGGCCCCGTATTGCAGCATATAGGCCAGGTCACGGTAATAAGGGTAGGCATAGTCATGGCCGGGACGCATGGCATGTGCCGCCGCGGTCTGGATGGCTTCGTGGCCGGCGGCGCCGATGTGGAAAAAGCCCTTGCCCTGTTTTAAAAGCGTCAGCATCTTGAAGTCCAGCATGCGGGACAAAACCATGTTTTTATGAAAGTCAAGCAGCGCCTTCTTATCGAAACCGCCCAGTTTTTTCCTTACAGGCATTTTAAATCTCCTTATCGTCAGAATATCCGTATCTATATCAACCGTTTCGGCTTTATCAGCAATGTCTAAAATACGAAATGTGGTAACTGCTTTTCAACTTAAAAAGAATAACTGATCATATTAAGGAAAAGCGCCGGACACGGTCTATTCCACGCGGCGGATATGCGCGCCGACGGCCCGCAGGCGTTGAACGATATTTTCATACCCGCGGTCGATCAGTTCCGCGTGATCGATGCGACTCTCACCCCGGGCGGTCAGGGCGGCAATCACCAGGGCAATACCGGCGCGGATATCGGGAGAGCTGAGTACCTGGCCCCTGAGCCCGGCGGGTCCGCTTACCAGAGCGCGGTGCGGATCGCACAGGGTGATGCGCGCGCCCATGGCAATCAGCTTATCCACAAAAAACATGCGCGATTCAAACATCCAGTCATGAAAGAGGATGGCGCCGTCGGTCTGCGTGGCCAAAACGATCAGCGGACTCATCAGGTCGGTGGGGAATCCGGGCCATAACCCGACCTTGACCTGCTCCGTCCCGGCCTTTAGCGTCGAATTGCCGATATGCATCTGCTGCCTGGCGCCGTCCGTTTCCAGATGTACCCCCATTTTTTTCAGGACATGGGTAATGGGACGCATGTCTTCCACGGGGACGTTACGGATGGTCAGGGAACTACGTGTGGCCGCGGCCAGTATGGCAAAGGTGCCGCTTTCAATACTGTCGGCGATAATGCGGTGCTCCGCGCCGGAGAGCTTTTTGCGGCCCCTTATTTCGATGCGGTTGCTGCCGACGCCCCGGATATCGGCGCCCATTTTTATCAGAAAACGGCACAAATCCGCCACGTGCGGTTCGCAGGCGGCGTTTTCTATGATCACCGTGTTGTTTTCCGCGGCCGCCGCCAAAAGGATATTTTCCGTGGCCGTCACCGAGGCTTCGCTTAAAAAGATCAGCGTATCCTTGCGTTGCCGGCGCGCGGCCCGGTAGCCGTGTTCCGTTTCCTCAATGGCGATGCCCATCTCGCGGAAAGCTTCGAAGTGGGCGTCCAGATTGCGTCGTCCGATAACGCAGCCTCCGGGCGGGGCGATGGCCACCGTGCCGTGCCGGCCCGCCAGGGCGCCCATATACAGAACCGAGGCGCGCAGTTTCTGCATCAGAAAAGGGGGCGGATCGCGGTCTTCCGTTGCGCCGCTTATGCTGAGCGCATTGGCCGCCGTCCATTTTATCTTTTTGCCCAGGGCGGCAGCGATATCCAGCATGGCGCGCACATCGCTGATATCGGGGACATTTTCCAACTGGCAGTTCTCATCGGTGAGCAGGGTGGCGGCGATGATGGGCAGGGCGGCGTTTTTATTACCGGCCACATCGATTTCCCCGCTTAGTTGCCGGCCGCCGGAGATAATAAAAGATGACATTTTGATATTCCTGGTTTTATGGGTGAAGAACGGGAAAAGGCTGCATTCAAAACTCGCCGACAAATTCTACTTCAGGTATCAGTTTCAGATCCAGCTTCTCCAGGGCTGTACTTTGTATTTTTTCAATCAGGCGGCGGATATCGGCGGCCGTGGCCTGCCCGGTGTTTTCGATAAAGGCGGCATGAGAGGGTGATATCAGCGCATCACCGATACGCTGCTCCTTTAAGCCGAGCACATGCTCTATCAGATAGCCGACGGAGGGGCTGGGCAATCCGAGCCGCTTTTGCTCTTCCGCGCTCAGGTTGCGAAACAGGCAGCCCGCCGATCTTTGCGGCTGTATGGCTTTAATGCGTGCCCATTTCCGCCCCAGGTGACGGGCAGTTTCCACCGCTCCCCGGTATAACAGCAAATCAACCTCCAGCACCGTTTCCCGTGTTTTATGCAGGATGCTGTAGTCGTAATCAAATTCAAAATAGGCATTCGGCTCCCGCCGTACATCCCGTCCGTTAAACAGCAGGGCGGAATGCACATACTGGCCGAAATATTCGTGCGCGCCGTGCATATTCATATACAGCGCGCCGCCCACGGTGGCCGGAATGCCGGAAAACCATTCCAGTCCGTAAACGCCCCGTTCATGCAGGGCTTTTATCAGCTTGATCAGGCGCGTGCCGGCCTGCACCCGTACCAGTGCCCTTTCCGAGCTTTCCCGGTTCAGCCGGGGAAGCTTTTCCGGCGGTTCAAGGGTTTGCAGCCTGCTGGCGGTATTGAGTTGCGGCGGCGGCGGGGCCTTTTCCTCTAAAATTTCAAAATGCTCATTCCGGGTTACGATAACCACGCCGGGAAACCCCTTGTCCGATATAAGCAGATTGCTGCCGCCGCCGATGATAAAACGGGGCATGTCCCTTTCGGCACACAAGGTCAGGGTATTGATAATCTGTTGCCGGTTGCGGGCGATTAACAGATAGCGCGCCGGGCCGCCCACCTTAAAAGTAGTATAGGCGCTCAGACTTTCATCACGAAAGACCTCATGTGAAATCGCTCGCAGTTGTTCATACATATCCACGCCCATGGCTCATCTTCCCGTCTTTAAAGAGCTTAATAACATATCGAAAGAATAAAAATTTCACGAACCTAAAATTTAATCAACGGACAAAACAGATACAAACCACGAACAGCTTATAACGGGCCGTAGGGAGAAAGCGCTGTTCCGGGCCTAATTCTTTTGCAAACAGTATAGGCATTGGTTAACTTTTTTGCCGGTGAAAAACCGGTTTTTCACCTGTCCCGTTCTAAAAATTCAACCACAGGAGCCCGCCATGTTCAAAATATTAATCGCCGACAGTCTTCCTGACGATATCCTTAACAAATATGATAAAACCAATGGTATTTCCGTAGTCAACAAAACAGGCATTTCAAAGGAGGATTTGATTGCGGAAATCGGTGACTACGACGGTCTGGTGGTACGCAGCCGTACCAAGGTTACCGCCGATGTCATGGCTGCTTCCAAAAAATTAAAAGTGATTGGCCGCGCCGGCGCGGGTGTGGATAATATTGACACGGACGAAGCCACCAAGCGCGGGATCATCGTTATGAACACCCCCGGAGGCAACACCATGGCCGCCGCCGAACACACCCTGGCCATGATGCTGGCCGGGCTGCGCAACATAGCGCCCGCCAACGCCTCCATGCGTCAGGAAAAGTGGGATCGTAAATCTTTTCTCGGTCATGAAATCTATCAAAAAACGGTGGGCGTGGTTGGTCTGGGTAAAATAGGCCGCGAGGTGGCCAAGAGGCTGAACGCCTTTGGCGCCACCGTTTTGGGCTATGATCCCATCCTGACCAGTGAACATGCCGCCCGTTTGGGCATTAAGCTGGTGGATTTGGATCAATTGTACGCCCAGTCGGATATCATCACCCTGCACGTGCCCAAGATGGCCGAGACCCTGAATATGATCAACAGCGTCTCCCTAGCCAAATGCAAGGATGGCGTGGTTATCGTCAACTGCGCCCGCGGCGGCATCATCAATGAGGACGATCTGGCGGCGGCTCTGGAAAGCGGCAAGGTCTCACTGGCGGCCATCGACGTGTGGAGCAGTGAACCGCCCGCGGACTTTAGCCTGGCCAAACATCCCCGGGTGCTGGCCACCCCGCATCTCGGCGCCTCCACCGAGGAAGCCCAGGTAAAAGTGGCCGATCAGGTTTTGGATCAGATGATCCACTACTTTACCAAAAACGTGGCCCGCAACGCCATTAACTTTGTTTCGGTGGATGAGGAAATTCAGGGGCTTATTGCCCCCTTCTTTGAACTGGCCCGGCGCCTGGGCACGGTGTTCAATCAAATAAAAAACGGCCGCCTGCGCGAAATCTCCGTACGCTATTACGGCACCACCCTGGATGTGCCGGTGGAACCGATCACCTCCTATCTATTGATGGGCGCGCTGAAATCGGCCACGGAAAACCCCGATGTTGAACTGGTCAATCCGGTCAATGCCCTGACCATTGCCCGGGAGCGCGGGGTGAGCATTGAAATTGCCAAAAAGGATACCCCCTTAACGGTGCACACCAACGCCATCGCCTGTGACTTTATCACCGACAACAGCACGGTGCATCTGGCGGGCAGCGTGGTGGGTCAGAATATTTTCCACCTGATCGAATACGGCCCCTTTAAGCTTTCCGCCGAGCTGGGCGGTCAGATGCTGTTTATCGAAAACGACAACGTACCCGGTATTATCGGTAAGGTGGGTTCCATACTCGGCGAGGTGAATATCAATATCAACCATATGTCTTCCGGCCGTGACGGTGACGCCAAAGAGGCCCTGAACGTGTTTAATGTGAACGGTCACCTGCAATCCGACCTGCATGTTAAGCTGGAAGAAGTAAACGGTATAAACCGGGTGGTTATCGCCGTGGTGGACAGCCATTGATACGCCTGAGAAGTCTTCCGGCCGGTGCGACCCTGGCGGTAACGGCGCCGGCCTTTCCGGCCGATGTGGAGAAGATTGACAAAGGCATCCGCTATCTGGAAGGCCTCGGTTACCGCGTGCGGCGAGGCGAAACCCTTACCGCCAGGGAGGGCTACCTGAGCGGCGACGATACGCTGCGTGCCGGTGAGCTCAATGCGTTTTTCGCCGATGAGGCCGTTGACGGCATTATCTGCGCCCGGGGCGGCTGGGGCACGCTGAGGCTTCTGGATAAGCTGGATTTTGAGCTGATCGCCCGCCGTCCCAAAATGATTTCGGGCTATTCCGACATTACCACCCTGCAACTGGCCCTGCTGGCAAAGGCCGGCCTGCCCTCTTTCTCCGGCCCCATGGTTGCCGTGGAGATGGCCGACGGCATCGAGGATTTTACCGCCCGCCATTTCTGGGAGCAGATAAATAATCGCAAGGAAAACTATACGCTCGACCTGGCCGCCCTGGAGGTAAAAACGGAAAGCGGGGGACGCGCGGAGGGGCCGTTGATCGGCGGCTGTCTCTCCCTGATCAGCCACCTGCTGGGCACGCCCTATATGCCGGATGTAACCGGCAGCATCTTTTTTATCGAGGATGTGGGCGAGGAGCCTTATAAAATGGATCGCTATCTGGCTCATCTGCGCCAGGCCGGGGTTTTTGAACGGATCAATGGGCTGATTATCGGTCAGTTTCTGGATTGTGAGGATGCCCGGCGTCCCGAACCCACCATACATGAAGTGCTTTACGAATATATCCGGGAATTGACCATTCCCGTTATTTACGATTTTCCCTATGGGCACGGCATGCGCAAGGTGAGCATGCCCATCGGCGCACATGCGGAGCTGGATACCTATTCCGGCACACTCTGCTTCAGCAATCTGTTTTCAGACTGAAAACATACCGAAAAAGTAGCGGTCTCCGATTTCTGGCCGTGGCGGCCTGGGTGGTTGTGCGCAAAGACCCGGCTCTTACGATGGCCTTTGACCAACGATGCAAAAAAACGAAAGACCGGATGCGATCGTTCGCATCGTCTGAAATTTATTCCACAGCCCGAAAGCCGTACCGATGAGCGGTTGGGATAGAAGACGTAAGGCCTGGTAACGCCGGGACGCGGAGAGCGCCGGGGATTTAAAACGATACTCTGCCCTGCGGAATATAAAGTAACGACTGTCAAATAAAGATTAAAAGAGATTTGCTTCCCGAAGGGATTGTGTGGTTCCTTTGGGATAACACCCGGTTGCTGAACGCTTTGACACGGTTACTCCATCAGGCGTTGCGCATCATCCTGATCGAAAACCACCCCAACAGAACAATGATTAATCCCAACATGAGCCACAACCAATATCTGTTTTCAAACAGGGCCGGACTTTTGACCGCCTTTTTTACCAGTAAGCGCTCTTCTCCGGGGGTCAGGGCGTCAAGAGAATCGGGTATGCTTTCCGCAAAACGGATAATGTCATAAGCGGGCCGTTTTCCATTGGCCCGGCCATAATACAGGTAGTAGTCCGCCGGTTGCGTCACACGGGTAACCAAAGTGTAGATATAACCCCTTACCTCTGTTTTCCAGGTGTGTAAGGGCGGGTTGTCATCGTTGTTGATGATGATTTTCAGTCTTTGTGTGGTGATGGCCGGGAACACAAAAGCATTTTCCCCGCGGGAGTCGAGTATACCGGAAGCCAATCGCCGGTAACGGTATTTCCAGCCCCGGTCGGTTTTAAAACTATCTGCCAGATATTTTATGGTAGTGGGCCGGTAGTAATCGATGCTGTCGGTAACGGTAAGTTTGAGATAACTTACGGGCACGGGCTGTTTCAGGCTTGCTTCCAGAATGGTTTGCCGCGCGCGCCGTTCCTCATGGGTTTCCAGGTCTGTAACCGGATAAGAACGGAAAGTACTTTTGCCCTTTATTATACGGGAAAGGGTGGCCGATTGCAGCCCGGGGTCACCGGTAGCCGGAATAAAAAGTCTGAAAAAGCGAAAATCGCTTTCCGGAAAAATAATATCCGTGAATTTAAAAGCCGTCTCATTGTTTTTCAGAGAAAGAATTCTGTAATCCTGTGTAAGCGTATACCAATCCCGCTGATCAGCACTGCCTTCCAGACGGATACGCCAGTCGAAGTCCTCGGTTTTAAATTCCGTGGTGATTTGATTGATGGTAGTTTTTCCGGATCTTTCAAAGGTGTAAAAGTATCCCTTCTTATTGCGGGTACGGTTTATTGTTCTAAAGGAAACCTGCTGTATTTCTTCCCGGCCCCGGGAGGTACGTAAAATATAGGGGGCCTCAACCGTATCTCTTTCCGCGGTGAAGCCAATAATCCGTAGATCGGACATATCGGGTTTTATCTTTGCGAAAATCTCAACGGGCAAATCGATTTTATACCATCCGGGAGCGGCAGCGGACAGGGAACGCTTATACGCATAATCTTGCCCGAATCCGTTTAGGGAAAGCAGTAACAGAAGAGTAAGAAGCTTTTTAGTCATGACTGTCTTCCGCGATGATGTTTTTATATTTATTGTACAAAAAGGAGCTTATCAACAACAGCAGACCCAGAGTGACCAGCACAATGGTTTTGGCAATCGTATCCAGGGTGGCCAGATCATAAAACAGCAGCTTAAGGATGGTGACGGCAAAAACCACCATGGCGGCAATGCGCAGGTGCTTTTTCTTTTTCCAGATACCGAGGACGATCAACAACAGGGAGTAAAGCCCCCACAGGATGCTCAGGCCCAACATCTCCGGCGAACCGACGGAAGCGATCTCCATCCAGTTGATCAGCTCGCTGCTGGCTATCCACAACAAGACACCGTGGATAAAGATATCCACCGGCTTAATAAGGCTGCGTTTCATAAACTCCTGCCGCGCGCCAAGATGGATGGCATACAACACCAGCGCGGCAAAGACCAGCGAGACATAGCGGATAGCGATATGGAAAACGCCGTAGTGATAATATTCCGATAAGGGCTGTTGCAGATAGCTGAGCCGGAGTTGGCTGAGCTGATCGAGGCCAATGGTCAGAAAAACAAGAAGGGCCAGACCGTTAAATACCTGGCAGGCGACGCCCAGACGGGCATGACGCAGCTTTTTAATATTGACCAGGGAAAGCAGGGCGGTAAAGAAAAGAGTATAATTAATCACCCAGATATTTCTGAAAAGGGTCAGGTCTTCGTTATATATTTGGGAAGATATATTACCGCTCTCCGGAAGCGGGGTCAGGGCGGAGTCAAGATAAAGCCGGTTCCAGTAGTTGATGATTTCGATGCGAAAAGCATTATAAAGGCTGATTAAAAAAACCGTGGCGATAAAAATGGAAAGCAGGGTTCTCCGGTTACCGCCAACAGGGTAAAGCTGTTTGTCTTTTTCTTTTTGATCCAGCCAGGTGATAAAGCCGAAGGCCGAAGCAAACAGCAATGAGCTTAAGAAACGGACATTCAGCACGGGAAGCGCCTCACCTGCGGAAAAGCTCATGGCGTACAGGTCAACGGCATTGTTCCAATCATGGATTATGCTTAAAAAGGCCAGCAGCATCAGGGGATAGGAAAGTTTTTCATAAAGGGCTATGGTGTGTTTCCTTCCTATCCAAAACATCAGCGCCGCCTCACCCGCCCATAACAGGGTTACCCAGTTACCATCCAACTGCACGGGGATGGCAATGGCGATAAACACCAGCACCAGGCCGGAAATCAAATAGAACAGGTTTTTATCGCCGGCTTTTTTTCTGAACAATCCGGCGCTGACGGTAAAGTGGATCAAGGCATTGACCAGGGTAAACAAACCCAACAACTGTTCCATGCCTTCCCGGGTGCCCAGGGTATCATATCCGAAGCCGTAAAAAACAAAGGCGTTGCCCAGCAACATCATGATATCCTGCCTGACCGGTTTTAGCTTTTGCGGTACCACATAGGCTAACAGGGTTATATAAAACAGGATGAAAAACAGGGAGGAAAACAGCAAGGCCAGCCCGAAATGCTCATCGGCATCATAACGCATGACAAACCACGAGCCGTAGATCAGCCAACTGAGAAGAAAGGCGGTGTAGTAAAGCGACTTCCAGTTTTTGCGAAAAGCGATCACCAGAATACCGATGTTGATGACCACCATATAACTGAACAGAATGGCCACCCGGCCGGAGCCGTCGCTTAATAAAAAGGGAACGGCATAAGCGCCCACCAGCCCGATATGGGCAATAACCGCCCGGTTGTACTTTAGCGCGGCCAGAACGGTAAAGGCGGTGAAAACAGTCATCAGAACAAAGGTGGGTATTTGAGGGATCAGGGCATAAAAAGCGTAGGCGATGTAGGTAATAAAATACATGATGGCCATGGCCCCGCTCACCAGCACGGCGCTGTAGCTTTCATAGTTCTTTTTAAGCTTCATTCCCGTGGCCAGCAAACCGAGGGCGCTGAGATAGCCCAGAATGATGCGCGTAAGCGGACTGATTAAATCATGCTCGATGGAATATTTGGCTCCGATGCCCACGCCGATTACCAGGATGGCGATCCCGATTTTGTTGATCAGGTTTTCGCCGATAAATTTTTCCATGTCGGCCCTCAAATCAGGCGTTTTATAGGTCTGGCGCCTGCCGGATGGCTTTTTCCGGTAGGCGGCCGGTTCCGCCTGATGAGCAACCGTCCGCGGTTGATCTTGCCTTACCTGCTCCGGGGCGGGGGCAACCGTTTCTTTTTCGGGGCTAAGTCCCCTTTTCAGCAGATCGATTTCCCGGCGCAGTTCGCCAATTTCCCGGTCAAACTCATTTTGCCGAAGCGCCAAATTCTCCAGCTTCTGATATAAAAGGTCTATTCTCTCTTGATGCTCATTCATGGACTTTCCCGGTTAAAAGGTTTGTCTTACGCCCGCGGCATCGTTAAAGCGCCGCTTCGTTCAGGATAGCATAGCGGTGTTCGTCAAGAAGACGGCCGTTTTTATATACCGCCTTGCGGAAGATACCTTCCTTAAGGTATCCGTTCTTTTCCAGCACCCTCATGGAGGCCGTGTTATGGTCAAAAACAGCGGCAAACACACGGACAAGTTTTAATTCCTTAAAAGCATAAGCCGTGATTAGCGCCACGGCTCTGGTGGCAATACCCCGTCCGTGGTAAGGCTCCCCGAGCCAAAAGCCCATTTCGGCGGAACGGCGGTAAACATCCTGCTGCGCCACCAGGCCTGTTACCCCGCACAGAACGCCTTCATGGCTGATGGCAAAGGTCTGTTGCGGTTTTTCCTTTAGAACATGAGCGATAAAGGCCCGGGCGTCGCTTTCCCGGTATGGAAAGGGAATATAGTCACGCAGATTGTCCCATATTTTTTTATTGTCGGCCAGGCGGGCCAGGGGCGCGGCATCGGCAGGGGTCAGGGAGCGCAGGACAATTTTTTCCGGGAGAAAACGATCGGGGAGGTGCACGGGTCGGCCTGTCGGTTTATGGTGGTTTTATTAATGATACGTTAAATATAGGCCGCTTTGCCTGAAAAGGCAATGTGTGTAAAGCAGGGCTCTCATTGCAAAATGCAGTACCGGCCGGCCACAACCGTGAATTATGCAAGCTTTCCGTGACACCAAAACCATCCTAAGTCGTTTATTTTCAACAAGATACTTGCTTTGGCACGTACCATGCATATCCTTTGGCCAACAACCGAATGGGAGGTATTATGTCCGACTATAAATCCAACTACCGGGAGCGCCTGTTGCGTTCCGTTTCCCTGGCGCTGGCCTTGCTGCTTCTGGGCTTCTATCTGGGAAGGGAAAGAAAAACACTGGTTGCCGGAGAACTGCCGGTACCTCATATAGTACTCAAGACACTGCCATCACCCAAAACCATACAGAATAAAAGACCGCCCCGCCCTACGCGTCCGGTTGTGGGAGAAACGGAAGAAGACCCGGAATTGGCGGAGGATGTGGATATAGAGCGTCTTTTCACGGCGGAAACGGATATGGAGGCGGCGCCGCCGGAAGATGACGAACCGGAAACTTTTTTGCCTTACTCCAAGGCGCCGGTGCTTGTTAAACGCGTTGTGCCCGTTTATCCGCCCCTGGCCAGGCGGGCAGGCGCCTCGGGCACGGTGTATCTGAAGATATTTGTAAATAAAAAGGGCCGGGTGGAAAAGGCCGTGGTGATCAAGTCGATTCCCATGCTCGACCAGGCGGCAATCGAGGCGGTGATGAAGTTTGAATTTCAACCCGCGTTGCAACGGGATCGCCAGGTGGGGGTGTGGATCTCCATCCCCGTCCGTTTTGTGCTGAAATAGTTTCCGTCCCATAAAAAAGCCGCTTTTATTTATGCGCGCTTCTGGATAGATTAGGGCCCGCCCGTTCCGGTAGGCTTCTTCCCGACGGGCCCTGTTTAAACGAAATATAATCCCGGGAGATATCATGCGCATACAAACCCTGTCCGTCGGCCCGTTTCAGATGAACGCCTATGTGATTTACAGTGATGACCGTAAAAACTGTTTATTGATCGATCCCGGTGATGAAATCGAAAAGATAAAAAGCTTTTTGGAAAAAGAGGAACTAAAGCCGCGGGCCATATTCAACACCCACGCCCATATCGACCATATCCGTTTTCTGGCGGATATACAAAAGGCCTATGATCTGCCACTCTATCTGGCGGAGGAGGAGTTGCCCCTGCTCAACTATCTGCCCAAACAGGGCGCCATGTACGGTCTGGAAACGGGTGCTGTCCCCACGGTGCATCATTTCCTGAAAGAGGGGCAGCATTATGATTTCGGAGAGCTGAGTTTTCATACCCTGCATACCCCCGGCCACTCTCCCGGCAGTATCTGTTTTGTTTTTGACGATTTTGTTATCAGCGGCGATGTGCTGTTTTACAACTCCATCGGACGTACCGATTTATACATGGGGGATACGGATCAGCTTTTGACTTCGATCCGCACGAAGTTATGGCCCCTGGATGACAGTATGACGGTTTACCCCGGTCATGGCCCGGCCACCTCCATTGGGCGGGAGAAGAAATACAATCCCTTTTTAAAATAGGCCTTTTCGACGTCTCTGCCTTTCACCCGGATTTCATAGCCCCGACCTCCGGGCCGGGCCCGTACTTTAGCTCAATTCCGGGCGGCAAGCCTCTTATCGCCACCGGTTATTTACTGTGGCGTATCCAGTAGATGATCTCCGACCAGCTCGGTTTTTTGCCCATCATCAGCGTGGTGACGCGGAACAGGCGTCCCGAAATCCAGATAATGACGGCAATGGAAAACAACATGATGCCGGTGGTGATTATGATATCCGTCGTTAGCGGCTGACCGCTGAGGGGAATGCGCAGGATCATGAACGAGGGGGTGAGAAAAGGTACGTAGCTGAGCAGGCGGATCCAGAAAGAGTTGGGGTTGATGACCACCAGCAGCGAAAGCAACACGGGGAAAATAGCCACGATGCGCAGTAACTGGTTGACCTGCTGGGCGTCATATTCGTTGGAGAAAATGGAACTGAACATGATGAAGATGGCTCCGAAAAAGAGATAGCCCAGGCTGAAGTAGAGC
>Ga0256832_1001100_pt1 | contig 18194 bp, 18 predicted proteins | sample 134614metaG_FD_190534 | JGI IMG/M metagenome (GOLD analysis project Ga0256832, IMG submission 190534) | Hydrothermal vent microbial communities from Lau Basin, Pacific Ocean - 134-614 | ecosystem: Environmental > Aquatic > Marine > Hydrothermal vents | place: Pacific Ocean: Lau Basin | collected...
TTAGATATTACCCCTGTCCCGCAGGCTCCTCCTTTTGTGGCGGGAATTATCAATCTCCGTGGGCAAATCCTCACCGCCATTGATCTTGCCCAACGCATCGGTTTACACCACGAAAAAGAGGCTTATAACAACGTGATTATTGGAAGAGATGAAGAACCTCTGAGCCTTTTGGTAGAGCAGGTGGGGGATGTGTTAGAGATCCCTACTTCTAAAATCGAAAACCCTCCGGACGTCATCGAGGGGCTAGACATACAATTTGTAAAGAATGTCTCTAAACTGCCAGACAGACTTTTGGTTATCCTCGACGTGGAAAAACTTTTGGCATATTAAAGACATCTTCTAAGGGGTAAGCCCGGCTTACCCCTTCTTATTTCTATCTCATCTCCTTCGTTTAAAAAATTGATACCTTTCCCTCGTTAGCCTCAGAATCTGCAAGATTTTTCGTGTATAATCCAGCGTAAAAGATTAGCTGCAAGGGGGTCTTGTGGAGGCCAAAGACCGTTTAATCTTTCCTTTGGATTTGGCAAATCTTGAAGAGGCGCGGAAGTGGGTGAGGCTTTTAAGAGAAAAGGTAGGGGTTTTTAAGATAGGCCTTGAACTTTATACCGCAGCGGGTCCCTCTGCCATTGAAATGGTGCGAGATGAGTCTCAAGCCGATATCTTTTTAGACTTAAAATTGCACGATATCCCCGTAACCATGTCCCGTGCCGCACGGATAGCGAGTTGGCAAGGGGTGGATTTTCTCACCGTACATCTCTTAGCGGGGAAACAAGCGGTAAAAGGGTGTGTGGAATCAGTAGAAGGTGGGCTCAAGATCCTCGGGGTAACCATCCTTACTTCTCACACCCGGGCAGATCTCATGGAAATAGGCTACGCACCGGAGCTTTCCCGTGAGATTCCGGAAGCTGTGCGCCGTCTGGCCCGTTTGGCCTACCATTCAGGTTGCTACGGGGTGGTTTGTTCGGGAAAAGAAGTCTCTATGTTAAAAGAAGCCTTTCCCCATCTTAAAGCCGTGGTCCCTGGGATTCGACCCGCGTGGGCGGCTGAGCCCCAAGATCAGGTCCGGATTACTACCCCAAAGGAAGCAATCTTGGCCGGGGCAGATTATCTCGTGGTAGGGAGGCCTATCAAAGAGGCTCCTGACCCGCTTGAGGCCGTCTCTTTGATCCTGGAAGAAATGAAAGAAGCTTTTGTTCTACGAGATGGCTAGACGCATAGGCACAGCGGATCTCCCTTTACACGGAGGGCATGCCCCGCGCTGGCTTTTTGCCCGCATGGTACGTTTGTCGCGGGCCCTCATCCAAATCATTATCCGGGACTTTGGTCCTGAAGATCTACTCGCTCGCTTGGCAGATCCCTTTTGGTTTCAAGCCTTTGGTTGCGTCCTGGGGTTTGATTGGCATTCCTCCGGGCTCACCACTACGGTTTGTGGGGCGTTAAAAGAGGCCGTAAAACCTCTTTCCTTAGAATTGGGGTTTTTTGTATGTGGAGGGAAGGCTCGTGCTTCAAGGCGTACACCCCAGGAGATCCTCTTTTGGGCGGAAAAGGCCGCTTTACCAGGGTGTTTTTCTAGTTTGGTTCGGGCCAGCCGTTTGGCGGCTAAAGTAGATAATACGGCCCTTCAAGATGGATACCAGCTGTATCACCACACCTTCTTTTTTACCAGGAGCGGCCAATGGGTGGTGATCCAACAGGGCATGAACGAGACCAACCGTTACGCCCGTCGTTACCATTGGTTAGGAGAAAGGGTGGAGAGTTTTGTTCTCGAACCGCACCAGGCCATTGCTTCCCAGAGGAAGGAAAAAGACGTCTTGAATTTAGTGGCCCGAAAAAGCATTCCCACCCAATTGGCCATCGTGGATATGGCTTCTCGCCGTCCAGAGGAAACCTTAAAAGAGATGAAGCTTGTAGCCCGTTTAATCCTCCCTCAACGCCACGGTCTTTCGGAGAAAGATCTATTACCAAAAGGGCTCCATAAGGTTTTGCTTAAGACATATACACAACCCCCCACAGATTTTGAAAAGCTTTTGGAAGTGGAAGGCCTAGGCCCTAAATCGCTCCGGGCTTTGGCCTTGCTTTCCGAATTGGTCTATAACACCCCTGTAGCACGTGAGGATCCTGCACGTTATGCTTTTGCCCACGGAGGCAAGGATGGCCATCCTTTTCCTGTAGAGCGCAAGATCTACGACCAAAGTATTGCTTATCTCGAAGAGATTTTGAGTAAGGCCAAATTAAGCGGCCAAGAAAAGGACAAGGCCTTTCGTCGTCTCCATCAACTCTTTTGAAGGATATCTTAAAGTGAACCGATCTTCAGAACCTTGAAGGATGATGAGCTCCCAAAAAGATACAATTTCCAAGATATTCTCCGTTTTTAGGCCTATTTTCTCGCTTGACCGAAAAGAAAAAATTTTTTAATAAGGTCGCCAGTCCTTAAAGTTAAACAGGAGTGGCCGTGGCCTTTAAAGAGCTTCTTAAAGAGAAAAGAAAAGCGATCCTCAAAAAATGGTATCATCTCGTATTAGATACCTATCCCTCTCAAGCGGCAGCCTTTTTTCGCAAAAATAGAGATAGGTTCGAAAACCCTGTGGGGGCACGCATTTATGAAGGCATAGAAGGTCTTTTGGATCAAATTCTCTCTGAGCCTGATCCCCAAAAGATAGACCATTTCATCGACAAAATTATCAGAATTAGGGCGGTTCAAGATTTTTCCCCTGCGGAAGCGGTAAAGGTTATTTTCCTTCTTAAAAAAGCCATTAAAGAGGTCCTTAAGGATGAATTAAAGGCGGATTTTATGGAAGAATTCCTTCTCCTTGAGGAAGAGATAGATTTATTTGCCCTCAAGGCGTTTGACATTTACATGGGGTGTCGAGAAAGATTGTATCATCTCAAAGTAGAAGAATGGAAGAGTAAGCTATATATGCTTTTGAGAAAGGCTAACTTAATTTACGATACCAGAGAAGGATTTTTAATTGAAAAACAAACTTGATGTGAGCGAGGTATTATAATGGGTGTCGTATTCTCATTTTTAGTCGTTTTAGCCTTGGTAGGCGTTATTTATTTGGGAGCCGGAGTGGCAGGGCTCAAGGGATTATTTGGTGTAGTTATTCCCTATACGGCCTTCTTTATCTTTCTCTTTGGGATGATATATCGTCTTATCTCTTGGGCCAAAGTGCCGGTTCCTTTCCGTATTGTTACCACTTGCGGTCAGCAAAAGTCCTTACGCTGGGTAAAGAGAAGTCGTCTTGAGTCACCCTTCAATAATTTTGAAGTCCTCCTTCGTATGCTTTTAGAAGTTTTTGCTTTTCGTTCGCTCTTTCGTAACCTTAAGGCAGAACTCAAAGGTGGTAATCTTTATTACGGTTCCTATAAATGGCTTTGGTTAGCGGCTATTGCCTTTCATTATTGCTTTTTGGTGATTTTGATCCGTCATTTCCGTTTCTTCTCCTATCCTGTTCCTGAACCAATTCAGATTATCGATCAAATAGACAGTTTCTTTCATATTGGCATTCCTCATCTTTACCTTACGGATGCTATTATCCTTGCGGCTTTGACTTTTCTTTTCCTGCGCCGTTTAGCTGATCCTAAACTACGCTATATTTCTTTGGCTTCTGATTATTTGCCTTTATTCTTTATTTTTGGTTTAGTCATTTCTGGTCTTCTTATGCGCCATTTTTTGAAGGTTGATGTGACACAGGTTAAGCAGTTTACTTTGGGTTTGGTTCACTTCCATCCTGTACCTCCCAAGGTAGGGGTAATTTTCTATATCCATATCGGCTTTTTAAGTGCCCTTATGGCTTATTTCCCCTTTAGTAAATTGGTTCATATGCTCGGTGTTTTTCTGAGTCCTACTCGTAATTTGGCTAATAATAGCCGCGCCAAGCGTCATGAGCCTGCCCCTTGGTGGCAGAAACCCAAGTTTAAGACTTACTGTGAATGGCAAGAGATTTATAAGGACAAATTGGAAGAGGCAGGTCTTCCTATAGACGAAGATTGTTACAAATAATTGAAAATTTAGGAGAGGGTAAACGATGGCCAACGTCCCGAAGCCAAAAGAATTGTTGGACTCCATTGATTGGACTCCACCTGAGAAAGATTGGATGGATGATGTTCCTCCGAAGATCGAGCGTGGGCGTTTTTGTTACCCAGCGAAGCCGAAAATTTTAGAGGAAATAGGCTTTCCTAATCCTCGTGAATGGTCTCCTTTGGATGAGGATTGGAAACTCCCCTCTAACTTTCGGGAAATTGTCTTGGAGGGGATGAAGGATCGCCTCTCTAAATATCGTTCTTTTAAGCTCTTTATGGATATTTGTGTGCGGTGTGGTGCTTGTGCAGATAAATGTCACTATTTCTTGGGTTCGGGAGATCCCAAGAACATGCCGGTCCTGCGGGCCGAGTTGATGCGCTCTATTTATAAAGGCGAATTGACTTGGCAAGGTAAATTTTTCGGCAAACTGGCTGGCGCACGTAAACTCACAGAAGATGTAATCAAGGAATGGTTCTATTACTACTATCAATGTTCTGAATGCCGTCGTTGTTCTGTTTTTTGTCCCTACGGTATTGATACATGCGAAGTGACCATGATGGGGCGTGAGTTGCTCCATCTCGTAGGATGTAACATCAACTGGATGTTAGAACCGGTGAGAAATTGTCTTACCGTAGGTAACCACCTGGGTATCCCACCTCATACCATGAAAGAAATCATTGAATACCTGTGTTGGGATATCGAGGAGGTAACCGGGCTTAAGATAGAAGTTCCGTTTAATAAGAAAGGCGCGGAGATCCTCTTTGTGACCCCTTCGGGTGATTATTTTGCCGAGCCCGGTATCTACACCATGATGGGTTATATCCTTCTTTTCCATTATCTCGATCTTGATTGGACGATGAGTACCTACGCTTCCGAAGGAGGGAATTTTGGTCTTTTTACCTCGCACGAGACCATGGCCAAAATAAACGCCAAAATCTATCATGAGGCCGAGCGCTTAAAGGTAAAATTTATCATTGGTGGTGAATGTGGACACATGTGGCGTGTAAAACACCAGTATATGGAAACGGCTACGGGCCCGGCGCCCAAGAACCTAGAAGTGCCCAAGAATCCGATTACGGGGACTGTTTTCGAGAACGCTAAGTCCACCAAGATGATCCATGTCTGTGAATTCACGGCAGATCTTATTGCGCACGGTAAGCTGAAACTCGACCCGAGTCGGAACGATAAATACGTGGTTACATTTCACGATTCTTGTAACCCTTCGCGCGGCATGGGCTTCTTTGAAGAACCGCGTTTTATCCTCAAAAACGTCTGCAATAATTTTTACGATATGCCAGAGAACACCATTCGAGAGAAGACTTTCTGTTGCGGTAGCGGCTCTGGTCTTAACACAGACGAATTTATGGATATGCGTATGCGTGGTGGTTTGCCCCGGGCCAATGCGGTGCAGTATGTGCGAGACAAGCATGGGGTAAACATGCTTGCGTGTATTTGTGCCATTGATCGGGCGGCTTTACCTACCCTTATGAACTATTGGGTCCCTGATGTGCAAGTCTGTGGTGTACACGAATTAGTCGCAAATGCGTTGGTCTTTCCCCATGAAGAGTCCGGAGAACGGCCGCGTACCCTTGATATGCGTCAACAACCCTTGAATCCGGAGGAAGAAGAAAATGTATGATGCCGGAAAAGTCATCCCCGGATTAATTGCCTTTGTGGTTTTGGTGACCGTGCCTTTTTGGACCAACTTTGGTAAAGCGGCTCCGGAACCAAAACCAGAATTACCTAAAGAGTATAAGAAGTGTGTAGAGTCTAAAGATTTTATGCGGCGAGAACACATGAAGCTCTTGCGGAAGTGGAGATTCGACGTGGTACGTAAGAACATGCGAATCTACATCAACTCCGAAGGTCAACCTGTGAACATGAGTCTTCAGAATGAGTGTTTCCGTTGTCATACCTCTAAGAAAAAATTTTGTGATGTGTGCCATGATTACGTAGCGGCACACCCTTATTGTTGGAACTGTCACATTCCGCCGGAGGAGAAGAAAGGATGGGCGACAAAAGAAGTAAAAAATTGGACCGACGAAGTTTCCTCAGAGCAGCCGGCTTCGCATCATTAGCCGGGCTGTGGGCCTCAGCTACCGTAGGTGTCCTCTCCAAGAGAGAGGTAAAGGCCTATGCGGTGAGGCCTGGGGATAAGGCCCTTACGGCAGGCCGTTGGGGCATGGTGATTGACACGCGGGTTTGTAAGGATCATCCTGAATGTGAAAAATGTATAGAAGCGTGTCATCATGTCCATAATGTGCCCCATATCCCTAATAAACGTCACGAAATAAAATGGATTTGGAAGGAAGAATTTGAGCACGCCTTTCCTGATACGGCGCACGAATATCTAAACGAATATCTGCACGACAGAGAGTTTTTGTTGCTCTGTAATCATTGTGAGCATCCCCCTTGTGTGCGTGTGTGTCCTACACAGGCCACCTTTAAACGCGAAGACGGTATCGTAATGATGGACATGCACCGTTGTATTGGTTGTCGTTTTTGTATGGCGGCGTGTCCTTACGGGTCCCGTAGTTTCAATTGGCGTGATCCACGGCCCTTTATTAAGGATCCTAACCCCGAATACCCCACCCGTATGAAAGGTGTGGTCGAAAAATGCACTTTTTGTACTGAACAATTGGCCTTTGGTAAGCTTCCTGTGTGTGCGGAGGCTTGTCCTTACGGGGCGATTAAGGTGGGAGATTTGAGTGATCCACATTCGGAGATCAACCAGATCCTTAGAGAGAACTTTACGCTTAGACGTAAGGTTCACTTAGGAACGGGTCCATCAGTCTTTTACATTGTATAAGGTGAGGTGCCACTATGTTAGAAAAGGCGTTAGTCGGGAGTAAAAAATACTATGCCTTGGTCTTTTTTCTGGGTGCGGTTTTCCTTGTAGGTTTTTATTTCTTCTTGAAACAGCTCGCTTTTGGTCTCGGTATTACCGGGATGAGCAGAGACGTCTCGTGGGGGTTTTATGTTGCCCAGTTTACCTACCTTGTTGGAGTTGCAGCTTCCGCGGTAATGGTGGTCCTCCCTTACTATCTCCATAATTATAAAGATTATGGAAAGATGACGATTTTCGGTGAGTTTCTGGCTATTGGTGCGGTGACTATGTGTCTGCTCTTTATCGTCGTGGATATCGGACAAACTCATCGTTTATTTAATGTCCTTCTCCACCCTACCCCCCACTCTATGCTCTTCTACGACATGATCGTGCTCAACGGTTATCTTCTTATTAACCTAATCTGTGGTTGGTCTGCCTTGCACGGGGTCTATAAGGGGACCAAATATCCAGATTGGGTGAAGCCGTTTATTTATCTTTCCATACCTTGGGCGTTTAGCATCCATACCGTTACGGCCTTCTTGTATGCGGGCTTACCTGGGCGTCATTTTTGGCTCACGGCGGTGATGGCTCCTAGATTTTTGGCTTCGGCTTTTTGTTCTGGGCCGGCCTTACTCTTGCTCCTTATCTATATCGTAAAGGCCTTTACCCGCTTTGATCCTGGTGAAAAGGCGATCCGGGCCTTGGCCAAAACTATTACTTACGCGCTTTTGGCTAATCTTTTCCTCTTTGGTTGCGAATTGTTTACCTCTTTCTACAGCGGGATCCCTGGGCACCAATTTTCCATCAAGTATCTTTTTGCCGGTCTTCACGGACACATGAAGCTTGTTCCCTGGATGTGGACCGCTTATGCTTTAATGCTTGTGGCGGCGGTACTCCTGGTAATTCCTAAAACGCGAAACAACCTGGGGCTTTTACCTCTGCTATGTATCCTCGTAGTGATTGGGACCTGGATCGATAAGGGGATGGGGCTTATCGTAGGAGGTTTTGTCCCCAACCCCTTAGAGAGGATAACGGAATATATGCCCACCTTTCCTGAGGTGATGATCTCTATCGGGATCTATGCGGCTGGTTTCCTTATTATTACGGTGCTCTACAAGATCGCTATTTCAGTGATGGAAAGTCGTGGCGTGATTTAATAAAGTTTTAATGGAGGCTTTAAAAGCAAAAATGGATAAAAAGGCCGGGGGCGTCCCGGCCTTTTTTGTGCTTGCTGCGTAAAGTTAGTGTTTTAAACTTGGAATTATGAGACATTTTCCACGTTTAGTCATTTCGGGGCAGAGCGGAGGGGCAGGGAAGACCCTCTTTACCCTAGGGTTATTGGGGGCCTTGCGTCAAAAGGGGTATCGTCCGGTACCCTTTAAAAAAGGGCCAGACTATATTGACGCCGGTTGGCTTTCTTTTGCGGCTGCTCATCCGTGTTACAATCTTGATCCGTTCTTTATGTCGGAAGAGACCATCAGGAGTTCTTTTCTCTACCGTCTAGAAGAAGGAGATTTAGCGGTAATAGAAGGAAATAGGGGCCTTTTGGACGGTGTAGATGTGGAAGGTTCTTGTAGTACGGCCCAGTTGGCCCGAACACTTAAGGCCCCTATAGTGTTGGTTTTGAATTGTACCAAGGTCACACGGAGTCTAGCGGCGTTTGTCAAAGGTTGCCAAATAATCGAAAAGGACCTTTGTTTTTCCGGGGTGATTTTGAACCAAATCGTCCGCGCCCGTCACGAAAGGATTATCCGCGAAACCATTGAAAAATATACGGACCTCAAGGTGATGGGGGTTTTACCACGTTTGCGGAATTTTGCTTTTCCTATGCGGCATTTAGGCCTTCTCCCTTGGCAAGAGCACGGAACAGGGGAAGCTGTAGTAGCAAGGTTATCAGAGTTGGTCTTGGAAAACGTCGATTTAGAAGGCCTTCTTCAAGTAGCTCAAAGGGCTCCTTTGCTTGAAGGGCGTCCCCTGTGTTGGCTCAAAGAGCCCAACGAAGTGACGATCGGGATCTTCAGAGATCGGGCTTTCCAGTTTTATTATCCAGAAAACTTAGAAGCCCTGCGTTCCTACGGAGCAGAAGTATTGGAGTTTGATTCTTTTGAATTACGTGGTCTCCCAGAAGTAGATGCCCTCTATATAGGAGGCGGGTTTCCTGAGACTCAAGCAGAGGCCTTAGCAGAGAATTATACGCTCAGGCAGGAAATACGCGAGGCCATAGAAGCGGGGTTACCTGTTTACGCTGAATGCGGGGGGCTTATGTATCTAGGGGAATATATTTTCTGGAGGGGTAAAAAATATCCTATGGTAGGGGCCCTTCCCCTAGATTTTGAAGTTTGTGAACGCCCGCAGGGGCATGGTTACGTGCGCGGGAGGGTCACCGGGGCCAATGCTTTTTATCCGCAAGGGGTTCTGATCTTGGGGCATGAATTTCACTATTCACGCCCTATAAATTTAAAAGAAAACGCAGTTTCATTTGCTTTTACCTTGGAAAAAGGGCAAGGTTTCGGACAAAAGCTTGATGGTGTGGTTTACAGAAACGTCCTGGGTGCCTATACTCACGTACACAGTCTCGGACAACCAGATTGGGCTGGAGGCTTGGTGAAGGCGGCTCAAGCTTGGAAAAAATATCGCTTAGGCCCTTTACATTACTTCCGAAGGGAATTAGAAGAGGGGGCCAAACGGGAATTAGCGAGCGGTTTAGAACAGAGGGCGTTTAAAATTTTTGAAAATTAAAGTAGAAAAGGAGGCGCTTATGTTTGAGATTACCATTAATTACGACACCTGTCAGGCTGATGGTGAGTGCATTGAGGCTTGCCCCGCCCAGGTCTATGATGAAGGCGAAGACGGAAAGCCTGTGATCGCGCGGCCGGAAGATTGCCTTGGTTGTGAAACTTGTGTGGAAGTGTGTCCTACGGGGTCCATCACCGTAACCGAACTTTAATCACCTAAGCTCTTTTTTGGTATCTAGAGGGGGCCGAAGGCCCCCTTTCATGTGTTGAAGATCTCTTTTGAAGCGTATATATTCGGCTTCAAATTCCTCGAATCTTTCTTGATCAAGCAGTGCTTTCAGATAGCGTAAGCGCAAATTTAAAGCTAAATCATTGTAATTTTTGACTTTGTTGGCGATTTGTATATATTTTTGTCTGTATTCCTCTTTAAGTTCTTCTTTCCTTTGAAGGGCCTTTTTTTGGGCCTTATGAGCGAGTTCAATAGCTTTTTTAAAGCTTTCTTGAGCCCAGGAGAATTTCTCTTCGGCTAAATATGTTAGGCCCTTTTGGTAAAGTTTTTGGGCCTGGTTTAAGGTCTGCGGGGCATAGTCTTTGGCGCCGGCTAAAAAGGCCTCCTCAAGGGCCTCTTGGGCTTTGTCTTTTAGTTTTTGTGGGGGTAGAGTGGGTTTAAAATATTTTCCTATATAGGGGAGCGTGCTCAGCTTTTCTGATATTGGGGCCGGGAGCTTGAAGCCTAGATTGAAGATGAGTATTGTGCCGCAGAAAAGGAAAAAGAGGCTCTTCTTTAAAAGGTCTTTGAGCTTGGTTATAGACTCCATTATGACTCCGTTTTTTAAGATCTTGACATATTAATCTTTTCGGAGGGACACGTGAAACGCTTTTTAACCTATTTCTTTTTGTGCGTAGCGGTCTTGGCTGTTATCGGTATAAGTGCGCTTTTCTTTTATAAGTTTGAGGGGACGCCTCCAGAAATCGTCCATTTTTCCATTCCCAAATATTTGGGGCGAAAGGCCCAGATTAGTTTTGAAGCCGTGGATAAACGTTCTGGTTTGCGGTCTGTGAGCGTTATCCTGCTCCAGAAAGACCGTCAAGAGGTCATTTTTGAGCAAAACCTCCCGGTAGACCGCTTACGCGGCTCCCAAATAAAGAAAAAGGAATTCCAGGTGGCTTTTGAACCCTTGAAATTGGGTTTTAGAAGTGGGGAAGCAGAATTGATCTTTAAGGTGTCTGATGGTTCTTGGAAGAATGGTCTCAAGGGGAACACTTTAACGGCGCGTAAAAAAGTGATTTTAGACTTAGATTCGCCACGGATTATGGTGTTATCTACCCTACATTATCTCTTCCCCGGAGGGAGTAACTTAGTGGTCTACCGGATTTCAGAAAAGGTTCGCTACCATGGGGTGCGCATAGACGAGCGTTTTTTTAAAGGTTATGAATTACCAGAATATCCCGGCGTCTTGTTGGCTTTGGTCGCCGTTCCTATAGATAAGACCAAGGTCTCCAAAATGGTTATCGAAGCCGTGGACTTGGCGGGAAACAAATCAGAGCTTCCGGTTCCTTATTATTTAAAGGCCAAACGGTATCGAAAAGACGTCATTAGAATTACAGACACTTTTCTCAAGCGTAAGGTCCCAGAATTTCTTGATCGATATCCAGAAATCCCTCAAGGAGATCTCCTCCAAGCCTTTATCTACATAAACTCTACCTTGCGGGCCAAAAACAACGAGGCCATCGCGCAACTTTGTCAGGAATCACGTTTGGATAAATTTTTCGGCACAAAGCCTTTGCTGAGGCTCCCCCGTTCTGCCTCTCGTTCCCTTTTTGGGGATCATCGCACTTATTACTACCAAGGGGAAAAGATCGGAGAGGCTATTCACTTGGGGATAGATCTTGCTTCTGTCGCGGGCTCTCCCGTCCCCGCTGCCGCAGAAGGGGTGGTAATTTTTGCAGATTATTTGGGGATCTACGGAAACACCATTATTATCGATCACGGTTTGGGGCTTTTTACCCTCTATGCCCACTTAGCGGGCTTTGCGGTCCCTGAAGGAGAGCATGTCAAACGCGGACAACTCATTGCTTATACCGACACTACGGGTCTAGCCGGAGGAGATCATCTCCATTTTGGAACTTTGGTCCAAGGGGTCTTTGTAGATCCGGTAGAGTGGTTTGATGGACATTGGATCAAGACCAGGATCAACGATAAACTCAAGACCATACTCGAAAAGACCGTTAATCCTTGATTACTTTTCGCCCCTTAGCCGTTTCGTGGAGGTGATCTTTCTCTACAAATTTGAGGCGGCAGGGGAGGCCAAAGATCTCTTCGAAGCGTTTTTCAAAGGCGAGGGCCTTTTGATGGAGGCCCAAGATGCTCGGTTCAAAGAGCTGTTCGTTAATAGCAAGCCAAAGTTCTAGTTCTTCTAATTGGGTGTGTCTTTTGACATAAAGCAGATATTCTGGCACGTGGCCGTATACTTCCTCAAGTAACGCTTCGATGTATTGGAGAGAGATTTTGATCCCTCTTATGGAAACCCTACCGTCTATGTGTTCTTCAATTTGGCTGAGGCGAGGTGTTGTGCGTCCGCACATACATGGTTCGTTATAAAGACGTGTGAGATCTCCTGTACGGAAGCGAATGAGGGGGTTGGCCTTAACGGCCAAAGTGGTGATCACCAGTTCTCCACGCTCTCCCGAGGGAAGGGGTTTGCCGGTTAAAGGGTCGATAATCTCCGCGTAAAAGTAATCGGAAGCCAGATGATATCCTTCCCGATACTCGCACTCGTAACCCATGCCCGCAGCAATGGCCTCGGTGATTCCGTAACCCAAACGGGTATCTATTCCTAGATGTTGTTCTAATTCGAGACGGCTGCTCATTTCTATACCTTCCCCCACCAAGATAGCTAAACGGAGGTTTTTGGGGGAGGCAAGGCCGTGTTTATGCATGATTTGGGTTAAATATTGCAAATAAGAAGGGGTGGAGATAAGGACGGAGGTCTTAAAATCTCGCATGATTTGAAGGCGGTTTTCCACACTTTGGGGATCAGGAGGGATCACCAAGGCCCCTACTTCTTCGGCCCCTTCTTTGAGTTCTTCGATCCAAACGGACATCCCGGGATCCAAACATATTTGGACGATGTCTTCAGAAGTCACCCCACAGGAGGTTAGAAAACGGGCCGTGAGTTTACGGATGACCTTGAGATCGCGGTTGGTAAACCCCTTGACAATAGGGGTTTTGATGCCGGGGAAGGTATGGAGACGCACAATATCCCTCAAGGGCACGGCAAATAAGCCGTAGGGGTAGTTCTGGGCCAGGTGTTCCCTGGTGGTGAAAGGTAGCTTTTTAATATCTTCGAGTTCTTTAATATCTTCCGGGGAGATCGCCTTTTCATCCATAAGTTGCCGATAAAAGGGGACCCTTTCATACACACGGTTTAAGGTGCTTTGGAGGAGTTCTAATTGCCATTGTCGCCAAGCTTCGGGAGATAAAAATTCTATTTTGTTATCCATAGGCGCTCCTAGTCGGTAAATTTACGGTAATCTTTTCCCAAATAGGCCCGGCGTACGTCTTCGTCGGCCAAAAGGTCTTCGGCCCGCCCTTGGAGGATAATCTTTCCCGTTTCAAGGACGTATCCACGATGGGCTAAAGAAAGGGCCTTCCGGGCGTTTTGTTCTACCAACAGAATGGTCAAACCCTCTTTATTGAGGACTTTTATGGCCGAAAGGATAGTATCCACCAAACGGGGGGCCAGACCAAGGGAGGGTTCATCGAGCATGAGGAGTTTGGGTTTGGCCATAAAAGCGCGCCCTATGGCGAGCATTTGCTGTTCCCCTCCGGAAAGGGTCCCCGCAAGTTGACGGCGCCTTTCTTTAAGGCGGGGAAAGAGCTGGTAAACCTGTTCTAGATCGTGAAATATGGATTCCTTGGGTTCCTTTTTAAACCTTTGATAGGCCCCGAGCTCGAGATTCTCCTCTACGGTCAAAGGATAGAAGATCTGGCGCCCTTCGGGGACCAAACTTATGCCCCGGGCCACGATTTCAGGGGGGTCTTTGCCCTGGATAGGTTGCCGCTCAAAGAGAATTTCCCCGGCCCTGGGTTTGACGAGCCCCATGATGCTCAACATGAGCGAACTCTTGCCTGCTCCGTTGGCTCCGATAAGGCAGACGATTTCTCCCTCACCCACGTGGAGAGAAATGTTCTTTAGGGCCGTTACCGGACCGTATGTGGTGACCAGGTTTTTTACCACTAGCATTTGGCTTTTATCTAACGAAGATTACGGGGAAGGTCAAAATTCAACTAACCGGTTAATTTTCTTTAGGAGCACAAAAGAAGAGCATTTCCCCGCGGTCAATAGGCCATAGCTTGGTAATTTTCTTCCAGGTTGACAAAGGTGGAGTAACGGGCCTGGAACCCCAAACGAACCACCCCCGTGGGGCCGTTTCTCTGCTTTCCGATGATGAGTTCAGCAACACCCTTCTCGTTGGTGTTTTTGTTATAAACTTCGTCTCGGTAAATAAAGACGATCACGTCGGCATCTTGTTCGATGGCCCCGGATTCGCGCAAGTCCGAAAGCTGGGGGCGCTTGTCAGGCCTTTCTTCTACCCTTCTATTAAGCTGGGAAAGGGCCACCACGGGGACGTTGAGTTCTTTGGCCATGGCCTTTAGAGAACTGGAAATTTCCGAAATTTCCTGTTCGCGTCTTTCGCGGCGCTCCCGTCCGCGCATCAGTTGAAGATAGTCGATGATTACCAAACCCAGGCCGTGTTCAGCGAGGAGGCGTCGTGCTTTGGCCCGGAGTTCGAGCACGGTCAGGGCAGGGGTGTCGTCGATGAATATGGAGGCTTGGGAAAGACGGTTGGCGGCGTAAGTAAGCCTTTGCCAATCTGCCTCAGAAAGGCGCCCCGTACGTATGCCTTGGGCATCAACCCTAGCCTCGGCACATAGCATCCGGGTAGCGAGCTGTTCTTTGGACATTTCCAGGGAAAAGATGGCCACAGGGATATTGTGTTCGATAGAGGCGTGTTGGGCGATGTTGAGGGCGAAGGAGGTCTTGCCCATGCTGGGACGCCCGGCGATGATGATCAGGTCAGAATTTTGGAGTCCAGCGGTGAGACGATCAAATTCGTGAAAACCTGTAGGTACGCCTGTTACATCTTCTCGGCGTTGGTGGAGATGTTCTATCTGGAGGACGGCGTCTTTGATGACTTCTTTGATGGGGAAAAACGTCTTTTTGTCTCCTTGGGCGCGGATTTCAAAGATTTTACGCTCGGCTTCTTCCAAGAGTTCATCTACAGGCTCTACTGCTTCGTAACACCGGCTGGCGATCTCGGTGCTGGCCATGATCAGACGGCGCAAGATCGCCTTTTCGCGTACGATGTTGGCGTAATAGACCACGTTCGCAGCGGTGGGGACGAAGTTGGCCAGCTCCGCCAAATAGGAAGCCCCGCCTACTTGTTCCAGAAGATCGCGTTCTTTTAGGGCGGCGTGTACGGTGATGAGGTCTATGGGTTCGTTATGGTTAAAAAGGTCAAGCATGGTACGGAAAATGGCTCCGTGGGCCTCACGATAGAAGTCCTCGGGGGAGAGGATTTCAACCACTTTAAGAAGGGCGGATTTGTCCAAAAAGATACTCCCCAACACGCATTTTTCTGCTTCTACATCTTGCGGGGGGAGACGATCAAAGGGGTTTCCTGCCTTTTTCCGCCGCGCCATGTGCTCTCCTTATAGGTAAATTTAATTAGATTTTACCCGCTAAACTTCTTTTGGCCACAACCTCTCCTGGCGCGTATAGCCGAAGTAAGAGCTCCAAAAATTGGGGGGGCGTTACCTCTTCGGCGCGGGTATTTAAAGAGAGGCCGGTGGCCTTAAACGCGGCTTCAATAAGCCCTTTTTCCAGCCCGGTGGAAAGAAGATTGCGTAGAAGTTTTTTGCGACGGTTGGCGAAGGCCACTTTAAGGAGCCATTTGAATCTTTCTTCATGGGGAAGGGGGATGGGGTCAAATTCAATTTTGACCACGCTAGAGTAGACCTCAGGGCGCGGGTAGAAATGGTTCGGGGAAAGGTCCAGAAGTTTGCGGATCTTACCTCGAAGAGAGAGCAAGATACACAAAGGGCCGTAGTCTTTGCTCCCTGGTTGGGCCAAGAGGCGGGCGGCCACTTCCTTTTGGAACATGAAGACCGCCCAGAGCACGGCCTCTCTTTCCTCGAAGAGTTTGTAGAGTAAGCGGCTAGAAAGGTAATAGGGTAGGTTGCCAAAAAGAAGAAGCCGCCCTCCCAGTTCCTGGGCCAGGGCACGGTAATCTAAAGAGAGTATGTCTCCCCTTCGCAATTCTACCTTAGGGGAGAGGCCTTCTTTTTTTAGGACTTGCAAGAGGTTTGTGTCTATTTCGTAGCCGATAACCCTTTGGGCCCTTTCGGCCAGGGCCGAAGTAAGGAGGCCGAGCCCCACCCCTAATTCTACCACCGTAGAGTCTGGAGGAAGCTCGGCCAATGCTACGATGCGTCGTGCAAGATCAAGGCTTACGAGAAAATTTTGGCCTAGTCTTTTGCGGGCACGTAAACCGTAACGTCGTAAAAGGGCGGCTGGATGAAGTGGATCAGATTTTATATTTGGGGACGTGGCTTCTGGCATAGACGTCTAGTTCGAGATCCGCAAATATTTTTTGTTTGTATTTATGTAGGCCTACCACCGCCACCATGGCGGCGTTATCCGTGCAGAACTCGGGCCGGGGGAGGAAAAGATCGAACCCGTGTTCTTGGGCGGCCTGTTGGAGTTCTTGTCTTAAGCGGCGGTTAGAAGCCACCCCTCCTGCCACTACCAGGCGCCGGAGCTCCAATGCTTTTAAGGCCCGCAAGGACTTTTCCACCAGGACGTCTACTACCGCGGCTTCAAAGCTGGCGCACAGGTCTTGCACGGGGATACGCAGGCCCTTTTTTTGTAGATCTTTTACCAAATTGACCACCGCGGTTTTAAGGCCCGAGAAGCTAAAATCAAGCCCCTTTTCGCGCATAGGGCGGGGGAGCGGGATACGGGAAGGATCACCATGTTCTGCTAAGCGGCTAATAATTCTCCCTCCCGGGTAACCAAGCCCCAGGAGTTTGGCTACTTTATCAAAAGCTTCTCCTGCCGCGTCGTCCCTGGTTTGGCCTAAGAGGTAATATTTTAAGTAATCACGTACGAAAAACAGGCACGTATGCCCGCCGGAGACCACGAGCGCCACGAAAGGAAAAGAAGGTTTTTTTTCTTCCAAAAAAGCGGCCAAAAAATGGGCGTGAAGATGGTCCACCGCCACTAGAGGGCGCTTTAGGGCGTAGGCCAGGGCCTTGGCAAAAGAAACACCGATAACTAAGGCCCCTATGAGGCCCGGGCCGTTGGTGACCGCAATGGCTTCGATCTCTTCAAAGTTGATTTGAGCCTTTTTAAGGGCTTCTTCGGTCAAGGGGAGGATGGTCTCCATGTGTCTGCGGGAGGCCAGTTCCGGGACGATGCCCCCAAAACGACGGTGGAGCTCTATCTGCGAGGCTACTTCGTTACAAAGGATTTGGTCCTCCCCTTTTAAGACGGCAAGGGCGGTTTCGTCACACGAAGTCTCTATGGCTAAGATGTGCATACATTTAAGATACCAGAAACCAGGTCTCAGGGCACAGAAAGAACGTCCTTTTTCTTATGCCGCTAGGGAGGGGCTTCCGATTTTTTCCTTCTCTTCCGAAAAAGATAGACATGGACGATTTTCGTCGTCGGGTGGCAGGGCATCGGGAGAGGCTCAGGAAAAAATTTCTCGAATACGGTCTGGAATCTTTTAGTGACGAAGAAGTCTTGGAGATGCTTCTTATTTTTGGCACCCCCAGGCGGGATTGTAAGCCTATGGCCCGGGCGGCTTTGAAACATTTTGGCTCTCTGGCCGCGGCATTAGAAGCCCCCATGGAAGAGTTGTTGCAGATTTCGGGAATAGGCCCGCGTAACGCCCTGGCCATCAAATTTGTCCATGAGGTAGCGCGGCGTTTTCTGGCCCAAAGGGTTAAAGGACGCCCCTTTACCACCCTTGCCTCTTCACAGGAGGTTTACGAGTATTTGGCCCACAGTATGATCCCCCTCAAAAAGGAGGTCTTTAAGACCATCTTTTTGGACGCACGTCACCACATCATCGCGGTGGAGGATCTCTTTCACGGCACGGTAAACGAAAGCGTAGTTTATCCACGGGAAGTGATGGAAAGGGCGTTGAAGCACCATGCCAGCGCCCTTATCTTGGTGCACAATCATCCCTCAGGGGACCCTCAGCCTTCCCCAGCAGATGTAGAAGTTACGCGCCGTTTGTTTTTAGCGGCCAAGGTCCTTGACCTCCATCTTTTGGACCACCTCATCCTTGCCAAAAAGGGTTATTTCAGTTTTGCTGATGAGGGTCTTATCTCCCAAATCGAAACAGAATGGGGAAGGTGGTGTAGATGAAGGTCCTTATGGCCAAAAAGGCAGGTTTCTGTATGGGGGTGAGGCGGGCGGTACAACTCGCCTTGAAGGCCGCCCATGAGGCCCCCAAACCTGTTTATACCTACGGTCCCCTTATTCATAATCCGCAGGCCCTTAAACTCTTAGATTTTTTGGGGGTCCGTGTTTTA
>Ga0256832_1001101_pt1 | contig 18193 bp, 13 predicted proteins | sample 134614metaG_FD_190534 | JGI IMG/M metagenome (GOLD analysis project Ga0256832, IMG submission 190534) | Hydrothermal vent microbial communities from Lau Basin, Pacific Ocean - 134-614 | ecosystem: Environmental > Aquatic > Marine > Hydrothermal vents | place: Pacific Ocean: Lau Basin | collected...
CGGCTGCTCGGCGTGGTGGAAGGGATTTCAGCTTCGGTTTGACAGGTTTGCGCTGCCAGGGAGGACGCCGCCAGCGTCAACATCAGGCCCGACAAGCAATACAAGAGCCTATTCATACTGGACATACCCATTACCTCTTTCCCGTAATTCCGGTACATGCCGGAATCCATGTTGGTTGTAGATTGGCCCGCAATTTACCTCTCACTGTCCGGAACGAACCAAACGCACCCGCAGATAGTTGAGACGACCGGTGGAGCCGTACGCGAGGCCATTGTTGAATCTAACAGCCCAGGCGGCCTGTGTGTCAGTAGACGGCGATGCCGACCAGTAAGGCGAACCGGAAGTGTTGGGGAAATAATCAGTATCTATGGCCAGATCGGCACGGCCATAATCGACGATACTTTCCAGCTCATCCGTCGTGGGCAACCGCCAGTCACTGTAGCCACAAAGCTGTTCAGCATTGGTTCCATCCACCAATGTATCCCAGTCGTTGTAGTAAATGTCATAGCCACTGCCCAGATGGGTCTTTCCACCCCAGCGGTAGGTGTTGTCCCTGTCATGGAGGCCACCATCATCAGTCTTAACTTCCCAGATCAACCCCGTGACATTGTCCAGCACGCAAGACCAGCTGGTGGCGTCGGCGGGCAAGGGGTTGCCATCGGCATCAAGCTTGGTGAAGCTGAAACCGGCATGGCCGTCGGAATCATCATTGAGGATGGCATCGCGCCCCTGGTGGCAATCCTGGGGGGCAGCGATGTTGCCGGCGCAGGTGCTGTTATTGCCATCGGGGTAATCCCCTCCCCAGGTAATGCCGGTGTCATTGAGCACCCCCATCCAGTCCGATCCATAGGCCCTGGCGATGACAACCGCCATCTGGGCCCGGGTCAGCAATGCTTGGGGACAATAGTTGCTGGCATCGCAACCATTGGTTATGCCTTCCGCTGCCAACTGCTCTATCCAGGCGGCCGCCCAATGCGTGGCCGGAACATCGTCAAACACCGTGCCGGTGGCGCCCGGCGGGACATAAGCCTGACCATGCCTGGTTCGCAACAGGAACACCGCCATCTGATCGCGGCTCAGAAATGCTCCTGGGCAATAGTTGCCACCCCCGCAGCCATTGGTTATGCCTTCAGCAGCCAACTGCTCTATCCAGGCAGCCGCCCAATGCGTGGCCGGAACATCATCAAACACCGTGCCGGTGGCAGTGGGCGGAACATAATCCTGGCCATGTTTTGCCCGTAGCAGGAATACTGCCATCTGGGCACGATCCACATCATCATCCGGGCAATACTCTGTCGGGGTGCAGCCATTGGTAATACCTTTGGCGGCTATGGTTTCCACATAGGAAAACGCCCAGTAAGTTAAGGGAACATCCGAAAACCGGGGAGCAGCCTGGGTGGTCGAGCTTCCCACCAATACCAGAAAAAACACCAAGAAATATCCTGCTGGATTCCAGGCAAAACATCTAGAGAGAGACTGAACACACACCTTATTCCTACTGTTCATGATGCTACCCCCGCCAACTACAACACCGTGAATCCTTTGTTTAAGTCTCAATAAATTATTAGCACAATACCACCTTATTATTATGGTAATTTTTATAATCACCTCCATCTGCCCCATGCTCACAATCTATCGCAAGGGGTCGGAGCCAAATTCCACCCAAGCCCCCACTAGGAACGGAACCAGACCATTCCACATCACCAAATCTTCCCAACACCTTCCCCATTTGACTCCGACCCCGAACAACCGCCTGTCCCACCCCAGGGGTCAGAGTCAAATTCCACCCACGCTGCCACAGGAAACGCAACCAGACGATTCCACATCGGCGAATCCTCCCGACACCCTTCCCATTTGACTCCGCCCCCTCCCGGTGATTGGGTGTAAAATCTTCCCAATGAAAATCCACCTCATCGCCATCGGTGACAAGATGCCCCGCTGGGTACAGGACGGCTACGGGGAATACGCGGGACGCATGCCGCCCGAATGCCGTCTGCAGCTGGTGGAAATCAGCGCCAGGCACCGGGGCAAGAATGCCGATATCGCCCGCATCACGCGGGACGAGGGCAGAACCATGCTCGACGCCATTCCCCGCGACAGCCGGGTCATCGCCCTGGAAGTAAAGGGCCGCGCCTGGAGCACGGAGGATCTGGCCCGGCAACTGGAGAACTGGATGGCCTCGGGGCAGGATGTCTCCCTGCTGGTGGGCGGACCGGAAGGGCTGTCGACCGAATGCCGGGAAAGGGCGGACCAGCAGTGGTCCCTGTCACCCCTGACCCTGCCCCACCCCCTGGTGCGGGTGGTGGTGGCGGAACAGCTCTACCGGGCCTGGAGCATCCTGCGCAATCATCCCTACCATCGCGGCTGACACATTGCACATACAAACAAGAATCATGACTGCCAATAACATCATCTTTCGATTCAAACCGATTTTCCTCACTGCCTGCGCCCTCTGGCTGTCCTGCCTGTTCATGCCAAACACGGGCGCCGCCGCAGAGCAGGACATCAGCCTCCCCGTGCTGGACAAGCCTTTCACCGGCGACCTGCCAGAAATGAAGCAACGCCGTGTGATTCGCGCTCTGGTGGTATTCGGTCCCACGGATTTCTTCTTCGTCAAGGGCCGGCCCAGTGGACTACAGGCAGACCTGCTGCGGGAGTACGAGAAATTCATCAACAAGGGAGTAAAGCGCGAGACGGAGAAAGTCCGCGTGGTTTTCGTGCCCGTCTCCTTCAGCAACCTCATTCCCTGGCTCCAGGAAGGCCGCGGGGACATCGCCGCGCATTTCCTCACGGAGACGCCGGAGAGGCAGAAATCCCTGCTGTTTGCCTCCGGCCGCCGCATGGAAGTCGCCGAGCTTCTGGTGGCCCACAAGGACACGCCCCTGCCGGACAGCCTCGAAGGGCTGGCGGGAAAAACCCTGAAAGTGCTGCCCGGCAGCAGTTATCTGGAACACCTGCGGGATCTGAACCGGCAGTTCATCGAAAAGGGGCTGCCGCCCATGGACATCCAGGCCGTGGACCCTCACCTGAGCACCGAGGACATCCTGGAAATGGTCAATGCCGGAGTCATCAGCATGACGGTGGTGGACGACTACAAGGCCAGGCTCTGGGCCCAGGCTCTGCCCGACATCCGCGTCAGCGAGCAGCTTGCCATCAACCGGGGCGGCTTCGTGGGCTGGGCGGTGCGCAAGAACAACCCGGAGCTGGCCAAAAGCCTGCGGGCATTTTCCAAGAAGGTGCGCAAAGGCACCCTGCTGGGCAACATGCTCATGAAGCGCTATTACCAGAACACCCGCTGGATCAAGAACCCCGCCCGGGAGCAGGCCCGGGAGAAATTCGAGCAGCTGCTGGCTCTGTTCCGCAAGTTCGGCGACCAATATGGTTTCGACGCCCTGGCCCTGGCGGCCCAGGGTTACCAGGAATCCGAGCTGGACCAGAACCGCCGCAGCCACCGGGGCGCCGTGGGCATCATGCAGCTATTGCCTTCCACGGCGGCAGACAAGAACGTGGGCATAATGGATATCTCCACGGAAGAGAACAACATCCATGCCGGTGCCCGCTATCTCGCCTTCCTGCGTGACCGCTATTTCTCCGATCCGGCCATTTCCGCCGAGGACCGCATGGCTTTTTCCTGGGCGGCCTACAACGCCGGGCCGGCCAAGGTACGCAAGATGCGCAGGCTGGCGGAGAAGATGGGGCTGGACCCCAACCGCTGGTTCGGCAACGTGGAGATTGCCGCCGGCAAGATCGTGGGCCGCGAAACCGTGCGCTACGTGGCCAACATCTACAAATACTACACCGCCTACCGTTACCTGATGCAAGCCCGGGACAGGGAGAAAGACGAGGCGGCATGATCATCCTGGCCTCCCAGTCTCCCCGGCGGCGCGAGCTGCTGGACCAGATCGGCGTGGCCCACCGGGCAGCGCCCGTGCAGGTGGATGAAACCCCGCGCCCGGGAGAAGCGCCCGATGCCTTCGTGCAGCGGGTCACCCTGGACAAGGTCCGCGCCGGCCATGAACTGCACCCGGACCAGGCGGTGCTGGCTGCGGACACCTGCGTGGTGCTGGACGAGCACCTGCTGGGCAAGCCCAGGGACGAAGAACATGCCGTATACATGCTGCTGACCCTGGCAGGGCGCGGTCACGAAGTGCTCACCGGCGTGGCACTCATATGCAGCCAGGGTGAAAGCTACCGCCTGAGCCGCAGCCAGGTGCGCTTTCGCCCCATCTCCGAGGCGGAAGCCCGGCGCTATTGGGCCACTGGAGAGCCCGCCGACAAAGCCGGCAGCTATGCCGTGCAGGGGCGGGGCGCCCTGTTCATCGAACACATCGCCGGCAGCTATTCGGGCATCATGGGATTACCCCTTTTTGAAACGGGAGAATTACTCGCCGAAGCCGGCCTGTTGAGGGTGTAAACTAAGGCCATGAGTGAAGAAATCCTGATCAACGTCACTCCGCCGGAGACCCGTGTCGCCCTCATCGAGAACGGCATCGTGCAGGAAGTGCTCATCGAGCGCACCGCCAACCGCGGCCTGGTGGGGAATATCTACAAGGGCAAGGTGTGCCGGGTGCTGCCGGGCATGCAGGCAGCCTTCGTGGACGCGGGACTGGCACGGGCCGCCTTCCTGCACGCGGCGGACATCAGCACCCCCAACGGCGACAAGTCCACGGACATCACCCAGCTGGTGCAGGAAGGCAGCTATATCGTGGTGCAGGTGGTGAAAGACCCCCTGGGCTCCAAGGGCGCACGCCTGACGACCAACATCTCCATCCCTTCCCGCTACCTGGTGTACATGCCCAACAACCACACCACCGGCGTATCTCAGAAGATCGAGGATGAGGAAGAACGCCAGCGCCTGAAGCAGATCCTTCGCGAAGTGGCGGAGGAATGTGGTCTCAAGGGCGGCTTCATCGCCCGCACGGCGGCGGAGGGCATAGACGCGGAGGAACTGCGCCAGGACATGATTTTCCTCCAGCGCTTGTGGCAATCCATCCAGGAAAAGGCCCACAGCACCAACAGCATACGTATCGTCCACGAGGATCTGCCCCTTGCCCTGCGCGCCCTGCGCGACCTGGCGGGCCCGGAGGTGGAAAAGATCAGCATCGACTCCCGCTCCACCTGGGAAAAGGCCATGCAGTTTGCGGAGAAGTTCAACAAGGATATTGCCGGCCTGGTGCGCTACTACCCTGGCGAGCGCCCCCTGTTCGACCTGTACAACGTGGAGGATGAAATCCAGAAGGCCCTGGCGCGACGCGTGGATCTCAAGTCCGGTGGCCACCTCATCATCGACCAGACCGAGGCCATGACCACCATAGACGTGAACACCGGCGGCTTCGTGGGTCATCACAACCTGGAAGAGACCATCTTCAAAACCAACCTGGAGGCCGCTCAGGCCATCTGCCGCCAGCTGCGCCTGCGCAACCTCGGCGGCATCATCATCATCGACTTCATCGACATGGCTGAAGCCGAGCACAAGCGCCAGGTAATGCGCGCCCTGGAGCGCTGCCTGGCCCGGGATCATGCCCGCACCACCATCTGCGAAGTCTCCTCCCTGGGGCTGGTGGAAATGACCCGCAAGCGCACCCGCGAATCCCTGGAGCACGTGCTCTGCGACAACTGCCCCACCTGTAACGGCCGCGGCTACATCAAGACCGCGGAAACCACCTGCTACGAAATCTTCCGCGAGATCCTGCGCGAGGCACGCCAGTTCGAGAGCCAGTCCCTGCTGGTTCTGGCCTCACCGGAAGTGGTGGACCGGCTGCTGGATGAAGAGTCCCAGGAGCTGGCGGAGCTGGAGCAGTTCATCGGCAAGCCCATACGCCTGCAGGCGGAGAGCCTCTATACCCAGGAACAATATGATGTGGTGTTGGTATAAGTTGCTGAGTCAGGAGTGCTGAGTTGTTCTGGGGCCTCTTCAAGCGTCTTGGAACACTCATCACCCGGCTGCTGTACCTTATCATCATCGTCGGCGCCGCCGCCAAGGTACTGACCTTCAGCTTTGCCCTCTACGCCGAATCCCACAAGGAACTCATCGAAGACCTGGCCACCCGTATCGTGGGCACCCCGGTGCGCTTCGCTCGCATACAGACCTACTGGGCCGGAGTCACGCCACGGGTCTGGGTGCGCCAGCTCACACTGGGCGAAAACGAGCAGCTGGCCCTGGGAGACGCCCTGGTGGGCATCAACCTCCGCGCCCTGGGTCACTGGCGGGACAACCTGCCCCTGAACATCCGCCTGGAGGGCACCCGCGTACAGGTGCTGCGCGACCGGGAAGGCAAGACCCGTATCCTGGGCATGCTCAGGCACCAACGGGGAATCAATCTCCCCGCCTACATCCTCCTGGAGGACGCCACCCTGGACTGGCTGGATGTGAAGCGCAACACTACCGTGCATCAGGAGCATCTGAAGGTGCAGCTGATCACCCGTGGACGCCACAGCAGCCTGCGCATCGCCTCGGCTCGGGACGGCTTTCAGGTGCGGGGCGAGATCGACGGTTCCATCAGCCGCGGAGACTGGTCCGGGCGATTCTGGTCACGGGGAAACTTCCTGCAATCGGAAAAATTCCTGCAGGCCTACCTGCCGGACGACTACTTTCTCACCAACCTGCAGTTGAGTTACGAGCTGTGGAGTTACTGGGATGGCGGCAGCCACAGCTCCACGCGCATCCGCTTCGACACAGAGGACATGGAGCTGCACACGCCCAATGGCGGGACCCTGTCCCTGTCCGGCCTGCAGGGCGACCTGCTCTATCGGAAGCAGGACGAAAACTGGACGCTGCAACTGGCCGGCCTGCGGCTGCGCGCCAATGACAGGCAGTGGCAGAAAACCAACCTGGCCATGCAACAGCGGGAGGGGCGGCTGAGCCTGGGTATTTCCCGGCTCGATCTCGACGCCCTCATGCCCCTGCTCACCCTGCTACCCGACGACTCGCCCGCCAAGGCCCCGCTGCAGGCCCTGGCACCCCGGGGGACACTGACGAAGCTGCGCGCTAGCGCCCCTGCAAGCGATCCCCTCGCCGCTCCCCTGGTCCAGGGAAGCTTCCACGAACTCTCCCTGCATTCCTGGAAAAAACTGCCGGGCATAAGCCACTTCAGCGGTGAGTTCCAGCTGCGACACGACCAGGCACGCCTGGAACTCGATACCCGCACCGCCCGCGTCGATCTCACCCCCCTGTTCCGCGCACCCCTGGACATCAACCGCCTGCAGGGCGCCCTGGAATGGCGCCGAACCGGCGACGGCTGGGTGCTGCAGGGCAGCGGCCTGGCCCTGGACACGCCGGACCTATCCACCATCAGCCGCCTCCGGGTGGAACGGCTGGGGGAACAGCCCCCGGTGATGGACATCCAGACTGATTTCCATGACGGCGACGGCAGTCATGCCAGCCGCTACTACCCAGTGGGCATCATGAAGCCCACCCTGGTGAAGTGGCTGGACAAGGCCATCGTCTCGGGACGGGTCACCCAAGGCAGCTTCCTGTTCCACGGCCCCCTGGCCAGGGGACATTTTCCCTTCCACAAGACCCACGACGGCCACTTCGAAGTCGTCTTCGACGTGGAAGACCTGGAGCTGGCCTATCGCCAGGACTGGCCCAGCCTGAGGAAGGTCGCAGGCCAAGTGCGCTTCCATAACAACGACCTCGACATCCGCGTACACCAGGGTCGTATCTACCGTAGCCGTATAAGCAACGCCCGGGCCCGCATCCCTTCTCTCAAGCCCCTGAAACCCATCCAGGTCAGCGGCCGGCTGACGGGACCGGGCAACGATCCCCTGCGCCTGCTGAGAAACAGCCCCTTGCGCCACAGCTTCGCATCACGGGTACAGGGAATGGCCCTGGACGGAAACATCAACATGAAGCTGGATCTCAATATTCCCCTGCGCCTCCCCAAACAGGGCGACAAACCCAAAGTCAGCTTTGCCGCACTGGTGAACTTCCGGAACAACCGGCTGATACTCCAGCAGCAGGAATTGGTATTACAGAACATCAGGGGCCGGCTGAAAGTGGACAACGCCGGCCTTCACGCCACAGAACTGAAAGCAGCCGCTCTGGGCGGGGAGGTCGACTTGGACATCGCCCCGGACAGCCAGGGCACCAGGATTACCGCCCAGGGCCGGCTGCCCGCCCAGGGCATGGTAACCCAATACCCCTGGCTGCGGCCCCTGGCCATGTCCGGTAGCGCCGACATGAAAGTCGATGTGGATATCCCGGGACTGGCCCATCCGGAAGAAGCCACCCGGCTGCAGATTCGTTCTTCCCTGGCCGGCATGGCCCTGGCCCTGCCCCGGCCTCTGGGCAAGACAGCTGCACAGAACACCCCTTTTTCCCTGGACATGTCCTTGGGCATTCCCCATGCCGAGACCCGTCTCCAATACGGAAAGGCCCTGGAATTGATTCTGAAACAGGATGCACAGGAAGGCGCAGCCCTCACCCTCAAGCTGTCATCCCTGCCCCTGCGCCGCTGGCTGGCCCATTTGGGCAGGGAGCAGGAAGTATCGGACCTGCATCTGCGACGCCTGGCGCTGACCATCGACAGGCTGGAGGCCCCCCCTCTCAAGGCCAGGAACTTCAGGCTGGATCTGGCGCGACAGGGTGAAACCTGGCAGGGCAGCATGGACTCGGACAGCATTGCCGGCAACCTGAGTTTCGCCACTGACATCATCAGCCGTCCCCTGGCCCTCCGCCTCAAGCACCTGGCCTTCGATACCCTGGAAGAATCCAACCCACCGGGCACTGAGCCAGCCTCTGAAGAGGCCGTTCCCCTTGCCCCCGATCATTTCCCACCCCTGGATATCATTGCGGACAGCTTCCGCCTGAACGGCGCTGACCTGGGCAGGCTGGAACTGCACACCCGGCGGGAAGACGGTCACCAGTCCATCGACAGGCTGGAGCTGCACGGAAAACTTGCCGACATCTCCGCCCACGGCAGCTGGGAGCCCAGCGCCGACAGCACCACAACCTGGATCAAGGGCGTGTTCACCAGCAGCGACATGGGCCGCTTCCTGAAAAAGGCGCTGCACAAGGACCTGCTGTCCGGCAGCCGCACCTACCTGAGCTTCAACCTGAGCTGGCCGGGGGCGCCCTTCCAGTTCGGCCTCGAGCAGCTCCAGGGAGAAGCCCAGCTGGACATGGCCCAGGGGCGTTTTCTCAACTTCAAGCCCGGCCTGGCGCGCATCCTGGGGCTGATCAACTTCCAGAGCCTGGGACGCCGCCTGAAACTGGACTTCAAGGACGTGTACAAGGAAGGACTGGCCTTCGACACCATTCTCGGCAATTTCCAGTTCGACGCCGGTTACCTGTACACCAACAACCTGGAGATCTCCGGTCCTTCCGCCACCATACTCATCGCCGGCAGCCTGGATCTCATCAACGAAACCTATGACCAGGTGCTGTCCGTCTCTCCCCGCCTGGACGCCACCCTGCCCGTGGCCGGCGCCATCGTCGGCGGCCCGGCGGCCGGCGTCGCCGTGCTGCTGGCCCAGCAGGCCCTGTCCAAGAAACTGGAGAAAGCCCAGCGCATCACCTACAACATCAGCGGTACCTGGGACGATCCCCGGATCACCCGCCTGAGCGATGAGGAAGTCAGGGAACGTCCTGGCTCCATACTGGACCAGTAGGGCATTCCGACAAAGGCCCTTCTACCATGGTATTCTTGAAACAGGAACATAAATCAGCAATCTCTCGAAACCCATGACAGAAACCACCAAATTCAAGGCCGCCTGCATCCAGCTCGCTTCGGGCTCCAATGTGAACGCAAACCTTCTCGAGGCCCAGCGTTTCATCGAGCACGCCGCCCGGGAAGGATGCCGCCTTGTGGTTCTGCCTGAGAACTTCGCCTTCATGGGCGCCCGCTGCGAAGACATGCGCAAGATACGCGAAAAGGACAACGACGGGCCCATTCAGCATTTCCTTTCCCAGACAGCCCAGAAGCTGGGCATCTGGCTGGTGGGGGGCACCGTGCCCCTGGCCACGGAGAGGGAAGGAAAACTGCGCGCCGCCTGCCTACTCTACAATGACCAGGGCCAGCGGGTGGCCCGCTACGACAAGATGCATCTTTTTGACGTGAACCTGGTGGAAACGGACGAGCAGTACGTGGAATCCGAAACCATCGAGCCGGGAGACGCCCTGTGCGTGGTGGACACTCCCTTCGGCAGGCTGGGCCTGTCCGTGTGCTATGACCTCCGTTTTCCCGAGATGTACCGCGCCATGCTGGATCAGGAGGTGGAGATCCTGGCCCTGCCCGCCGCCTTCACCGCCATGACCGGCGAGGCTCACTGGGACGTGCTGCTGCGCGCCCGGGCCATCGAGAACCTCTGCCACGTGCTGGCCGCCGCCCAGGGCGGCTTCCATATCAGCGGCCGCAAGACCTGGGGGCACAGCATGATCATCGATCCCTGGGGCAGCAAGCTGGCGGAACAGACCAGCGGCAACGGCCCCCTGGTCGCTGAAATCGACCGGGGCTTCACCGAAGCCACCCGGCGCAATTTTCCCAGCCTGCAACACCGCCGCATCCACTGCAAGTAACCGGACTTCCAACCCATGAGCAACACCCTTGATCTCGCCAGGGAGACCCTGCTGTCTCCCGCCGGCATCGACGACAACCAGCTGCAGCACATCATGAACCGGCTCATGAGCAGCCGGGTGGACGCCGCCGACCTCTACTTCCAGTACAGCCGCCAGGAATCCTGGGTGCTGGACGACGGCATCATCCGCGAAGGCAGCTTCAGCCTGGAACAGGGCGCGGGCCTGCGCGCCATCAGCGGCGAGAAGACCGGCTTTGCCTACACCGAGGATCTGCACCTGGAGAACCTGCTGGAAGCCGCCTCCTGCGCCCATGCCATCACCCGGGCCGGAGAGAACCGCCGCATTGCCGTGACCGGCGGACAGGCCGTTCAGCCCCTGTATCCCGCCGCCAATCCTCTGGAAAGCCTGCCCGACGAAGACAAGATTCACCTCATGAAGACCCTGGACGCCGCTGCCCGAGCCGCCGATCCCCGGGTCAAGCAGGTCAGCGTCAACCTGGTGGCCGGCCACGACACCATCCTGGTGGTGGACAGCGAAGGGCGCCTTGCCGCCGATCTGCGTCCCCTGGTGCTGTGCTATGTAAACGTCATCGTGGAACAAAACGGTCGCCGGGAACAGGCGGGCACCGGCGGCGGCACCCGGGGTTCCCTGGCCTGGTTCCTGGAAGACGACCGCGCCCTGGGCTACGCCCGGGAAGCCGTGCGTCAGGCTCTGGTCAACCTGGAAGCCGTGGACACGCCAGCGGGAGCCATGACCGTAGTACTGGGGCCGGGCTGGCCCGGCATCCTGCTCCATGAGGCCGTGGGCCATGGGCTGGAAGGCGATTTCAACCGCAAGGGCCTGTCCGCCTTCTCCGGCCGCATGGGGGAAAAGGTCGCCTCGCCCCTGTGCACCGTGGTGGACGACGGCACCCTGCCAGGCCGCCGCGGCTCTCTCACCGTGGACGACGAAGGCACGCCCACCCGCAACACCGTGCTCATCGAGAACGGCGTCCTCAAGGGCTATATGCAGGACAGGTTCAACGCCCGCCTCATGGGCATGGAGCCCACGGGCAACGGCCGCCGCGAATCCTACGCCTACCTGCCCCTGCCGCGCATGACCAACACCTACATGCTCCCCGGCGAGCAGGAGCCGGAAGAAATCATCCGTTCCGTGAAAAAAGGCCTGTACGCGGTGAACTTCGGCGGCGGCCAGGTGGACATCACCTCGGGCAAGTTCGTGTTCTCTCTCAGCGAGGCCTATCTCATCGAGGATGGAAAGATCACCGCGCCGGTGAAAGGCGCCACCCTCATCGGCAACGGCCCGGAAGTACTCACCCGGGTGAGCATGCTGGGCAACGACCTGGCCCTGGACCAGGGCGTGGGCACCTGCGGCAAGGACGGACAGAGCGTGCCCGTGGGCGTGGGCCAGCCCACCATGAAAGTCGATGAAATCACCGTGGGAGGCACCGCCGTATGAGCCGCAGCATTGAACAACTGGAATCCATGGTCGCCGATCTGCTGGCGGAAGCGAAAAAGCAGGGCGCCAGCGCCGCCGACGCCGCCGTCTCCAGCAGCGCCGGCCTGTCCCTCACCGTGCGCCTGGGCGAGGTGGAAACCATCGAGCACACCCGCGACCAGGGTCTGGGCATCACCGTGTACTTTGGCAAGCGCAAGGGTTCGGCCAATACCACGGACCTCAAGCCCGCCGCCCTGCGCGAAGCCGTGAGCAAGGCCTGCACCATCGCCCGCAATACCTGCGAAGACGACTGCGCCGGCCTGGCCGACCCGCAATACCTGGCCCGGGACTATCCCGACCTGGACCTCCACCATCCCTGGGACATGGACACGGACCAGGCCCGGGAGTTGGCCTTGGAGGCCGAACAGGCGGCGCGGGATTACGACCCCCGCATCCGCAACTCCGAAGGAGCCACCCTGAGCACCCAGACAGGCAGCTTCATCTACGGCAACAGCAATGGCTTCGTGGGTGGCTATCCCACCAGCCGCCACAGTATCAGTTGCGTGGTGCTGGCCCAGGACGGTGAGTGCATGCAGCGTGACTACTGGTACGACAGCCGCCGGGACTGGCGGGAGCTGACGCCGCCCCGGCGCATCGGAGAAAAGGCCGCCGCCAACGCCGTGGCCAAGCTCAATGGCCGCAAGCTCGGCACCTGCCAGGCGCCGGTGATCTTTCGCGCCGATATCGCGCCTCACCTGCTGCGCAGCCTCACCGGCGCCCTGCGCGGCCACGCCCAGTATCGCCAGTCCAGCTTCCTGCTGGACAGCCTGGAGCAGAAAATTTTTCCCGACTGGGTGAAAGTCACGGAAGACCCCCATATCCCCAGGGGCTTGGCCAGCGCCCCCTTCGACAACGAAGGCGTGGCCACCAACCCCAAGGCCATCATCGACCAGGGCGTCATCCAGACCTACCTCCTGGACAGCTATTCCGCCTGTAAACTGGGGCTGCGCACCACGGGCAATGCCGGCGGCGTGCGCAACCTGGCCGTCACCACCGGCGACCTGAGCCTGGAGCAGATGCTGGGGGAAATGGGCACCGGCCTGCTGGTCACCGAACTCATGGGCCAGGGCGTCAACGCCGTCACCGGCGACTATTCACGGGGCGCCGCGGGATTCTGGGTGGAGAATGGCGAGATCCAGTACCCCGTGGAAGAAATCACCATCGCCGGCAACCTCAAGGACATGTTCCATGACCTGGTGGCCGTGGGCTGTGACACGGACATCCCTGGCAGCGTGCATACCGGCTCCTGGTGGATTTCCCGGATGACCATTGCCGGCAACTGACATTTCAACTACTCAGGAACAACCCGCCGGCCGCCTGATCCGGGCGCTTTTGTTCCTGGGCGTCTTCGACCTGGCCATGGGTGGCGTGATCTTCCACCAGGCCCAGAACCAGGCTGCCCTGCCCGGCGGCGGCGTGGCCGCCGTCAAGGTCGCCTGGCTGGGAACGGTGCTGCTGTGCTGGTACTGGCTTCCCCTGCTCATGCTCCTGGACAGGCGCCTGGAGATGACCCGCGGCCTGACGGGCGTTTTTCTCGGCAATATGCTGGCAAGGGCCAGCATCGAGCTGGCCATGATGTACGCCTGGCACAACTGGCATCCCTGGCATGGCATCAGCCACGACCTGTTCACCGCCGGACTCTGCCTGTTTCTTGCCTCCCGCAGCCCGCTTTCCCTCATCAGGCGCTACTTCCGGGTCATGGCCGTTTTGTTTCTCGTGGAAAGCGGATTCGCCTGGTATATGCTGCACCATGTCGCGGGCGCCGGGCCTGTCTACTTTGTACCTGGGGAGGAACAGCACCGCCTCCTGCTCCTGGTCACCAGCGTGGTAGTGGCGATGACCTGGGCCTGGCTGTGGCTGTGGTGTCGTCAGTGGTTTTCTTCGTCATTGGGGAAACTTTCTCTCGCCTGAGCCTTCTCCCTCAGCCGGTGGTACCGCCCTGTCCTCAGGTCATACTGAGCGACGTCCTTCCCACACCAGCGTACCCTGACGTTCACCTTGCCCTGCCAGCTTCCCAGGCCAAACAGCAGGCGCTGGTCTCCCTGGGCCGACAGGCCGTTGCTGGCATGGACTTCCCGCACCTGGCGTCGGGGCGGCTGGCCATAGTGAATCTCCACCCGGCTGCCCACGGCATCTTTGTTGCAGTCCACCCCGTTGCCCTCCAGTTCCAGGCCGATCCAGCTTTTTTCCCTGGCATCATTGCGGAAGATGCCCAGGGGCTGGAACTGATGGGTCATGAGCACGTCCAGATCACCGTCGTTGTCCAGATCGGCCAGAGCGATCCCCCGGGCGTTGTCCTTCTGTGTCCAGCCCACCCGGTCCGCCACGTCCACGAAGAACCGGCCCTGGTTGAGCATCACCCGGTTTTTTTCGTAGGGAAAGATGCAGCGCCCGCGCAGATCCGCCCAGCTGTCGGCATAACCATGAATATCCGGCCCGGTCAGGGCGATGCGCGCATTCCAGTACCAGTAGTCCTCGCAGGTCGGATAGAGGCGGTCGTAGGCGTCGTCCACCATGCCGTTGGCGTGCAGGATGTCCAGGCGGCCGTCCCGGTCCATGTCCCCCATGGCGCCGCCCCAGCCGAAGCGCCGGGGGTTGAGGGCGTTGCGCCGGGTGGCTTCATCACGGAAGGCGTCCGCGCCCTCGGCATCCACCCGGCCATCGTTCATCCACAGGAGGCTGCCCTCGGCCTGCAGGGGCTCGTGAACATTGGACACGTAGATGTCGTCGAAGCCGTTGCCGTCGATATCTCCCAGGGAGGCGTTCATGCCCTTGTAGGTATCCCGGCCCAGGGTGTTGCGCAGCACGCCGCGGATGGCCTCGAAGCGTTGTCCCCGGCGGTTGATGTAAAGGGAATCGGGACCGAAGTCATTGGCCACGTACAGGTCCGTCCAGCCGTCGCCATTGAGATCGCCGGTACCGATATCCAGGGTCCAGCGGGTCTCACCCAGGCCCAGGCCGTCCACGTCCGCCGCTGCAAACCGCCCCCGGCGATTGAAGAAGAACAGATCCTTGCCGCCGTTGGCGGCATTGTGCCAGGAGCGGTGCATGACGTTCAGGGCGCGGCGGTCGCCGGGATATTCAGGATCGGGAAGATCGAAGATGGTGAAAGGCGTGGGCCGGTCATAGCCGGAAAGATAGGGGGGCATGGCGTTGCCGATGTACAGATCCAGCCAGCCATCACGGTCCATGTCCAGGACATTGGCGGTGAGGCTGACGGTGAAGGGGCGCCCGAGCTGTGTCTGGCTGACATCCTCGAAACCGGCCTCGCCCGTCTCCGCCAGGCGGTTGCCCAGGAGGCGCGGATAACCGTAACCGCTGAGCACCAGCAGGTCCTGATCGCCGTCGTTGTCATAATCGAACCACAGGGCGCCGGAAGGCAGACCCTGGGTTTGGGGATGACGGACATAGTCGTCCAGGGCCGGCAGCGGCACACGCTGAAAGCGGAAGCCGCCCAGGTTGCGGTACAGGGCGGCCCGGTCCCGGGGCGCTTTCAGGGGATAGGTGATGAATACATCCTGCAGGCCGTCCTTGTCGAAATCCGCCACCGCCACGGCATCCCCCACGGACAGCAGCCACTTGGCCACGTGCCACAGTCGCGGGTCCACCTGCTGCAGCACCTGGCCGGGATGGGTGCTGATGCCCGCCTCCTCCGCCGGGATCTCCACCAGGACGAAGCCGGGGTCCACCTGGCTCATGGGCATGAGCCACAGGCGCCCTACCCCCAACCCGGCGCCCGCCAGCAGCCCCAGGGCCAGCACCGTGCGCAGGCGCTCCCGCCAGTCGATATGGCAACGAAAACGTCCGGCGAGGACATTGATCCCTTTCCTCCACCCCTTGCCCGGTTCCCTGCAGCTTTTCCACAAGCGCCACAACCCGTACAGGCTGTACCAGACGAAAGCCGCGTAGAACAGGGTGGAGAGGGTTTCCCGGATATGCAGGAAGAAATCCACCAGGACGATAACCAGGGCCATGAGCACCTGGCCCTTGCGGCTCTCCGGCGAAGTCGCCGGGTCGGTAATCATGAAGAAGGTGAACAGGTAAAAGGCCGGGGCGCTCAGGGTGCCCAGGATCAGGGTCTCCGGCGGAATGTGATGACGCATGATCCAGGCCCTCAGCCCCAGGCCGACAAGGAAGAAGCCGAGAAAGGCCACCACCAGCACGCTGCGCCGGATGCGCAGACCGAAGAGCAGGATGGCCGCCGTGGCGATGAACACTCCCAGGGCGGGAATACCGTTCCACTGGTAGGCCGGGGACACGCTGATCATGTCGTTGGCCAGGAACAGGCTAGCGACGATGCCGAACAAAGAGGGGTTGTACACATGCCGCCCGTCCACGCTGAACAGGTACTTGGAGCCGATGGCCAGGAACACCGGCACCAAGGGCAGCCACAGGCCATGGGCATAGTTCACCAGCAGGCTCAGGGAGAGGCCGGTGATAAGGGCGCTGAAGGGAAACAGCCAGCGCCCGCGGATGAGCCGGTGCAGGAACAGGTCCAGCACACAGGCAAAGACGATGACCACCGCCAGTTGCCCCGGCGTGCGGTTGAAGCCCAGCACCGTGATGCCCAGCCACAGGTAGAGCGCCTGCAGCAGGGCCACGGGCACGCGGGGGTCCTTCCAGCTGGGCACGCGCAGCCAGTTCATACCGCCCCCATCTCCACGTGGGGCAGCCGGCCATCCAGGGCATCGAAGGCCGCCTGGTCTTCCGCATAATGCACGGCAAACAGCTGGCCCGCGGCCTGGATGCGCCGGTATTCCCGGAGCACGGCGCTCAAGGGATGCCCCTCATGCAGGCCGGCGATGAAATAATGCCAGGGGCCTTTGCGGTAACGCGCGTACACATGGGAAAGCAGCTGGCGAAAAACAGCGCTGTCATCATCGGCAATGGCACACAGGGCCAGGTAGAAATAGGGTACGCGCGCGCCAGGCGCCGGCAGGGCTTTCAAGGGCGTCATGCGCGACAGCAGGTTGTAGAAGGGACGCAGCCTGGCCAGCCCGGGGCTGTATTTCTCCACATGGGTCTGGCGAAAGTCTTTCTGATCCCAGGCGGCCAGCACCCCCACCAGCCGGTTGCCTTTTATCGCCAGGTGAATGTCCCTGGCCCGCAAGCCCCGCAGCCGCCCTTTGCCCAGGTCTGTAGCGGCATACAGGGGCGCAAACTGTTTGCCTGCGTATTGTCGGTTGATAAAACGAAACACCTCGTCGAGATTGTCTTCCCTTGCCGTCTCGATGTGAATCCCCCGCTGCCGAATCCGGCGCCGGGGCAGGTCCAGGTGCACCGCCGGCGTGAGCATGCGACCCAGGGGCCTGTAACAGGGCAGCCCGGCCCGCCCGCTGGCAATGGTTTTAATGGCGAGATCATTGCCTTCCAGGATCACGGAATAATACAAAGGAACCGGCTGCGCCTCGTGCAGTTCCCGAAGAAAACGGTAACCCCGGGCCAGCAAAGTTCCTCCCCGGTAGGCAGGATCGCCACGCAGGTCGGCCAGGTAGCCCAGGGCGCGGGCTTCGCCGTTGATCCAGGCAGGCGACACCAGGCGCGCGCCCATGCCCGCCAGGGCGCCGGTGCGCCGGTCCACGCACTTGATGACCTGCGCCCGCTCCCCCTGAACCGCGGCGCCGAGAAAGTAGGAAGGCTCCCGGCGAAAGCTCACGGCAATGGAGCCCTCTAGCACGTCCCGGGCCATGCGCCGGCGCAGGGCGGCATCGTCCCTCTCGTCCGCCAGGCTGAAGACGAAGCGGCTCACGCACGGGCCTCCAGGTAATGCAGGAAGGCATCATCGGGCAGCAGGGCCAGGGGCTTGATGTCCCCCAGGCGCTGCCCCTGCTCCAGCCGCCAGTCCAGGTAATGTTTCCCGACACCCGGATGGACTTTGATCCGCAGTTCCGCCAGTTGTCCCAGGCGCCGCGCATACGCGTACTGGGGATTGTCCTGGAGCGCCTTCTCCAGGTCGATTTCCAGGGGGCTTTGGGCGATACAGACATAATGGGGGCGGGGCTGCATGAGCGGCATCAGCAAAGCCAGATCCCTGTGACCTTCCAGTACCCTGGCAACGAAGGCCTCATCCAGTTTCTCACCGCACAGATCCACCTGCCGGGCGCCCCGCCCGAGAAAGCGCAGCATGGGAAGCCCCCGGTATTCGCCGGTCATTTGCACGCGATCCCCAGCCGGTAG
>Ga0256832_1001102_pt1 | contig 18185 bp, 15 predicted proteins | sample 134614metaG_FD_190534 | JGI IMG/M metagenome (GOLD analysis project Ga0256832, IMG submission 190534) | Hydrothermal vent microbial communities from Lau Basin, Pacific Ocean - 134-614 | ecosystem: Environmental > Aquatic > Marine > Hydrothermal vents | place: Pacific Ocean: Lau Basin | collected...
CGCTACGCCGACGTGATCATCCCCCACGGGGGGCACAACGAACCGGCGCTGGAGATGCTGACGAGCCGGATCCACCGCATCCTGGGGGCCGCGTGAAGCGTATCCTGCAGCTCTTGATCCTGCTGGCCCTCCTGCCCTCGCTCCTCGCCCTCTACCCGCGGCACCGGCTGGAGCGGCCCGGACCCGTCGTCCTCACCCTCGATGGTCTTGCGGTGCGCGAGGAGGCGCGTCTACGCGGGATCGACCTGGAAGTGCTGCTGGACCGCTACCGCGACCAGGGGGTGCGCGGCGTCGGCGTCTACGAGCTGCGCACCGAAGACTGGGTGAAACGCGGCCGCGCGCTTTACGCCGACGGCAACCTGCTCCGGCTCATCCACCCCGGCGGGGGCTTCGAGCCGGGGTGGTACTACCTCTCGCCGCGCGAGCCTGAGGACCTTGACCTCATCGCCGACGCCTGGACGCTGCCGCAGCACCGCATCGCCTGGCTCGACCGCGTTTGGATCGGCTTTCCCAAGGACGTGCTCACCATGCCGCTGGGCCCCGACCAGGCCTTCATCTTGGAGCGCTACCGCAAGGGCAACTACCTCGTCTACCGCCCCTACAACGAGCGTTTACGCAGCTGGCCGCCGCCCATGCCGGAGGCGATTCAGGCCGTGGTCTTCGCGGGCGAAGAGGCGCTCGGCTTCCCCGACCGCCTCGCCGAGGCGGCCCGTCTGATCACGGTGCCGGTGGGCTACGTCGAAGGGGCCGAGCAAAAGGGCGTGGCCGCCGTCGCCCGCACCCGCCCCACCCTGCGGGTGTTCAGCCTGCAGGCCGAGTGGCAGCTGAAACTGAGCCCCGAGGCGGCCGCGGACAAGTACCTGCTGGCGGCGCGCGAACGCGGGCACCAGATCCTCTACTTCCGCCCCTGGCCCGACCCCGAGAAGACCGAGCGCTTCATCGAACGCGTCGAGCAAGGGTTGGCCGCGAGCGGCATCGAGCTGGGGGAACCGCGCCCCCGCGAGCTGAACCTGCCCGGTTACGCCCGCTTCGCCTGGTTGGGGGTGCTGGCGGGTCTGGGGCTCTTGGCCTTGGCCTACCCGCAGCCGTTGGGCGCGCTGCTGGCCGTGGGTCTGCTGCTGGGTTCCTTCGTCTACGCGGGGGGGCAGGCGGGACCCCTGCTCGCCGCCTTGGTGTTCGCGTCGCTCGGCTTCGTGCGGTACCGTGAGGGCCTGCGCGCTTGGTGGGCCGCCTTCGGCTACGCCCTCGCGGGCGGAGTCTTCCTTGCGGCGTTGGGATCGAACACGCTCACGATAGGCGGGCTGGTGCCCTTCAAGGGGGTGCTGCTCACGCTGGCGCTGCCGCTGCTGCTGGTGGCCCTGGCGGGTTTGCCCAAAGACCGCGACCTGCGCGGGTTGATCACCGCCGCATGGGAACACCGCGTGCGCCTGGGCGAGGTGGCGCTGGCGCTGGCGGCGGTGGTGGCCCTGGGGGTGGTGCTCTTGCGGCGCGGCAACACCGAGTGGGTGCCGGGGCTCGAACTGCAGCTGCGGGCCGTGTTGCAGGACTGGATGGTGCGGCCGCGCTTCAAGGAGGTCTTCGGACACGCGCTCGCGGTCGTGGCCCTGACGCAGCCCTGGCCCCGCTGGCTGCACGCGGGCCTGCTTGCCTTTGCGTCGCTCGCGGAGGCCTCGATCCTTAACACCTTTAGCCACTACCACTCCCCTTTGCTGGTGTCGCTGGCGCGGACGGTCAACGGCGCGGTGGTGGGGCTCGTGCTCGGCGGCTTGCTCGCCGCAGCGGTCTGGGCGGTCCGACGATGGTGGTCGCGCTAAGCGGGTACTACGGCTTTGGCAACGCCGGGGACGAGGCCATCCTGCTGGCGCTCGTGCGGGAGGCGCGCCGCCGCGGGGTCGAACCCGTGGTGCTCTCCGCCAACCCGGCCGCCACCGAACAGATGCACGAGGTGGCCGCCGTCCCACGAACCCGACCCGGGGCGGTCGTGCGGTTGCTGCGACGCAGCGAAGGTCTGCTCTCGGGCGGCGGCGGGCTCTTGCAAAACCGCACCTCGAACCGCAGCCTGGCCTACTACCTGGGGCTCCTCTACCTCGCACAGGCGATGCGCCGAACCACCTGGGTCTTCGGACAGTCGCTGGGACCGCTCAGCCCCGGAGCCCTACGCTGGACGGCGCCGGCCCTCAGGCGCAGCCGCGAGGTGGTGGTGCGCGACGCGGCCTCACAGGAGCTTGCGCGCAGCCTGGGGGTGGAAGCACGGCTAGGGGCCGACGCCGCCCTTCTGCTCGAGCCGCCGGGGGTTGCGCGCGAGGAACGGCTCGTGGTGCTCGTTCCCCGGGGCCGCCTTCCCGACGAGGCCAACCTGCGCCTGCGCGAGGCGGGAGAGCGCCTGCAGGCGCACGGCTACGAGGTCTTGGTCCTGGGCTTGCAGCCGCGGCACGACGAGGCGGCGCTCGAGCTCTTTCGGGGCTTCACCCGGGAACTCAGCGGCGACCCCCGCCGGGTGCTCTACTGGATCGCCCAGGCGGGCTACGTCCTCTCGCTCCGGCTCCACGGCCTCATCCTCGCGGCGGCGGCGGGAACCCCTTACGCCGGCGGCAGCTACGACCCCAAGGTGGCCGCCTTCTGCCGCGAGAGCGGCGCCCCCTACTGGGAGCTGCCGGGCGATCCGGCGGTGATGGTGCAGCTGGCGCTGCACCGGCTGGGCCCCAACAAGAGCGCGCTGCGCGACCTGCGGGTGCGCGCAGCGGAGGGGTTCAACTGGGTCTGGGGGCGCCCCCGCTAGGCGGGTTCGGCCACCAAGCGCGAGCGCAGCGAAAGCGCGTACTCGGCGAGGTGGGCGAGGTTGTCGGCCACCGGTTCGCGCAGCAGGTACTCCCCGGAACCGCTCTTCTCCAGCAGCAGGAAAGGCGGGCCCGCCAGGGCCTCGAGCACGTTCCACACGGTCTCGCGGTCCCAGGAACCCTCGCCCAGGTTGGCGAGGACGTCTTCGGCGAAGAAGACCTGCTGACGGTTGTACTCGGCGAGCGCCAGCAGCACCGCCGAAAACGCGGCGCGCTCCCCGACCCAGCGGCGCACCTCGTCCGCAAGGCGGCTCACCGCCTGCGCGTCCACGCGGCCGTCACGCAGCAAGCGCTCCAGCTCGACGGGACCGACGGGAAAGAGCTTCTTGAGCGCCACCAGCTGGGCCAGCGCCTCGGGCGAGACGAGCAGAAGGCGCGCACCGCCCAGCTCGGAGGCGGCTTTTTCCAGCAAGGCCTCGGCGACCACCCAGCCGGCGTGGTCGGCCTGACCGGTACGGCGCAACGCCAACAGGTCGGCCGCATCGACCTCGCCGTAGCGGCCCAGGATCAGGGTGTACTCGCGGCGACCCAGGTAGGCGCGGAAGCGGTCGTAACCGTCCGCGGGGGTGTGCTTGAGCTCCAGCGCTTCGAGCGCCCGCACGTAGGCGGGCTGGCCCGCGGCCTTCTTCTCACCGGCGTGCGGGGTGACGCGCACGCGCTTGGAGGGGGTTTCGGGCGGCTCTGCCTGGGGGCGCTTGGCCTCTACCGGCACCGCGACCTTCTTCTCGGCGGGGGGGCTCACCTCGGCAGGCCGCGCCACCGGCCGCGGCCGCACCTTGCGCGCGGCTGCAGCCTCGAGGGCGAGCACCTCGCCGTCGAGCGTGAGCCAGATCACGTCGTTGACCTGCAGACGGCGCTTGGCGAAGTAGGGCTCGAGCCCGTCGAGCACCCCGCGCACCCAGTCCACGGTGCAGTCGTGCTGTTCCCCCTCCTCGTCCTGGCAGGTGATCCGTTCGCGCCCCGAAAGCATCTGGCGCAGCGAAAGCGTAAGGCGGATGGTTCCGGATTGAATGCACGTGCTCGTCACCACGTACCTGGCCCGCATCTATACCTCCAGTACCCCCCTGGGCTCACCCGCGCTAAGGATGTAGTACATCTCCCGCGCCACCGCCCAGGTGGCTTCGACGTCCCCGAGGGCGCGGTGGCGCGCCTCGGCTGCAATGGAGACTTCAAACGCCCGAATCAAATAGTCCAACCCTCTTCGCTTCATCCGCGGCAGTGCGCGCCGGGCCCACTGCACGGTATCGATCACTTCGTTATGTATCTTAACACCCAGGCGGCGCGCGCGGGGGCGGAGAAAGCCCAGGTCGAAGGGCGCGTTCTGGATGACCAGCACCGCCCCCTCCAGGTAGGGCAGCGCCTCCTCGAGCACCGTGTAGACGTCGGGGGCGTCGGCCACGTCGGCGCTGGAGATCCCCGTGAGCCGGGTGATGAACGGAGGAATCGGCGACCCGGGGTTGACCAGCCGTACGAAGCGTTCGACGCGGCCGGGTTCGACGCGCATCAGGGCGATCTCGATGATCTCGTTCTCGCTCGGCGAAAGGCCGGTGGTCTCCAGGTCGAGCACCACCAGGGCCTCGCCTTCGCTGGGGAAGGGGTAGCGCCACTCCCAGAGCCCCAGGGCGTCTTCCTCGCGGAAGAAGCGGCCGTCGAGCACCGGCTCGATGACGCGTTCCAGCTGCGTCGGGGCCACCGAGGGCATGGCCAGCGCGCGGTAGGCGAGTTCGCGCGCGGGGCGGGGTTCACCGGCCTCGCGCAGGGCGCGGGCGACGCGTGCGGCCATGCGGTACTCGGTGGGGATCACGGCTAGTCCAGCGGGGCGCGCTGCAGGTAGGCGCCCTCGGTGAGGCGTTCGAAAAGCCCCGAAAGGTCGAAGAGGCGGTCCTCGGCGAGCGCGGGCGCGATGAGCTGCACCCCGATCGGAAGCCCCGCCTCGAACCCCGCGGGCAGCGAGAGCGCCGGCAGGCCGGCGAGGTTCACGGCCACGGTGTCCACGTCGGAGAGGTACATCTCCATGGGGTCGTCCAGCTTCGCGCCCAGACGGAAGGCGGGGGTGGGCGTGGTGGGCGTCACCAGCAGGTCCACCTCGGCGAAGGCGCTCGCAAACTCGCCGGCGATCCTGCGCCGCACCTTGAGGGCGCGCCCGTAGTAGGCGTCGTAATAACCCGAGGAAAGGGCAAAGGTGCCCATGAGGATACGCCGCTTGACCTCGGGGCCAAAGCCCTGTTCGCGGGTACGCCGCATCAACGCGTGCACGTCGTCCGCACCCGCGCGCGTCCCGTAGTGCACGCCGTCGTAGCGGGCCAGGTTGCTGCTCGCCTCGGCGGTGGCCGCCAGGTAGTAGGCGGCCAGCGCGTGACGCAGGCTCGGCAGCGAGACCTCCACGAAGCGCACCCCCTCCGCCTCCAGCAACCGGCGGAAGCGTTCCAGGGCGCCCACGACACCGGGGCTGTTGCCCTCCTGCAGGGTCTCGCGCACCAGGCCCAGGGTGTAGCCGCGCGCGCGTCCCAGGTCGGGCTCGAGGCGCGGCAGGGGGGCCTCCAGGCTGGTGGCGTCGCGGGGGTCGTGACCCATGAGCACGCGACTGACGCGGGCCAGGTCTACTGTCGTGCGCGCAAAGCTGCCCACCTGGTCCAGGCTCGAGGCAAAGGCCACCAAACCGTAGCGCGAGATGCGCCCGTAGGTGGGCTTGAACCCCAGCGTACCGGTGAAGGCCGCCGGCTGGCGCACCGACCCGCCGGTGTCGGAGCCGAGCGCGACCGGCACGTAGCCCGCCGCCACCGCCGCGGCCGAGCCGCCCGACGAGCCTCCGGGCACCCGCTCCAGGTCCCAGGGGTTTTTCGTGGGGCCGAAGTGCGAGTGCTCGGTGGACGAGCCCATGGCGAACTCGTCGAGGTTGGTCTTGCCCACGACCACCGCGCCGGCGGCCCGCAGGCGTTCCACCACCGCGGCGTCGTAGGGGGGGACGAAGTCCGCGAGCACGCCGGAGGCGCAGGTGGTGGCGAGACCCCGGGTGGTCAGGTTGTCCTTGACCGCGACCGGAACCCCGGCGAGCGGCAACGCCTCGCCCGCGGCGAGCCGCTGCTTGACCCGCAGGGCTTCCTCCTCGGCCCGGGGGTTGAGGCGCAAAAACGCGCGCACGTCTCCATCGAAGCGCTCGATGCGCTCCAGGGCGGCACGCACCGGCTCGAGCGGATCCAGCTCACCGCTCGTGACCTGCTGGGCGATCTGCACGGCGTCCATTCCGCGCCCATCTTAACCCAAGAAAAACGGCGCGCCGCGGCGCGCCGTCGCGTGGCCGCCGAGGGTTAACCGGCCGAGAGGGTGTTGATGATCTGGAAGAGCGGAAGGAACATCCCGGCCACGATCGTGCCCACGATCGCGCCGAGAAAGATGATCATCATCGGCTCGATGGCCGCGGTCAGGCTGGCCACGGCCTCGTCCACCTCGCGCTCGTAGAAGTCGGCGACCTTCTGGAGCATGGTGTCGAGGGCGCCGGTTTCCTCGCCGATCGCGATCATCGAGGCCACCATCGGCGGGAAGACCTGCGGGTAACGGAGCAGCGTCGAGTGGATCGGCTCACCCACCTGGATGGCTTCCTTGGTCTCGTCGAGGATGTCCTCGATCACCGCGTTGCCGGCGGTGCCGCGGGTGATGTCCATGGCCTCGATCACGTTGACCCCGCTGGAGACCAGCAAGCCGAAGGTGCGGCTGAAACGTGCGAGGGCGCTCTTCTTGTTGAGGTTGCCGAAGACCGGCATGCGCAGCTTGAGGCGGTCCACCACCCGACGCCCGCGTTCGGTGCGGTAGTAGGCGCGGTAGGCAAAGCCCAAGACGACGATGAAGATGACGACGTAGAGCGTGCCGCTCTTGAGCATGTCGGAAACGGCGATCAGGAAACGGGTCAAAAGGGGCAGCTCCGAGCCCAGGTCGGTGAGGATCTGCGCGAACTGGGGCACGATCCCGGTGAGCAGGAAGTAGGTGACGAGCAGCGCGAAGACGAGGACGATCACCGGGTAGGTCATCGCCGACTTGATCTTGCCGCGCAGCTCCAGGTCCTTTTCCAGGAAGGTGGCCAGGCGGTCGAGGACGCCGTCGAGGGTACCCGAGGTCTCGCCGGCGCGCACCAGGTTGACGTAGAGGCGACTGAAGACCTTGTGCTTGGAAAGGGCGTCGCTGAAGCTGGAGCCGCCCTCCACGTCGGTGCGGATCTCCTTGAGCAGCTTCTGGAAACCCTTGTTCTCGGTCTGGCGCTCCAGGATGGCGATCGCCTGCACGATGGGCAGACCGGCCGAGAGCATGGTGGCCAGCTGGCGGCTGAAGATGGCGATGTCCTTGAGCCCGGGGCCGCGCTCGAACCCGGGGATCGTGATCTCGGCCTGCAACCCCTTACCCGGCTCCTTGAGCTCGGAGATGAAGTAACCCTTCTCCCGCAGGATCTTGGCCGCGGTGCGGATGTCGTCCGCTTCGATCGTCGCGGCGATGGATCGCCCTTGGCGGTCCTTGGCACGGTAATGATACAGAGGCATCTTAACCGGTAGTATACCTTAGGAAACGATGGCGGAGAGCGCGTTTGAACCAAGCCTAGAGGTGCTGCGCGCGGGCGGCGTGCTCGCCTGGCCCACCGACACCACCTGGGGGCTCGTCGCGCGCGCCGACCGGTCCGAGGCGCTGGCGCGCATCTACCGTCTGAAAGGACGCCCTGCGGACAAGCCGCTGCAGTTGCTGGTGGCCGACCTCGAGACCGCGCTCGCTCTGCTCGACCCCGGCTGGGATCCCGCACCCTTCGTACGCCTCGCCAAGGCCTTCTGGCCCGGTGCGCTCACGCTCGTCGCCCCCGCCGGACCCGCCGCTCCCGCCGCCTGCGTGCGCGAGGGTAGGGTGGGGCTGCGCCAACCTGCCGATGCCGAGTTGCGAAGGCTGCTCGCCGCCGTGGGCGGCTACGCCGCGGCCACCAGCCTCAACCCCAGCGGGCGGCCACCCGTGCGGAGCTACCGGGAGGCCTTGCGGTACGCTGATCGGGTGGACCGCGTCCACCCGGGCGAGGCCGGCGGCGAGCTCGCCTCGACGGTGGTGGACGTGGAGCGCGGCGAGGTGCTGCGCGAGGGCGCGGTCCCCGCGGAAGCGATCTCGAAGGTTCTGGAGGCCCCATGAACGCATCGCAGGCCGAACTATTGGCGGTCTTCTTCGCCGCCGGCAAACCCCTCAGCGAGCTGGAGCTGGCGCGCGGTCTCGAACGCAGCGAGGAGGAGATCCGCCGCCTCGTCGCCGAGCTCGCGCGCACGCTCGAGGACGGCGGGCTCGGGGTCGCGCTCGAGGAGGTCGCTGGCGGCTGGCGGCTGATCGTGCATCCCCGCCACGTGGACCGGGTGCAGCGGGTGCTGCGCCCGCGCCCGCCGCGCCTCAGCCCCGCGGCCCTGGAGGTGCTGGCCATCGTCGCCTACCATCAGCCGATCACCCGCCCCGAGATCGAGACCATGCGCGGCAAGAGCTCCGACGCCGTGCTCGAGGGCCTGCTCGAACGGGGGCTCGTCGAGGTGGTGGGGCAAAAGCCGGTGGTGGGGCGTCCGCGTCTCTTTGGTACGACCCAGCGGTTCTTGGAGCTGTTCGGCCTCGGCAGCCTCGAGGACCTGCCGCCCCTCGACGAGGGACCGGCCCTCCTGCTGCGCGACTAAGCGCGCACGGGTAGAATCGCTAGCAGCATGCGCCTCGCCGTCGACCTGACCCCGAACCCACCCCATGCGGACGAAACGATCGTCGCCGTGGACGTGCTGCGCGCCACCACCTCGATCGGGATGCTGCTCGAAAAGGGCGCGCGCGAGGTTTGGGTCGCCCGCAGCGCGCGCGCCGCGCTGGCGTGGGCCGGCGCGGACGATCTGCTCCTGGGCGAAAAGGAAGGCCTGCCGCCGGAGGGCTTCCACCACGGCACCTCGCCGGCCGCCCTCGCCCGGCTGGAGGTGCGCGGGCGCCGCGTCGTCTACACCAGCGACCATCTCCCGGCCTTGCTCGAACGGGTGAAGCGTTCGCAGGGGGTCTGGCTGGGTTCGCTGCGCAACGCTCCCAGCCTCGTCGAACAACTACGGACGTCCGCTCCCGAGGCGGTACGCTTCGTCTGCGCGGGCTTTCGGGGGGCCGAGGCCCTCGACGACGCGCTGGCGGCGGGGCTGTTCGTACGCGCCTTACAGGGCGCCCGCGAACTCACCGAGCTCGAGGGCGCTGCCCGGATCTGCACCGCCCTGTTCGACCGTTTCAGCCATCCTCTGGAAGGGCTCGTGGCCTCGGCCTCGGGGCGTTTCCTGCGGAGCATGGGCTTCGAGGACGACCTCGCCACCGCCGCGAGGGTGGGAGCCGACCGCACCGTACCGAAGCTCGCCGGCAGCGAGCTCACGGCCGCAGGACCGCTCTTCCGCTTTCTCCCCGTACCATGAACACGGAACGGATCGAGCTGCTGGACCTCCCGCTCGACGTCGTCACGATGGACGGAGCGGTCGCCTGGGTGCGGGCCCGGTTGAACGCGCCCGACCCGGCGCAGGTGGTCACGCTCAACCCCGAGATCATCGTGCGCAGCCTGCGCGACCCCGAGCTCAGGCGCGCACTGCGCGAGGCGGAGCTGGTGACCCCGGACGGCGTCGGCGTCCTCTGGGCGACGCGGCGGCTTTTCGGCCGTACCCTGCCCGAACGGGTGACCGGGGTGGACCTGACCCTCGCCCTCTTCGAGGGCCTTGCCGGTGAGCTGCGCGTCTACTTCCTGGGGGGGAAGCCCGGGGTGGCCGAGCGCGCAGCGCGCGCGGCTGCGGAGCGCTACGGGGTGCGCGCCGCCGGAGTGCAGCACGGCTACTTCGAAGACGAGGCGGGGGTGGTGGCCGCCGTGGCCACGAGCGGAGCCAACCTGCTGCTCGCGGGGCTGGGAGAACGTCAGGAAACCTTCCTGTGGCGCCACAAGCGGGCGCTGGGGGTGCCGGTCATGATCGGCGTAGGCGGCACCCTCGACGTGCTCGCCGGCGAGGCCCGGCGCACCCCCGCGTGGGCCCGCAGGGTGGGGCTCGAGTGGCTGCTGCGCGTCGGGCTCGACCCCAAACGCTGGCCGCGCGCCTGGCGGCTCTTGCGCTTCGTGCTCACGGTGGAGCAGGCGCGGCGCCGGTCCCCCACACGAGGCTAGCCAGGCTCTACAATGAACGTGACGTGGCTCACGTCTGCGAGATCCTGCTGCTTGGCCCTCCCGAGCTGCGCTGCGACGGCGAGGTGGTCCGCTCCCCCACCGCGCGCGGTCTGGCCCTGCTGGCCTACCTGGCTCTGCGGGGGGAGCCCGAGCGGCGCGAGCGCCTGGCCACGCTCCTCTGGGACGCCCCCGAGAAGGTCGCGCGTCACCGGTTACGCCAGGAGCTCTACCGCCTGCAGCGCGGACCGCTGGCCGCCCACCTCGAAAGCAACCGAACCTACGTAGACCTGAAAAACGCAACCAGCGACGCGGCGCGCTTCCTCGAACGGCTCGAGCACGGGGACTGGGAAGCGGCCCTCAGCGAACGGCGGGGCTCCTTCATGGAAGGGTTCACGCTCGACGGCGCCGAGGTGTTCGAGGACTGGCTGGCGGTCGAGCGCGAAGCCTGGAGCGAGCGCTACGTGCTCGCGCTCTCGCGCCTGGCCCTGGAGCGGGAGGGTGCGGGGGAAACGGGCCGGGCGGTGCAGCTGTGGCAACAGGTGCTCGAGGTCGATCCCTACCACGAGGAGGCCTACCGGAGGCTTTTGTGGCTCCTCGCCGAAGGGGGGCGCTGGCCGGAGGCGGAGCAGCTCTACCGCAACTACAAGCACCGCCTCGAAGCGCATCTGGGGCTCGAGCCCGACCCCGAGACCCGCCGCCTCTTCGAGCAGCTGAGGGCCCGTAAGACCCCCATGAGACCGAGCGCCGCGCCCGTCCCCGAAGCGCTTTCCAATCCGCCGATGGTCGGACGCGGCGGGTTGCTGGTCGAGCTCGAGCGGCGGCACCCGCAGGCGGTGCTGCTCGTCGGGGAGGCGGGCAGCGGCAAGTCGCGCCTCGCCCGTGAGCACATGGTCCGGTTGGGCGGTCGGCTAGCCGTAGCCCACCCTGCCGCCAGCCGCGGTCTCCCCTTTGCGGGTCTCGTGAGAGCGCTGGACCAGGCGCTCGAGATGCTCGGCCCTCCCGAGGTGGACCCGGTCTGGTTGCGCGAGGCCGGACGCCTGCTCCCCCACCGGCTCGCCCCTGCGGAACGGCCGCTACAGGGCGCAGCCGACCGTGCCCGTTTCCTGGAAGGGCTGGGGCGCGTCGTGCTGGCCCTCGCGGGGCCGGTGCTGGTCTGGGACGACCTGCAATGGACCGATCCGGCGGCGCTCGAGCTGCTGGGCTACCTGCTCCCGCTCGCCGGGCGCACGGGCACCCAGATCGTCCTCACGCTGCGCACCCCCGCAGAATCGGGTCCGGCCACGGACTGGCTGGCCCCGCTGGAGGGGGAGTTGGCGCGGCTGGAGGTGCCTCCGCTCGACGAGGACGCCGTGCACGAGCTGATCCTCAGGCTCGCGCACCAGCCCTACGGCGCGCGCTTGTTCAGCCAGCGCCTGCACGCGGCCACGGGGGGCAACCCTTTCTTCGTTCTGGAAACGCTGCGCCACCTTTTCGCGCGCGGCGAACTGCAGAGCCGTTCGGGAGGCTGGTCCACGCCTTACGACCGCACCACCCGCGACTACCGCGAGTTGCCGCTGGCCGGAAGCATCCGCGGCACCCTCTGGGCGCGCCTGCGTTCGCTCGACGGACCGTTGCGCCGCAGCCTCGAGCTCGTCTGCCTCTCCCGCCAACCCGTCGCGCCCGAGGTGTTGGCGCAGGTGGAGGGTACGGGCGAACTCGAGGCCGCCCGCCACCTCGAACAGCTGAGGGAGCGCCAGCTGACCGTAGGCCGCAGCGGCGGTTACGCCCCCGCGCACGAGCACCTGCGCGCCCTCGTGCTCGAAACCCTCGAGCCGCCGCTCGCCCGCACCTACCACCGCGCCTGGGCGCGCGCGCTCGAGCGGGAAGGGCAACCCGCCGAGGCCGCCGAGCACTGGCTCGAGGCCGGCCGCGAAGCGAAGGCCGCCCGCGGTTTTCTCGCCGCCGCCCGCGCGCGCTCGAGCGAGCCGCTCTCCGCTCGCGCCCTCTACCGCCGGGCCCTCGATCTGCGCGCGGGGCTTACGAAGGAGGAGCGACGGGCTGCCGAACTCGACCTGCTCGAACTCGACGTCCAGCTCGGCCGCCTCGACGACGCAGAGCTCGCCCGCCTGCGCACCCTCACCCGCGAAGCCGACGCCCGCGCCGAACTGCTCCTCGCCGAAGCCCTGCTGCAGCGTGGCGACTACACGGCCGCCCGCGAACGGGCCCTCGCCGGCTTGGCGCTCGCGCAGCGCCTCGACCTGCGTGCTGAACAGGCCCGCGCTCACTTCCTTCTCGCCTGGATACACTACCGTCACGGCGACCCCAACGCGCAAATCGCCGAGCTGGAACAGGCCCTCGCGGCCTACGAGCGGCTCGGTGACCGCGCGGGAGCGGCCCGCACGCTGCGCCACCTGGCCGCGCTTTACTTCCGGCTCGGACAGAAGGCCACAGGCGACGAACTGCAGGCGCGCGCCCTGGCCACGGCGCGCGCGGTGGGCGACGCGGTGCTCGCCCTGCGCATCCGCGCCGACCGCGCCACCGGATGGTGGCTGCGCGGTGAAGCCTTGAAGGTTCGTAAGGAAGCCCGGGCCCTGCGACGCGCAGCGGCGAGGCTGGGCGACTACGGAGGGGAGCTCGACGCTCTCGAACTTGAGGGTCTGGCTGCATTCTCGCTGGGCGACTACGCCGCCGCGTTCCGCGCCTTCGACGCGGCGGTGCGGCGCGCGGTGGAGCTTCACCTGGAAAAGGACGAAGCGCTCGCGCGTTCGGAGCGGGCCCTCGCAGCCATCGAGCTAAAGCGCTTCGAGGAGGCCGCGGAGGATCTGGCCCTGGCGCTCTCGATGCAGCAACGCATCGGCGACCAGGCCAAGCTGGGGCACACCTTCCACACCTACGGCTACCTGCACCTCGCGCAGGACCGCCCGCGGGAAGCCTACGCCTGGTTCCGCCGCGCTGCCCGTCACTGGCGCCGTCGCGGTGAGCGGGGCCACCTGGCACGCAGCCTGGCCTACGCCGCGCTGGCCGCCGAGGCCGCGGGCCGACCGGACCGCGCCAAGCGGCTGAGTGCGGAGGCGCTCCGCGCCGCCCGCGACTGGCCGGTGGGCGTGCCCGAGCTGCCGCTGGTGCAGGCGGTCTATGCCCGCTTTCACCCGCGGGGTGGAGCGCAGGCGGAAACGGCCCGCCAGGCGCTGGAACAGGTGCGGGAGCGCCTGCCCGCGCGGGCGCGCGGTCGCTTCGAGCGCACCCTCGCCTACCGGTTGGCCTTCGGTTTGTGACGGGGTTGTGACGCTCGCCCGCTAGGCTGAGAGACATGAAGCGGTCCAGCAAGCGCAGCAACGCTTGGCGGTTCGAAATCGAGGTGAGCAGGCCGGAAGGCGGCTCGCTCTGCATCAAGCTACGGGAATCGGACAAGCACGAGATCCGCTTCACCTCCTGGGAGGCGTTCTACCGCTACCTTTCCGACCGCTTCCCGGAGTGGCTCGGCTACCTCCGTTGACCGGCAAAGGCTGCGGATCCGGTTGCTCAAGAAACCATCATTGTTCTGGTTTATTCGTATCTTGAAAAAGGAGGGGAGGTAAGCGATGCGCAACAGACTGATCGCACTGGCTGTGCTCGGTTTCCTAACGGTATTGCTGGCCGGGTGCCCTCAGACCCAACCGCCCGATTTCGTGCTCGAGCCCAGCGTTACCGGCGTTCAGGTCCACCAGGGCGGCAGCGCTACGGCGGTGTTGCGCATAGAGCCGCGCGGCAACTTCAGCGGCACCGTGACCATCTCGCTCAAGATGCAGGACGGCAGCGACCTGCCCGCGGGTATCACCTACTCGCCCAGCACGGTAGACGTCAGCGGCAGCACGGCGGAGGTCAGCTTGCAGATCGACGTTGCGGCCAGCGTACCGGTGGGCGAATACCGGACGAACCTCACCGCCACCTCCGGCAGCATCAGCCACAGCGTCGGCTTCAAGATAACCGTCGTACCGCCGGCCGGGACGCTCGACGAGAGCTTTGGTAGTGGCGGCGTTACCGTCCTGAACGACCTGACCCAGGAACAGGGCGAGAACGACTTCGGCTACAGCCTCGCCTTCGGCGACGACGGCGCTATCTTCGTCCTTGGCCGCAGCGGCGACCACCTGGTGGTCACCAAGCTGGACGACAAGGGACAACCGGTCAACGATTTTGCCTCTGTCGGGGTCTTGCTGCTGGCCGACCTGCGCAGTGGTGAAGACGGCAGAAACCTCGATCTCGACCGCGCCATCCTCCCTCTGTTCGGGGGCGACTTCCTGACCGCCGGCTACGCCTACGACGCCACTAATCAAGACGACTTGCTGCTGGCCATGTTTGACCAAGACGGCAACTTCGTCTCCAGCTTTGGCTCGGGCGGCATCAAGACCTACGACAACCTGCTCTACGGCGGCTCCGGCCACGCCAACGAACGGGCCTTCAGCCTGGCGCCCGACGCTGGCGGCGTCTGGATCGGCGGAATGGCCTTTCAGGACGACGCCGTCAAAGAACAGGCTCTGGTCATGAAAGTTGACCTCTCGAACCCTGACTCGCCCGTCAGGGCCGGCTTTGGCGGTCCCGGCGGCAGTAGCGAATACGCCTACAGCGTCCAGGCGCTAACGAACGGCGCCTTCTTTGGCGGGGCCACCAACGACGGCGGGCAGCAGGGAGCCTGGCTGCGGGTCGATGAAAACCTTGCCGACCAAGGGCACGGTAGCCTCCCGGACTTCAGAGGCGGTAGGGTAACCTCGGTGGCCAAGGACGATCAGGGCCGCTTCCTGCTGGCGGGTTACGCTTCCAACGGCAGCGACCTTGACATCGTCGTCGAGCGAACGAAGCCCGACGGCACCCTCGACACCGACTTTGGCAACGGCGGTAAAGCCCAGTTCGACGCCGTCGGCGGCTCTCCCGGCAGCGACCTGGCCTACTCGCTGACGCTGGACGGCCAGGGGAACATCCTGGTGGCCGGGCGCACCTTCGTTAGCGGCCACGGCAACGACCTGGTGGTTCTGAGGCTCGAGCCCGACGGCAGCCTGGACCCGAGCTTTGGGAATGGTGGCGTGTTTACCTACGACGGAGGCAACGGTGACGACGGCGCTTTCGAGGTGGCCCTCGACGGCTCCGGCAGGCCGGTGGTGGTGGGCTACAGCGAAAACGCCGGCGGCGACTACGACATGCTCGCCCTGCGGCTGGTTCCTTAGACCCCAACCCGTCGGGACCGCGAATACAGGGGGCGGACGTTCCGCCCCCTGCCTACTTGCCCGCAGGAAAGGCGGTCAAGGCGTAGGCGTAGCCATCGGACAGGGCCTTGAGCGACGCTTCCAGCACGTTCGCGCTCGCGCCCACCGTACCCCAGCGTTCGCCGTTCCGCACCATCTCCACGAGCACCCGCACCACGCTCGCGGTTCCGGCCTCCTGGCCCGCGAGCACGCGCACCTTGTAGTCGCCCAGAACCACCTCCCCGAGCTCGGGGAAGAAGGCCTGCAAGGCCTTCTTGAGCGCGTTGTCCAGCGCCCCCACGGGCCCCGCGCCGGTGGCGGCGGTGTGCACGGTCCGCCCTTCCACGACCAGCTGCACCGTGGCTTCGGCTTGCCAGTGACCGTGGGCGTCGCCGCGGGTCCAGCTGTGGAAGGCGGCGACCGTGAAGGGATCGGCTTCGCCCCGCAGCCGTCGCGCCAGCAGGAAGAACGAGGCGTCCGCGCCCTCGAAGGCGTAGCCGTCGCGCTCCAAAAGTTTGACCTCTTCGAGCAGCGGGCCGGCCTCGTCCTTGCGGAGCTCGAGCCCGGCCTCCGCCAGCTTGGCGAGCAGGTTGGAGCGACCGGAAAGGTCGGAGACCAAAAAGCGTCTGCGGTTCCCCACCCGCCCGGGATCTACGTGCTCGTAGCTGCGTGGGTTCTTGAGCACCGCCGAAACGTGCACGCCCCCCTTGTGGGCGAAGGCGGCGTCGCCCACGTAGGGGGCGCGCCGGTTCGGGGTCTGGTTGGCGCGCTCGTCGACGAAGTGGGCGAGCTCACGCAACCCCTCCAGGTTCGCCGCTGCCTTCAGCTCGGCCCCGTACTTGAGCACCAGCGTGGGGATCAGGCTCGTCAGGTTGGCGTTGCCGGCGCGCTCACCGTAGCCGCCCATGGTGCCCTGCAGGTGGCGGGCACCGGCGCGCAACGCCGCCAGGCTGTTGGCCACGGCCAGGTCGGCGTCGTTGTGGGTGTGGATGCCGACGGTGGCCCCCGAAAAGGTCTCCACGACGCGCTTCGTGGCGGCATGGACCTCCTCGGGCAGCCGCCCGCCGTTGGTGTCGGCCAGCACTAGGGTGTCGGCTCCGCCTTCGGCGGCGGCCTCCAGCGTGGCCAGGGCGTAGGCGGGGTCTTCGAAGTAACCGTCGAAGAAGTGCTCGGCGTCGTAGACCACGCGCCGCCCCGCCGCGCGCAGGAAGGCCACCGACTCGCGGATCATCGCCAGGTTCTCTTCCAGGCCCACCTCCAGCGCCTCGCGAACGTGCAGCCTCCACGACTTGCCGAAGATCACCACCACCGACGTCTCGGCGGCCACGAGGGCCTGCAGCGAAGGATCCTCCTCTACGGCACGGCCTTTGCGACGGGTGGCGCCGAAGGCCGCCAGGCGCGCTCCCCGCGGCAGCTCGCGCCCCTTCATGGCTTCGAAGAACTCGGCGTCGCGCGGGTTCGAACCCGGCCAACCGCCCTCGATCAGGTCGATCCCGAAACCGGCCAGGGCCTTGGCGACGGCCAGCTTGTCGCTGACGGAGAGGCTGATCCCCTCACCCTGGGTACCGTCGCGCAGGGTGGTGTCCAGCAGCTCGATCCGCGCCCCCGCCAGCTCGCCGCTATTCACAACCGCTGCGCCCCTCCTTCTGCAAGAGCAGCTCCTGCACCAGCATGAGCGCCGCCGCCCGCGAGAGCGCAACGTCGCGATCGTCGTCGAGGTCGCGCGCAAAGCAGCGGAGCACCCGGTGGTAGGCGGCGAAGATGCGCTGCGCGTCGGGCTCGACGGTGGAGCCCAGCTTGGCCTCCGTCTTGAGCACCCAGGCTTCGATCTCGCTTAGACCCGGCGGCACGGCGACCCCTAGGGTGTCTCGATGGCTTCGCGCGCGCCCACGCCCGAGACCAGCTTGTTGAGCGCGTCCAGGTAGGCCCGCGCCGACGACTCGACGATGTCGGGAGCGATGCCGCGGCCGGTCACGACGACCGATCCCTGGCGCAACCGCACCATCACCTCGCCCAGCGCCTCGGTGCCGCCGGTAGTGGCCTCGATGCGGTAGCGCTCGAGCGTCGGGGAAAGCCCCACCGCACGGCTGATCGCCTTGTAGACCGCGTCCACCGGCCCGTCGCCGGTGGCCGCCTCGGTCACCTCGTCGTCGGGCGTCTTCACCTTCACCGTCGCCACCGGGGTGAGGGCCAGGCCGGAGTGGACCTGCATGTCCAGCAGCTTGAACATCTCGGGCGCGCGGGTGCGTTCGTCCTCGACCAGCGCGATCAGGTCCTCGGTGGTGATCTGTTTCTTGCGGTCGGCGATCTCCTTGAAGCGCGCGAAGAGGTGCTTCAGCTCCTCGTCGTTCACCTCGTAGCCCAGCTCCGCGAGCGCCTTCTTGAAGGCGTGGCGGCCCGAATGCTTGCCCAGCACCATCACCGCCGCCTCACGGCCCACGATCTCGGCGTTCATGATCTCGTAGGTCTCGCGCGCCTTGAGGACGCCGTCCTGGTGGATCCCCGACTCGTGCGCGAAGGCGTTTCGCCCCACGATGGCCTTGTTGGGCGGCACCACCATCCCCGTCAGCCGGCTCACCAGCTGGCTGGCGCGGTAGAGCTCGCGGGTGTTCACGCCCGTTTCGGCCCCGAAGAAGTCGCGGCGGGTGTAGAGCGCCATCACCACCTCTTCCAGGCTGGCGTTGCCCGCGCGCTCGCCGATGCCGTTGATCGTGCACTCCACCTGGGTGGCTCCGGCGCGCACCGCCGCCAGGCTGTTGACCACGGCCATGCCCAGGTCGTCGTGGGTGTGCACCGACCAGTCCACCCCGTCCGCGCCCGGCGTGTTTTCGATGATGTAGCCCACCAGCTCCGCGAACTTCCAGGGCACCTGGTAGCCCACGGTGTCGGGGATGTTGATCGTCGTCGCCCCCGCGGCGATGGCCTCGCCGAAGATGCGCACCAGGAAGTCGGGGTCGCTGCGGCCGGCGTCCTCGGCCGAGAACTCCACGTCGT
>Ga0256832_1001103_pt1 | contig 18180 bp, 15 predicted proteins | sample 134614metaG_FD_190534 | JGI IMG/M metagenome (GOLD analysis project Ga0256832, IMG submission 190534) | Hydrothermal vent microbial communities from Lau Basin, Pacific Ocean - 134-614 | ecosystem: Environmental > Aquatic > Marine > Hydrothermal vents | place: Pacific Ocean: Lau Basin | collected...
CAGCATGGAGGCGCTTCAGAGGTCGGCCGACAAGGCGGCTCGCTCCCTCGAAGAGATCGCGCGGGCTCAACACGAGTCGACGATGGCAGCCGCCCGCGCCTGAAGGTTTCCACCGACCGCCAGAGCTCCCCGGGGCCCGTCCTCGGGGGGCTTTCTTGGTGCTCTCGGCCCACAACCCACCCCAACTACCTCTCGGTGCCTCTCAGGAATCCTCAAGGTTTCCTCGTTGCGCTGCACCCTCCAGCAATGCTCTCGCGAGCGCGATCCATCACGATGCTGGGCGGGACTGCTACCCGAGGATCTTGTCGATGTCCTTGGCGACCTTTGCTTCGTCGACTTCTTTGGCGAGGGCGAGCTCTGCCACGAGGAGATTGCGGGCCTGCTCGAGGAGGCGACGCTCCCCGAAGCTCAGCTCCTTGTCGCTGCGGAGGCGGCTGAGGTCACGGAGCACCCGAGCGACCTCGATGGGCGAGCCGCTCTTGAGCATCTCCGTGTATTCGCGGTAGCGGCGGTTCCAGGGCTGAGAGGTGACAGCGACCTCGTCTTTCTTCAGCTCCCGCATGACTTTCCCGGCCTCACGCTTGGAGATCACGGTCCGCAGGCCCAAGCGCTCGACCCCGTCGGTCGGGACCATCACGGTCATGCCGGTGTCGGCGATCTTCAGGATGTAGAAGCGCTTGTCGGTGCCGGCGATGCTCTTCTTCTCGATCGCGGTCACCTCGCCCACACCGTGAGCCGGATGGACGGCCTTGTCGCCGATCTTGAACTCCATGTGTGTGGAACCTCCGCTCTAGGGGCGCCCGAAGGCTGGGTGTCTTGGGACCAAAGGAGGGCCAGCGCCCACCGATCGCGCGGGGGTCCGAACCCCCGGATAGGGTACCGCGCCGCGACGGAGGCCCCGCTGCATAGCCGCCAGGGTATCAGGGGCGAAGCGGCGCATCCTCAAAAATCGCCTGTCATTCCGCGAACACGGGCTCATCCACGAGGGCAGCGAGCTCGTCGACGAGGAGTACCCGCAGGCCGCGCGCAAGAGCCGTCGCGGGCCAGTGGAGGTTCAGAATCGCCCGCTCCTCACCCACGTCCACTTCCAGCGAGGCGAGCGCCCGATCGACGCCCACAGCGGCGCCGAGCTCGGTGCCGCCGAGGGAGCGAAACAGCTCCCTCAGGTTTGCCTCGGCCCCGGGCGGGAGCTCTCCGAGCACGAGCGTCCAGATGTTCAAGTGCTCACCGGCCGGGTCGATGGCAACACACGCGGCTCGCTCGCGTGCGAAGAGCAACCCAACGCCCGTGTCTGGAGGAAGACCGAGGGGCTTGGGCGCATAGAGGCGCAGGGGAGCCCGCGGGTGGAAGGCCGCCAGGCGTACCCCGTCCTCGCCCGCCAGCGGACCTCGCGGGGACCGCCCCGAAGCGAGGATGCGGAGAAGCCGGGCGACCTGGGGACCGGCGTTGACTCCGAGGACGAGAAGGTCGTCGCCGATGGCCACGAGCTCGCGCAGGGATCGGCCGAGGTAGCCCAGGCGCCTCACGAAGGGACGATCGGCGGCGACCTCGACTCGCTGCATGCGCATGCCGGCGGCCACGACGATGTCGCGAGCGCGCTCGTGGCGTGCGACGATGAGGTACGCGCCATCCCCGAGGTGAGCGACGATCGCTTCGTCGACCTCCGCAAGATCGACGCCCGTCCGTTCGCGAAACGAACGCAGACGAGCTGGGGGGAAAAGAGGGTCGACGATGGCTCGAAACGCTGGGCGCGCATAGAGGTCGTGAGGCCGCGCGTGCAGAACGTAGTTCGACTCGGGCGGAGCCAACGACGTGAGCGGGCCCATGTAACGAGGGTCGTCGGCCTCCGTCTGCCGCACCGTCGGCGTACTGGGTCCTCCGCACGCCGGCGACCAACAAGCGAGCATGAGCCGAGCGAGCAGACTTGTGGCGAGTGCCCACCGAACGGAGCCGCCACGGTCGGCACCGGCCGGCCAAGGAGCCCTTGCCGGGCGGAGCCCCGAGGCTCCTGCGCCGCCGTTTCCGTTCGCAGCGTCCCGCCGATCGTCCATGACGGGAGCTATCATGCGGTCAGGCCCGCGCATCTCAAACCTTGGGCCGCCGCTCCACGAAGCGCGGCCAGCCCCGCGGAGCGCAACCCCGCGCAGCGCAACCCCGCGCAGCGCAGGCAGGTCCACGAAGCGCGGCCAGCCCCACGGAGCACAAACCCGCGCAGCGCAACCCCGCGCAGCGCAGGCAGGTCCACGAAACGCGGGCACCCCACTGGCGTCGGGTGTCAGTTGGGTCGGCTGCGCTTCTTGCCGTTCTTGGAGGCCTTGTGCGCCCCCTTGGGGTCGGGCTCGGGAACAGAGGGAGCCTCAGCCTCCGGCGGACGCTTGAGCCCGTGCGCTTCGAGGAGCTTGCCCTCGATCTCGGCGAGCAACGCTGGGTTCTCCTCGAGGAAGGTGCGCGTGTTGTCGCGACCCTGGCCCAGGCGCTGGCCCTGGTAGCTGTACCAGGCCCCCGATTTGTCGACGATGTTCGCCGCGACTCCCAGATCGAGGACGTCCCCACTCCGACTGATGCCACGCCCAAAGAGGATGTCGAACTCGCAGAGCTGGAAGGGGGGCGCGAGCTTGTTCTTGACGACCTTCACCCGGACGCGGTTGCCCACGGCCTTGTCGCCGACCTTGATGGTCCCGATACGCCGGATGTCGAGCCGCTGGGACGCGTAGAACTTCAGCGCGTTGCCGCCCGTAGTCGTCTCCGGGCTGCCGAACATCACCCCGATCTTCATCCGGATCTGGTTGATGAAGAACAAGGTCGTTCGGCTCTTCTGCACGGTCCCGGTCAACTTCCGCAACGCCTGGCTCATCAGACGGGCTTGCAAACCGACGTGGCTGTCACCCATCTCCCCTTCGATCTCAGCCTTCGGGACCAGCGCCGCGACCGAGTCGATGACGATGATGTCGACGGCACCGGAGCGCACCAAGGTGTCGGCGATCTCCAGCGCCTGCTCCCCGTGGTCGGGCTGGCTCACCAGGAGCTCATCCACGTTGACGCCGAGCTTCCGGGCGTACGTGGGGTCGAGCGCGTGCTCCGCGTCGATGAAGGCAGCGATGCCGCCTTGCCGCTGGCACTCCGCGATGGCGTGCAGCGTGAGGGTGGTCTTGCCGCTCGATTCCGGCCCGTAGACCTCGACGATTCGACCGCGGGCGTAGCCACCGACACCGAGCGCGAGATCGAGAGAGATCGACCCCGTGGGGATCACCGGCACGTCGGCCTTTGCCGCTTCGTCGCCGAGGCGCATGATGGACCCCTTGCCATAGGCCTTCTCAATCGAGCCGAGCGCGAGCGCGAGCGCCTTCTCACGGTTGGGATCGGTCGCCATATCGTCTTCTCCTTCTCACGCCCCTCGGGTTCGCTTGGCCTTACCAGAGATAGGGCGGGCGGCTGAACACATGTGTAGTCCCGTCGTCGCCGAAGCGCAACGACTCGATGCCTGAAGGCTCTCACAGGGGTGTGACAACGAAGCCGCGCCCCCGTGGCCATGGAACTCGCACGCGCTGAGCGCCCTTCTCATACGGGCCCCACGGGGTTGTTGGCGATGCCGGCGCCCCCCGAGGGCTGCCCCCGTGCATCGGCGCTCCGCTCACTGGACGCGAGCTCCTGGGCAAGCCCAGCATCACGCAAGCGAGCTCTCATGGCCGCTGCCGACGAGAGCGAAGGTCCATGTGGCGGACGATGTCCGAGATCGTCCGGGCGGAGGCCCCTTCGGCGGGGTCGCGGCCTCGCAGATGGCGCCGCACCATCTCGAGGGCCACGTACGCCGCTTGCGTCCGGACCTGCGCACGATCGCCGTGAAATTGGTGGCGCACCGCCAAGGTTCCTTCGGCGCTGGCCAGACCGAGCCACACGGTGCCCACAGGTTTGCTGTCGCTGCCCCCACCCGGCCCCGCGATCCCGGTCGTGCTGATGGCCAGGTCGGCGCCGGCGGCACGCCGCGCCCCCTCTGCCATGGCACAGGCGGTCTCCGCGCTGACGGCGCCGTGGGCACGGAGAATCTCTGGGCTGACGCCCAGGACTTGGGTCTTCGCCGAGTTGGCGTAGGTCACGGCGTCAAGCAAGAGGTAGTCCGAGCTACCCGGCACACTCGTGAGCATCGTCCCGATCAACCCGCCCGTGCAGCTCTCGGCGACTGCGAGCGTGAACCCCCTGGAGCGAAGATCCTGCCCGACGACCCCGGCGAAGGTGTCGTCGCGGTCGCCGTAGGCGGCGTCTCCAAGCAGCTCGCGCACGCGGTCGGCGACGGCCTTGGCGCGCTCCTCCGCCTCGGACGCGGTCTCCGCGCGAGCCTCCACCTTCACCTCGATCTCCGGAAAAGTCGCGCGAAAGCCGAAGGCAACGTCGGGGTTGCTCTCTTCGAGCGGCCGCAGGCGCTCGGCGACTTCCGACTCGGGCAGCCCGAAGACGCGGACGTGAAGTCGGCATCGGTCGCGATGCCCGAGCTCGGCGATCCGCGGAACCACCGAGCGCGCGAAGATGGCCTTCATCTCGCGGGGCACACCGGGCAAGAAAAACGCCTGGACACCGTCACGCTCGATGGCGAACCCGGGAGCCGTCCCTTCGGGGTTCTCGAGGACCCGGGCGCCTCGTGGGAACTCGGCCTGCTTCGCATGGCACGGCAGGAGGTCGCGGCCCCTGGCCTCGTAGCGACGCTTGATAGCTTCCCAGCTCGGGTCGTCGCGCACCAGGTCGGCTCCCAACGCGCGCGCCACGGCCTCACTCGTCCGATCGTCGGTCGTGGGCCCCAGCCCTCCGGTGGCGACCACGACGCGGACCTGCCCGAGGAGCGAGTGCAGAGCGCCCGCGATGTCGTCGACGTCGTCGCCGACGGTCAGGTGCCGGCGCACATCGAGACCCAACGAGGTCAGCTCCTCGCCAAGCCATGCGGCGTTGGAATCGACGAGCTCGCCGCGCAGGAGCTCGGTCCCGATGGTCAGAACTGCGGCCGTCATGGGGACCGGGGAGGATGCGACGAGGCCCTCGACCCCGTCAACCACCCCCGCCGGCGCTTCCGTGCTATCGCTCCGTCGTCATGCGACCTCTCCTGACCCTCACCGCCCTGCTGGGGACCCTCGGCACCGCCAGCTTGACCGTGGCGCAAGCTTCCGCCTCCACGGAAGCCCCACCGGCCGAGCCTGGCGCGAACGAACCCGAGCCAAGCCCCCTCGCGCAGCTGCCGGTCGAACGGCATCGGCTCGACAACGGCCTGCGGGTCGTCCTCAGCCCCGATCGCACGGTGCCGACTGTCGCGATCGCGGTCTACTACGACGTCGGCTCGCGCAACGAAGAGATGGGGCGCTCGGGCTTCGCCCACCTCTTCGAACACATGATGTTCCAGGGATCGGCGAACGTCGGAAAGGGCGAACACTTTCAGCTCATCATGAACCGCGGCGGCAGCCTGAATGGCACGACGAGCGAGGACCGCACCAACTACTTCGAGACGCTCCCCTCGAACGAGCTCGCCCTCGGCCTCTGGCTGGAGGCCGACCGCATGCGCTCGCTGGCAGTCACCGCGGAGAACTTCGAGAACCAGCGCCAGGTCGTCAAAGAGGAGCGTCGGCAGTCCTACGAGAACCAGCCCTACGCGCTCAGCATGCTGCGCATCAACGAGCTCGCCTACGGAGACTACTGGCCTTACGCGCACTCGACGATCGGTGACATGCAGGACCTCGACAATGCACCGCTCGAAGCCGTCCAGGAATTCTTCAGCCGCTACTACCGCCCCAACAACGCCGTGCTGAGCATCGCCGGCGACTTCGATCCATCGGAGGCGATGGAGCTCGTGGAACGCTACTTCGGCGACATCGAGGCGGGCGAGACACCGCCCTTCGAACCGCCCGAGCTCCAACCTCAGACCGCCGAACGCCACGAGACGATGCTGGACGCGCACGCCGAGCTTCCGGCGTTTCACATTGCGTACCACATCCCTCCGAACCGAACCCCGGACCATTACGCCCTGGAGCTGCTCAGTCTCGTCCTCGGCGACGGAGAGTCCTCGCGGCTCTATCAGAAGCTCGTGAAGGAACGTGAAATCTGTCAAAGCATTCACGTCTCGACGGATGATCGGCGCGGCCCTGACCTCTTCTCGGTCTTCGGCGTCATGGCGCGGGGCCACCGTCCCTCGGAAGCCCAGGCGCTGATCTTCGAGGAGATCACGAGCGTTGCCCGCCGCGGCATCACCGAACGCGAGCTGACGAAAGCCCACAACCGCGTACGTGCGTATTTCGTCTTCGGCCTCCAGTCGAACCTCTCGCGGGCCCGACAGCTCGCCGAATACGAGCTCTACTACGGGGACGCGCGCCTGGTGCGCACGGAGCTGAGCCGCTACCTGGCGGTGACCCGCGACGACATCCAACGAGTCGCAGGCCAGTACTTCGACGCCACGAACCGCACGGTCCTCGACGTCATCCCCACGGCCATGGCGGGCGAAGAACAGACCGAGGCGCGCCAACGTCGTCCCCCGACAACTCGGGCTGCGGCGTTCCACGGGAGGACCGACCGATGACGACGCACACCGCCTTGTCGCTGACCGTCGCCTCCACGCTTGCTTGCTTCGCGGCCTGCGGAGGCTCCACGGTCCCCGAACCTCGGACGGCGACCGAACCCCGGGCGCAGGAACCTCCGCCGCGAGAAGAGGCAACCGCCGAACCCCCCACCAAGATGCCGCCACCCGAGTCGGGCCCCGCTCGCGACATCGCCTTCCCCCCGATCCAGCGCGCGTCCCTCGACAACGGCCTGGAGCTGAACACCGTCGAGTGGCACCAGCTTCCGGTCGTCTATCTGCGTCTCGTCGTCAAGAGCGGAGCCGAGACAGATCCGGAGAACCTCCAGGGCCTGTCCAGCCTCGTCGCCCAGATGCTCAAGGAAGGCACGCGCCGCAGGAGCAGCGCGCAGCTCGCCGAACATATCGAGTTCCTGGGCGCGGATCTGTGGACAGGCGCAGACGAAGAGAACGTCCACCTCGTGTTCCGCGCCCTCTCGGAACACCTCGACGAAGCCATGGACATTCTCGCCGAGGTCGCGACGCAACCTGCCTTCCGCACGCAGGAGCTCGACAAGCTCAAGCGCCGGGAGCGGGATCGTCTCTCGATGATGCAGAAGCGCCCCAACTTCCTCGCGCGGCGGACGTTTTACCGCGAGCTCTACGGAGACCACCCCTACGGCCGCTTCGACACGACCGAGGAGGTGCTCCGGCGCGTACGGCGAGCAGATCTGGTGCGCTGGCATCGCCGGCACTTCGTGCCGAGCAACGCTTTCCTGGTGGCCGTCGGCGACGTCACACCGGAACGGGTGCAACAGGCCGCGACCGCCGCCTTTGGCCGCTGGTCGGGCCGCCCCGTCCCGCCGCCCGAGTTCCCCGAGCTTCGGCCGCGCACGCGGCGCGAGGTCTTCCTCGTCGATCGTCCCGGCGCGGTGCAGTCGGTCATCTTGCTCGGCAACCTCGGCGTCGCCCGCCGCGACCCCGACTACATCCCCTTGATCGTCGCCAATCAGGTGCTCGGAGGCTCGGCCGCGTCCCGCCTCTTCATGGACCTACGCGAGCGACGCAGCCTCACCTATGGCGCCTACAGCCAAATCGGTGAGCGGGTCGACGTGGCACCCTTCGTGGCCTGGGCCGCCGTCCGCACCGAGGTCACCCACGAAGCCGTCGACGCTTTCTTCGAGAACCTCGAACGCATCGTCACCGAACCGGCACCCGCGGGCGAGCTCCGAAACGCGCAGCGTTACCTCAGCGATTCGTTCCCGCTGCAGATCGACACCCCTGGAAAAGTCGCTGGAATGGTCGCCGATCTTCGCATTTTCGGTCTCCCCGACGACTATTGGACGACCTTCCGCACGCGCATCGCTCAGGTGACGCCGCACGAGGCACTGCAAGCGGCGCGGCATCACATTCACCCCGACAAGATGCTCGTCGTCGTCGTCGGCGAGGCGGGTCAGATCGCCGACGGCCTGCGCCGGTGGGGTCCTGTGACGATCCTCGACGAAGACGGCGCGGTCCAGCAGCAGCTCGAACCACGCCCCGCGACGAGCGGTGAAGGAGAGAGCGGCGGCAGCGGCGACAGCGGCGACAGCGACGCTTCGAACGGCTGAGCCGCCCAGGCAACGAACGAAGAGCAGCGAAAGGACTCCAACACCCATGTGCGGCATCGTCGGCTACATCGGGAGCCAACCCAGCGCGCCCATCCTTCTCGATGGCCTCCGGCGCCTCGAGTACCGCGGCTACGATTCCGCCGGCCTCGCCGTCCAGGTCCCCGGAGCCGGGATCGAAATCCGACGCGCCGTCGGCAAGTTGCGCAACCTCGAGTCCGCCCTGCGCGAGCGACCTCTCGACGGATCCGTCGGCATCGGCCACACCCGCTGGGCGACCCATGGGCGCCCCTCGGAGGTGAACGCACACCCGCACGTCGCCGGTCCCATCGCCCTCGTCCACAACGGCATCATCGAAAACCACCTGGAGCTGCGCCGACGCCTCGAAGGCCGCGGATGCGCCATCGCCAGCGACACGGACACAGAGCTGGTCGCGCACCTGATCCAACTCGAGGTAGCCCAAGGCAAGTCGCTCGAGGACGCCGTCCGCGGAGCGCTGGCCGAGCTTCAAGGCGCGTACGCCATCGCCGTGCTCTCGGAGAAGGAACCGGAGCGAATCGTCGTCGCCAAGCATTCCTCGCCGCTCGTCGTCGGCCTCGGAGAGGGTGAGAGCTTCTGTGCAAGCGACATCCCAGCGCTGCTTCCCTACACGCGGGACATGATCTTCCTCGAGGACGGCGAGGTCGCGGTCCTCGAGAGGGACCGCATCCGCATCTCGAAGCTCGATGGGACGGCTGTCGAGCGGGCGCCACGGCGGATCGACTGGTCACCCGTGATGGCCGAGAAGGCCGGCTACAAACACTTCATGCTCAAGGAGATCTTCGAGCAGCCCCGCGCGATGGAAGACACCCTGCGCGGCCGCCTCGACCGGGAAGCGCGCGACATTCATGGACACGAGATCGGTCTGAGCGACGACGACGCGCGGACCGTCCGACGGGTCGTCCTGCTCGCTTGCGGGACGAGCCACCACGCGGCCATGACCGGTCGCTACCACATCGAAGCGCTGGCCCGAGTGCCGACGGTCGTCGAGCTGGCGAGCGAGTTCCGCGGACGCGACGGCGTTGTCGGCGAAGGCGACCTCGTGATCGCCGTCAGCCAGTCCGGTGAAACGCTCGACACCCTGGTCGCCGCCAAAGAAGCCAAGGCCAAGGGGGCCAAGGTGCTGGCCATCGCGAACGTCATTGGAAGCGCCATTCCCCGCATGAGCGACGCGGTGTTCTACACCCACGCCGGCCCCGAAATCGGCGTCGCGTCCACCAAGTGCTTCACGACACAGCTCGCCAACATCTTGATGTTTGCGATCTGGCTCGGGCGACGGCGAGACACGCTCTCGGCCGACCGAGCCGGCGCGCTCGTGGAAGCGCTCGCCCGCCTGCCTCACACGATGCAGGACGTCCTCACGGGCACTCGTCAGCTCGTCGCCAACCTGGCGCGTCGCTACGTGGACGCCCGCGATGTGCTCTACCTGGGTCGGGGACTAAGCTTTCCGATCGCTCTGGAGGGCGCGCTGAAGCTCAAGGAGATCAGCTACGTCCACGCGGAGGGATACGCGGCCGGCGAGATGAAGCACGGCCCGATCGCACTCATCGATTCGCATGTCCCCGTGATCTGCCTCGTACCCAGAGACAGCCACTACGACCGGAGCCTGAGCAACCTCCAGGAAGCCAAAGCACGCGAAGCACGGGTGATCTCCGTGGCCACGGAGGGCGACGAAGCCGCCCGCACGTTCAGCGATGACCTCATCGAGGTTCCGGACGTGCCGGAAGAGCTCACGCCCCTGCTGACGGTCTTGCCGTTGCAGCTCTATGCCTACTACGTGGCGGACTACAAAGGCACCGACGTCGATCAGCCGCGCAACCTGGCCAAGACCGTGACGGTCGAGTGACGATCTGCTACGCCGCGGCCGATGTTTGAAGGAGCCCGGGTGGCCGTCGTGGTGCCCGCGTATCGGGAAGCGCGCCTCATCGGCCGAACGCTGCGGGCGATCCCCGCGTGGATCGACGACGTCGTCGTGGTCGACGACGGCAGCGACGACGACACAGCGGGCGCGGCCGAGCGCCATGGCGACCGGCGCGTGCGGGTCGTCCGCCATCCAACCAACCGAGGCGTGGGCGCGGCGATCGCGACGGGCTACCGGCACGCCTTCGAGGCGGGGGCGGACGTCGCGGTCGTCATGGCCGGGGACGCCCAAATGGACCCCGACGATCTGCCGCGGTTGCTCCAAGCGATGGGACAAGGCGCTGGCTACGCCAAGGGCGATCGCCTCAGCTGGCCCGAAGCGCGCAAGCGGATGCCCTGGACGCGCTGGCTCGGCAACCACATCCTCGCGGCGCTCACGCGATGGGCGACAGGCCTCGATGTCCGGGACTCGCAGTGCGGCTACACAGCGCTGAGCCGGGAGGCCGCTTCGCTCCTCGACCTCGAGTCGATCTGGCCGCGCTACGGCTACCCCAACGACCTGCTCGGAGCCATGGCGACTGCGGGCGTCACGGTCCAAGAGGTCCCGGTGCGTCCCGTCTACCGAGACGAAGAGAGCGGCGTGGGCTGGCGCGACGCCGTGATCGTCATCCCGGCGCTGCTGGCTCGGGTGGCGTGGCGGCGGTGGCGCAGCGAGAACCACAACGCGGTGCGCGCGCTGCCTTCGTCGCGCTGATGGGGACCATGCCGCTGCGCATCGGCGTGCTGACGACCGGCTATCCCCGTTTCGAGGGAGACGTGGCCGGAAGCTTCGTGGACGCCATGGTCCGAGGCCTCCGGCGCCGAGGCCACGAAGTGGACGTCCTGGCCCCCGCCGATCGCGCGGGTGAGCCGCCGCCCGGCGTGCACTGGGTGCGCTATGGCTGGCCGCCATCGACGCAGCGCACCTTCTACGGCGCGGGCGTCCCCGACAACGTCCGCGACCCCCGGAGCTGGCCCGGCCTGGCGACGTTTCCGATCGCGCTCCGCCGCCACGCGCTTCAGCGCTCCGCCGCCTGGGACGCGGTCATCAGTCACTTCGGGCTGCCGTGTGGGTGGGTCGGCGCCTCACTGCGCAAGGCGCGCCACCTGGTCGTCTGGCACTCGGCGGACGTGTTCGTCGCCCGCCACCTACCACGGGCGATACGCCGACCGCTGCTGCGCCAGGGAGTGCATTGGTTCGTCCTCGACGAACATCGACGCAGCCTCGCGGAGCCCGAGACGGACGCCGTCGTCTGCCCCATGGGCGCCGAGGTCCGCCACGTGAACCGCGCGTCAGCCCGCCGAGAGCTCGGGTTGACCCGGCACACCGTGCTGGTGCTCGGCCGCCTCGTCCCCATCAAGGCTGTCGACCGTGTCATCGACGCCCTCGCCGGCACCGAAACGACGCTCCTCGTCGCAGGGGACGGCCCCGAGCGCCCTGCCCTCGAACGTCGCGCCCGCCGCAGGAGGATCGACGCGCGCTTCCTGGGCTGGGTGCGCGAGCCCCTCAAGTCCGCCCTTCTGCACGCCGCCGATGTCCTCGCTCAGACCTCGCGCCCGCTACCCTCCGGACGCCGCGAAGGGGCCCCGGTCGTCGTGATGGAGGCGCGGGCGGCCGGGCTGCCGGTCGTGAGCGACCCGGCGGCGCTCTGCCGACCACGGCCGCGGATCCGCGCGCCCTATGTCTCCAGCGACGACGTCGCCGAGCTGGCCGAGTCGATCCTCTACGGCCGAACCCGACGGGTCCCCGGCGGGGGCGTGTAACGGAACCGAGCGTCGTCGACGTTCGCGTTGAACCGAGGGTTGCGGAAGTCGAAGCGGTTGCGGTTGCCCGCCGAGTCGATGATCAGGACGCGCTGGATATAACCCGCGCGCTGGTTTCCTTCGCCGACGAGGCGCACGAAGAAGAGCACCCGGTCGTAGTGCGTCGTCGGACGCCGCGGCCGCAGCTCGAGGACGTAACCGCCCTGAAACCCCTGCCGCCGCGGATCGAGCAGACGCATCCGAAAGTCGCGTTCGAGCCGGCCGGTCCCGGTGAGGAAGCTGAAAGCGAGCGGGAGCTGGTCGTCGCTCACGGGACGCTCGATCATCTGGCCATGGCGCTCCCCTTCGTCGGGGGGCTGGTAGATGAGCAGCCGCTCCCCGTCCGAGACGAAGACCTGCCCGTTCGGCTCGTCGTAATCCCAGCGCATCTTGCCGGGCTTCTTGAACACGACCGTGCCATGAGCGCGCGTCGTCCGGTCATAGACCTTCGTGTACTGGCTCTGGCGGAACTCGGCCTGAAACGAGGTCGTCTGGTCGTAGAAGGACTGCACGAGGGAGCCGACCTCGCGAGCGCTCATGGGGGCGGGCTCCTGCGCAGAAACGACCAGTGCGGCCCCGAACGCGGAGAGGACAGCGAGGGTGGCGGGTTTGTGCATGTGCTGTTGAAACGAAGGGCGCGGCGACCCTATTCAGCGCAGCCGCCGAACGCAAGGGACGAACCCACGAAGGAAGCTCGAGTACGAACCGTCAAGGCCACCGAACGCAAGGGACGAACCCACGAAGGAAGCTCGAGTACGCACCGTCAAGGCCACCGACCGGCGAGAGTGAGTCGCCTCACGTGACCCAGGCGGGGGCGTGCGCAGGTTGAGGGGTATGTTCGCCACCCCACCGATGACCCGCGTCGTCCGAAACGTGCTCGTCGCCCTCGCCGCGGCCGTGCTCGTCTCGATCCTCGGCGAGCGGCTCTTCGGCCGCCCCGTCTTCGCCCTCCTCGCGCTGTCGAGCCGAGCCGGGCTGCACACGCTCTGGCAGCTCGTCACCCATCCCTTCGCCGTCCCCGTCTCGGGCGGCGGGGTGATCCAGGCGATCCTCGGCGGCTTGTTTTTCTACTGGATGGGCGCCCCCCTCGAGCTGCGAATCGGTTCCCGGCGCTTCGCCCTGCTCCTGGGCGCCATGACCGTCGCTTCGGGCGTGGCGGGTCTTGCGATTGGCTGGCTGCTAGGCCCCTGGTCCTCCGCGGCGGTCGTCGCCTACGGCCTGAGCCCCATCCTGCTGGGCACCCTCGTGGCGCTGGCGCTCAGCTACCCTCCCCACGCGCTGCTGCGGCCTTTTGGACTGTTTGCGGTGCGCCGCAACGCGCTGATCGCAGGCTTCGTCGGCCTGGCGGTACTGCTCGACCTCGCGGACGGGCGCCTCGTGGCGCTCTTTGGCGACCTCAGCGCCGCCGGTGTCGCGGCCCTCTTCATGCGCAACCGGCAGGCACCAGCCTACCGGGTTCGGCCCCCCGCGCCCTCTCAGCCGGCCCAGTATTGGCGCGGCCGGAAGCTCTAACCGTCCGGCCAGGGCCAACCGTGCTGGCTCGGCGCCTTCGGGAGGAGGCCGTGCGTGATGCCCACGCGAGGAAGTCGTGAAGATTCATGAGGCGCGATGCGCCGCAGGGCGTGCTCCAGGCGCAGAGGTCTTGGGCGACTGCTTCGTGCGCGCCCCCCCGATGGAGGAGCCGCCGATGAACGCGGGGAGCGGCGGCCAACCTCGGTTGATCCCCCCTGGGGCTCTGTGTACCGTGAGGAGGTCTCGCGTAGACCCTCTTAGCCGAGCTTGACGAACCGTAGCAGCGCCGGCCGCGGAGCCGGTGAGAGGAGGTAGCCGATGGCTCGCCAGCGTCGTTCTTCACAACCAGAGATCATGCTCGAGCGGCTTCGCAAGAAGCACGCGAAGCTCGACGCCAAGGTAGAAGAGCTCTCGGGACGCCCCTTCCTCACTCCAGCCGAACAGATGGAGGCCCAGCGGCTCAAGAAGCAGAAGCTTGCGATGAAGGATCAGATCCTACGCTTGCAGGGCTGAGTTCAGCGCGCGCTGCGCCTCACCACGAGAGGGCGAACCAGGGGGTTCGCCCTTTGCAGTTCGCCCTTTGCAATTGGCTCGCCCCTCCGAAGACGCTCTCGTTACTCCGCCTGCGGCGCCCTCGGCGGGTCCTCCGACTCGCCGCCAGAGGTGCCCCGTGCGACGTAGGTCGCGGTCGTGGGCGTCAGTTCTTCGAGGGTCCCTTCGAGGTTGCTGCGCCAGGCGTCACGAAGCCCAACTCCCCGCTCGCCCGCCACCTCCCTCGCCAGGGCGAGGTAGTAGAGCGCCTCGGTGCGGCGTCCAAGTCGGTAGGCAGTCATGCCCCGGAGATAGTAGAAGCGGGCCCGCATCTCGACGTCCATGTCCGGGAGCTGCGGCTCGAGATCCTCGAGCCAGACGAGCGCGCGCTCATACTCGGCGCGTTCGTAGCTTGCCTCCGCACGGCCGAGGTCTTCGCGCAGGGCCGCGCAGCCGAGCAGAAGGGACAGAGAGATCAGGGGGGCGCAGAGAGATCGCATTGCGGTGAGAATACACCACAGCACATCTCAAGAACGTCGCCGATCGATCCGTAGACTGGACGGGACCGCTGGCGCATCCGCAAGCCGAGGGAATGCCGAGCATTGTCGAGGGGAGAGGATGCCGTAGCAGGCCGCACCGCGGCGAGGGGTTTCGAGATGGGTGGAATCTACGTCGCTCCGCCGACGTTCCCACACCGTGACGCCAGCGCATTCGAACGCAGAGACGAAAACCGCCCTCGGCGCTGGTCCGAGGGCGGTTCGAAAAACATGGCCGGCGGCGCCGAAACCGCGCCGGCCCCTCAAGCAATGTTACACTAAGACCCTATCTTCATCCCTGACAGGTCGGTCGAACCAAAAAAGACGAAGGATCTAAGGAAGATAGGCGAAGCAAAGAGCCTCAAGCCAAGCTTTTTTCGGGTGTCTCCGAACCCATGCCGGGCAAGCATCCTTCGGAGGCAATCAAGCGACGCTCTGGCTAAAGCAAGGCTGGTGCCAGCTCGGCCCGCCTGCGCTACCGGCGCCTCTGGCACTGAATTGCTCGGGAAATACGGAGAGATGGCCACTTCCGTGGCCGGCTCCTGGGGTGTTCGGCAACGCTCGACTACGACATTCATGTCATGGCGCGAGCGAGCCATGCCGCTCCGCCTCGTACTCACGGTGATGGATCGCGGTGGCGAAGGGGGTGCGCGCGCCTGGGTGGTGCTCCGGGCCCTGAGGCGCGCGGAGAGGTCTTGGGCTACCGGCGCGCGAGGGCGACCTGGCGACCGAGGGCCACGGCGCCCAGGGCGACCCAAACGAGAGCCGGGCCCGCGAACCAGCCCCCAAAGGCCGCCGTGGGCCACAACGCCTCGACGCCCGCGAACCCTGCGACGCCGAAGCAGGCGCCGGCGAGCCAAGGGCGCAACTTCGCCACGCCATAGAGCAACCCGACCGACAGCAGCGGGAGCCCCAGCAGGAGCCCCAAGCCCCAGCCGCCCAGGGTTCCCAAGGGCGCCAGCGGTGCGCCAGGAGCCGAGAGCCCAACCAACTCCCATGGAAGCGCCGTCAGGGCGCCGCTGAGCACGCCGGCGGCGAGGAGGGCGGGCGTGGCCGGAACCCCAAGGCGGCGGCGGCGGCGCAGCCCCAACAGCACCAAGCCCCCAAGCGCCAGCGCCAAGGCCCCGCGGCCGAGGCCGACATCCCGGGTCGCGGCGCGGAGCGCACGGTCGGCCTGAACGAGGCCCGCACCGAAGCGGTGGCGGTCGCGCTTGTCCTTGGCGGTCTCTTCGAGGATGCGCTCGATGGCCGCCGGGTCGCTCACTCCGCTGGCCTTCAGAAGGGCCGCCACACCGGCGACGTGGGGCGCGGCCATCGAGGTGCCCTGAAACGCCAGGTAGTCGTGCCGCGATGGATCGCCTCGCAGCAAGGTGTTCTGGAGCACACCGTCCGGGAGTCCATCGCCGTTTTGGTCCACCCGCAAGTCGCCTCCGGGCGCGACGAGGTCAAGGTCTCGGCCGTAGGACGAGTAGAAGCTGAGCGACTCGTCGTAACGGACCGCACCGACGCCGATGGCAAATCGGTCGGCGCCCGGATACTGGACGCGGCCGCGACCGGTGTTGCCGGCGGCTGCGACCACCACGACCCCTTTGCGGTGAGCGTACGCGATGGCGTTCGAGATGGCGCGTGAACGCGTCGACCCGCCCAGCGAGAGGTTGATCACGTCCGCGCCGTGGTCGGCGGCCCATCGAATGCCCGCGGCGACGTTCCCCCAGCTCCCTGCTCCCCGGCGATTCAAGACGCGGATGGGCATGATCGCCGCCTCCGGCGCGACGCCCGCGACCCCGACCCCGTTGTTCGTGGACTGGGCGATGGTCCCAGCGACATGGGTGCCGTGCCCATGCTCGTCGAGGGGGCGGTCGTCCCCGTCGACGAAGTCGCGTCCGGGCACGAAGCGAGTGGCCGCAAGGTCCGGCGCCTGCTTGAAGCGACCCACGGTGCGGTACGCGACCCCGGTGTCGACGACTGCAACGACCACGCCCCGACCGCGACTGCGTAGCCACGCCTTCGGCATCTCGATCTGATCGAGGTGCCATTGGTGCTTGTAGTACGGATCGTTCGGCCGGTAGCTGCCGCGCGCCGCCTCCGGGGCGTCCGGCGCGTCCGCTTCGGCCTGGGCGTAGCTGTCGGCCTCCGGGAGACGCCACTGCCGCTCGAGCTCGACAGCCTCGACGAAGGCATGACCGCGAAGTGCGCGAAGCACGTCGCCTACCTCGCTGGGAGGCACCTCGAGCGCATAGAGCTCGGCCGCGTCGCTCAGAATCGTCCCCATCGCGTCGTCCCCCGCCGGCCAGGGGAGCGGCGCGACGGCGTCGTGAATCAGCTCCTCGATGCGATCGCGTTCCGTCGCGGACGTGTCGTCGTCCAGGTCCACGAGCACCCTGCCGGTGGTGGGGTCGGCGCCGTGCACGGCAGCCTCCTGGGCGCGCTTGGGCTCGGGCTTCCGAACGCGCACCGAAGCCACGAGGGCGACGCTGAGCGCCGCGAGGAGGGCGACGGAACGACTCCAGGACATGCTCCCAAGTTAGGGCAACGCCTCCGTCGCCGCCACAACCGGGCGCAACGGCGGCGTCGAGCCCCCCGCGCCGCATCGAACACGAGCTCGAACGCGCGCTGCAGCACCTCTCAAGACGAGAGCCCATCTCAACCCCCCTCGTCGCCACTTCATGGCCTGGCGTGCTCTGCCTCCGTCCTCTCTCCTCGACGAGACTCGGCGTCCCTCGTCGTCGCCGCAGCATGCGGTCGCACCCGGTCCACGGATCGACCGACGATGGCATGTTGAGATGCGCTTTAGAGCGTTGGGCGGATGATGCGGTAGGTCCGCGTGACATCGTGGCCCCCCACGCGCCCGGCCCGGGGAGGCCCCCACCCCGCGTGGGAGATCGTCTCCGCGTAGCCTCGGGCACGGTCTCGCCAACGAACGAACAACACGCTGTGGGTGCCGACCGGCGTCCGGTTCGGGTCGGTGACGATGTACAGCCAGTCGCCGGGACGGATGCGATCGAGGTCGGCGTAGGGTCCGTCGCGCCCCGCGCGGTAGACGATGGTGCGTTTTCGCCAGCCGCCGTGACCGGCCCGCTCGAAGACCTCCGAGAGATAGCGGTAGCAGGAGCCCTGGATCGTCTCTCCCGAGGCGATCATCCGCCGCGCGACGAGGAGCGTGTGCTGACCGGGATCGGGGTGGAGTCGTGGCACCGGAGGAGCGACTGCCCGCGGACGGATGGCCCGCCGCCGCCTGGTCGGTGGCGTCGGCCGCGCATCACGTGGCGCTGCGTTCGGGTCCAAGAGGGTGAAGGGGCCGATCCGCACGCCGTCGTCGAGGACGATGTCGCGGGCGTTCGACTCCGCGATGGCGGCCAGGCGGTCACGCTCCTCGAGGCGGCCGAGTGCGGCGACGAGATCGCGGTCGTCCAGCAGGACAAGCTCGGCCAGGTCGGGGGGATCAACCCCTTCGGGTATCGGCTGCGCTCGCGGCTCCGACGAGGCGGATGGGCTCGGCTCGGGAGCCGACAGGGGGAGCTCCGGCGGAGAAGAGGGCGCAGTGGCCGCCGTCGTCCCTTGGGTGCGCTCCGCCTGAGCGCTAGCGAAGAGGAGCCCGCCCATCGCGGCACCGAGGATCGCGGCCAGCAGGAACAGGCGGGCTCCATCCACGTTCTGCAACTAAGCAATCCACGTACCACCACCCTTGGAGGGCGCGGGCGCAACCGGTGAGACGAAATGAACCCCC
>Ga0256832_1001104_pt1 | contig 18164 bp, 8 predicted proteins | sample 134614metaG_FD_190534 | JGI IMG/M metagenome (GOLD analysis project Ga0256832, IMG submission 190534) | Hydrothermal vent microbial communities from Lau Basin, Pacific Ocean - 134-614 | ecosystem: Environmental > Aquatic > Marine > Hydrothermal vents | place: Pacific Ocean: Lau Basin | collected...
TACAGTGTGCGGAGACACCATCTTAACACTTGACGTGGTTAGAGCCCTGGAAAAATTTCTGGCAAATCCCGGCGAACCTTCCAAGTCCGCCCCTATATACCAAATGCCATCTAAAGAGATGGCGGCTTAGTAACTCAACTTTCGGAGTTAATTTTTCAAAAAAAATCTTTCAGGATAATATAGTGAAATAATACATATTTTCCATAAGGATCCCTCTCATTTTGATTATAATGGTGGTTAGCAAAACGCCATTAAATCAGAAAGGGCTCCAATATGGAAAGTAATGGAATTTCCTGGGATGAACAAGCTCAAGAACAGAGATTATCCGGCAGCATTGAAAATTTTTTCAAGGAATACCACATGGGTACCCTGTTACACCAGTGTGGAATACGAAAGTGCAGGGGCATATCCCCTATGATCGTTCTTCATTGCCTTTTCGTACTTTCGTTTCTGGGAAACAACATCTTTCGCCATATGGTACTTAAGGCCCGACACCCTTTTGGCAAAGACGTGGTGTATGATTTTCTGAGGAGCGAAAGATTCAACTGGAGAAGACTGCTTCTTTTGCTGGCTGTCAAGGCAATCTCTTTTATAGATGGTCTTACAGGGAGAAATAGACAGAAGGTTCTGATTATTGACGACTCAGTCATAGAACGTCCGAGATCCAAGAAGGTTGAACTTTTGTCCAGGGTCTATGATCACTCAAGTAGTAAATTCGTAAGGAGTTTCAGGATGCTCACTGTCGGCTGGTCTGACTAGGTAAGTGTTCTTCCCTGGATTTTGCCATGCTGTCTTCTAAAAAGGATTAGAACCGTTTTCAGGATATTACCAAGGAGATGAGCAAGAAATCATGCGGTTACAGGAGGCGTAAGGAAGCCCTGGCAAAGTCTACTAAACCGGGGGAAGGTCAGATTCTATCCCAGACTATAGGGGCTAGATACATACCCATGGACAGCCGGTTTGGCATGCCGGTGATAAATTCCAGGCGCCAAAACCATCTCCCCTAATCTGCATGGTGAAGAATACTTCGAAAATTCATTGCGGTTTTGCAGGCATGCGTCTTCCTCTAAGAGCCATCTACGGACTTGTTTCTAAAAAACCCGGCAAGGCAAAGGTTCTGGCAAGTGCACTCATGACCTTGAATGATAGCCTTCCTGCCAAGCTGGTTTTTGTCAGAAATCGAAACAGCAATGACTAGCTTGCCCTTTTGTCCATAGATACAGAGCTTCCAGATGAGAAAGTAGTCGAACTCTACGGCAAAAGATGGACATCGAGGTATTTTTTCAAGGTAACCAAGCAACATCTCAACCTGGAAAAAGGATTCCAGGAAAGAGACTTTGATAGTATTATAGCACACACAACCATAGTCATGATGGGACATGTTTTTCTCACGCTTCTCAAGAGACGGCATGATGATCCAAGAACTCTTGGACTTCTTTTCCAGAGGTGCTGTGAGGAGCTGAAAGACTTGACCTTTATAGAGGGGTTTAGACCGGGTTCAGACCCTGTTAACAGATGCTTTGAAACACGTAGGCTGGTGGAGCAAAGAGCTATGTAGCTTAGTAAGCGACATTGTAGTGAAATCCATTACTTGCTTACTGTAGCCAGCCACCCCACTATGGCTAACAATTCAGGATGTTAAATAACAAAGACCACGGCTCCGAACGTTGAGAAAATAGGAAATTACCTTTGGTCAGTTCGATATCGGGTATCGCGGGGTCGAAAAACATGATATGAAGACGCACCGGATGGGACGTCTTTGGAAGTTCAAGAAGGATCAGGTCGACGCATGGATTGAAGCCGGTGGTGCAAGCGCATCGCAAAATAGATCAGCAAGCAAATGAAACGTATCAAATACAAATTTTCCGGTCATCAAACTTTTGTACTCAGATTTGGCTGGCTTGAGAAGGGTTTTGCCTTTATCTCTGCAGGTAAACGGTTTTCTGATCCTAACGCCATTGTTGACCTAGGCGTTGGAAAGAATATGGTCGACAGTATCCGCTATTGGTGTGAGTTGACCGGTATTGTTGAAAATGGAAAGGTAACTCCATTTGGGAGGAAGTTGCTTGATGAAGAAAATGGCTGGGATCCTTTTCTTGAGGATAACGCTTCATGGTGGCTATTACATTGGCGGCTTGTTGCCAATCCTGTTTTTCTGACCGCCGGCACTGCCCTTTTTTCCGCTTTAAGGAAACCGGAATTCTCAAAGCACGATGTCGTAGAGGCTGTTCTGCGCATGATCCCACCGGAGAAAAAAGCACCAGCCCAAAATATCATCATGCGGGACGTTGATTGCTATATCCGCTCCTATTGCGGAATCAGGCGTTTTGAAAAGAAAAAGATCAAGGAAGAATCATTTGACTGCCCTTTACAAGACCTGCACTTGATTCAACCGATGATTGATGGAGATATGTTCAGGTTTTCGATAGGCCGCAAGGCGTCTTTGCCTTCTGAGATTATCGGTTATGCGATTTGTAAGTATATGGGCAGACGAAAAAAGCAGTCTGCGACGATTCAAGAGCTGTTGTACAGGCAGTGCAGTCCCGGGCAAGTTTTCATGCTGGATGAAAACGCCCTGGTAGAAGCTGTTCAGGAACTCCAGGAAGATCGCCGTTGGGGAACCATGTTTAACTTCACCGAGTCTGCCGGGATCGCCCAGGTCCATTGCTCAGTCGTTCCGGAAGAGGCAGATCAGATGCTGGACCGTTATTACCACCGGGGAGAGATCTGATGGCAAAGACATTGAAAAGATCACATTTCACCTCTGTGGCTCCTCGTTTCCAGCGTTCAATAAACCTGCATAACGACTGGTGTGATCCGGAGATATTTTCCGGCTATATCATCACCCCCAATGTTGTTCAATCATTGGAACGGCTGTTCCAGGGGGTTCTCGCCACCAAAGGGCAGCGTGCCTTTGCCTTGACCGGGCCTTACGGTACGGGGAAATCCGCTTTTGCCGTTTTCGTTAGCCAGCTTTTGAGCAGCGATCCCGCCTTGGCGGCGAAGGCAGCAGTTCTCCTCCCTTCTGAACTTAAATTGATGCTCAAAAAAGCCCGTAATTCAGCTACCGGCAGCAACGGCTTCCTGGTCATCCCAGTGACTGCAAGGCGGCGGCCGATTGCCCAGTTGATCCTTGAAGGTATGTTGGCTGCCCTGTCAGAGTTACCGCAAGCGAAGTCCACTCAACAGTTATATTCCCAAATCACGGCCTCACTATCAGATAATTCCTGGCAGGATACTTCTGTCATCTTGAAATTTTTGTCTGCATTAATCATTGAGGTAAAAAAGCACAATTTTGCAGGCATTCTCCTCTTTATAGATGAGGCGGGAAAAACATTGGAGTATGCTCTTCAGGATCGAAGTGGCGGAGATGTATATATTTTTCAGGAACTGGCAGAGTATGTCAACCGGCAGACTAAGTTGCCGGTCCTGTTTCTGATTACCCTGCACCAAATGTTCGATGATTATGTCGAGCTTTCCGACCGTACCCTCAGGAACGAATGGAATAAGGTGCAGGAACGGTTCCAGACGATTCAGTTTACGGAATCAGCGGCAGCTACTATGCGCATGGTGGCTTCTGCATTCCAGCCAACAAAGAAATTGCCATCGTCTGTTCACTCGGAGATTGATGCGGCTTTACAGCAGATACAGCAGGGGGCAATGCCTTTGCCTCTGGGCATTGATTTTGGCGAGTTCAAGGATATGGCGCACAGGGCCTGGCCACTGCACCCCAGCGTCTTGTTGGCCATGCCGTATTTGTTCAGGCGCCTGGCCCAGAATGAACGCTCTATCTTTTCGTATTTGACCAGCCAGGAACCGTACAGCCTGCAGGATCATCTTGATCAACCATTCGGTGCGGATGACGACTTTATCCGTCTTCACCATATTTATATCTACTTCCTTTCCAATTTTGAGGCCAGTTTGGCACGCCTTCCTCATGCCAAGCGCCTGCTTGAGGCCAATGATATCATTAACAGCCGTCAGCGTCTCTCTCCTGCCCAACTTAATCTTATTCGTTCAATTGCTCTCCTCAATGTGCTGTCGGACATTTGCCCCTTGCGGGCAACGCCACAGACCCTTGCCTGTGTTACTTCCGCTGGGGCGTCAATTGAGCAGGAACTCCAGCTCCTCAAACAACAATCCATATTGACCTACCGCCGTTTTGATGGATCGTACCGCGTTTGGGAAGGAAGCGATGTTGACATAGAGGCCCGCATGAACGAAGCTCGGCGGAAGCTGCAAATGGAGGGTATGTCTCCCCTGGAGACCCTGTGCCAGCATTTACCCAAGCGGACCATTGTTGCCAGACGTCATGGCCTGGAGACCGGGGTGTATCGTTACTTCAATCTTATCTATGCAGAAAACCTGGGACCTGCAGCGCTAAAGGAGGCAAAAAATTTTGATGGTGCTGCCGGCACGATAGTAGTAGTTCTGCCCCAGGCCAATTCAAAAGCGCTTGAGGCTGCTGCCAAAAAGGAAACAAAAAGGAACAATCGGCTTATTGTCGCTCTTCCGAGACAGATTGACGCCCTGCGGGGGGTGGTGGAGGAGGTGACCTGTCTTAAATGGGTTGAGGAGAATACCGAAGAGCTGCGAGACGATCGGATTGCCCGCCGCGAACTCAGCCTGCGTCTGGCCATGGGTGAACAACATATTGATCAACTATTGCAGACCCTGCTGGACCCTAGGCCTGCTCCGGTTGGCAATTCATGCCAATGGATATGGCAGGGAGAGGATCGCCATCCACAACGCCTCGTAGATGTGGCGCGTCTGCTGTCAAACGCCTGCGATGCAATTTATCATCAAAGCCCCCGTATCAGAAACGAGTTGGTTGTTAGGAAAAAGATATCCTCAGCAGCTGCTTCGGCAAGGCGTTGTCTTCTCACGAGAATGCTCAAGCACCAAACCGAGGAGCGTCTTGGTATTGAGGGCTATCCACCGGAGCGTAGTATTTATGAATCGGTCCTGCGGGCTACCGGCATTCACGCCTTCAATGAGGCTACCGGCCAGTGGGAATTTCGTCCTCCCCAAAAGGACAATGACCGCTGTCTGCGCCCATGTTGGGACATGATGGAAAGGGAGATCTTTGCCGGGGCGATCAGGCGGGTACGACTTGTCGAGCTTTTTCACAAGATGGCAGACGTGCCCTATGGTCTTCCCGATGGGGTGCATCCCATCCTGTTCTCCGCCTTTTATCTCTGCTATCAGGATGAACTGTTTTTGTATCGTGAAGGGACCTTTGTCCCAGATATCGAGGCCGCACATCTAGAGTTGCTGCAACGCCGACCGGATCTGTTTGCGGTTTCAGGAGCGCGTTTGGACGGTACGCGTAAGGCGGTGGTGAACCGCCTGGCAAGGGGGCTTAGGCAGCCGCCTAAAACCGCGTCCGTGGTACGGGCCTTGTACCGGATATTAAACACGCTCCCGCATGTAACTCTCAAAACGGCCAGGATTAAGGACGCAGCCGCCATGAAGATGAGAGATTGCCTGTTGCAGGCGAGTTCCCCGGAGGAACTGCTTTTTGCTGAACTGCCGGCCTGCTTCGGCCTGCGGCCTTTTGAGCAGGGCGAAGACAGACAGGAGGATATGGATCGGTTTTTCGAGTGTTTGAACAACAGCCTGTCCGTCCTGCAGGATTACGAAGGCGAGCTACTCAGGGAGTGCCGGGGTGTCCTTCTTCGGGAATGCGGCCTACCAGGTAACCAGGAAGGCTGGTATGAGCTTGAACGCCGGGCTGCCTGGCTCGCCCCGCGGGTCAAACATGAGGTCCTTACCCCGTTTCTGAACTGCATACATAATGGTATGGCCGATGGACATAACGCTCGACCTACTCTGTCGCTCATTGCCAATCGCCCGTTCAAACAGTGGACAGATATGGATATTGATGGATTTAGCGGCCTTGCCAAGGGGATAGGAGAGCTTTTTCAGCAGATATGGCGCAATTATGGTGAATCAGGCAAGGATGGCGGCCCGGAGTTAACGCCCGAGGAGCGCAAGCAGAAAGAGGAACTTTGCGAGGTTTTTCGCTCACAGCTCAAAAAACTGGGCCTCAACCGTTCCCCCCGGGCGGTGGCGGCTGCATTACGGGAATTGCTGGCTGATATGGAACAGGTATAGAGTAAACAAAGGGGCAGTATTCATGGATATGAAGGACAATAAAACAGTCACATCATCAAAGCGGGTTCGGCACATCATTGCCCTTTCCGGCGGCAAAGACAGTTCAGCCTTGGCCGTGTATCTGCGCGGGAAGATCCCAAATGTTGAGTATGTTTTTTGTGATACCGAAAAAGAACTTGACGAAACATACGAATACTTGATCAAACTTGAGGCCTATTTAGGAAAGAAAATATATTTCTTAAAATATTCTTCGGGTTATGGGTTTGATGATATTTTACAATTAAAAAAAGGATTTTTGCCTTCACCAGAATCGAGATGGTGTACAGAATATTTAAAAATAAAACCTTTTGAGGAATATATTGGAGATGATCCTGTCATTAATTACGTGGGTATCAGAGCGGACGAATTACATAGAGAGGGATACATTTCTACCAAACCCAATGTAAAGACGGTCTTTCCCTTTATAGAAGATAATATCCGCCGTGAGGATGTGTTGCGAATTCTGCAAGAATCCGGTCTAGGGCTACCGCGATATTATGAGTGGCGTTCACGTTCAGGGTGTTATTTTTGTTTTTTTCAGCAGAAACGCGAGTGGGTTGGGCTTCTTGAAAATCACCCTGATCTTTTTGAAAAGGCAAAGGCCTACGAAAAATTCGATCCCATAACAGGAAAACGCTATACCTGGAATCAGGACGAAAGTTTAGAGGAGCTTTCCCGGCCCGAGCGGATAGCCGAGATAAAGGCAGAGTATGAAAAACGTAAAGATAGACAGGCTAAGGCATTCAAAAGCAATCAAAAATTAAGAGATTTATGGATGGAAAATGACCTTGAAGAGGGTGTTCCATGCACTATATGTCGTCTATGATTAACTAAGATGTTTTTCTGGCATCTATTGAAATATTCTTGGTCGAAGTGCAAACTTTTTTTTGCGCAGATAGGAGCATACGATGTCGGATATGCTGGAAAATGAAATCCGTATATTAGGATGGAAAGGAAAAATTTTCAATCCGCATAAGCCACTCGCCTTGTTGACGGCGATAAAAATTTTAGAACTGCAAGGCTTTTCTACGAAAAAGGTGTTTTTTAATGAATTATTTAAAAAGATTTTTTCGGAGCTGTTCACTGAATTATTGCCAAACACAAAAAGTAGTTGCAGACCGCATACACCCTTTTTTCATCTTCGTACTTCATCGTTTTGGAAGTTAGTTCCTAAAGCGGGGAAGGAATTGGAGCTTGCGTCAACTAGCACAGTTGGCGGCCCTAGCGCATTGATTGATCTGGTAGATTACGCTTGTATTTCTGATGAATTATTCAGTCTTATAAAAGACAAGTCCAAACGAGAAGAAATTATCGCTGTTATATATAATAATTTATTAAATGATGCTAACACTTTAAACCCAATATTATGTGATTCAGAAATAGATGAAAGTTGCTTTATAGGAAATCGATTTGTTCAATACCTCAACTCATTGCAACGTTCTGGTGGCAGCAATGAAAATGCCCTTGCCGAATCCCAGGCATGTAACAGGCATTTTGCTGCCATTCATGTCCCACATCCTCTGGCGGCGATAATCTATGAAGAGCTGAATCGGTCGGACGGGCGTCATGTCATATTGACCGGTCATGCTGGAGATGGGAAATCTACCATTGCTCTGGAAGTCTATAAACGGCTTCATGATTTCCCATCGGATATGCCTTTACAGAACCCACTCAAGCCCCGTGAAGATATTGGCGCCATATCCATTATCAAGGATTTAAGCGAACGGGATAAAAGAGAAGATCAAACTCTGCTTGATGAATTGACAGGCGGAAAGCGCCGGTTTCTGTTGGTTTCCAACACTGGCACTCTTCTCGACTTGATCAAGGCCAATCCTGAACGTTTTCATGCTTCCGAAGTGTCTCTTGAAAGCATGGTGCTTAATGCCATCAGCTCGGAGAGCGGTGAAGCCCCTCTTTCTTTGGGCGCAACGGACTTTCTGGTGTTTAATCTGGCCCGGATGGACAACCTGGCCCTGGCCCGGAAAATTTTTATAAATATGCTCGCCCCGGAACGCTGGGAGCAGTGCGGCACCTGCGAACGCCGGAATTTCTGCCCCATCTTCTTAAATGTCTCCTTGCTGCGGGCCAACAATTACAGGGCGGTCGAGAGAATTTTCCTGGCCTACCGCCGGATGTATGAGTACGGCACCAGGCTGACGATCCGCCAGTTTGCCGAGCATCTTTCCTATATGATAACGGCTGGCCTGGATATGGCGGAGATCGCGCGGTTTTCTGCCCCAGGCAACGGGCCAGCCCTGACCAGACATCTGTTCTTTAACCGTTTCTTTGGCGATGACGGCGGCGAAAAAGACGCTGCCGCCCAGGAAATGTTGGCGGTGCAGGCCATTGAGAAGCAGGGCTTTGGAGAACGCCCAGCCCCTGGCTGGGAACACCGGCTATGGCTGCATAGCTCCGGGCCTGAATTCAAACTAGGGGTTGAGGCGATTGAGGACGTGTTTGCCGAACTGCGCCGACGTGGTGCCCGCAACCAGGATGGGGCTGCGCGTGAGCAGGTCCGGCGCATACTTTTTTTCCTCTATGATTTCAAATCAGAAGAACAGAACTACCTGCGTCAGTATCTAAATTCTCCCACCCTGCTGGAGTGGTATGGCTGGCAAAGCGAGGAAGCACATCTTGGGTTTGGCGACAGGGATAATCTGGAACAAAAGATCTATCATGTCTTGCAGGAGCATTTTACCGGAGTGCGACTGCCCGAGGGTTCACGCCAAAACGATCGCCGTCTGTATGTGACGCTAAGTCGTCGTCGGAACGAGGTTCGCCAGAGCGCCCAGATTGTTTTAGCTCAGGTGGACTGGAGCACGGCTACGGTCCTGGAATTGCGCGAATCAAAAAATGCCTCGGGCGAGCGGCGCAAGGACCTCGTTCTGAAGGGAAAAGACAGAATCGATGGGGTGGAGCTGCTTCTTCCGGTGCCATTTTTGGATTATGTCATGCTTCGCCATTTTGGCGAGCTAGGAGAGGTGTTGGACGCATCCTACCGCCAACGCCTGGATCGATTTAAAGCCCAAGTGCATAAACAGGCTGCCGCGGCGGACGATGAGCGCATCATGTTGGTTCGCCTGCGCACCGACCATACCTTCCGCAGACAACATTTTTCCGTCAACAAGGGTTGCCTGGAGGTGCGCGATGTCCTTTAGATATTTTCCATTCCAGCCCGCCACTGAGAAGGCCATGAAGAACCCGGCCATTCAGCTCTTTGGCAATCGCCTTTTTTCCGATCAGACGGTCAGTGAGTTCCTGGTTGAGTTTTTGCTGGTCATATTTTCTCCCAAGCGTATTGGAGATGGTGCGCCATTTGAGGCAGTTCTACCCTCCTTGGAGCAGATCAACCACTGGGACAATGAAAAGCTCGAATACGCCCCTAAGGCCCGGCTTAACCTGAAACTGTTCTCCTTTATCGGCGCATCCAGGCTTGATTCACGCCATCAAACTCACCGAAATCATTACAAAACCCTGCTGGAGCGTTTGCGTCAGCGTATTCGCACGAACAGCAGAGACAAGGATGATGTTATCCGCACCATAGAGAATCTGTTCCTCGGTTTTCAGGGTGCAGGAAGCGGTCGAACCTGGTGCGCTCAAAGTTTTTTCCCTGTTTCGCCTAGTTTGTTGGCCGGAGAAACAATATGGAATGAATCGGTAGCTAAAAGAAAAAATCCAAAAGATTGGCATGTTGTCACGGAGTCCCTGTCGACATACATGACGATGAACAAGCATAGATTCCTCGCCCGCGGCGGAGAGGTACTTTACCTGCAACTTTGCAACGCCCTGCGGCAACCAGCTGAACAGATCGCCCAATGGAGCCATGAAAACAACTTGGGGCTGAGTAACGATGAGCAGGATCCCGCCTGGGTGCACGCTGAGCTGAATACGGCCTTAGGCCGCCTGATGAGCCATTGCCCTCCCACCCTGAATGCCTTGGCGGAATTCATTGATACCGAACTTGACCCGGATACACCCCGAAAAACCGACGGCCCCGAGGATGACCGCCGTTATGTTTCCGCTGGCTGGTGTAATAGTGACAGTTGGCAGGAGGGGTATCTTTTTGCAGTTGAGCTGCTGCGGCTTATGAAAACCAGCCTGGATGTAGTTGATCGCATCTACCTTCTCGAATGCGCCTGTGCCATGCAGGCGCTGCGCACCCTGGCCATGCAGAGCGCGCGCGTGTCCATTGAGAAAAATAAAGCAGGTTGGCCAGGGTATCGCCTGGTCGTATCCGCCCCGGAGGAGAAACGGCCGGTGATCCGCCGTCTGTCCCAGCAATCGCTTAAAAGCGTGGAAAAGATGATCTTCCAAGCCTTGCGCAATCCCGGTATCCAGCTCCCTGAAGATCCCGGAGACCGCGACAAAATCCTCAAACAGGCGGACAAATCATATGGCGGCAAACTTTTTGTCGGGCTTGCCAAGCGGATAGGCCTGGTAGTGCCGAAACGCGGGGCCGGGGCTCGGTTCATCCTCAATGAACAACTGCTTCGTCTGCTCGTGCTCACTACTGTTCCTCCAGGAGGCCGCCTCACCTTTGACACCTTTAAAGAGTTACTGGAAAACCGTTATGGTCTGGTGTTTGACGCAAATGGCCTGGGCCGGGCCAGCCTCTGGTTGAGTGGCAGAGAGACGTATCTGCCTGCTGATACTGATGGATGGTTGCAGGAGATGCTGGAGGCGGCCGGGTTCTTGATCCATCTGTCTGATTCCTGTGCCCTGGTCCATAATCCTGCTGACATGGGGGAGGAGTAAAAATGAATTTTTTTGCCCAGGCCGTGCGTGATCATATTCAGACACAGATTGGCCGCTTTCGCACCGAGGCCCCTGAAGGGCAGAAGATGATCTTTATGGTGCCGGCAATGCCTGAGAAGGACTTGCTGGCCATAGCTGAGACCATTGCCAGTGCATGCCTCAAGGATGCTACTCTGAAGCTGGTCTTGAAAATTGCGGCACCCCTAACCGACGGGTGGACTCCGGAAGGCCGGGAAATGGTACGGACAAGAGACTGGCAGGATGAGCGCGGTAACTTGACTTTTTACCGCAATCATCCACCAACACCGGGGAAATATACGGTAGTCGTGCTTTGCGGCTTTGATCAGGTTACTGACGCTGCTAGCCTTGCCGATTTTCACACCTGTGATCCTGATATGATCTGGCGCGTTGATATGCGGCAGAGCTTCAAGACATGGATGTCGGAAAAGTTGCGTCAGGCCGGACTCACGGATTATTCCGAAAGTGATCTTGAAAACTTTGACCGTATACTCAAACCACTGTTGACTTGTGGGCGTGGAGACCTTTTGCATATAAGCGATTGGCTGCAGAAACTCGACCTGAACCAGGCCGCCGATGTAGCCGATGTTCCGCGTATCATGCTGGCAAATTTGCAAGACTTCGAGCTGCCAATGCTCACCCGTTTTCCACTGCGGCAGAAACGGAAATCATTAAGCCTGTATATCAACAAATCCACCGAGTTTTTCAATTACACCATGTTTCTCGAGGCGCGCCGTCGTGACAAGGCCCTCAAGGCCGTTGATGCCCTGCTTGCACGGATTCGTGAGGGGAAAGAATCAGGTATTGCCATAGATGATGAAGATATCTGCGGCCCCTATGGGTCTGGAGAAGAGTTTCTTGAAGGATTACGAAACTATATTGCAAATGACGATCCGGATGATCGTAACAGGCTGCTGCAATGTGATTTTGTAGTGATATGGGACAAGATTCTCAAGTTCAAGGAACAGAAAAAGAGGGAGAGACGGGAGACTGTCCGCAAATTGTCCGGCGGCCCGGTAGAGGTGTTCTTGACCGCCTGCTGGATGGCCCTGCTGGACTTTTACAGGGAACATAAAGACGAAAGCGAGCTGACAATATCTTCCATTTCCATCACTCCTGACCGTTTCAAGCACGATATCGACAGCGGCGATGATGTAGCGGAGAATTCAGAACAGGCCAGGGAGTATCTGGGCCGCTTGCTTGGCGGGATTGATTCATTTTTATCGCAGCATGTCAATCTGCATAACGCAGACGGGTCTGAAATCGTATTTAAGAGCGAGATTCTGTCTGAAGAGGTGAATTGCCGTTACAGCAAAACTGCTGAACCGGCTCTTGAATTTTCAGTAATTATTGTCTCGGATTTTGTTGAAAAACCATTTTGCCGCAAGTTTGGCTGGCGGCTGCCGGAACATCATATGTACCGGCTGGCAGCTGATTTACTGTCCAGGGCCAGGGACGCCATTAAAGGGCTGGCCGATGTTCATAAACTCCCTGTGTATCATATTCCCTATTTTGAAGAGTTGTTACAGACAGCCTCGGATGAGGAAATCAGGCGGGTATTGCTTCACGCAATTCGGGACGAACGTGACAGAAGCGGAGTAATGACAAACCTGCTTGCGGGAGACTGGGGACATCTAGATGATCCTCTGTCACCCAAATTAAAGGGGCTTGCTGAAAAATATGACCTTTTCATCAACCAGATGGCATCCAGCGGTATTTTCGCTACCTTGTTTGGCCCATCTTCTTCTGCTTGGGCGGAATTCAGGCAGGCCTATGTAGATGCCTTTGACGCAGCCATGTCTCTCCCTGATATCTCCCAATCATCTCTGGTCGGCATGCTCACCCGGGCCTTTTTGATCATCAAACAGAGACGGCCTGATCTCGGCGATACGTGGCATGCGGATCCCTTTGAGCCGGCCGCAGTGGCCACCATCCTGCATCCTGCCGTAGTGGAGATGCTGGAGGCCCAGGCTGTCTATTTGACACGTTGCTTCAATTATGGTGTCAACCGGGAACTGGGACGCGGTCCTGAAAAGAACTCCTTTAAACTCCACATCTGGAAATCTTATATCGATTTGGCCGACATCCAGGCGCCACTGGTAGGATTGCTCGGTAATGAGCAGCATAATCTTGATGCCAATGTCAGAGGGCAAGAACTGATTCATTTAATTGGCTCTCCTGACGACCGGGAGACCACGCTTTCCACCCGGCTCCTCCTGCAATACGATGAGGCCTCAGGGGATGATGCCAGCCTCAGTGATACCGAGCTCTTCCGGGAAACGAGTGAGTCCAGGCTTTTGCTGCGGCTTATGCTGGACTATTTTGACCTCCATCCCCATGCCCGTGACGGCTTGAGTGTTGCCATTTTCCGAAACAAGGACATTCAGCCGGTAGTTGCTGCGGTTCATGCCTATCTGAAAATTCTGGCAACAAAACCCACTACCAAGCAGCCGAACAGGCGCTATGTGCTTCATCAGGAACGCAACCGGCCCTATGCCATCAGTATCACCTTGTTTACCGAATCGAAGGACGAGGCGGATATTTCTTTATGGGTGCAGCAGTGGCGTGAGCGCTGGGAGGCGGCTGAAACCGAAAGTAAATACGCCTTGTACCGGCTTTGCCGTTTTTCCCTGGCCCATCGGATTATTGAAGGCAACGAACATGGCGCGTTCCAGAGGTTGATCAGTGAACAGTTCGAGGCGGACCTGGCGTTTTTTTACGACTTCATCAGTACGGGTTCAGGGGTAAACGCCTTTGAGAGGGTGGAGCCCTTTGATGTCAGGAGCAGGGAACTGAAATTTCCCATTCTGGAAAAGGCGTGTTGCACCATCAATAACCCTGCCGAACGTTACCGCCGCAAAAGGGTGGTGAGCAACAGGCAGTTCGTCTTGGGAGCACGCCATGCAAACCTGCTGCACTCCTTGCAATCTGGCACCAGACAGACCGGAACAATAGTAGTAGGCGCTGGGGACTTTGCGCCTTGGCGCGGGGTAATGGATGCCCTACACACAAAGGTAGAGTGGGTTATTTGTATCGACCCCAATATGGACGAACGACTGATAAAGACCCCTTTATCGGAAAACAGCAAAGAGAGGGAGATCATCGGCTTTGGCTCTGGAGTCGGCAGTCATGGCGAAGACAACTATACCATCTCAACGGAGCGGTTTTCTTTTGCCGATATCCATTACCGGTTACGGGAGGCAATACAATCACTTTATGGCTCAGGGGCTGGATGGAGCCGGACAGATTGCGAAGCGGTGGCCCAAGGTGTGTTGCATGTCGCCCCGGAGCTTTCCGGTCTCTCTCTTGTAAGGGCAACTGGTGTTGGAGACGAGTATATTCGCGATTTTATGGCCTACGCCATTACCAGAAAAATACTGCGCCCCCATCCAACTGTGTTATGCGAATTCCTGGTCTCTCTCGATGCCTATCGCCATTGGTTCGACCTTTCAGATGACAGGCGACGGCCGGATTTATTGTGGATACAGGTGGTGCTGAAAGATGATATACGCTTTCAGGTCAAGATGCATCTCATTGAATGCAAACTAGTGGAACAGGAGGCCGGACATATAGAGAAGGCCAGACGACAAATTGATAACGGCTTGAAGGTTCTCTCGGCCGCTTTTGCGCCGATTCCGGATGAGGACGGTGCCGGTCTTGAAGATGAACATCCTGACCGGCGGTATTGGTGGATGCAGCTTCACCGCCTGATTGCCAGCAAAACTGAAGTAAGTAAGAGCCAATATCCCGATGTGCTGGCCGCATTGGAACGTTTGGCCGAAGGGGATTTTGAAATTCTCTGGAATGCTTCGGTTTTTGTGTTTCGAGTCAATAAAGATGATAAAATAGAACGTATAGGCTATTGGATTCCAAGGATTCAACCGGCAATAACGGCTCAGGTCTATAGTATTGGGGGCGGTTTTGTCCGTAAGTTGCTTACTGGCCCTGAGGATATAGAGATTGACTGGGATGCCCTCTCTGACCAGGGCCAGGAAATTATTGTGGATGATGAAGACATTCACCCAGCCATTGCTGATGACGATACCCCTTGGGAGGATGAAGAGAGTGAGGAAGAAGGCGATGAGGCTTCCGGCGAGGCCACAGCCGTAGATGTAACTCTCCCTCCTGAAAATACGGCCAATGCGACCGATGTATCCTCTGAGCATGTGGATGTTGGCCATTCTTCTGACTCTACCGCACCACAGACGGAATCAGAATCAGGCGGAGAGGCCCCTGTGGCTAAGCCAGTTGTCGCCCATTCTGATGACGCTGCGATGACAACAGGCGAATCAGGCAGAATTCTTTTGGGACAGACTGTCAATAGCAACCAGCCGGTCTATTGGGAGTTTTCCCATCCTGGACTTGTCAATCGGCATCTGCTCATTTTTGGCTCTTCCGGCCAGGGGAAGACCTATGCCATCCAGTGTATTCTTTGCGAAATGAGCAAATTCAGGCAGAACAGCCTGATTATTGATTACACAAATGGTTTTCTGCCCAACCAACTCGAACCAATAACAAATGAGATATTGCAACCCAAGCAGCACGTCATAAAAAATGATCCATTGCCCATCAATCCTTTTATTCCGCAAGAGGCAGACACGGGCGGGATTTTTATTAAGGAGAACTCCAATGCCGTTGCCAAACGAATCGCCGGTTTGTTTGATTCCGTGTATGGCCTTGGCCACCAACAATTCAGCATTCTGCATCGAGCAGTCATGGACGGGGTGGATTCTCTGGGAGATGAAATGAACCTAGACCACATGCTTTCCCTGATAGAAGAGATGGCCGAGGACAAGAAATACAAGGCTTATGCCCAGTCTCTGGCGAACAAATTGCGCCCGTTTGTATTGGATAAACCTTTTGCCTCAGGGAAAAAGGGGTTCAACTGGGATCATCTTTTCCAGAAACAAGACCCTCTGTGCAATATCTTCCAGCTTGCGGGAATGGATATTAAATCCAGCCGGCTGGTGACAGAATTTATTCTTTGGGATCTCTATGGCTATCTCCAGGCCAAGGGGAAAAAAACAGACCCCAAGGTCATTGTCTTGGACGAAGTTCAGAATCTGGATCATCAGGAGGGTAGCCCTCTTTCGAAGTATTTACGGGAGGGAAGAAAGTTCGGGCTTTCACTTATCCTGGCGACTCAAACCATGAGCAACATGAAAAAGGATGAGCGCGACCGTATGTTTCAGGCCGAGCACAAACTTTTTTTCAAGCCGGCGGACACTGAGCTCAAGGGCTTTGCCGATATCGCCGCCTTGGCAACTCAGCAAAGGCCTGATGAGTGGGTGCGAAGACTCTCCTCTTTGGCAAAGGGCGAGTGCTATTCGATCGGGAAGAATCTGTCGCCAGATGGAAAGCGCCTTGTCAACCGGGCCTTGAAGATTCGCATAACAGCGTTGGAGAATCGGAGCTTCAATGAGTAATCAGCAGATGCGCCTTCCACGAAATTTTCATAAGACTTTTATCCCAGAGCGGCAATATATCCATGCCATGTTGCGTTTTGCCGCTTCTAGACGAGAAGGCAATTATCAGGAAATAGCAAGTGCAACCGGTATTCCCATGGGGAAATCCAGCGGCAAGGTGCCTGCTATTTTGGACTACTGCCGTGGCATGGGGTTGATCAGGCTAATTGGCAATGGACGATCTGCAGTGAAACGGCCGGAATTAACCCCCTTTGGCCGTATTGTATTCCTTGAGGATCCACACCTAAAGGAACGGATAACCCAGTGGATTGCACATTTCAATCTCTGTAGCGTGTTGGCTGGTGCAGAAACTTGGTATCAAATATTTTTTGTCGGAAGTCAGGCTCTCGGCATGCGTTTCCACCGTTCTAGCTTGGAAGAGCATCTTTCCCTTGTCTACAACTGCAACAGCAAGGGTCTTATAGGACCTGTCATACGGATGTATGAAGACGATGCAGCCTTTCGGGCCTGCGGTGTCCTATATGAGGAGATGGATAGTGTAGTTGTTCGGCGGCCGGCTCCTGTTAATGATGAATGTGGTTTTGCTTATGGGGCATGGGTGCTCCAACTCATTGCCGATCATTTCCCCAAGGCAAACCAGATAACCCTTGCCGAACTTGATCACAAGGCTGGCTGGAAGACCATTCCGGGCTGGAATATAGACGAGTCACACCGTGCAATAGATCTTATTGAGAGAAAAGGTATTGTAGCGGTAGACCGGCAGATGAACCCTTGGATTATACGGCCGCGATCGACTGCCGAGGAAGCATGGGGCGGGATGTACGATGATCTGATCTGATCTGATCTTAACTGAGAGGTTGCCGATGCAACTCACTTTACAAGATATAGTCAAGTTCAGAGGCGACCGCCTTTTCCACGGGGCTGTTAATATTGACTGGTTTTTATCGGATGAGGAGAAACGCCGCAAAGCCTCTGAGGCTTTCGTTTTTCATGGTCCCAAATATCATGGAGTAAGCCAGGATGATGTTGGCCATGCCCATGGTCACCGGCTGGTAGATACGGCCAGTTTTGCTAGGCAGGTTATAAGACGGTGCCGTGGGCTGGATGATCAGCCTTTTACTCTGGCCATAGCTGGCTATGGAACCGGAAAGTCACATCTGGCTCTTACACTGGCAACGCTCCTCGCATATCCTTCCGGGGATACGGCGGCGGCAATCGTTGACGCCTTGCAGACCGCAGATCCAGGTATTGGCGATGAAATACACGCTTTGTTGAGGGAAATACGTCCTTGTTTGGTTATTGCCCTAAATGGGATGCGCAACTTTGATTTGACAGCCGAGGTTACGCGGCAGGTTATCTTGCAGCTGCGCGCCCGAAATTTGGATACCAGCCCTGTTGACGAACTACGACCGCGTTTTAGACAGGCGGCCAATCTTATACGCATGGCAGGCGAAAATGTGATTACAGAATTGTTGACGGACACAGGTATGCCGGATGTTGACAGGATATTGAGCGCGCTTGAAGAGCAGGATGAATATGTATACGGGAAGGTGCAAGCATTTTTTGCCGAGCGCGGTATGCCCATTCGTGCACTTGGAGGAGAATCCGTCCGGGAGGTTCTTGATGTCGTAGCCCGTGAGTATTGCGGCGATGGCAAACCGTTCATGCATACTCTCGTTCTGTTTGGAGACCTCTTAAAAAGGGTCTTCAATTCGGCATTTTTGAGCTTAAGCTCACAAACAAAACAGCGTGAACCAAGTACAGCCAAATTTTATCACAAATTAGGGCATTGTATGCATGATTTTCGTG
>Ga0256832_1001105_pt1 | contig 18155 bp, 21 predicted proteins | sample 134614metaG_FD_190534 | JGI IMG/M metagenome (GOLD analysis project Ga0256832, IMG submission 190534) | Hydrothermal vent microbial communities from Lau Basin, Pacific Ocean - 134-614 | ecosystem: Environmental > Aquatic > Marine > Hydrothermal vents | place: Pacific Ocean: Lau Basin | collected...
CAGGGTGTGACAGACCAGGAACTTGCGGAATTTTTTTCAGATATAATTCTAAAGAAACCTGCACGGTATCTTTCACATAAAAAGGACGTGCCTACCTGTGACAGGCAGATGTCATCCATAGGAGGTTAGTCTTAAAAACAGGAGGAAACAATGATCGTCTTAGAAGATCTTCTCTATACTGAGGAACACATGTGGGTCAAGCCGGATGAAAATAGCGAGAAGGCCGTTGTAGGGATAAGCGATTACGGCCAGGAGCGCATAGGAATGGTAAGCTCCGTTGACCTTCCAAGCCCTGGTGACGAGTTTGTGGAGACAGACATCTTTGCAACGGTGGAAAATTCCATGGGAGAGGTTACAGAGCTTTTGTGCCCCATTTCAGGCAGGGTCCTTACCACCAACGAAATGCTTTTGGATGCCCCTGAGGCCATAAACGAGGATCCTTACGATGACGGTTGGATGGTGGTCATGGACATAGCCCAGCCCGAGGAACTTGATGATCTGATGACCCCAGAGGATTATGAAAAATACGTGGAGGAACTAAAGATTAAGGATGAAGAGCTCCTTGAGGAAGAGGACGAGGACATCCTGGAGGTGGAAGAGTAATGGCTAAGGTGGCCTTTTTGTTTCCTGGCCAGGGTTCCCAGTACGTTGGTATGGCAAGGGAGTTTTTGGAAAAATTTGATTTTGCAAGGCAGATTTTTGACCAGGCAGGCCAGGCAACTGGGTTGGACATTGAGGATCTGATTCTCAACGGGCCTGAAAAGGAGCTTACTAGAACGGTAAATCTTCAGCCATGTCTCACCGCTGTGGATGTTATTTGCGCTAAGGCCCTTATGGAGGAAGGATTGATGCCAAACGCCGTGGCAGGGCACAGCCTTGGAGAATATCCTGCCCTTTGGGCATGCGGTGTGCTAGGATTTTCTGATTGTATAAAGCTTGTAAGGGAGAGGGGCAGGCTCATGGAGGAGGCCGCAGCCAAGAGGCCCGGGGCTATGGCCGCGGTTATAGGTCTTGAGCGGCAGGAGCTTCAAGGTCTTGTTGACAAAATTTTGCAAGATGAAAAAGGTGTGTTGTCTATAGCCAATCACAACTCCAGGGAGCAGATCGTTGTAACAGGGGAAAAGGCCTTGGTAAAAGAGCTCTGTAAGCGTGTCAAAGAACTTGGTAAACGCGCAATAATGTTGAAGGTCTCCGGGGCGTATCACAGTCCTCTGATGAAGGAGGCTTCAGAGGAATTTGGAAAGATTATTTCCAGGTTTACATTCAAGTCGCCATCCATTCCTGTGTACACCAATGTGAGCGCCGAGGGGGAAACGGATCCAGAGGTGATCGCAAGGCTACTTAAGGAGCAGATGTGTTCACCTGTCCGGTGGTACGAAATCGTAAACAACATGTATCGGGACGGGGTAAGGATATTTATTGAAACGGGGCCCAAGAAGGTCCTTTCAAACCTTGTGAGAAAGTCCGTGGATGCTGATGACATTAAGGTGTTTAATGCAGAAAAGCCTTCAGACATTGACGTTATTAAAGAAGGGCTTTCCATGTAGGGAAAAGGAGGTAAGGTGTTCTTTTTTCAGAAAAAAAACAACAAGCCAATTGACCTTGAATGCAAGTTATGTGGATGTCAACTGGAAATCTGCAGGAGGTGACGTTCAGTGGCCTTGAGGTGTCAAGGCTGCGGCAAAATCTTTTCCATTGGCGAATATGCAGACCAGATGACCGACGAACTGGCCCAAATGCTCTCCTTTACCAGGGTGGATAGAATCTAAAATAAAAAGGGGCCCATCGAGGCCCCCTACTTCTTTTGTTTTTCTTTTTTTGCCTAGTAATTAGCAGCCTTCAACCTTGGAAGCGCTCTTTACCTTGATCTTGACAGAATCACCGGCCTTGGCCTTACACTCGTCCTTCAGCTTGATTACAAGCTGTCCATTCTCGTTCTTTACGACCTCTCCCTTGCACTTAGCAGCCAGGCTAACACCTGAAAGTCCAACGGTGAAGAACAGTGCCAGAACCAGGGATGTAATTTTTTTACGCATGACTTCCTCCTTTTTTGGTTGTTAAAATGATCTAATGACAGAACCACAGTAATGTTTTAGTATACGAAGCTTTAGAGTGTGTCAAGTGGTTAAGTGAAATAGCACTCAAATAAAGATATGTGGGATACAAATCCTCCTTTGAAGACAATTCATAACCAAGGCCTGGACGATGCAAGATTGAGGGGCCAGAATTATTTGAAGCTTTTGCTTGATTTTGTTATCAAGCTTAATTCTGCCTTTGTGACGGCCCAGGAGTTGGAGGACGTATTCAGTGCCATATTGGCAGGGGCCACAGCTGGCGAAGGTCTTGGCTTTAACAGGGCCTTTCTCTTCCTTGTTGACAGAGAGAAGCAGATATTGTCAGGCCACTTTGGTCTTGGGCCCCAAGATCCTGAAGATGCCGGGAAGATCTGGAGTCAAATTTCTGCAGAGAGACTGACGCTTTTTCAAATTCTTGAAGGCGTTAAGGATAAGCTCCAGGACGAATCTCATCCCCTGAATTGTTTTGTCAGGCGGATAAAAATTCCCCTTTCAGACACAAACAACTGTCTTATTAAGGCACTCAAAGACAACCAGGCCTATCTTATTACCGATGGCCCAAGGGTGGGGGCCATCCATTCCAAGGAACTATGCAGACTTTTTGGCGCCGGCGAACTGGCATTGGCGCCTCTTAACACTCACGGTAAGGAGTATGGGGTGGTCGTGGCAGACAATGTCTTTACCAAGGCCCCTATTTCTGAAGAGGCGTTATATTCTTTGCATATTTTTGCAGGCCTTGCATCCCTGGCCATATGTCAAAGAAACATGTGCCAGACCCTTGAAGACAGGGTCGCCAGGTTGAAAGAGGCCAACAGGGCGGTTCAGGAGCAAAAAAACCTGCTTATTGAAATAGAAAGATACTCGGCCATTGGCAGGATGATTGACCATCTTCTCCATGAGATCAGGAACCCCTTGGCGGCCATAGGCGGGATAGCCAGGCTTCTTGAGCGCAAAGAGGACGACCAGGCAAAGAGAAGCCATCTTTCAGCCGTTGTTCGCGAGGTAGAGAAGATTGAGGCCACGCTAAGTGGCATATCTGAGCTTCATGAGATCAAGTCAGTTAGTTGCTGTAAGATGGAACTGACCTCCCTTCTGGATACCATTATTGCCATTAGCCACATCGAACTTGAGGATACGGGCATTGTTGTCCATAAGAATTATCCAAGGGAGCCGGTTTGGATAATGGGCGACAGGGAAAGACTCCAGGAGGCCCTGCTTTGCATCATCAAAAATTCTATCGAGGCGATGCCTGATGGCGGTATTATGGTGGTGGCCCTTTCGAGAAAGGGGGCTGATGTGGAGCTTCGTGTCTCTGATAGCGGTCTTGGTATTGCCCGAGGACACTTCAAAAAGGCAGACAACCCATTTTTTACCACCAAGTTCAATGCCATGGGTCTTGGCCTGTCCAAGGCAAAGAAGATTGTTGAGTTACATGAGGGGACCCTTTTTCTCACCTCTAACAGGATTGGTGGTACCACCTGTGTCATTACCTTGCCAAGGATATTAAACCAGTAAAGGATAGTAAGGTCTGAAATGGAAGACTCAAAGGTTGCCAATCTCGTGGACACCCACGCCCATCTGGACATGATGGTCAGGAATGAAAGGGAACTTCCCCGTGTATTGGAAGGGGCCAAGAAAGAAGGGGTTTCAGAGATAATAAGTGTGGGGATCGATCTGGCAAGCTCCAGGAAGGCCATTCATTTTGCAGAAAACTTTGACGGTGTTTATGCAGCGGTGGGCATTCATCCAAATGATGCCAACCTGTTTTCTGGCGATGCCCTGAAAGAGCTTGAGGGCCTTTCAGAAAACACCAAGGTCAAGGCGTGGGGGGAAATAGGGCTTGATTTTTACCGTGATTATACCCCTAGAAAAGTTCAATATGATGCCTTTGAGGCACAACTTCAAGCTGCCTCTAAAAGGGGACTTCCTGTAATCATCCACGCACGCGATGCCCTTAGTGAATGTATTGAAATTATAAGTGAATTTTCGAAAAGAAACGGAATTCAGGGGGTTTTTCACTGTTTTTCAGGAAGCACAAGGGAGGCCACGCGTGTTCTTGATCTGGGCTTCTACTTATCCTTTACCGGTGTAATTACGTTTCCCAATGCCAAGGGGCTTAGGGATGTCGCGGCATTTGTTCCCATTGACAGAATTTTAATCGAAACCGATTCCCCCTTTTTGTCTCCAGTACCCTTTCGAGGGAAGCCAAACGAGCCTGGACGTGTGAGATTTGTGGCAGAAGCCATTTCAAGGCTCAAAAAGATGGATTTTCTAGAGGTCGCCTTATGCACCACAAGGAATGCCAGGGCCCTTTTCGGTCTGTCTGTTCAATAGTTCTTGGTTCCGGCTCACCGAGACGACGGGAGTTACTCAAATCCATTGGCCTTGCCTTTTCCATTTGTAAGGCCCAGGTACAGGAGCTTGACCAGTCATCCGGTCTTCCTCCCGAGCAGCTAACCAGGGAAAATGCCAGGCGTAAGTTAGAGGCATCAAAGGCCAGATGTAACGGGGATGTCATCCTTTGTGCAGATACCTGCGTATTCTGCCAGGGGGTGGTCCTGGGCAAGCCGTCATCCTTTGAAGACGCACGAAGAATGTTGAAATTCCTGGACAAGAAATGGCACCAGGTATTTACCAGTTTTGTCCTTCTTCGTACATCAGATGGCCTCATACGAGAGAAGACGGTCACCTCCAGGGTTTATCTTGATGTAATAAATGATGAGGTACTTCACGCCTATTGCAGCTCAACGGAACCGTACGATAAGGCAGGAGGATATGCGGTTCAGGGAAGCGGGTCTTTTTTGACAAGGCAGATAGAGGGTTCTTATACTAATGTGGTTGGGCTTCCAATAACTGAGACCGTTGAATCATTACTTGAGATCGGGGCCATAGAGCCATGTGTAACAGATTAGAAGATATAGAAAAAAGGGTCCAAGATGCGTGCAGGCGTTCAGGACGTGACCCTGCCCGGGTGACCGTGGTGGCTGTAAGTAAGAAAAAGCCAGCATCCATGGTCAGAGAGCTCTATCAGTGCGGACAAAGGGTTTTTGGGGAAAATTATGTTCAAGAAGGTGTAGAAAAAGTAAAGGCCCTCTCTGATCTTTCTGAAATCAAGTGGCACTTTATAGGGCATCTTCAGAGAAACAAGGCAAAACTTGCGGTTTTGAATTTCGACTGGATTCAAACCGTTGATTCTGTAAGGCTCGCCAAGTCCCTGAACAGACACGCAGCAGAACAGGGGAAAATTTTGAATGTCCTTGTTCAGGTGAATATCGGCAGGGAGGAGTCAAAGTATGGCCTTATGCCAGAAACGGTACCTGAATTTTTGGACCAGGTTTCTTCTCTTTCGAATATATGCGTAAGAGGCCTTATGGCCATTCATCCCTTTTCAGGCTCCAAGGAAGCGGCACGGAAATGGTTCAGGCAGATGGCCGCGTTGAGAGCGGAACTTGCCAAGACCTTTCCCCAACTTGACCTTTCAGAGCTTTCAATGGGCATGTCCAATGACTTTGAAGTTGCGATAGAGGAAGGGGCAACCATTGTCAGGATAGGAACAGCACTTTTTGGACCAAGAGATTAGATACAAATGAAAGGGAGCATATGTACAAGGTCTTTATAAAAACCCATTTTTCATCAGCACATTATCTCAGGAACTACCCAGGAAACTGTGAGCATCTCCATGGACACAACTGGGATGTAACAGTGACCGTACGGGCAGAAAAACTAAACGATATAGATGTGGCCATGGACTTTCGTGATTTGAAACAAATAGTTGGGGAAATCATGAAAGAGCTTGATCACAAGAATCTGAATGAACTTCCACAGTTTGGCCAACAAAATCCATCTTCTGAAAGGCTGGCAGAATACATTTATAAAAGACTTTCGGACAAACTGGATGGCTTTGAGGGTGTATTTCCAGATTCTGTGGAGGTCAGGGAAACTCCTTCTTCAGGGGTTATATATTCAGGCTGAAAAGATAATCTTGGCCAAAGATAATTTGCTTAAGGTATGCGAGACATTTACAAGTCTGCAAGGAGAGGGGATTCACTCGGGACTGCCCTTTTTCTTCATCAGACTTTCAGGATGCAATCTGCGCTGCAGCTACTGCGATACTTCCTATGCCTGGACTGAGGGCAGACAGGTGCCTATTGGCGAACTTATCTCGTTATGGACGAAAAGCGGCGTCAAATTTGTTCTTATTACAGGAGGAGAGCCCTTGATCCAGGAGGGGGTTTATCCCCTTATGGAGGGGTTGCTTCAGAAGGGTGCCCGGGTAGTATTAGAGACAAATGGTTCCGTACCGTTATCCATGGTGAGCCATCAGGTCATTAAGGTGGTTGACTGGAAGACACCTGGAAGTGGGAGCGGTTCAAGTTTCCACCTTGAGAATCTGCGCTATCTGACCAGGAAGGACCAAATAAAATTTGTAATTACCTCCTGGGCGGATTATAAGTGGGCAGCACGGCTGGTGCGAGAAAGGGCCTTAAACCTGATTTCCAGTGTTCTTTTTTCCCCGGGCTATGGGAGAATTGAGCCTAAAGATCTGGCCACCTGGATCCTTGGAGACCGTCTGGAAGTACGCCTTCAGCTCCAGCTACACAAGGTTATTTGGGGAGATAAAAGGGGGGTTTAATTCAACCAAAAATAATTTAAAAGACGTTGACAGGACGTTTTAAATAATGTAAAAGCTACTTCTAAAAATTAATGAATGAAGCTTCATTTTTTCTTTCACTAAAATTACGGCGGGTTAGCCTTCGGGGTAGGAGAACTTATGATTACCATAGACCTTTCCATTGTAGCTGAAATCATCGGAGTACTGATCCTCATAGTGGTACTCAATTCAATGTTGTACCAGCCCATCAGGCGCATACTTAAGCAGCGTCAGGAAAAGATGGATGCCATTGAGGCTGAGGCAGTGAAGTTTGAGGACCGAATCAAGGGTCTTATTGAAGATTATGAAAGGAAGCTCAGGGAGGCGCGCCAGGCTGGCAAGGCGGAGTTCGAAAAGCTTCGTGAGGAGGCAAAGGAGCTCGAGAAGAAGCTTCTTGATGAGAGTATGCAGGAGGCTGAGTCAAAGAGACAGGAGCTCATGAGTCAGCTTGCCAGCCAGATAGAGGCAGCCAAAAAAGAACTCCAGGCCAAGGCGGAGTCGTTTGCTGTAGAAATTGCTCAAAAGTTGCTTGGGAGGGCTATTTAATGTTTAAAAGATTTGCTCCGGTAATATTGATCGGCTTGGCGTTGTTGCTATACGTGGCAAGCCCGGTCTTGGCGGAAGAGGCTTCAGTGCATGAACCCGCAGCCACAGCCTCCGAGGAGGTTCATGGGGTAAAGGAGGCGGCTCATGGAGCGGTTCAGGAATCCGCGGTTCATGAGAAGGCAGGCCATGAGGCTGCTGCCCACGGTGAAGGACACGCTGGAGGGCATGAACATCACGGTCTTACGCATGGTCAGGTCATGAATTTTGTCTGGCACTGTCTCAACTTTGCCTTGCTCCTTGTGATATTGGTCAAGTTTCTAAAGCAGCCCATATCCGACAGTTTGAAGGGGCGTCAGGAATCCATTGCCAAGGCCTTTGAAGAGTTGGAGGCCAAAAAGGAAGAGGCAGCTGCGCGCTTTCAGGAATATGAGAACAAGCTGTCAGGCATGGACGAAGAGGCCAAACAAATTTTAGAAAATTTTGTTGCGCAGGGCCAGAAAGAGCGGGATACAATTATAGAGCAGGCCAAGGCTGCTGCTGAAAGAATCAAGGCGCAGGCCGAGTTTTATGTCCAGCAGGAGTTGGCAAAGGCCAAGGTGGAGCTGCAGAAAGAGGTTGCAGATGCTGCAGTAAAAATGGCTGAAGAATTAATAAGGAAAAATCTGACTGAGCAGGATCAATCCAGGCTCATCAGTGAATACCTTGAAAGGGTGGTGCATAAAAATTGATTAGCACAGTATTAGCAAGAAGGTATGCAAAGGCCCTCTTTGCCGCTGGCAAGGAGGAAGACAAGCTGCAGGCCTTTAGTGAGACCCTTCAGGCTCTGAACGAGTTCCTCAAGGCCAATCCTGAAATAGAAGCCGCCCTGGAGAGTCCGGTTATTGGCTTGGACGTGAAGCAGGAAGTGGTTGAGGAGCTGATAAAGGCTGCAGGAGTTGAGCAGACCATGGCCAACTTTCTGAGGATCCTGGTGCAAAACAACAGGATACACTATCTTGGCCTTATTGCCGAGGCGTACCAGGAACTTATGGATGAGGAGATGGGTATTGTCAGAGCCAAGGTGATTACCGCAGTGCCCATCAAGAAGGATCTTCAGAAACAGATGCAGAAGGCCTTCTCAGAGCTCACTGGCAAGGAAGTTGTTTTGGAGGCCTTTGAGGATCCAGAGATCATTGGCGGGGTAATAGCCAAGGTTGGCGACAAGGTCTGGGACGGAAGTATAAAAAGCCAGTTGGAAGGCTTTAAAGAATCTATAGGGAGGGGTGAAATAGGATAATGGCACAGATAAACGCATCCGAAATCAGCGATATCATAAAAAAGAAGATAGAGGAATTTGAAAAGAGTGTTGACCTGGCGGAAACCGGCACAGTCCTGTCTGTGGGTGACAATGTTGCACGCGTCTATGGTGTCCGCAACTGTATGACCATGGAGCTCCTGGAATTCCCTGGCGGTATCATGGGTATTGCCCTGAACTTGGAGCAGGACAATGTGGGTGTGGCAGTCATGGGTGACTGTTCCGAGATTAAAGAGGGCGATCAGGTCAAGCGTACCGGCAAGATTGCTCAGGTCCCTGTTGGTGAGTGTATGCTAGGCAGGGTTGTGGATTCTCTGGGTAATCCCATTGATGGCAAGGGCCCAATAAATGCCACGGAATTTCGCAGGATCGAGATGAAGGCCCCTGGCGTTATTGACAGAAAGCCCGTGCATGAACCGTGTTATACTGGCCTTAAGGCTATTGACGCCATGACCCCAGTTGGCAGGGGTCAGAGGGAACTCATCATCGGAGACCGTCAGATTGGCAAGACGGCCATCGGCGTTGATGCCATCATAGCCCAAAAGGAAACCGACGTATACTGCATCTACAATGCTGTGGGCCAGAAACAGGCTACTGTCGCTCTGGTTGTTGAGGCCTTGAGAAAGGCTGGTGCCATGGAGTACACTACCGTGGTTGCAAGTAGTGCCAGTGAGCCGGCATCCCTCCAGTATCTCTCGTCATTTTCAGCCACGGCTATGGGCGAATACTTCAGGGATAATGGAAAACATGCCCTTATAATTTATGACGATCTCTCCAAGCAGGCGGTTGCTTACCGCGAACTTTCACTGCTTCTAAGACGTCCTCCAGGACGTGAGGCTTATCCTGGCGACATTTTCTACAATCACTCACGCCTTCTTGAGCGCTCTGCGAAGCTCAACGATGAACTGGGAGCCGGGAGCTTGACAGCCCTGCCCATTATTGAAACCCAGCAGGGCGACGTTTCGGCGTACATTCCAACTAATGTTATTTCCATTACTGATGGACAGGTTTACCTTGAGCCTTCCCTGTTCTTCGCTGGTATTCGTCCGGCAGTTAACGTGGGTCTGTCAGTCTCCAGGGTTGGAGGCGCAGCACAGGTCAAGGCAATGAAACAGGTGGCTGGTACCTTGAGGCTTGATCTGGCACAGTACAGGGAGCTTGCAGCCTTTGCCCAGTTTGGTAGTGACTTGGATGAGGCCACACAGAAACAGCTCAGGCGTGGTGAGCGTCTTGTTGAGTTGCTTAAGCAGCCCCAGTACAATCCACTGCCAATGGAAAAACAGGTGGTAGCTCTTTTTGCTGGTACTCAGGGCCTGCTGGATGAACTGCCGGTTTCGTCTATACAGGAATTTGAGAAGGAGCTGTACGCCTTTGTAGAGCAGAAGTATCCGCAAATATATGAAGAGCTGCGTGAGCAGCAGGCGATATCAGATTCCCTTGAGGCGAAAATGAGAGAGGCTATAGCGGAGTGTATAAAGCAGTTTAAAACGGCACACAACCTGTAAGGGGTCTTGATAAATGGCGTCCTTAAAAGACATACAACTAAAAATAACAGGTATTAAAAAGACCGAGCAGATCACCAAGGCCATGAACATGGTGGCTGCGGCAAAGTTTCGCGGCTCACAAGAGCGAATGGAGGAGTTCAGGCCTTACGCCGGAAAATTTTCTGGAGTAATGGGCCAGCTCGCGGTCACCGCTAATCCCAACGCCTTTCCTTTGATGGAGGAGCGAGAGGTAAAAAAGTCCATGATCCTGGTGGTTACCTCAGACAGGGGTCTCTGTGGGGCCTTTAATGCCAATATTATTAATGCAGCTGAACAATTTCTCAGGGACAAGAGGTCTGAGGGTAAAGAGGTTGCAGTCGGGTGTATCGGTAAAAAGGGATATCAATATTTCAACCGGCAAGACGTTGAGATGGTGTTCGATATTACCGACTGTATGGCACGGATCGAAATGGTGGATGCCAGGACAGCCGGGAAGGAATGTATCAATCTGTTTCTTGACGGTAAGGTTGATGAGGTTCATCTACTCTACGGGCGCTTTGTCAACGTGGTTACACAAAAGCCTACGTTCAAGAAGCTTATTCCAATAAGTGCCACCGACCTGTCAGAAGGTGAGGTGGAAGAGGAAGAAAGTGGGCCCAAGGCTACATATATATATGAGCCAGCTCCCGAGGAGATATTGAGTATACTTATGCCCATGTTTGTCAATGTACAGATAATGGCGGCTATGTTAGAGACCGCATGCAGTGAGCAGGCTGCCAGGATGACCGCCATGGACAATGCATCCAGGGCATGTGCTGATATGATTCAGGAGTTGACCCTGGCCTACAACAAGGCACGTCAGGCTTCCATTACAGCAGAACTAATGGATATCGTCGGCGGTGCAGAGGCATTAAAGGGCTAAAATAGGATAAAAAATAGTTTGGGTTAATACCCTGTGGGAGGTAGGAACAAATGGCAAATATTGGAAAAATAGTTCAGGTCATTGGGCCAGTTGTAGACGTTGAGTTTGAGCCAGGACAACTGCCCGCCATTCTAAATGGCCTATTGGTATCGAATCCGGCTATTAGTGATGAGCCAGACAATCTATACATTGAGGTGGCCCAGCATCTTGGCGATAATGTATGTAGGTGTATCGCCATGGATACCACGGACGGGCTCGTGCGTGGTATGGAAGCCAAGGACACAGGCGCACCCATCAAGATACCTGTTGGCGAGCCCACCCTGGGCAGGATCATGAATGTTGTGGGGTGGCCTGTGGATGGTAAGGGGCCCATTAAGTCGGATACTATGTATCCTATTCATAGGAAAGCGCCTGCCTTTGTTGAACAGGATACAACAGTCAACGTTCTTGAAACAGGCATTAAGGTTATTGACCTTCTCGTCCCATTCCCTAGAGGTGGTAAGATGGGGCTGTTCGGAGGCGCCGGTTGTGGGAAGACCGTTATCATGATGGAGATGGTCCATAACATCGCTATGCAGCATGGTGGTATCTCTGTGTTCTGCGGCGCTGGTGAAAGAACACGTGAGGGAAATGACCTTTATCTGGAAATGAAAGAATCAGGTGTTTTGCCTAAGGCCGCCTTGGTTTACGGACAGATGACCGAGCCTCCAGGGGCAAGGGCAAGAATCGGCCTTACAGGGCTTACCGCTGCAGAATACTTCCGTGATGAAGAGGGTCAGGACGTTCTATTCTTCATCGACAATATATTCCGGTTTACACAGGCAGGGTCAGAGGTTTCAGCGCTTCTTGGTCGTATTCCTTCTGCTGTTGGATACCAGCCAACCCTGGCAACTGACCTTGGTGCGCTGCAGGAACGTATTACATCTACCACCAAGGGATCCATTACGGCGGTTGAGTGTGTTTACGTGCCAGCTGACGACTTGACTGACCCGGCTCCGGCTACAACCTTTGCCCACCTTGACGGTACGGTCGTTCTTTCAAGGCAGATTGCTGAGCTCGGTATTTACCCTGCTGTTGATCCACTGGACTCAACATCTCGTATTCTCGATCCCAATGTCCTGGGTGAAGAGCACTACTTCACTGCTCGCGAGGTTCAGCAGACGCTTCAGAAATACAAAGACCTGCAGGACATCATAGCCATTCTTGGTATGGACGAACTTTCAGATGAGGACAAGATTACAGTCCAAAGGGCCAGGAAGATACAGAGATTCCTGTCTCAGCCATTCCATGTTGCTGAAACCTTTACAGGTATTCCTGGAAAATATGTAAAGGTTGAAGAGACAGTCCGTGGCTTCAGGGAGATTCTGGACGGTAAACACGATGATTTGCCCGAGCAGGCCTTTTATATGGTTGGCACCATAGAGGAAGCGGTTGAAAAGGCCCAAAAGTCCTAAAAAATAAGGTGTAAACATGGCTAATAAACTGAACTTGGAAGTAGTGACGCCCACCAAACTAGTCGTAAGTGACCAGGTTGATCTGTGTACTGTTCCCGGCACAGAAGGCGCGTTTGGTGTCATGGCTAATCATGCGCCCATATTGTCCACACTTACCATCGGTGAGATGCACTATGACAAGGATGGGAACATGGTCAGGGTTGCGGTTAGCGGAGGGTTTGTTGAGGTTTCCTCAAATCGTATGACGGTGCTCGCCGAGGCGGCAGAGATATCTGAGGAAATCGATGTGGATCGCGCCCTTAAGGCCAAGGAACGGGCGGAAAAAAGGCTGCAAGAGGCCCTAAGTGGCCGGGAAGATATAGACATGGCAAGGGCAAAGGCGGCACTGGCCAGAGCGCTTACCAGGTTAAAGGTTGCTGGCCACATGAGCTAAATAACAAACTCATGGGGAGGGGAGAAAAGGCAAGCCTTAGTGCTTGCCTTTTCCTTTTTATAGGGCATTATAATGGCATATGAAAAACTCTAAACTAATCGGTTTAGTCTTGGCTGCTGGCAAGGGTACAAGGATGAAATCCTCCCTGCCAAAGGTGCTTCACAGATTGATTGGACAGCCCTTGCTGGCCCATGTGATAGACATACTGCAAGACGCAGGTGTTAATGATATTTACGTAGTGGTTGGCCACGGGGCAGACAGGGTAGTAGAGGCATTCAAGGATTATTCAGTACATTTTGTCAGACAGGACCGGCAACTGGGCACAGGCCATGCCGTTAAAATAGCAGAACCTGCGCTTTCCCACCTAGTAGGTGACATTTTAATCATATGTGGTGATACCCCTTTGGTTCTACCGGAGACTCTGGCACGTTTCGTTAAAAATCACAATGAATCCAGGAATGGAGTGTCCATACTTTCCGCACGCCTTTCTGAGCCGGCGGGGTATGGGAGGATAATAAGGGACAGTAGCGGTAAGTTTAAAAAAATCGTAGAGGAGAAAGATGCCTCTTTTGAGGAAAAGAGAGTCTCTGAAGTAAATACCGGTACATATCTGGTGGACAAGGACCTCCTTTTTGAGTTGGTTAAGAGGATTGATTGTGATAATGCCCAGGGGGAGTTCTATCTGACAGACATAGTTGAGCTTGCCACTATTTCAGGGCACAAGGTAGGTGCTTTTTGTCTGGCCTCACACGAGGAGGCGCTAGGAGTAAATTCCAGGAATCAGTTGGCAGAGGCAGAAAGGGTTCTACTTTCTAGATTAAGAGAAAAGTGGATGGCCCAGGGCGTTACCATTTCAATGCCTGATACAGTTTATTTGGAAAAATCCGTGACCATTGGACAAGACACAAGTATTGGACCATTTTCAATGTTAAAAGGTGCCACAACAATTGGAGAAGGTGCAGAAATAGGAGCCCACTGCATCATTCAGGACGCAAAAATACCTTCCGGGAGCATTGTGGATCCATATTCATATATAAAAGGCACCTGAAAATTTAATAGTCATGCTATACCAAGGAAAGGAGTATTTTATGAGCAGCTTGGAGATTGTTTCTGTCTTAGAGCAAAAAATAGAGGACCTTATAGCATACGTAAACGACTTGGAGGCAGAGAAAAGCAGGCTTATTAGTGAACTCGAGGAGAAGGAGTCAGCCATCAGGGAGCTGAATTCAAGAATAGAGGCCCTTGAAGGAGAAAGGGTAAATGTTGGTAACCGTATTGAGAACATTCTTGAAAAGATAGCCAGCGTAACAGGTGAAAGTGTAAATGAGAAACCGGCTGAATATGTTGAGACCCCAGGAAATGATGGCGGTTTTGAATTTACAGACTAGCAGGTTATCATTTATTAAGTGGCCCAAAAATTCAGATTAAAATTTCTTGGAAATATCTACGAGTTAAAGGGGGACGACCCTGAAATCGATTTACAGGAGGCAGCCTCTTACGTTGAGCAAAAGGCCTCTGAGTTAGAAGAGAAATACCCCTCCCTACCGCCTTCAAGGCTCGTGGTTCTTATAGCAATGGCACTAGCCAGGGATTATCTGACAGCCAAGAAAAGGCTTGATAAATTAGAGCAAGGTCTTAACATCAAACTCAGGCAACTGGGTGAAAAAATTGACACTCGGTTGGTGAAAAAAAAAGATTGATATGTTATAATTTTTATTAAAGCGTTCCCTGCTGTGTGCGTGGCATGCTGATAGTTTGTTGAGCCAACACCCCGTACAAGGGAGTCGTTTCTCCGTGGAAGAGTGGAAAGGGAGAACAGCCCTATCCGTTGGAAGCGGATATGACACCCACCTGAGTTCGCTCAGGTTCAATAGACTCAGCTGCACGGCACGGCGGGGTTTTTGGTTGCTATAACCCCGTCTGGGTCTTTATATAAACGGATACTGGTGAGATCAAACCTTGAATTTTAAACTCTGCGGCAGCAGATCTGTATATATGCATGAGCAGTTAGTTATTTATTGGTGTTTTGATAAAACAGCTTGCCTCGGTGCAAAGGGTTCACTGGCTCATGGCAAGTTAGAATCCTGCCTCAAATCTCAACAGATATCCGTTTCTAGAAAATAATTGGATGGGGTGTGGCACTAGAATCCGGTATGGAGGCCACACATGATTAACCTGACCACAATATTTCTATTGGTGCTTTTCATGGCCATTGGTGGGGCCATTGGCTTTGGAGTCGCCAGGTTCCTTTTTTCAAAAAGACATCATCAGGATGTGGAAGAGGCCTCGCGACTGCGCAAGGAGGCAGAGGCAGAAGCAAGGCGTCTTCTTAAGGAGGCCGAGGTCCAGGCCAAGGAGGAGGCCCTTCAGTTAAAGAAAGAGGCGGAGCGTGAGGTTGCCGAACGTCAGGGTGAGCTTAGGAGTCGCGAGAAGAGGCTTCTTCAACGAGAGCAGCAGATCGAAAAGAAAAAGGAACTTGTTGATTCGAAAGAAATTGAGCTCCTTGAAAAAGAAAAGAGGATTCAGGCCACCGAAAACAGATTGAGGAATAGAGAAAAGGAGATAGAATCTCTTATCACTGCCCAAAGGGAAAAACTTGAGCAAATTTCCGGCATGTCCAAAGAGGAGGCAAAGGAACAACTGCTCAAGAGCTTTGAAGCAGAGGTCAGACAGGACGCAGGAAAGCTTCTCAGAAAAATTGAAACCGAAACCAAGGATCTGGCTGATAAAAAGGCCAGGGAGATAATCGCTCTGGCCATTGCCCGATATGCAGGCGAATATGTTGCTGAACGTACCGTTTCCGTGGTGGCTCTTCCAAATGAAGAGATGAAGGGAAGGATAATTGGCCGTGAAGGACGAAACATAAAGGCCATAGAGGCCGCCACAGGAATCGATATCATAATTGATGACACGCCTGAGGCCGTGCTGCTCTCTGGATTTAATCCGGTGAGAAGAGAGGTGGCGCGGGTCGCCCTTGAAAGGCTTGTCCTGGATGGCCGAATTCATCCGGCACGAATAGAAGAGGTTGTCCGCAAGGTCGAGAAGGAGATAGACGCTGCCATTAGAGAGGCAGGGGAGCAGGCCACCTTTGACGTCGGCGTCTATGGAATCCATCCAGAACTTGTAAAACTTCTTGGAAAGCTCAAGTTCAGGACCAGCTATGCACAAAATGTCCTTCAGCACTCGGTTGAGGTGGCGTTTTTGTGCGGGATCATGGCTGCAGAGCTTGGGGTGGATGTCAAGAAGGCAAAAAGGGCTGGTCTTCTCCATGACATAGGAAAGGCGGTTGATCACGAGGTGGAGGGCTCACATGCCATTATTGGGGCTGATCTTGCCAAGAAGTATGGTGAGCCAAGGGACGTCATTCATGCCATCGCTGCCCATCACGAAGACGTAAAGCCAGAGTCGGTGCTTGCCGTGCTGGTACAGGCGGCAGACGCCCTGTCCGGCGCAAGGCCAGGGGCAAGGCGAGAGATGCTGGAAAGTTATGTCAAGCGTCTTGAAGACCTTGAGCGTATTGCCACATCCTTCAAGGGCGTTGAAAAGTCATTTGCCATCCAGGCCGGCCGCGAAATAAGAATAGTGGTGAACAGCGACTCCATAACGGATGCTGACGCTGCGATGCTTTGCAGGGATATAACCAAAAAAATCGAGAGCGAGCTCACCTACCCAGGACAGATAAAGGTGACGGTCATCAGGGAAACAAGGGCCGTAGATTACGCGAAATAGCGCATTAAGGTGTGGAATATGGAAACGGATATTGAAAAATCATTGGAGCTGATAAGAAGGGGTTCCGTTGAAATCATCTCGGAAGAGGAACTCAAAAAGAAGCTGGAAAAGGCCATAAAAGAAAAAAGACCCCTCAGAGTGAAGGCTGGTTTTGACCCAACTGCTCCTGATCTTCATCTTGGTCATACGGTGCTTATCCAGAAGATGCGTCATTTTCAGGAACTTGGCCATCAGGTCATATTTTTGATCGGTGACTTCACAGGCCTTATAGGTGATCCCACTGGAAAATCAGAGACCAGGCCGCCCCTGACCCCTGAGCAGGTGCAAGAAAATGCAGCCACCTACAAGGAACAAATCTTTAAGATACTTGACGAGGACAAGACAGAAATAGCCTTTAACAGCAAGTGGATGAACAAGATGGCCTCCATAGACATGATACGCCTTTGTGCAAAGTACACGGTGGCCAGAATGCTTGAACGGGAAGACTTCAAACAGAGATTCCAGCAGCAAAGGCCCATTGCCATCCACGAATTCATATACCCTCTCATACAGGGCTACGATTCAGTGGCCTTGGAGGCAGACGTAGAGCTTGGGGGAACAGATCAGACCTTTAACCTCCTTGTGGGCAGACACATCCAAAAGGAATACGGCCAGGAACCACAGGTGGTAATCACCATGCCCCTTCTCGAAGGACTTGACGGAATAAACAAGATGAGCAAATCCCTTGGCAACTATGTCGGGATTACAGAGGAGCCGGATTCCATGTTTGGGAAGCTCATGTCCATATCCGATGAGCTGATGTTTCGCTACTACGAGCTCCTGAGTTCCAGGTCACTTGATGAGATAGAGCAGCTTAAACGTGGTGTAGAAAAGGGATCCGTGCACCCCAAGGATGCCAAGGCACAGCTGGCCTACGAGCTTGTGGCCAGATATCACGGAGAAGAGGCGGCCAAAAAGGCCAGGGAGAGGTTTGAGGCCCAGTTTTCAAAGGGTCAGGTGCCGGAAGACGTTCCAGAACATCCCTTACCAACGGACTCGGAACAGAAGATTTTTCTTCCCAGGCTCTTAAAAGAGGCAGGTCTTGTAAAAAGTACTTCTGAGGCGAGACGGCTTATAAAACAGGGTGCAGTAAGTCTCAATGGTACCAAGTTAAGGCAGGAAGAGATAGACAGACCCGGGTCTGGTGCCATTTTGAAAGTGGGTAAGAGACGTTACTTGAGGCTCGTTTGACGAATCTCCATTTCCGGCAAGGAAAGGGTCTCTATTCAGCTGCCATACTGTAAGGAGAGTTAAAACAAAAGATGAATCAATGGCTGGGAAATGCTCTTGCCGCAATGTTGTGTTGGGGCCTGTGGGCATTTTTCCCAAAGCTGTCTCTTGCCAGGATATCACCAGCAAGCTCGGTCTTTTTTGAGGCATGCGGTGTCATGCTTACCAGCATAGTAGTGGTCTTCCTTCTCGGCCCAGGATTGGATAGTGACCTAGAGGGCAGTTTCTATGCGATATTAACAGGTATTTTCGGGACGGTAGGCCTCTATTTCTTCTTTTGCGCAGTCAAGACAGGCCC
>Ga0256832_1001106_pt1 | contig 18151 bp, 10 predicted proteins | sample 134614metaG_FD_190534 | JGI IMG/M metagenome (GOLD analysis project Ga0256832, IMG submission 190534) | Hydrothermal vent microbial communities from Lau Basin, Pacific Ocean - 134-614 | ecosystem: Environmental > Aquatic > Marine > Hydrothermal vents | place: Pacific Ocean: Lau Basin | collected...
ATTGCAGAAGGGAAAAACTGCTGCACCAGCTCAAAGGCATTTAAAGTGAGTGAAGCACATGTTAACCCTGATTTTGAAGCCTTTGGTGGTACGTTGAATTGCATTCAGGATTCTGTTCAATTGAAAGCAATAAGAGTCCAAGATGATTATTCCATAGAATGGAGTGGCCCCAATGGTTTTGTGTCGAATGAAATAAATCCTGTTGTTTATAAAGCAGGACAATATGAAATCAATGTTATAGGACAGAATAAATGTGATTCCAGTGCTCAAGTACTAGTTGATATTGATACCATTGCTCCTGAATTTGAATTTGAGTATTCGGATTCACTTAAATGTGATAAAAAAACAGGAGAGATAACTGTGAATGTTTTAAATGGAGATACTGTTCCATTTGTTTATAATTGGAATACCTACGATGGCTCTATCTTAAAGGGGCAGTTTTCGGACAAAATGACTTTTAATAGTTCAGGAATATATACTTTGCAGTTGACCAATTCTACTAATGGATGTTTCTCTATTGATTCTATTGAAATTGCAAGTTACGATTATAAATTGGATAGTGCAAGGATTGTGATTAAACCTCCGAGTTGCTATGGATATTCAGATGCCGAAATTGATATTGATACGGTTTTTGGTGGTAAAAAACCTTATTCTTACTCTTTGGACAATTATTGGTTTTCCAATAATAGAAGCTACAATTCCAAGGAGGCAGGTGTCTATAATATTTATATCAAGGATTACTACGGTTGTGTTTTGGATACTAATATTGTCATACCTGATGGTGCAGATGTTCAACTTCAATTAGGAGTGGATAGAGACAATATTTTCCTTGGTGATAGCGTTAAAGTTTCTGCGATTATAGATGCGAAGAACGGAGTGGAGAGCTATCATTGGACACCTGAATTTTTATTTAATACTCAGAATGATTCTATACAAATAGTTAAACTTCAAAAATCAACCGGTATTAGCCTAATGGTTGTTGATAGCAATGGCTGTGTAGCGGAGGATAAGATATGGATCAAAGTTAAAGGGAAACCTGATGTTTATGTTCCTAATATATTTACTCCTGATGGAGACGGGCTTAATGATTATTTTTATATTAAAACAGGTTCAGGAGTTAAGAATATTAAAAGGTTGATGATCTATGATAATTGGGGAGAGAAATTGTTTGATAAGAAAAATTTGAGAATAAATGTTCCAATTGATGGTTGGAATGGGAAATTTAAAGGGAGAAATGTTAACTCCGGAGTATATGTCTATGTTTTTGAATTGGAATTGGAAGATGATTCAATCTATAGAATCGCTGGAGATGTAACTATTATTAAGTGATGTCTAAAAGAAAACACATCAAATCTTTAACAACTGTATCTATATAGTCGGCAAAAGAATCAGTTTTCTTATAGATACTAAGTAAAAAAATACAAAATATATATATTATTATTATTATAAATATATCTTTGCATTTTTTTAGATAAAATGTTGTGAAGTGAGTATGTCAAAAGTGTTTAATTATACATTTTTTTTGGTTTTTTTAGTGTTTTTATCGGCAAAAATATTTGCCCAAACCCCGGATACATCTTGTATTGGTACAGATATTTTCTGCTCTGCAAATTCAATGGTGGGGCCATGGGAATTACACGATACTGTAGTTGCTCCAAGTTTCAAAATATGTAGTTCAGCAGGGCAATCACAGAATCCATTGTTTTTTGCATTTGTCCCAAATTCAAATACTGTATCTATTGACATTAATCCTATCAGCATTACAGCTCATAAGGGGTCGTTAAAAAAGGGCTATCAATACGGAATTGTTGATAGATGTGATTTTAAAGACCCTAATATTGAATACTTGGTTTGTGACGGTAGCCCTAATATCTTAAATACGAGGACAGTTACGGCTACAAATTTTATTCCCGGTCATACATATTATCTAATTATTGATGGATTTGAATGCGCTAAGGTTAAATTTAAACTTAAAGTGAATTCTGGTATTGGTGGGTTTGTAGTTGATACCGTAAAAAGTTTTGTTGTAAGTTCTTATAACAATGACACGATTAAAGTGGGGGATACTATTACTGCTTGTCTGGGTAGTGAAATGATGTTTGAAGAGCTGGGAGCGGATAATGCTGAGTATTTTATATGGAAAACACAAGATACATTAGAAATGTCAGATAGCTTTAAATTAAGATATCGTTTTACTAAGGAGAATACAACATACAAGATATGTACTACGCCAATGACCGATTGTGATGCTGCTGACAGTAGTTGCTTGTATGTAGTTATTGATACAATGGAGACTGTTGTATTGGATACTGCATACATATGTGAGTCAGCATTAAATACATCTCATTACAGACCCGAAGGTTGGCATGGAGTTGCTATTGACTCAGCAGGAACTTATTATTATAATTATGCAGATAGTATTGGTTGTAAAGTGAGGGAGCAAGTAACTGTAGTAAAGGTTAATGAGCCGGTTGTTGAAGTAGATACTGTGATTTGTGATAGTGACAAGTTCTATAAAGACACAATGATCCGGGATACAATTATCGATGAGTATTCATGCAAGACCTTTATGATAAAGCATATTTATTATTTTAGTTTTAAAGGCTTTGTGACTGAGTTAAGTTGCGATAATGATACATTTAAAATTTCTATAAATCAAAATGGCTTTGACAGATCGAATTACAGCAATGTTTTGGTAAATTGGTACAACGAGAAAAACGATGTAGTTAAAACATCATTTTCATTTGACCCTTTTATTGTAAAAAAACCTGGAATTTATTTTCCGGTCGTGACACTGTATCAATCAGGAAAACAATGCTCATATACATTAAATGATACTAAAATAGATTTTTTGCCTGCAGCCGGTTTTAGTTTGGATAAACAGGTAGTTTGCTCTAATGATACAGTATATGTGGAATTGAATAATTTTATCGATACTCTTTCATATAAAGTTCATATTGACAAGGGTGATTTGTTTGATCTTGGCAATGGTAAATATAGGATTACTTGGAATAATGATGATGCAGGTTCTTTTGAACTTAAAGTTACTGTTGATTTCAAGAATTGCTCTTTTGAAGAAAGTCAGATGATAACAGTGCAAGCACAATTATCAGAACCGGTAATAGATTGTGTCTCTAATACCAATAACTCTGTGATTATTGCCTGGGATTCTACAGGTTGTGTTGACCATTATGAAGTTTGGGTGGATTCTAAGTTTTATCATGTGGTAAATGAGGCACATGATACAATCAAAGGGCTCACTTATGGACAAAAAATCGGTATTGAGATCAAGGCTATTAGCGGTTGTGAGTGTGAGAATAAATCGTACCAAGATTCATGCTCCACGATAAATTGTCCCTCAAGAGTAGTGTCAATAGATAATCTGCCCGATGATACTTGTTGGGATGAATTGGAAGATTCCATTAAGCTGACGTATATCGTTGATACTACCGGAGATGCCATATGGATTGGTGATATAGTAAATGATAATGGAGTTATATATAAGGATAAATTAAGTGCAGGTGAACATAAAATAAGCTTCAAATTCAAAGTGGATGACTGTAGCTATAAGATTGATACAACAATTACTGTTTTCCCCCAATTGAGTGTTGATTGGAGAGTGAAAGATATTTCTTGCTTTGACTCTGAAGATGGCATATTGGAAATCAATCCAAGCCCCGAGTTAAAAGATTATGCTTTGATGTTGAATCAGACAGAGTTCAATTCTCTTACGATTGATAGCTTGGCAGCTGGTGAGTACAATTTTGTATTGACAGATTCCAACGGATGCAATTTTACCGCAGGATTTAAATTGGAGCAACCTTCTAAACCTGATATTGAAATTATGGGAGAGGGGAAAATAAAATTCAATACAGCTTATAAATATTTCGTTGAGACAGATGGCATTGAGCCGGATAGTATATATTGGTATATGGGAGATTCTCTTTTATGTGCCGGAGACTGTGATTCTGTCGAATTGAAAGTATTGCCGACACAGGTAAATTTTGAACTTTGTGCTATTATGTATTTTGATAGTTTGTGTGAGGTGGAAGTATGCCGGGATATTAAGATAGATAGGATATTTGATATATATGTACCCAATATATTTACTCCGAATTTTGATGGAATCAATGATTTTTTCACTATTAGTTCTACTAATGGTCTTGATATTCATATAAAATCCTTTAGTATATTTGACAGATGGGGATATATTGTGTATCATAAAACTGATTTTATGGTAAACTCTCCCAACAGTAATTTGGGCTGGAATGGATTAATCAACGGAGAAAAAGCACTTAGTGGAGTTTATGTTTATTATATTGAAGTAGTCTCCGATGATGGAGAAATTACTAAATTTTCCGGGGATATTACCTTAATACGTTAACTATTGCTATATTTACCCTTGTATTTATTGATTAAAAAATAAAATATGAAGGGAATAGCATTGCACTGGAAGATACTTATAGGTATGGTATTGGGAGTCGTATTCGGATTGATTATGACCCGGTTTGATTTTGGTAAAGAGTTTGTCGGAGACTGGATAAAACCATTTGGGAAAATATTTATTAATTCTCTTAAACTAATTGCTGTCCCTCTTATCTTAGCCTCGCTTATTAAAGGAGTTTCGGATCTTAAGGATATATCTCAACTCTCGATTATGGGAGGTAGAACGATAATACTTTATATTATCACAACAGTGATTGCTGTAAGTATAGGCTTGATATTAGTCAATACAATTAAACCGGGGGAATCCATTTCAGATCAAACAAGAAAGGAGCTTGTGGCTCAAAATTTGGACAAGGCAAATAAGTATAAACAGCAAGCGGAGTTGCAAAAATCAAGTGGTCCGCTATCAGCCTTGGAGGACTTGGTTCCCGACAATATCGTTAAGGCTGCAAGCAATAACAGAAATATGCTTCAGGTTATATTTTTTGCAATATTCTTTGGTGTCAGTCTGATTTTAGTTCCTGAAAAGAAATCAAAGACTGTTAAAGATTTTTTTGATGGTTTCAATGAAGTTATCTTGAAAATGATTGACTTGATAATGCTCGCTGCGCCATATGGTGTTTTTGCCTTATTGGCATCATTGGTAGTTGAGTCTCCCAATTTAGACCTTTTTAAAGCTTTGGGCTGGTATGCTATAACTGTTATAACCGGGTTGTTTTTGTTATTGGTATTTTATAATTTGCTAATATTACTAATTGTCAGGAAAAAGCCCTCATATTTTATAAATGGTATTTTGCCTGCCCAATTGTTGGCTTTCTCGACAAGTTCAAGTGCCGCTACATTACCTGTAACAATGGAAAGAGTGACAGAGCACCTTGGAGTTGAAGAAGAGGTAAGCAGTTTTGTATTGCCGATAGGAGCGACTGTAAATATGGATGGAACCAGTTTATACCAAGCAGTTGCTGCCGTGTTTATCGCACAGGCTTTCGGGATGCATTTAGGTATTGAGACGCAATTGGGTATTATCCTCACTGCTACTCTTGCCAGTATTGGTTCTGCCGCGGTTCCGGGTGCGGGAATGGTTATGTTGGTTATAGTTTTAGCGCAAGCCGGAATACCGGAAGCAGGTCTTGCTCTGATTTTTGCAATAGACAGACCTTTAGATATGCTTCGTACTATTGCCAATGTGACAGGCGATGCTACTGTATCAATGATAGTAGCAAAATCAGTTGGGAAATTAGGTGAACCCAAGATAAAAAATTGGGATGATGATTATGATAAATAGAATTATCTAATGATTGCCTATTAATATTTGATTGATTGTCTCTTTTCTTTTGATTTTACCTGACTTCGTTCTGATAAATCTATCTAAATAGTAGATTTTTTTAGGAATTTCGTACTTATCCAATACTTGGTGAAATTCTATGCCCGGGGTTTGAACCGTACTTTCAATCGCTAACGCAGGAACTGTTGACAGCAGTTTATCTTCAATTCCAAAGATAAAAAATTCACTTTTCAATATAGCTTTGAGTTTGTTTTCTATTTGCTCAGGTATTAGTTTTATTCCTCCTGAATTGATAATATTATCATATCTGCCCAGCCATTTGAATTGTTTTTTATTCTTTAATTGTACAATATCATTTGAAATCAAATTTCCAAGCATTAGATGTTTGCTTGAGACTATAAGGCAATTTCTTTTGTCTATATCAATTTCAATGCCCGGCAGCAAAGTGAAGAATTCGCTTTTGTCCATACCATTCAGTGATTTAAGCGCAATATGGCTAACCGTTTCTGTCATGCCATATGTTTCAAAAACTTTGGATTTGACATCAGCCAAATTCTCCAAAATAAAACTGTTAACCGGTGCTCCACCGATGATGAGTTTGTCAATAAAGTCTATACTTTTTTTATTCGATTCGATCAATTTTTGGACTTGCATCGGAGTCATTGCAGCAAAAACGTATTTTGAATCTATATTTGGGAGCGAACCCGGCTTTTGCCAATGTAGATTTAAGCCCAAGACAAAAGCTCTAACTATCATCATCTTGCCTGCGATATAATTTCCCGGTAAACACAATAATGCTTTGTCTCCTTTTTCTAAATTCAGGAATTTTCCAGTGTTTAGAGCGCTCGCTGTAAAGACATCTTTATGTATTTGTAAGCCTTTTGCCTTTCCCGTTGAACCGGAGGTATGTACGGTCAAATATTCGTCATCAGATATCCAATCTTTGATGAATTCCCAATAGGGTTTTGACCATTGGGGTAGGGTACTGACTTCTATTGCTTTCAATTCTTCTGCAAGAAATAATTTATCATTTAATATCAATGAGTCTTTATATTTCTTCCAAAGTTTCATCTTTTATTTAAAATTCAAATCTTTTGTATATATCCCTCTGCTCAATGAATCCAAAGTCTCATCCGAGAGGTAAAATCCTTTCAATTCAGTATTATTTATTGAGCTAAATACACCAAAACCGTTTGACATATTTGTATATGTCGGTATTTGTTGAGAAGATGTGATACCCAAATTTGAATTAAGGATGTCTGTATAATTTTTCAATTCTTTACCGACAGATCTTACTTTTAGGTCAAAAGTCGAAAATCTCCTTTCAATATTATTATTTGCTTGTAAATGATCTCTCAAGAAAATAAAAAAGTCTTTGCCTAAATATCTATGGTTGCCTTTTGTGATGCCTGTTGCTATTTTCCAGTTCAAAGATTTATTTATCCAAGTATCCCCATGCGTTTTATCCTTTTCCCTGAAATTCATCCTCATAAATAAATCGTAATAGCCAGCATCATGATCAGGGTCCCAACTGATATTGTGTTTGAGGTCATATCCCATTTTTACCGGTCTTTCCAACGCATTTCCGGATGGAATGTATATTACTATATCCTTTAATATTTTTGTTTTTGCAGTTGTGATTGTATCTCCGTTTTCTTTTGTAACCAATAAAGTATAATATTCTGAGGGTTTTAGTACAATATCACCGGTTTTTATTTTATAGAGATAATTTGGAGTATTTGCAAATGCTCCCGTATCTCTGACAAATCCTTCAAGATTGGCATCTACCAATTGCAAAGGGTACGAATCCAAAGTTTTCTCTCTAATCAATACAACGTTGATGTCTTTATAATACAGAGAGTCAGTGATTTTGGCAACTTCTATAGCAGAAGTATTCGGGTCGTTAAATACACGTTCTACTCTTATATATTGAGCGGTATCACTTGGGTTTAAAAATCCATAAGTTACCGGAATATCTTTCCAAGCTTCATTTAAGTCCAATGAATTGTCACAAGAGAATAATGTGACTATTACAGCCAATAAAAATACTAATTTCTTCATGTTAATAATCGTTTATAAATGGGAGAACGAAAAAAAAAGATTATTGTTCTTAAAAATGTAGAATTATTTTAATGAAACGATTTGATTAAACTGTGCTCGAGTTTGTGTTCAAGTTTATTAAATGTCTCTTTGAATAGAGTATCGGTATCAATTAAGTCATTAATAGTCTTAATAGAATGCATGACTGTAGTATGATCCCGGTTTCCAAAATGTTTTCCTATTTCTTTCAGTGAAAGTGTTGTCAATTTTTTTGCGAAATACATACTCAATTGCCTTGCTACTACAATATTCCTCTTTCTCGTTTTTCCTATGATATGGTCAATCGAAATATTGAAAAAATCACTCACAATTTGTTGAATATTTGCAATGCTTAATTCTTTGCTCATATTGTGAGAAAATGTATCTACAACTTCACTTGTCAGTTTAAGGTCAATTTTACGGTTGTTCAGGGTAGAATGGGCAGACAGAGACACCAGTACTCCTTCGAGATCTCTGATGCTTCCTTTGACATGATAGCCTATAAAATTCAGTACATCGGGGGTCAGTTTTAGTTGATCTCTTTGAGCTTTTGATTCCAAAATTTTAATTCTCGTTTCAAGATTTGGTTTTTGCAATTCTGCAACCAAACCCCATTTGAACCTTGAAATCAATCTTTCTTGAATTCCTTTTAGGTTTTTGGGGGAAACATCAGATGTGATTACAACTTGTTTATCTCTTTGATGCAAATAATTAAAAATATTAAAAAATATTTCTTGAGTTTTCTTCCTCCCCTCTAAAAATTGTATGTCATCTATAATAAAAATATCGACCAATTGAAAGCTATTGATGAAATCGTATATGCTATTGTCGCGTAATGCTTGTATTATTTGCCTGGTAAAACTCTCAGTATTGGTATAAATAATTCTAGCATTTGGATTTAATTTGATGATTTCATTCCCCAAAGCATTAATCATATGTGTTTTGCCCAAACCGACACCACCGTGAATGATTAGTGGATTAAATGAGCTTTTTCCCGGATTTTTTGATATAGCCAATGCTGCATTTCTTGCTAATTGATTGCTCGGTCCCTCTACAAAATTATCAAAAGTGTATCCCTTATTAAGGTCATTATTAAATTCTTCGGCAAAAAGCTTTATGTATGGATTTTCTTTGAGTTTTTTCTCAATATTTTTCTTGTAATTGCCCTCGATATCTTTATGGTCGTCAACAACTATTTGATATTGAAGACCTGCACCTTGACCCAACTGTTGAAATAGGACTTTGCCAAGCAAATCAACATATCTGTCTTCAAGCCACTCGTAGAAGAATTTATTTGGTACCTGAATAGTTAGCGTTTTACCTGAAAGTTTAACAGATTTTATAGGCTTGAACCATGTATTGAAACTTCGTTCATCTACATTCTTTTTGATATCGACAAGACATTTATGCCAAATTTGTACGTGGTTCAAACTCATTCTCCGTTCGGTATTGTTTTGTTTTTGCTAAAACTTAAGCCAATCTAAGTGTGTGTGATGATTATATTTGAAAAGAAAACTCAAAAACAATTTTCACGATTGCAAATGTAATATTCTTTTTTATAATTTGTGCCTATTTTTACATTTAAACTTATATAAAATAAAACATAATATAAAGCGTGTTAAAAAACAAAAAAATACAGTGTAGAGTATTCATATATATTTAAAAATCTATATATTAGAGCATTGAAAACCCAGGAAAACTTTTATTCGTTGAAGCTTGAATTTGCCCAAATAAATTCGCTTTTTTTAGTAAAATATATATCCAATTGACCAAGTAGAATACCTGCCCACCCGGCTTGAGTAACGATTACATTTTTACCTTCTTTATTCAAAATATTATCTGCTTGTCTCATAAAAGTATGCGTGTGGCCACCGATAATTAAGTCTATATTCGAAGAATTTTTGGCCAATGTGATATCGGATATTTTATCGTTTTTGTATTTATAGCCCAAATGAGAAAGACAGACGATATAATCACATTTTTTGTCGTGTTTTAAATATTTTGCTTTGTCATTTGCAAGTTCGATTGGATTGAGATACTTTGTTTCTTTATATAATTTTTTTGGGACTAATCCGTCCAGCTCAATATTGGCACTTAAGAGACCTACTTTGATTCCGTCTATTTCTATAATTTTGTGCTTAATAGTTCTTCCGTCCAAAATAGTATTGGAAAAATCATAATTAGTAGTGATGAAATCGAAGTTTGCATACTTTTGAGCTTTTTTAAAACCGTCCATTCCACCGTCAAAATCGTGATTTCCAATAGTAGCAGCGTCATAACCCATTTTTGACATCAATTTGAATTCAAGTTCTCCTCCAAAATAATTGAAGTAGGGTGTACCTTGAAATATATCACCTGCATCAAATAGCAGTACATTTTTTTCTCTTTTTCTTATATCGGAAATCAATTTGGATCTCCTTGCAGCTCCTCCTTTATTGCTGTTTCTGCTCTTTCCTTTCGGGAATGGTTCAATCCTACTGTGCCAGTCATTTGTATGTAAAATTGTTAATTTCTTAAAATTGGCTTTAGTGAGATTTCCAAGACCATAAGATTTTGAGCTTATAGTTAATGCCCCAAGTCCCAATGTTTTTATAAAATCATTTCTTTTCATTATTCTCGCTATTTTTTGGACGATAAACTAAGATTCTGTGTCAAAGATAATACTTATTATTGAAAAACGGAATATGAGGTTGAATTTCATTTTTTCGCATATAAGATTAATTTTTCTATTTGCACAGACCGCCCCTAGTTATAAAATTAATTCGTTTTACTTCTATATACTTACATCAATGTGCCGTTAGGTACAAAATATGGGTAAAAAGGCTATTAACCAACTAAGATACGTGCCGTAGGTACGCAATGTTGGCCACATCAACAAAATTTCTTGTAATAACACGAAAAAATGAAATGCACCCGCAATATATAAATTATCATCTGATATTATGATAAATTCTTTTAATATGTTAATTTTGATTTTTTAAAATATAATAATAACTGTTTGTTAAATGATAATATCTTCAAAAATATTACAAGAAGCCGTTGACGGTATATCAAATTTGCCCGGAATCGGTAGAAAAACCGCTTTGAGAATTGCTTTGCATTTATTGAATGGGCATTTGGAAGTGGGTAAAAATTTAGCAGCTAATCTGATCGCTTTGGAAAATATTAAATTTTGTAAAAAGTGTCACAATATTTCTGACGAAGATTATTGTGATATTTGTACTTCAAGTATGCGGGATAAAAATACGATTTGTGTTGTTGAAAATATTAGGGATATTATCGCCATAGAGAACACTCAACAGTTTAATGGAGTTTACCATGTTTTAGGAGGCTTGATCTCTCCTTTGGAAGGCATTTCTCCCGATGATATTAATATAGATAGTTTGGTCATGAGGATTAAGGAAAGCGAAGACCTGAAAGAGTTAATTATGGCAATTAGTCCTACAATTGAGGGAGAGACTACGATTTTTTACATATCAAATCTATTGCCTGATAATACTAAAATCTCTATGATTTCAAGGGGCGTTTCATTTGGAGGAGAATTGGAATATGCTGATGAGCTCACATTAGGGAGGTCTATATTGACAAGAATACCTTATGGAAACACTACTACAAAATAATATGTGATGATAGACATTTCTGTCATAATAGTCAATTATAATGTTAGATATTTTATCGAGCAATGTCTTATTTCTGTACTCAAGGCGAAACAAAATCTCAATATTGAGATTATTGTGGTTGATAATGCTTCAGTCGATAATTCGGTGTCTGTGATTGAGAGTAAATTCCCCTCTGTTCATTTGATTGCAAATAAAGAGAATGTTGGTTTTGCCAAAGCAAATAACCAAGCGATAAAAATTGCTAGGGGTAAATATTTTCTATTGCTAAACCCTGATACTTTAGTCGAAGAAGATACTTTGATTAAGATATATGATTTTATGGAGAAAAATCCTGATGCAGGTGCTTTGGGCGTAAAAATGATTGATGGAGAAGGTAAGTTTTTGCCGGAATCAAAAAGGAGTGTTCCTACGATTACATCATCACTATTTAGATTTTCTGGTCTTTCAAAGTTGTTTCCAAAGTCTAAAATATTTAATAAATATAATCTGGGATATTTGGATGAAAATGAAATCCATGAAATAGATGTTTTAAGCGGCGCTTTTATGTGCATTAGGACTGATATTTTGCCCCAAGTCGGTTATCTGGATGAAGCTTTTTTTATGTACGGCGAAGATATTGATTACTCTTATAGGATAAGAAAGGCAGGATTTAAGATTTATTATTTTCCTAAAACTACAATTGTACATTTCAAAGGGGAAAGCACTAAAAAAAGTTCTGTAAAATATCACAATATCTTCTACAAGGCAATGGCTATTTTTGCTAAAAAGCATTATGGGGGAAAAACAATAAATCCGCTGCTATGGATTATTAACATTGCAGTCTTCGGATTGGCAGTATCGAGTTATTTTAATAAATTATTGCGAAATTATTTTCTTCCTATTCTAGATGCCATTAGTTTTTTTACTGTTTTTATTTTGATACAAGAATTTTGGGCAAATTACCATTTCCAAGATCCAGGCTATTACGACTTGAAGAAGACAGGATATCTATATGCAGGTTTCTCCCTATTGTGGATACTGAGTATAGCTTTAAACAAGGGATATAAAAAGAAGCTGTTGACTAATTCTCTAAAAGGTTTAATCATTGGTTCATTTATTATTCTGGTTTTTTATTCACTGTTACCTGAAGAATACAGGTTTTCCAGAGCAATCATATTGATGGGTTCATTGATAAGTATGGTTGTGGTAATTTTTACAAGGTCTTTGCTGAAATTATTATTTCCCGGAGTTTTTGGCTTAGGTGACAGTAAAAGGAGAACAGTTATAGTAGGAGAAGCAAATAGTGTTGATAGAGTAAAACGAATAATGGATATCAATGGTGTGGATTATGAATTTGTTGGGGCTTTATATCCGCATAATGATGAACAAAAAGCCTTTGAAGGTGAATTTATTGCCGGTATATCCTCATTGGATAGCATTATTGAGAATTTCGGTGTGGATGAAGTTATATTTTGCCTTGGAATAATAGAAATGTCGGATGTCGTTGATAGGATGAGTAAGATTGGTCATAAGGTGAAAGTTAAGATTGTGCCTGATGAAAAATCTGCTATTATTGGAAGTTCCGGAAGAAATTCCAGGGGAGAGTTTTACGATTTGGATATGGACTTCAATTTGAGTAAAAGTAAAAATCGTATTTTGAAGTATTCTTTTGATTTCTTTTCTGCAATTATTATTCTTATTCTTTACCCTTTATTGTTTATTATCAATAATAAACTGAAGATAAAACATATATTTGAAGTGTTGATGATGCGTAAAACTTGGATATCATATATCCCAAATGACAAAATGATTAGAGAATTGCCACAGATAAAAAAAGGAATTTTCAGTCCTTCTTTCAAAGCGGATATTTCCGATGTGCCAGATAAAGATATACATGATTTGAATTTGGATTATGCAAGGAATTATACTATAAGCAATGATATAGAGTATTTGTTTAGGCATTTATTTGCCGGAGGGAGATAGAGAGCAGGATTAATATTGTATTTGTACATAGTGTCTGCCCGAAAACATATCAAATTTGAAATTGATTCTTTTTGTTATCTTTTTACTTTTTTTCAAGTGATTGATACTTAGGCATCAAATCATTGCAAAAAAAATCAAAATCTAAGCATAAATTATCAGAATTTCAAAAATTGTCTGTTTTCGGGCAGGCACTACATAATAAATCAATTTGAATATAGTTATTTAGTTTATATGAAAAAGAATAGTAGCTATCTTGAAAATTTTGTTATTTCGTCATTTGTGGCGATGGTAGCGATATTGATTTATCATTATTATTTCAATGAGCCCAAGATTGTATTTCAGGATAGTGCAGTTGTTAGAAATATTTCTTTTACGGATAATGCGGGAATCAATGGAGACCGAGATTTTACTGCAATTGCCAAAAAGAATCTTTCTGCTGTTGTTTATATCAATGCTTTGAAATCTGATGGCAGCGGAATGTTTACTAATAGTACGGGGTCAGGTGTCTTTATTGCTCCTAATGGCTATATAGCAACAAATACCCATGTGGTTGCTGATGCTAGTAAGATTGTCGTTATCACGGAATCAGACAAAAGTTATAACGCAAAGATTGTCGGGAAAGACGAGGCTACAGATATCGCAGTCTTGAAAATAGACAATTCGACTTCACCATTTGTTTCATTTGGCAACTCCGATGTGCTTAATGTAGGGGAGTGGACAATGTTGATCGGTAGTCCTTTTAAGTTGAGGAATTCCGTTTCAGTAGGAGTGATTAGCGCAAAGAACAGAACTTTGAATCTTCTTGGAGATAATAGTATTGAGTCCTATATACAGACAGATGCAGTGGCAAATCCGGGAAATAGTGGAGGAGGGATGTTTGATGCCGAAGGGAAATATGTTGGTATGATATCAGCTATTTCCACAGATTCCGGTAATTTTCAAGGGTATTCTTTCGCTATACCTTCGAATATTGTTAAGAAAGTAGCATTTGATATTATCAACTATGGAGTAGTCCAAAGAGCATGGCTTGGCGTATTGATTAAGAATATTGAAGGGGAAGACGGAGTAGAAATCGAAAGGGTAAATAGCAAAGGTGCAGCTGATAAAAGCGGTTTGAAAACGGGAGATAAGATATTGGATATTGATGGAATAAGGATAATTGATGTGGCTCAATTTGAGGGATTGATTTCACAGTATAAGCCGGGAGATAAAATCAAAATTAAATATTTACGCAACGGAAAAACACTATTTGCTAATTCAGTTTTGCGTAATCATTTGAATACAACTGATTTGATAGCTAACAGAAACGATGATGTATTGGTGAACCTTGGTTTTGTGCTTAGGGATTTGACCTCCGAAGAAAAAGCGTTGTCGGGTGGATATGGTGTAATGGTAGTGAGCGTAATTCAAGGAAGTAAAATATCGAATATCAATATTGAACCCGGGTACTTAATCACAAGTATCAACGGTATGAAAATCACGGATGTGAATGACTTTATTGCCAAATTGAAGAATTCAACAAACAAAATCCAACTCAAAGGTGTATATAAATCTTATCCCGGAATTTATCCTTATGTTTTTGAAAAATAAAGATGGAATATGCCTTTCCTTTCTGACACTATTTGTATTTATATGGTATTATCTTGTCTTTATTGTAAACATACTTATTTACATCCTTGATGATTTGTAGTTTCCATTTCATCAATCGAATAATTGAATCATTTTCGATTGGTTCAAGATTCATCCCTTCATTTAACTTGTAGCATTTATCTTGAGAAAAAAAGTATCCATTGTCCAAAATCGATGTGTTGAGATTTCGTCCTTGAAAAAAAGGTATTAATTTATTTTGCCGGAATTCTTTTGACGCAAACAAACCATTGCTAATAGAATGAGTAACCTTAGGTAATTTGATATTATATTTATGACTCAATAATGACAAAATGCTTGGATAAATATCCTGGTGACTACTGATTGAATTGAATTTTGCACTATCAGCTAACAAAGGAGAATATATTATCAAAGGTATTTGGAATTGGCGAATCTCATTGTCATCGGGCATTGCGTGAAGATTGTGGTCGCCTGTGAGTATAAATATAGTATTTTTGAAATCTTTCCTTTTTTTTAATTCACCAAATAAATATCTTAAGGCATCATCGACATATAGGACAGTTGTCAGTGGTTTTGTGTATGGTTTTATAAGTTTTCTTCTGCTTTCAGACCAATCGTTAGTAATTTTTTGGAATTTGTTGAGATAATACTCATTTCTTGGTGGGGAAAAAGGTGAATGTAAGGATAGTGTTAAGAGTATATCAAGACGTTTAGTGTTTTTTACAGAATCAGAATTAATTGTTTTAAGATATTGTGTAAATAGTGATTTGTCGTCATATCCCCACGAAAAGTCCTCTGCGTCACTCTTTATTTTTTTAGCATCATTGTCAAATTCAGATAGGATAAAATCAATATTACTAGCCTTGAGTACATCGTCCATATTATTGAAATGCGTCCAACCTCCGTAGTAAAAAGAAGTCCTAAATCCATTGTTTTTGAGATGAGATATAATAGTTTTATGCAATGGAAATGGTTTTTGTTTATGATCATGAAATGATTTGTCCCCAAATGGAAGAGAGCCCAAGATATTTGGAATTGCTCCGAAAGTTCTGTCTGCATTACTCAAAAAGTTTTCCCAATACAAACTGTGATTGATCAATGAGTCCAGAAATGGGGTGAAAGAACCAAATCTGGCATTTGGCCCACAAATATTTCTTCCCATACTTTCCAAAATGATAAAAACAATGTTTGGTATCGTGTCTTTCAGTTTGAAGTATTTGCCCAAAACATCAGGGTCATCTCTTTTTCTTAAAAGAGGGTAGGAAGATAAAAAGTATTTGTTTTGCGGGTATAAAGAAGCATATTTTTTAGCGATTTTATTTAGCTTTTTTATTGAAAAATCATCATTTTGCTCATTGTTATTGCTAAAATATTTGGCGGATTGTTCAAGGAAGTAAATAGCTTTGTTTTTAACCAAATAATAGTCCTGAGGAGAAGCAAAAAACTTTGCTTTAACATGGGAGTAACTGATATTTGGCATTGTGACGATCCAAATAAACCATATGAAATATACCCATATATAAGATTTTAGTTTTATACTTTTTGCTAAGACAAAAAACAATATTACAATAAATGCGAGTACAATATAACTAATCAAAGAAATATCTCCACTTGCAAAAAATATTTTTATGATATCGTTGAAAGTATAACTATACACAGATTTGTCAAGTGGAACAAATGAAACTACATAATATTGAATGGTCAAAAAAGACAGTAGTATAAATAAGAATAATAACAGTGAAGTAACAACACGAATCATTTTTCTTGACCAGAGACTGAAAGTGAAATAAATGGCAAAGAATATGAACAAAAGAGTCGAAAACTTAAAAATATCGTGATAAAACCCGTTTAATTCTTTTGAGAGAAGAGCTTTGAAATCAGAAAAATAAGGATAAAGAAGGTATAATTCATAAATTCTAAGGATAAAATCCAGTACAAAATATATAAATAGAAATTTTAGCAAATCCAAAGAAGAAGATGCAAATTTCATTTTAATGTACCGGCTTTGTTTGCTCATTAATACTTTACTCTATTTGTTTTGTAAAAAATCGAATGATTACTAATCGGTTTCTACGGAAAAATAGGATTAGTTACAAAATGAAAAATGTAAAGTTTAGTAAAAAAATAGAATAAGCAAAAACTTAGGATATTAATTTTTAGAATTATTTAAAAGTTTGAGAATTTCTTTATCATTCGTCATCCCGAAAACCGTAGAATTATATTTGCTTTTTATACTCAAATCAGGTTTGTATTTTAGTAACAGTTGGACAAATTCTTTGTTTTTATACATAGCTGCCCACATTATAGGCGAGAAATTATTGATGCTATCTGTTGTGTTGATATTTACACCTTTTTTAAGTAGTATTTTACCCATATCTATATTATTTCCTCTAATTGCCGCTACGAGCGGACAAATGGAAAACCTTTTGTCCGTTAGATTTATATCGGCTCCTTTTGATATTAGGAAATTCGCTATTTCATTATGTCCATAGTAAATTGCCTTATTCAATGCCGTCATGCCAACCGGATTCATTTCATTTATATTTACCCCATTGTTCACTAAAAATTTGATAATAGGAAAGGAATTTTTGTTAGCAGCAATTATAAGCAATGTATTTCCGGCTTCATCTTTAGTATCCATGTTTGATTTATTAATTTGGCTTTTGAATAATTTTACATTGCCTTGTTTTACGGCTTCTATTAAAGCTTTATTAGCTGGTTTGACATTGTGAATATTGATATTATTATTTATCAATAGATCTACGATACTATCTTGGTATTCTTTTAAAGCGACTTGCATCACACAGTCGGAATGAATACTTTTCTGATTGGTTTTTGCATTGTTTTCAAGCATGAGTTTTGTAAATGGAATATTTCCAAAGTAAGCCGACCAATTTATGGCAGGGTCTCCATTATTATCGGGTATATCCACATCTGCATTATTTTTAATTAAGTATTTTGCTATTTTGGTAGATTTATATCCACTTGACATCATTAAAGGAGTTGAACCTGTTTTAGTTTTGTTCTTCAAATTGGGATTTGCACCTTTGTCAATCAGTAATTTTACCATATTAAAATCTGCAGACATTACTGCATAAGTCAATAAATTAACACCATTTGAGTCAAATGCATTGACATTAGTGTTATTTAT
>Ga0256832_1001107_pt1 | contig 18150 bp, 17 predicted proteins | sample 134614metaG_FD_190534 | JGI IMG/M metagenome (GOLD analysis project Ga0256832, IMG submission 190534) | Hydrothermal vent microbial communities from Lau Basin, Pacific Ocean - 134-614 | ecosystem: Environmental > Aquatic > Marine > Hydrothermal vents | place: Pacific Ocean: Lau Basin | collected...
GCAGCTCGGCCAGAACCTCCCGGGATGAGGGGCAAAGATCCAGACCGAACTTGGCACAGGTGATCCGGACGGGAAGCTCGTCGCGTCGGAGCGCTTCCCGGACGAGATCGCAGGACTGGGCCCGGGCAAGGAAGAGCGAACGGATCACGGCGGCAAGGAGCTCTCCGTCCTCGGGTCGGGCCCGATGGATCCGCAGAAGCAGGGGACCCATCTCCGGTCGGCGAAAACGCCCCAGGGCCTCCGTGACGCAGCGAAGGATGTGATGTTTCGTCGGGGTAGAGAGAAAGCGGTTGATCGTCTGCTCCAGTGCTTCGGAGTCCAGATGCCGGAATGCGACGAAGATCAGGAGTTCGCAGTAGTTTCGTCCCAGGTGATGGCGATGGCCCGTCTCGGTGAGGATCTCCAGGAACTCCCCGGCTTCGTGGGGATTGCCCACGGTCTTGCTCAGTGCATAGATCGCCAGGCTGTAGAAGCGATGATCCTCCTCTTCTTCGATGATCTTCAGGAAGAGTGGGCGCTGATGGCTGCAGGGCAGGTCGGAGAGCAGGGAGAGGTAGAAGGCACGGCGGTACCCGAGGAGTGCGTGCAGATAGGCATCGGCCAGTCTCTCGTCGATCTTCAGTTGACGGATCAGTCGGCAGAAGTGGCGATACTCTGCCGGAGTGGCGGGGGTGAACTCCGCCATCGCCATGGCGAAGCCGATCGCCTCCTGTCGGGTCTGCGGTGTGGGATCGATCCGGACGGTCCGGGTTTCGAGGGCATGGCCGATGAGTTTCTGCCAGCGGCTCTTTTCCCTGTCCAGACGGGTGAAATAACGGTCGATGAGGGTTTTGAGCAGTGCCAGGAGGATCAGTCCTCCCACGGAGAGGATGAGGAAGAGGAGGATCCCCAACTGTGCATAATGAATGATCGGACCGTTCTGTATCGCCATCGTCCCCTCCTACCAGTAGCTCCGGAAGAAGAGCGAAGCACCCCGGGTGGTGTAGCGGGTGTTCTCGAGACTCTGCTGCCACAAAAGCCGTCCGCCGACACTCAGATGCCGGGTCAGGGGATACTCCAGCTCCAGTTGGAGGTTGTGACCCCGCTCCTGCAGGATCCGGCTGTCGGTAAGAAGCTCGTTGGAGGAGGAGTAGACATAGGTGGCTTTGATCTCCAGGTGGCAGGGGGTGGCGTAGCGGACCTCGGCCTGGAGGGCGTAGGAACGGGAGAGAAATTCATAATAGTAGGCTCCCTTCAGGCTCAGATAGTCCGAAAAGAAGTGGGTGTACTCCAGATGGGCCAGGTGACTGTCCTGCAGATCGTAATGACTGTAAAGGTATCCGATCCCGATCTCTTCGCTGCCGATGTCCCGGTAGAGATTGGCCCCCACGGAGTAGTGGCTGTAGAAATCGGCATCGGGGGTGACCGAGAGGGAGATATAGCCCCAGTACTCTCCCACCCCCGGCGGATAGATCTCCAGAGAGAGTCGGGTGTCGTGGAGGCCGTAGCGGTCGGTATCTTCAAGTTTTCCGTAGATCGTGGTCCGCTCGATGGGAAGGGTGAACTCCAGGTAGTTCGTATGGTCCCGGTAACGGTGGTCACTGTAGTTCACGTGATCGAAACCGATCCCGAGCATCCGGGTACTCTCCACCCGGCAGGCGTTGTCCCGGTACCGGCGACGGTAGAGATCTTTCTCTGCGGGATCGAGGCGTTCGAAGGTCTCCCGGGCACGGCGCTTGTCGGAGTGCTGCCACGCCTCGGTGATCCGGTGGTCGGTTCGGGCCAGCTTCTCTTCCAGCATGATCTTTCGGATCTCCCGGACTCTCTTCGGGTCGCCGAGCTTTTGAAAACGTTTCAGGCTCTCCGGATAACGTTTCATCCATAGAAGCAGATCGGCCTGGTACTCCAGCGCCTCTTTGGTACGGTAGCGGTTGTAGAGTGTTCGGCTGAGGCGGTAGGCGCGGGGGAAATTCCCACGCCGGATCTCGGCTTCGATCCGGGCCGCCAGCACATCGTAGTCGGTCTCCAGAAATTTGGGAATGGCGGGGCGGCCCCCGTGTTTCAGGTCCCGGATGATCTTGGCGGCGTAGATCTGACGGTAGAGTTTCTCTTTGGGATCGAAGGCGTCGATCAGCTTATAGGCGGTATCAATCTCTTTGTTCCAGAAAGCGAGCTTGGCGTAAAGCCGCCGATGGACGGGGTCGGGGCATCTTTGATAGAGCGTTTGGGCGAGTGCATAGGCGGAGGGGATGTTTCCTTCACGTACCAGCCGGTTGACAGGGGTGACGGCACAGGCTTCGGTCGGGGCGGTCGCGTTGCGATCCTCTCCTCCCTTTGCAGGTTTCGCCTGGACCCCGCTCACCGTCAGAGAGAGTATCAGGCTGATTCCGACAAACGCAGTTCGTCTCATGGACAGAATGATCACGTGCCCCCTCTTTTCCGGCTTATTTCTCTGTAATTATAGGATAAAGCTGCCGCTTCTCCAACCGTATCGGAACGGCTCACTTCTCCAGCAGCTCTTTCACTTTCAGCAGATCCTCCCACGCCTGTTTTTTGGCGGAGGGGTTGCGCAGCAGGTAGCTGGGGTGGAAGGTGGGGACGAGAAAATAGTTTTCGGTTCGGATGATGTGTCCGCGAACACGACTGATGGGGGTTTCGTCATTGGTCAGGTAGCGGTAGGCGGTGGCGCCCAGGGTCATGATGATCCGGGGACAGATCAGTTCGATCTGCTTGAGCAAGTAGGGGCGGCAGGTGAAGGCCTCGGTGGGGGTGGGGACCCGGTTGCCCGGCGGGCGGCATTTGACGATATTGGCGATGTAGACCTGCTCCCGGCGCAGATGGAGGACATTCTCGATCATCCGGGTCAGGAGCTCGCCGGCCCTTCCCACGAAGGGGCGTCCGGTGCTGTCCTCCGTGGCGCCGGGTCCTTCGCCGACGAACATCAGCCGGGCATGGGGGTCCCCCTCGCCGAAGACCACTTTGTGGCGGCTCTTGCTCAGGTCGCAGAGGTGGCACTGCTCCACCATTTTGCGCAGGCTCTCCAGATCGTCGGGCAGCTGGGTCGGATCGGGTTCCAGATCGGAGGGCTGGATGTCGGTGTAGCGATATCCCATCTGTTTGAGAAGATGAAGCTGTTTGAGCTGCAGGGCATTGTGGAGGTTTTTCATAGGGGAATTCTATCAGAATTCCGGATGCCGGATTTTGGATTTTGAATTATGAATGAAGAGTTTTGAGTTGAAGTTCGGGATCTGAGAGCTGAGGGGAGGGTTCCCCTCGGAAAATATCAGTCTTCGACAGTGACTTCGACGGGATCGCTCTCCCAGAGGCCGTGCTTGGTGCAGTAGCTCATGGCGGTGAGCTTCATTTTACTCTTGGTGGGCACGACGTAGAAATCGACTTCGGCATGGGCACAGGCGTTGCCCATGGTACCGGGCTGCCAGTTGGTCTGGGCCAGAAGGGTTTCGCCGTCCCAGAGCTGGACATAGGCGATGTAGTGGTCGAAATCGTCGGGGTGGCAGTATTCGTTCCCCATTTTGACCTTGACCTTGAAAGGCTCACCCTTCTTGGCGGTGCTTTCGCAGTGGACGAAGGGAGAGTGGCGGTCGATGTAGTCTTTTTTGGCTTCGCGGTCGATGGTAGAGATATCTACATAACGGTTGATCTTGGGCATTTCAGCTCCTTTTTCTTGATTTGTGTCAAGAAGTATAACATAAAAATGTGCAATGCTGATAAAAATTGTCTGAATTAGAGGATCCGGATCGGTGACTTCCCGGCAAGAAGAGAGGTCAGTAGGGGCTCTCTTCCTTTTTGATGTGTGATTGGGCCCACGCTTTGATCGCCTGGCGTTCCTGGGGAGTGAGGCGTGCATCCTTGTGGATCCACATGTAGTCGGCGGGAGGCATCTTCCAGTCGATGGATTTGGCGATCCCTTTGTAGAGCTTCTGCTTTTTCTCCTTGCTGTATCGGTTCCAGATGGAGAAGTTGAGCCAGTTTCTGCCGTTTTTGACGTGGGAGTCGACCTCCCAGGAGACGGGGGCCACATGGCTGTACCAGGGCCACCGGGTATGGTTGGAGTGGCAGTCGTAACAGGAGCGTTTGAGCAGGGCCATGATCTCCCCGGGCGCTTTGATCTCGTCCTGTGGAGCCGCCTTGGGGGGCTCGGGGACATCGATACGGATCAGCTGAATGACCAGCAGCCCGCCGATGAGCCAGCCCAGAAAAACCTTGAGGGTCTTCACGCCTTTTTGTCCTTACCGAAGATGGTGCACTGCCCGGTCACGGCACAGGCGGGACAGAAGCCCACGATACCGGCGATCAGGGGGATGACCCCCAGGTAGAACCATTTGATGCCGGTGTAGACCCCGAGCCCGATCAGGACCAGTCCCAGAACGATACGGAAGGGACGGCAGAATTTCGCCATTTTCTTCGCATTGATCGCCATGATAACTCCTTTTTATTGAACTCTTTCGACGGAACTATAGCAAAAATGACGGTTAGTAACTGTTAGGATTTTGGATTTTGGATTTTGGATTTTCACATCTTGACAAAAAATATCATTCACTTAAAATTCCTCATTCCTCATTCCTCATTCCTCATTCCTCATTCCTCATTCCTCATTCCTCATTCCTCATTCCTCATTCCAATTCTTGTTGCCTCAAGAAACAGATACTCCCGTCCGGTGATGACGACGCGGAACTTATGTTGCTGGAGATACTTTTTGATCCAGAAGAGATCCTTGATCACAAGAGAGAGTTCGCTGAAAGGGTAGTGTCTGGGACGGGCGCCGTAGAGGAGTTCGCCGTCGCGCCAGCGGGCGTTGGGCCAGCCGAGCAGGATGGCTCCTCCGGGGGTGAGGCGCTCCTGGACCAGGTGCATGAGAAAGGGTTTGAGTTCGATGTCGGGGCTCTGAAGTGTGCCGATGGAGAGGATCAGATCGAAACGTTCCGGCGGAAGCTCTTCCAGACGGTTGAGGTCGTGGACACAGGTGCGAAGAAGACTGCCAAATCTTCTCTTGGCCTCCCGAAGAGCCGCTTCGTTGAGGTCGATCCCGAGGATCTCTCCCTGAAAGCCGGAAGAGACGATCGGTTCGAGTTCGTCACCCCTGTTCGGTCCCAGTGCGAGGATTCGTTCCCGATTTTCGACTCTTAGCCGCTTCAGTGCCCGAAAGTAGGGGAGATAAAAGGCTGGCTCCTCGTTTTTCCGGATCCGGGCGAAGGTACTTCGGGGGTCGTATTTTTCCTCCCGCTCTTCACGGTGAAAGGTTCTGTCATGCCGGAGCTTCTCCATACGCAGCAGAAGCCGTCTCTCATCATATCGCTCCGGTGTGAGCAGACGGCAATCCAGTTCCAGGGCCAGATCGTTCCAGGATCGCCAGGATCGGCAGAGATACCTCTTTTCATCCAGTGAGAGCCTCTCTCCGGCATAAGCTCCTCGGCATAGATCGGGATCGAGGATCAAAAAGGCGACGGTATCGGCACTGTGCAGGCGTCGTTCAAGTTCCGGAATGATTCGGGAGAGAGGTGTATCGGAGAGATCGGGAAGGGACATAGGAGGGATCCGAAGGATCGGATCAGAATTTGGCGATGTTGAGGCTGATACTGGCTTTCCAGCCTTTCAGATCGTTATCCCCGGTCGTTCCCTGGAGATTGAAAGCGAGTTCGGTATCCTTGAACGCGTTGTTGAAAATCGGGATCATGGGCCCGATCTTCCAGAGCAGGCTGGCACCGGCATGGTAGGCGCTGTCGAACCCGGTGACATCGGAGAGGTCGTTGTCCAGGAAATTGGCGGCGACGAAGAACTGGGCGCGGACCGGCAGATCCATCCAGGTGGTCAGTGTGGGGGTAAAGACCCCGGCAGTGACATCGGCATTCCATCCGCTGACGTCGGAGAGACCGAAATCGTAGTCGATGTTGAGATAGTGAAGGGTCAATTCGGCGTACGGCTTGTAGCCGTTGTACTCGGTATGGAGATTGACACTGCCGAAAATATCGTAGATGGCGGTGTCGCTGTCATGGTCGAAATACTTTTCCATTTGGGGATTGGAACCATTCTTGTAATCGCCGTCGGTACTCATCCAGAGGCCGGAGGCGCCGAGAACCAGTCCAATGTTCCGGTTGGGGTTGTAGTTGATCCCTCCCCCCAGTTTCCAGTAGGTTGAATCGAGTTCGACATCTCCCAGGTTCCCGGATCCGAAATTGATATTGTCCTGGTCGATTTTGGTGAAGCCGAATCCACCCAATACGAAGGGACGCCAGGTATCACCGATCTCACCGAAGTAGTAGCTGCCGACGAAGTTGGCGTTGCTCATCTCGGGATCGTCCCCGGTGCTTCCGCCGTCCATATCGTACCAACCGGTCTGGAGATAGAGGTTGTTGGCGCTGAAGATACTGGTACCGATGAGCCGCTTGTAGTGATCGGCCTCCGGGCCGGCATTGGCCGAAGAGGCCATCAACATCATCGCTATCACCAACCCTATTCCATACTCTTTTTTCATCTGAAATTTCCTTCTTTTTTTTGAACTCGCCGGATTTACGGTTCATTTGGATATTCGCAATGATAGCATTTTTCCATCCCCCAAACTATCATAAAAACGCAAAAACAGTTTTCCGACGTTTCTATTCCACCTTCAAGGCGTTCGGATGATCGAGTTCTTTGATCTGCCAGGGGAGCCCCTGGCGGTTGAGCTCCTCCATGAAGGGATCGGGATCGAACTCCTCCATGTTGTGCACACCCACCTCGTACCAAACCTTCTGAAGCATCAGTTTGGCCCCGATCATCGCCGGGACGCCGGTGGTGTAGCTCACCCCCTGGCTCATCACTTCGGCGTAACACTCCTGGTGGTCTTTGACCTGGTAGATGTAGATGGTGCGCTCCTTGCCGTCCTTGAGGCCGTGGACCACGACGCCGATGTTGGTTTTGCCTTTGGTGCGGGGCCCCAGAGTCGCCGGATCGGGGAGCAGGGCTTTGAGCACGTGCAGGGGGATCACCCGACAGCCGTCCACTTCGATGGGATCGATGCGGGTCAGCCCCACGTTGTCGAGGACCTTCAGGTGGGTCAGGTAGCTCTCGCCGAAGGTCATCCAGAAGCGGATCCGCTCGAGGCCGGGGATGTTCCTGACCAGGGACTCCTCCTCTTCGTGGTAGAGGAGATAGCTGTCTTTGGGGCCCACTTCGGGGTAGTCCCAGACCATCTTGATCTCCATCGGTTCGGTCTCTTTCCACTCCCCTTTTTCCCAGTAGCGCCCCTTGGAGTTGACCTCCCGGATGTTGATCTCGGGGTTGAAATTGGTCGCGAAGGGGTAGCCGTGATCCCCGGCGTTGCAGTCGAGGATGTCGATGGTTTTGATGGTGTCGAAGTAGTGCTTTTGGGCGTAGGCGACGAAGACGTTGGTCACCCCCGGATCGAAGCCGCTGCCGAGCAGCCCCATGATCCCTGCTTCCCGGAAGGCTTTGTCTCTGGCCCACTGCTCCTTGTACTCGAATTTGGCGGTATCGGGGTGCTCGTAGTTGGCGGTGTCGAGGTAGTCGGCCCCCGTGGCGACGCAGGCGTCCATGATGGTCAGATCCTGGTAGGGGAGTGCAACGTTGATGACGATGTCGGCCTCGGTCTTGCGGATCAGGTCGATCACTTCGTCCTTGTGGTCGGCGTCGACACGGGCGGTTTTGATCTCCACGCCGGTTTTCTCTTTGACGTTTTTGGCGATGGCGTCGCACTTTGCTTTGGTCCGGCTGGCCAGGGTGATCTCACCGAAGGTCTCGGCGTTCATGGCGCATTTGAAGGCCACGACATTGCCGACGCCACCGGCGCCGATGATGAGGGTTTTGGGGGACATCTTGGGCTCCTCTGGGTAAAATTTGGATTATTATATCCCGAAAGAGGCAAAAATGGGGCAAAAAGTGTGGCGTTACGGCGGAGTCCTGCTGGGGATGATCCTCCTTCTCTCCATCGTCCGTCCCTACCGTGTCAGCGATATCAGTATGAACGATACATTACTCGATGGCGATTGGGTCTGGGTAGAGAACCTGATAGCGGGGATCCACGTCCCCTCCTGGGGCTTCTATATCGACCGTCATCTTCTGAAACGGGAGCAGGGGATCCATCGGGGGGATCTGCTGGCCTTCCGCCATCCACTGGACCGGCGGCTCTATCTCAAGCGCTGTGTGGCACTGCCGGGAGATCGGATCTTCGAGAAGAACAAAGATCTCTATCTTCAGATCGCCGGTGATTCGCAGCGTACGAAAGCGTATGCCCGGGTCCTGCATCTGCCGCTGGCCAGGATCGGGAACGAGTGGTGGCTGAAAAACCCCTATGCCTACTACTACAATGTCATGCACGATCCCGAGGTGGTGGGGCCCAAGGAGCTGATCGACATGCCGGTGATGCGGATCCCTCCCCATCGCTATTTTCTCATGGGGGACTACCGGGACAACTCCACCGACAGCCGTTTTTTCGGTCCGGTCCCCTACGACTACATCTACTATCGGGTCTTCTGGATCTGGCATCGGCCGCGGGATCTGGAAGCGATGGGGAGGATCCGGCGCTACGATCCGTTGCATCCCATGGTGATCCGAAAAAAATATTAATTACTATTAAACTCTTTTTCTGTTATACTGTGGCAAGAGAAATCGCCGGGTATGCGGCGGGAACAAAGGAAATGCCATGAAAAAGATCCTTCTTGCGCTCTGTGCGGTCTGGAGCCTGCAGGCTGCCGATCACGACCTCTACAACCATTCGGTGGAAGCGGTAGGCAGCTACTCTTTCAATGATGACGACATGCTCCTCAAAGACAACTGGGGGTGGGGTCTGCGGTACAACTACAACCCACCCACCGAGAACTTCTGGGAAGTGGGGGCCTATCAGTTCGCCTTTGACTATCAGTTCAACGAAGATTATATCGGCGGGGGAGACAGCTCGGTCTACCGCTGGGGACTCAACGCTCTCTGGTATGCGGATAACGCCAGCGAAATGACCCCCTACGCCCTTCTGGGTGTGGGGGCACAGTTCTTCTCCCACAACGAACACGGAACCGATGACGGTCTCTTCGCCGCCATCGGCGGGGGGATCGAGTACCAGCTTCGCGGAGACTTCTCCCTGGTCGGTGAGGCCAAGTATCTCTACGGCGGGGACGAGAGCGCGCTGGTCACCTCCGTCGGTGTCAAATACAGCTTCGGCCAGTAAATCCTGCGGCTGAATCTTGGAAGAGATCCTTCACAATCTGGCCCTCTACGGCTATATCATTCTCGCGGTCTACTCCTTCGGGGGAGGGATGGTGGCCCTGGCCGGTGCCGGGATCCTCTCGGCCCTGGGCAAGATGGATATCGGCCTCTCTATCCTGGTGGCGACCGTCGCCAACTTCATCGGGGATACCTTTCTCTTCTATCTGGCACAGACCAATAAAAAAGAGGTGTTGAAATACCTCCGTAAACATCGCCGCAAGATCGCTTATACCAATCTCCTGATGCGCAAATACGGCTGGATGGCGGTTTTCCTTCAGAAATACATCTACGGGGTCAAGACTCTGGTCCCTATCGTCATGGGACTCTCCCGCTACGATTTCAAAAAATTCGTCGTATTGAACTTCTTCGCGTCGATTGTCTGGGGACTGGTGGTCGGGTTGGGAAGCTACTGGTTCTCCGCTGCCGTCCGGGCATGGTTTGCCTGAGGACGATCCCCGACAGCTTTCAGCAGTTTTTTCTCTTTGGAACAGTTGACACTATATTGATACGGTAGATGGGAGTCTGGCAGGAAGGGGTGTTGAGCCCCCGTTGCGAGAAAGAAGAGGATCAGCCCTGCTGAAGTTCCCGGACGAACTTCTCGATCCGGCGGATCCCTTCGCGGATGGTGACGATGTCGGCGGCGTAGGAGAAGCGGAAATATCCCTCACTCCCGAAACCGATCCCGGGAACCACGGCTACACCGTAACGCTTGAGCAGTTCCTGACAGAAGTTCATGGAGTCATCACTGACATCCTTGATGTTGACAAAGAGGTAGAAGGCCCCCTGAGGTCTCAGGACGCTGAGCCCCTCGATATCGTTGAAGAGCTCCACCGCTTCGTGCATCCGGGATTCGAAGGCGCGGCGCATGGTCTCGATCTCGTCGTCCACTTCGCCCAGGAGGGGAGGGATGGAGGCGTACTGGGTGGGCGTGTTGATATTGGAGGTGCTCTGGGACTGGAGGGAGGTCATCTTTTTGACCAGTTCCACGTCGGGGGAGGCCAGATACCCCATTCTCCAACCGGTCATGGCGACCGATTTGCTCAGGCCGTTGACAGTGACGGTCCGCTGATAGAAGTCCTCACTGATAGAAGCCGTGGCGGTGAACTCGGTTCCGTCGAAGACCAGCTTTTCATACATTTCGTCACTGACGACTTTGATGGCGGTCCCTTTGAGGACTTCACCCAGGGCTTCCAGCTCTTCACGGCTGTAGACCGAACCGGTGGGATTGGAGGGAGAGGTAAGGATCAGCATTTTGGTCCGGGAGGTGATGGCCGCTTCCAGCTGGGCCGGCGAGATCTTGAACCCGCTGCGGTCATCGGTCTCGATGATGACCGGCTTGCCCCCGGCGTATTTGACCAGTTCGGGATAGGTGACCCAGTAGGGGGCGGGGATGATCACTTCGTCCCCCTCGTCGATCAGGGCCTGGGTGAGGTTGAAGAGCGACTGCTTGGCTCCGTTGCTGACGAGGAGGTGTTCCCGCTCGTAGTTTAGGCCGTTCTCCCGCCGGAACTTCTCCCGGATCGCGTCGAGCAGTTCGGGAATCCCCGCGACAGAGGTGTATTTGGTGTGTCCCTGGCGGATCGCCTCGATGGCGGCCTCTTTGATCCGCTCCGGGGTGTCGAAATCGGGCTCCCCGGCGGAGAAACTCAGGACATCCTTGCCCTGGGCCTTCAGCTCCCGGGCGAGGGTGGAGACGGCGATGGTCATCGAAGGTGAAAGTGCCTGGATTCGTCTGGAAAACATCAAAAGACCTTTTTATTCTGTTGGATGCTGCAATTATACACAAAGAGTCATCACAGACAACCGGTTTTGACAGAGGTGGATCCTTGTGATCCGTGCTTGTCATTTTCCCGAAGAGATTTCATCCCGATACGACCTGCGATCTCTCCGAAAAGCGCGTTAGACTTGTAGAGTCAAAAGGATCGAAGCGCCTGAGAGAGGCCGGTAAACAGAAGCCCGAAAAAGGAGGATCCCATGCCAGGAAGAAGAAAGAGAAGGGTGTTCCCACACATTTGCGTAGAAATATATTCTGAAAAACAGAAAGAATAGAAATATGATAAGTCTGTTCAAAGGAGTTTAAAGGAAAGTATGTCAAGATGAGATGTTTGCATGACAAAGCCAAACCCGCCGTGAGACGGGGACGGAAAGCCATGGGTCTCTCCGATACAGGAGAGATCGCCAGGTTGCCAAAGCCGGAGAAGGATGGACGACGATCGGTGTCCATTTTCTCGCAGATCTTTTTCCGCCTTCTTTCGCTGCCGTTTCATGTTCCGATTGGCTTTTTGCGAACCAAATCTTTGCATTTTTATGATACAATCAATTAAGTAGATCTTATACAGATCGACTTGGAGAGGAGACACAATGAGAGGATTGAAACGTAGTACCGGTGTGATACTCGCCTTTTGCCTGGCGGTCACGTTTTCCTATGCCATCGAGATCAAGAATCTCGCCCAGGCCGTCAACGAAGCGGGGCGCCAGCGGATGCTGACCCAGCGGATGCTCAAGGATTACGCCATGATCGGGATCGGCAACACCTTCGGCCATCCCAAGGAGGATCTGAAAAAGGTGACGGAGATGTTCGAGGACCATCTGCAGGGTCTGACGGCCTTCGCCACCGACCCCGAGACCAAAAAGAGCCTGGAAGAGCAGCGCCGCCTCTGGGAGCCCATCAAAAAGATGCTGGCGGAGCCTCCCAGCAAGGAGAAAGCCGCCGAACTGCAGGGGAAACTGGACGAGCTGCTCAAAGCGGCGGATCGTACCACCAAGCTTTTCGCCAAGCAGACCGGCAAGAAGTCGGGGGAGATCATCAACATCTCCGGCCGTCAGAGGATGCTCTCCCAGCGGATGGCCAATCTCTATATGCTCAAGGTCTGGGGGATCGACGATCCCAAATTCAAAGAGAAGATGGATGCGGCGATGAAGCTCTTCGATGATTCCCTGAAACGCCTGATGAAATCGGATCTGAACACTCCGGAGATCAACAAGCTCCTGGCACGGGTGAAGAACAACTTCATGTTTTTCCAGGTGATGAACAAGTCCCAGTCCAAGTTCATTCCTTCGCTGATCTACAAAAAGTCCAACGAGATCCTGAAGGATATGAACACCGTGACCGGCCTCTATGCGGCCCAGAAAGTGCAATAAACACAACCAACCACTAAGGAGTGATCGAAATGAAACAGATACTGAAACGAATCGGCCTGGCACTGGGGATCCTGCTCCTGGCCGGCAGTCCGGCTGTTCTGGCCGCCGAGACAGGGAAACCGGTCAACGCACTGGTCAAAAAGGATGCGATCCAGCTGATCAACATCGCAGGGAAACAGCGGATGCTCTCACAGCGGATCGCCAAGGACTATCTCTACCTGGGCAGGAAGATCGCCACGGACAAGGCCCGGAAAGAGCTCGAAGTTTCGCTGAAGGAGTTCCGGGACAATCAGAAGAGACTGGGAGAGCTGATCAACGATCCCGAGATCAAGAATCTCCTGGCCTTCGTCAACATGAGCCTCGAAGAACTGGAAGGCATCGTCAAGAAGCCGTTCAGTCTGGACAATGCCCAGCTGGTCCTGGACCTGAGTGAATCGATGCTGGAGGGTAGCCAGTATGTGGTCGACTCTCTCAAGAAACTGGCCAACATCAAAGAGTCCAAAGTGGTCGCGACTGCCGGCAAACAGCGGATGCTGGCCCAGCGGATCGCCAAGTACTACATCGCCTATCAGGCCGGGATCAAGGACAAGAACACCATCGATCAGATGAAGGCGGCGGTTTCGGAGTTCGACAAGAACCTCAAGTCCCTGATGCAGAACAAGGACAACACCGCTACCATCAACCAGAAGCTGGCCAAGGTGGATCGTCTCTGGAAGATCGTCTACAAGTTCTATCTCAATATCGAAAAAGGCGGCCTGCCTTTCATCGTCTATACCACCACCAACGATATCACCAAAGAGATGGACGCGATCACCAAGCTCTATGTGGAACTCTATAAATAAGATGGATCACAGCGAAGATGCCATGAAAAAGAAGGAAGGGAGAGGGGATCGATGAAACAGATCATAGCGGGATGGCTGCTGGCGGCGGGGATGCTGCTGCCGCTGTCGGCGGCGACACGGACCGACGTCAACATTATCGAAGCGACGGAGGATATCCGTTTTCTGAGTCAGGAGATCACCAAAAACTATCTCTATCTCTATGCCAACCCCCGGAAAACGGATATCGCACGGGAGATACGCAAAGAACTGGACCGGCTGGTCAAAAGCATCCGGACCATCTCCATCTCCACGGACAGTGAAGACACCAAGAACATCCTGGAGTTCCTGATCTACAGCAAAAACCAGATCGAAGAGTTGATCAAGGCCAAACCGGACAAAGAGAAGGCGGCCCTGATGCTCGACTACAGCGAAACCCTTCTGGAAGGGGCCAACTCCATCGCCCGGGAATATACCTACCGTTTCACCGAGAGCGAGAAGATGCTGATCAAGAGCAAGCAGATCGAATTTCTCGTGGAGCGCAGTGCCAAATACTACATGGCCCTGGAGATTGGCCTGAACGATGAGGTCAACCGACGGCAGATGATGCAGGCGATGGAGGAGCTGGAGGGTGATCTTCAGACCGTGGAGAGCTATCCCTATCCCAAATCGATGGCTCCCTACAAAGAGCGCCTCATGCGGGCCTGGAGCGTGACCCGGAGTCTCATCGACCGCCGGGAGAAACTCTTCGCCTCCAATCTTCTGGTACTGGCGGGCAATGAGACGGAGCAGGTCGCTCAGCAGTTCGTTCTCTATCACCGCAAAGCCAAATAAAGCAGAGGAAACGAAATGAAAAAACTGAATCAGAAACTCCTTTTCGCCCTGCTCTTCATTCCGACCCTGGCGATCATCGCTGCGCTGGGGTGGTTCGCTTTCCAGAGCTATCAGACCTATCGTGCCGAAGAGCAGAACCTGGCCCGTATGGAGATCATGCAGCAGGGGCACACCCTGCTGGATTCTCTGGCACAGGAGCGTCTGGAGAGCGCTCTCTACCTGGCGTCGGCCGGTTCCCGGCACCAGAAGGGACTTCGGGAGGCCCGTGCCAGGGTCGACCGGCTTCTGCAGACCCTGCAGCCCAGACTCAAAGGGACCGCGGGTGCGGTCTTCGGCAAGGTAGGCAAGGAACTCCACGATTTCCGAAGCGGGATCGACGCTTTGAGTTCCAACTATCACGATCTGCTGGTGGATCGCTTTCAGAAGAGGATCCTGGAGCCTCTGATCGGGCTCTATCCTGCCGAGATCTCCCTGGTCCGCAATCCTGTCGCCGCCATGGCCCTGAGCTATGACAATCGTCTGACCCGCCTGGCTGTCGACAACGATCAGGAGCGCAGCCTCGTCGCCTACTTCATCGGCGCCTCCAAAGCGATGCCGGTCAAAGATCTCAAAAGCTGGGACCGGGCCATCGCCGACGACGTCCTGCCGGATCCGAAACAGATCACCGATCTGCAGCTGCGTCGCAAGATCGGCGAGATCCTCAAACCCGAAAGCTTCGCCTCCCTCCTCAATCCTGCCCGGCAGCAGGTGCTCTACGGGATCAACGACGGCAAATACCCCCTGACGGAGACCACCTGGCTCAAGCAGAGTAATGAGCGATTGAAGCTGATCAACGAGAGCAGCACTCTGCTGCAGAAGCATGCGCTCAACGAAATTACCAGCACCCGCGAGAAGATCCGGACGCAGCTGATCCAGTATCTGGTCGCCGCCGCCTTCTTCCTGCTGCTTCTGATCATTCTGGCGGTGATCTTCTACAACACCAGCAAAGAGTCGAAACTGCTGGATGAAACCCTCAAGAACATCCAGTTCGAGCTGGATCCCCAGAAGAAGCGGGAGCTCCAGCGGATCGTCGAGAGTCGGGACCTGGTGGCGATCTACAACTTCCTGGGAGAGACCATCGTCGAGGCCAACAAAGCCAAGGACCTCTTCCTGGCCAACATGTCCCACGAAATCCGGACCCCCCTCAACGGAATCGTCGGCTTCACCCAGCTGCTCAAGAACACACCCCTGACCCCGGATCAGGAGGAGTTCATCTCCGTCATCGAGAACAGCTCGGAGAACCTCCTCAATATCGTCAACGACATTCTGGACCTCTCCAAGATCAACGCCGACAAGGTGGAGCTGGAGCAGATCGCCTTCGACGCCATCGAGAAGTTCGAGGATGCGGTAGAGTCCTACGGCGCCAAAGCGGCGGAGAAGAATATCGAATTCGGGGTCTTCGTCGATCCCACCATTCCCAAGACCCTTGTCGGCGACCCCACCAAGATCTCCCAGGTCATCGTCAACCTGGTGAGCAACGCCATCAAGTTCACCAACTCCAACGGTGAGGTGGAGGTGATCATCGAGAAGCGGGACGAGACCAAGAAGGATGCCACGCTCTACTTCGCCGTCCGGGACAACGGGATCGGGATCTCCGAGGAGCAGAAAGAGAAGATCTTCGAGGCCTTCTCCCAGGCTGATGCGGGAACCAGCCGCAAATACGGCGGAACGGGACTGGGACTGGCGATCTCCAGCAAACTGATCGAACGGATGGGCGGCAAGCTCGATATCGAGAGCGAAGTGGGCAAAGGAGCCACCTTCTTCTTCACGCTGACACTGCCCAAAGGTCCCGATCAGGAGAAAGAGACCCCCGATCTGAGCGGTGTGTCCGCCGCCGCGGTCCTTCCCGATGCGGTCAAGGACCGGATCACGGCGGAGAACCTGCGGCGCTATGCCGAGTATCTGGGTGCCGATTTCCGGATCATCCACTATTCGGATATCTTCGACAAAGAATCCCCGGAGCTGCCGGACGTCCTTTTCGTAGAGCACCAGTATGTGCGCCGGGGCCGGGAGCTGGATATGTTCCTGGATCTGGACACCAGTGTGGTCCTCATCACCACCGGCGTCATGAAGAAGGCGGCGGAGGCGGTCAGTGACCGGGTTAGCAAGGTCGTCTACAAACCGGTCAACTTCCACAAGACCATCCGGGCCTTCGAGAGTGCTCTGAGTCGGGTCAAACAGCCCAAACCCGCCGCCCCGACGACGGAGAAAGAGGAGACCTTCGAGAACCTGCGGATCCTGGTGGCCGAGGACAACCCCATCAACCAGAAACTGATCCGCACCACCCTGGAGCAGTTCGGGGCGGTCGTCACCCTGGCCGCCAACGGTCAGGAGGCCTTCGAACTGCGCAAGCAGAACGATTACGACCTGATCTTCATGGATATCCAGATGCCGGTGATGAACGGGATCGAAGCGACCAAAGAGATCCTCCACTACGAGCAGGTCAACCGCCTGCCCCATGTGCCGATCATCGCCCTGACGGCCAACGCGCTGGCCGGAGATCGGGAACGCTACCTCGAAGCGGGAATGGACAACTACCTACCCAAACCGATCAACATCGCCGAGCTCAAACAGATGATCGAGCACTACCACACCCAGAAGCAGTCGGAGGAGACGGCGGAGGCCCGAAGTATCAACGAAGCCACGCCTCAACCCCGCCGGGAAGAGAGGGCTCCCCAGGCAGCGGAAAGCTCCCCGGAGGAGCCGGAGCGGCCTGTATCCGGAGAGACCCCGGCCATATCGGAACCGGAGCCTGCCGCCGCTGTCGAACCGTCGCCTGCCGCGGAGACAGCGGAACGGAGCGAGGGGGCGGATGTGATGATCTTCGTCCGATCCCCTCTCCTGGAGAAGATCTACGAAAAGATGCTGCGACGCCAGGGCTTCACCGTCGAAGGGGTCACCAACGAGAACGACCTGGTCGAAGCGATGGACCGCCACCGCTACCGCTACGTCCTCATCGACGGCGGCAGCCTCGATCTGGACGATACCGAGTGCCTGCTGATCGAGACCCTGATGGAGGCCGGGGTGGAGCCCTTTATCCTGGTCAACGAAGAGACGGCCCGGCCCCATCCCTGCGCCGAGACCATCTCCGTCCCCCATTTCCCGACCGAGATCCGCACCAAACTCCGCCGAAGCGCCTGAGATCCTCTTTCCGGGTCGAAGCAGGCGATTTTTCTCTCCCCAATGCAACCCAGGTAGAATTTTCTTCCCCCAAAGCTCGTTATAATCTCCCAAACACGACGGAGTTTCATCCGTCCCAAAAGCAAGGAGGTAGAAGATGTCAACGATCCAGGTGGTCTGTCCCCACTGTCTCAAAGTCAACCGTGTTCCGCTCAAGGATCACTACACCAAAGCGGTCTGCGGCCACTGCAAACAGTCGCTGCTTGACAACAAACCGATCGAGGCCAATGCCCAGACCTTCGATTACATCCTCCAGAAGAGCGATCTGCCGGTGGTGGTCGATTTCTGGGCCCCCTGGTGCGGCCCCTGCCGGATGATGGCCCCGGCCTTTGCCGAGGCGGCGGCGCGACTGCCCCTGAAGGCGCAGTTCGTCAAGGTCAATACCGAGGAGAACCCTCAGCTGGGTGCCCGCTACGGCATCCGCTCGATCCCCACGATGATCCTTTTCAAAAGAGGTCAGGAGGTCGACCGCGTCAGCGGAGCCCTCAGTGCCGATCAGATCGTTCAGTGGGCCAGCCGCTGACGTCACAAAGGCAACGCCTTTTTGATGGAAGATGGAAGATTGAAGAGGGAGGATTTGGATTGCATTGCTTTGCAACGCTCTATGCTACAATTTTCCAAACTGACCAGGGAGAATCATGGCAGCGAAACGACTTCTGCTCCTCGAGGACGACAGCAATCTGAGCGAGACGCTCTGCGACTATCTGGAGAGCGCCGGCTACGAGGTGGTACCGGTCTATGACGGGGAAGCGGCCCAGGACCGGCTCTATGAGGAGCGTTTCGATCTGCTGCTGCTGGATGTCAACACCCCCGGGATCAACGGCTTCGAGTTCCTTCGGGACGCCAGGGAGCGGGGGGTGGAGACTCCGGCGATCTTCATCACAGCCCGGCGGAGTGTGGAGGATCTGGAGGAGGGGTTTCGCAGTGGGGCGGACGACTATAT
>Ga0256832_1001108_pt1 | contig 18149 bp, 17 predicted proteins | sample 134614metaG_FD_190534 | JGI IMG/M metagenome (GOLD analysis project Ga0256832, IMG submission 190534) | Hydrothermal vent microbial communities from Lau Basin, Pacific Ocean - 134-614 | ecosystem: Environmental > Aquatic > Marine > Hydrothermal vents | place: Pacific Ocean: Lau Basin | collected...
TAATAAAACCGGACAAAAAACACCTTTATAGCGAATAATTTCAGGGCGCCTCTTCCTTTAAACAATAAAGGACAAAAAAAAAGCGGCTTAAGAAAACCGCTTTTAATTTTTAACTGTCTTTACAAACTATCCAGTTCCTCCAGCTTTTCCAGAAGGATACGTGCAATATCCGGATCACTGACACTGGCGCTGAAGGTGCTATCTAACAGCTTTATCTTTTCGATACATTTACTGTAATTTACCAGGTGGAAATAACCGACCGCCTGCAGCCAGAGCAGATCTTCGGCATTAAAGGACGTATAGTGCACAAAACTGTAGCTGCTTTCAGCGGACAATACAATATCCGCCCTCTCGATACTTTTGCTGTAATTGCCTATGGCCCATAAGGCGAGGCTCCAGCCGGCATTGCTGTCAATCCGTTGTTCACCGGCGTTTTCCTCAAACTTTCCTTCGGCATAGTTTAGCGAGTCCAGAAAAAGCGCGCTCCAGGCCGCACCTTCCGTCGCTTCCGGTGAATTCAATTTTTCAAAATCTTTCAGGGCCTGTTCATAGTCCCCCTGTTCAAACACCGTCCAGGCATCTTCCACCGTCGGCGGATTGTCTGAATCCGTAGCTCCACCGCAAGCGCTCAAGGCCACGGCAATTGTTATAAATAAAAAACTTTTAATTGTTTTCATCTTTTTCTCCTGTCATTTTATAGCTTAGCGTACCAACAGCATTTTTCTGGAAATTCGCGTATTACCCGCCTGAAGGGTATACACATACAATCCGCTGGCCACCTGCCGTCCCTGGTGGTTGATTCCTTTCCACTGAACGGTGTAAAAACCGGCATCCTGCACCCCATTCACCAGAGTAGTGATTTCACGACCCAGCATATTATAGACGGTTACCTTAACCTGAGCGGTCGACGGAATTTGATAACGGATCGTTGTCGTAGGATTAAACGGGTTCGGGAAATTCTGCTCCAGATTAAAAGTTTCGGGAACGGCAACGGCATCCGGGTTATAAAAAACCGCGTACTGTCCATATCCGGGAAGCAAAGCCTCCACCCGGCCGTTATTTCCATAACCGCCGACATACTGCCAGTCCCCGCTCACATATTGATAGACCCCGATCCGGCCTTCCTCAAAGTCGCCGAACTCTTCGGAAATACTCTGTACCGCGGCATCATCATAAGTGAAAGGCAGGGAAAGGACTCCTGTCAGTCCGGCATTGCCGTCGATATTTAAAATTTCACCCAGGCGTATCATATCCCCCTCATCCGCATTGGCGGAAGCTGCCAACTGCGTCAGCCGGTCGGAAAAAGAGGTCACCACATATCCGGGCGAAGCCACGGAAGAGGCGCTGATACGAACAGGCTCCCTTCCGTCAGGCAGGGAAATACTCTGCACACCTGTTTTGGTCAGCGAGGATATGGCGTAGGTTTCAACCAATTCGCTGGTCGCGCCAAACTGATTCCTGGCCGAAACGGTTACTTTTAAACTGCCGGTATCTTTTAATTTATATTTTGTGGCATACACAAAACTTGAGCTTCCTATGTAGCTCATCAGGTCATTTGACGCTACCTTTGTACCGTCGCCCTTAGTCAGTTCATAACTGATCTCCGGGTTTACGCCAAGCTTGATATCGCTCACCAGGTAAGATCGCAGGTTTGCCTTAACCACCTCGGCGGCCAGCATCCCCAACGCTATATCTGGTGAGGCTGTCGAGTTTATGGTTACGCTTCTGCTGTTTTCACGTACTTTTCCGTTTTTATAGGCTAAAAGGGATATTTTCACCTTGCCGCTCAACGTTTTCGGTGTAGGGACGGTAAATACCGTATCCACCGTCGCCTTTACCGACCCAACCACGGCCAGTTTATTTGTTCCGGCCCAAATCACGGTGGAGTCGGAGGCAAAGCGCATCTTTAAGGAGAACTTTATATCTCCGTCGGAGTCCTGTGTAATGGAAGAAATCAAGGGCGCGTAGGGCTTATCCTCCGTCAATTGCGGAATGGTTATCGACCAGACTCCCCGGCCATGGGTAGCCACCACGATCTGATCCTCAACCTCCTTTAACTGCCATATTGAAGCCGCCGGCATACCATAATCGGCAAAATGCCAACTGGCACCGCCGTCGGTGGTTTCAAAAAGCCCGATCTCCGTACCGGCCCACATCATATCCGTGTCAAAGGGCATCACCAACAGGTCGTATACCGCCACATTGGGAAAGCCGGCCGTGGAAACGCCGTTGGAATACCCGGAGATATCAATCCACGTTTGTCCCAAATCCGTGGTTTTCAGGATTTTGGGAGCATTGTCAAAGGAGAACATGACATAGGCGGTTGAATCGGAAACAGGATCCGTGGACATGCCACTGATCCGCCCCAGGGTAATGCCGGCATAATTATTTACCGGCTGAAAGGTCTCTCCTTCATCGGTGGAAACAAATATCCTGCCGGTGGAGCTCATACGATCACCGGCCCATACAATATTCGGATTAACCTTGGACACTTTCACATTGGAAAAGCTGCCTCCTGCCGTCCAGGCCTCATTCTCGATCACCTTGGTCACCCAGGTCTTGCCAAAATTCGTGGATTTATAAACACCCCGTGATGAAACGGCAAAAAGCATATCCGGCTTAATCTGTGAACCGGTTATTTTTGTGATAAACGGATCGGTATTGGAAGAACCGCGATTGGAGACACTCCAGGTTTTTCCTCCATCCACGGAACGTTCCAGGTTACCAAACTGCCAACTGCCGATCATTTTTTTAGGATCATTAAAATGCCATACCACATTAAAACCATCGGCGTTGACCGAGAATTGTCCGTAGTTCCACTCGGAACTGCTGTCGGGGTCTTCATTGGAATACCAGGTGCCGTTATCCTGAGCGCCGGCCAGGTAGGCATTGGCTCCCGGCTTTTTATCCACACCGTAATACTGGGTGGAATTTATGCCGACAGTTCGAACCCAGCGCGCATCCAGGGTGGTGGCATAGGCTACGCCGCCGTCATTGGCATTGATCAGCCCGTAGCTGCCGTCCGCGTTTTTAAAGGCTTTCAGGTTATGATGATCCACATGAGCCCCATGAGCCTGTGAGAAATTTTCCGCCAGACGTGTGACGGAAGAATTGACCACTTCGCCATAAAGTATTTGCAGATTGGCTTCCGAAGAAGGAAGGTTGTCATTATCAAAAGGGGTGGAGCCCGGTGATACCGGCCAGTAAAAATAGAGCAACTTGTCCAGGTGTCCACCATTTCGGGCTATGTTCTCGTTTGGCGTTTGTGCGTCATAGGTATAACCGCTGATAAAAACATATTGCCGGGTTTCCAGATCGTTGGAATAGTTGAATACGCTGTCACGATCCTGATCGCGGAAAGAGACCATCAACTGCCGGTTGTTGGTTATATCCCAGGCTTCAAAAGGTATATCAACATAGTCGGTATAGGCGTACTGATCCGTCGGTACGCCGGAGGTAGAACCTTCCGGCACGGTAAAACGATGCGCTTTTTGTCCTTTTCCGGGACCAAAACGCAGTTCAACGGAAACGAAATCGGAATCGGCCAGGTTTGGCGCGTTCTCATCCTTACCGTCCGAGTAATAAAAACCGTTGAAATTTTTATTGCTAAAGTTGACCGTATTTAAAAAGTCAGTGGTATTATTGCGTATTATGTCATACACCTTGGATTCACGGGTGACCACCAGTGCCGTATCGGTCAGATTGATGGTGTAAACCTGAACTCCGCCCACATAAAGTTTAAACTTGTTTTCCGGGTCCACCATGATGGTGTTATCATACCATCCCTGTCCGTTCAGCCAGTCGGGATCGCTACCGCTGTCCTTGGCCAGGGCCCAGCTGCTGCCGGCATCAAAACTTACATACAGAACGGAATTATTGCTGCCCCCTTCGGCGGCGGCATACACCAGGTTGGTGTCCTGCTCCGTCATGGCCAGTTCCAGTCGTCCGCCCAAATCGGCCAGTGATCCGGCCACCACTTCCCAGCTTTCCCCGGCATCCAGTGATCTTATAATACCCACACCGTTTACGGAGGCGAACTGCGTTTTAAAGTTAAGTGGATTGGCAATCAGATGCTGGATGCGGGCATTGGTTCCGTGGGTATATTTCTGTTCCCAATTCAAACCACCGTCAACCGACTTCATAATTACCGAACGATAATCCGAAGTATAGATACCGCCATTGGAGCAAATCAATACCACATCGGGATTGTCGGGGTCTACAATCACCCGGTTAATATTTACAAATTGGGGGTTTTCTGTCGTCGAACTCAGCAGCTTCCAGCTTTCACCGCCATCGGTGGATTTCAGAACACCGTTTCCATTTATCTGATCCGTGTTAAAAAAGCCTTCACCCGTACCGGCATAAATGATATCCGGGTTTGAGGCCGGCTGGGCAAAATAGGAGATAGCCAGCAGGGGCAGGTCTTCGGTTTTGGCCTTCCAGGTTTGTCCGGCATCCGTGCTTTTCCAGATACCGCCGCCAACCGTACCGGCCAGCCAGGTATTGTTGGTCGGGTCACCGGCATCTACAAGCAGGCCGCGTGTTCTGCCCGGCACATTACTGGGGCCCCTCTCTACAAACTGCAATGATGAGAATGCCGTCTTTTTGAAAGTTCGGGGGTTCTGTTTTTGGGCCTCCAGGGCCTTATCCAGGGCGCGTAAACGGTAATTCAATCCATAGCCCGGATTCTCTTCTCCCTCGCGGGTACGGATGTCATGATAAAATTTTGCAAACATATCCGGACGGTTGGTTTTTATTTTTCCGGCACGCAGCTTTTCCAGCTTCTGAATATGGTTTTGTAAAACCGCCCAATCGGCCGTTCCCCGCCTGGTCTGTTTCAATTCGGCTTTTAAAACCACAATCTGTTCGGTCAAACTCTGGGCAGCCGTGGTTTTTTCCGTAAACGGATCATCAAGCAGCCAGTAGCCGCTGCCAAGACCGATAGCTATTAAAGCCAAAAGATAAAATGTTTTACGCAACATTATTCCCCCTTATTGTAATTCAATCGTTTTAGCGCTTACCATCTCTAGATAAACGCTTATTATTTTTATTTATTTCTATCTCTATACGGTTTGTCACAATCATACTCCCGGTATTTTAACACATCGGGGGCTCCACTTCACGGGTACAAATCAAAATAAAGAAACTTTTAAACAAAATTATCCATAAACATAAAAAAAGAACAAACCTCCTCGGACATAGCCCGAAAAGAAGTTTTACTTTAATACCACCACCTTTTTAAATACCGCTTTTTTACCACCGGTGATACGTACAATATAAAAGCCCGAGGCTACTCTTGTCCCTTGCAGGTTACGGCCGTCCCACAAAAACAAACCCCGTCCCTGATCATCGATCTCATTGTAAACCAACCGGCCCAGCACGTTAAAAACCGAAAATTCCACACGTCCCCCCCCATTTGCCTCATACTCAATGGTCAATGGATTCTCCGAGGGAACATAAGGCACGGGATAAACCTGGATATTGTCGATATCAATATTACCCGACGAGCGGCCGGAATAAGGTGCCGCCACCTCCAGCTTTATCATCCAGATACCATCGAGAGAACCGCTGCCGGTTTTAAAATTTTTCAGGGGTAAAAACGTGGAGGTGGCGTTCTGTCTCAGATAGGAGCGCCCGCTGTAATTTTTTTCTATGGCCGCCGAAGTTTCATAGCCCATGGTGCCTTCCTGCGGATAATATACCCCCACATCCAGAAAATCGTTTTTCATCCGGAGTTGTTTGATGTTCTCCACATCCACACTGGCCCACCCCCCGCGCAGGGGATTTTCCAGTATCACCTTTTTATATGCGGGCCGACCGCCCAGGGCCAAGGCACGATCGTATATTTGTATTTCCACGGCACCGCTGCTGCTATAGTTATAAAAGGAAACTGTTTTGATAAAAGTGGAATCCCGGGGGGCGATATAGTGGATGGCGTTGGTGGCGCCGTCGGAGCCAATAACAAAAGTGGGCTTATCCGAACCGTACTCCAGAGTAATCAAATCATATTTTTGCCGGCCCGAAACATCCAGGGCAATAACATCATTGGTGCCGGAAATATTAAAAAAGCCCAACTCCAGCGTATGAACCTCGCCGCTTAGATCAAACTGCTTCAGGGGAAAAAGCGGTGTTTCCAGCCAGGCGGTTCCCCCCAAACCAAAGGCATTATAATAAACCGGACCGGAAAAGGGGCGGTCTTGCGCAACGGTAACGGAGTCGCCGTTGGTCAGCTCCACCAGGCGCATGGCGTAAGAAGCCACGGGCCAGGATTTATTTTGCGGGTATTCCGTGATCCGCTCCGCCGGAGAAGCGCGCAGATACTGCAAGGCGCTCCACCGGAAACTATAGTCCGGGGTGTTAAGCGGATCATTACTCATCAATGTTTTGAAAAAATTTTCCAGCACGGCAACAAAAGAAACGCCGTTTTGCGCGTTCAGCGCCCTGTTCACGCCAACAACTCCGTGTGTCGCTTCCTGAACTATGGCGCGGATGGTAGTGCGTCCGTAACGTTCATATAAAAAATAGCTCCACAGGGCCACCCGCGAATAGTGTGGCAGGGGATCATCATCATTCCAGTCGGTCATGGAAAGGTCGCTGTTATTCAAATACCTTTCGGGAGAACGCAAACCGTAACCGCACAGATAACTGGCCAGTTCGGACAGGCCTTCGTTAACCCAGCTTTCCTCACCCGGATCATAGTTGTAATGGATCAGGTGTTGAAATTCATGGGCCACGGTTCCCAAAACAGCCTCCGGTTTATAAATCGGATCGCGCTTATCATTATAGATGCCGGGATAAGTGTCAATATAGAGAATGTCGGTTTTATTGGAACCGGGCTGGGTCGTTTGATCATAGGAGAAGAAGAAGCCGCCGACAAAATTACCACTGCCGTCATAACCATCCTGTATATCGGTCATTAAAAAATGCGTCCGCCCGCTGCCGTCAATATTGGGCGGCTGACCAAAGGACCATTCATTGATGGCCACAATGCCCTTGTTGGGGTCCAGACTGCCCTGGGGTGTGGAATATAAGAGGTCTTGCAACACATCATCGACCACCTGTTGGGTTACATGGCTGTTTTCCCACTCGCTGTCCTGCACCCAGATGCGGATATCCCCATCCTTGCCGCGCAGGGTGGCCGTTACATCATCAAAGAAAGGTGAATCCTTTGACTTGTCGATATTGTATACCTTAAAGGTGTGGCTGTCACCCGGATTATCCGGTATAGCCGCGGTCTTGGAAAAAGTGAAGGTTTGCAGATCACTATATGCGGCGGGATTCGTTTTGCGCAGGGCGGCCATGTGCGTTTCCATTTCCGTGACGGAGGGAAGCATGGGGGTGCCTGAAATTCTGGGTTCATTAAAAAAAGATTGGGCCGCGGCTAAAAACGGAACAAGCGTCAAAAGAAGAAATCGATTCAATAAAAACCCCGGAAATAATATTAGTGTGTAATTTCAGGATAGACCTGTGCCAGCTTATCCAGTTCATCGTCGGTCAGGAAGTCAAACTCAATACCCACATGCCGGGTTCCCTCATCAAAAGCCTTAACGTTGCGGATATGGCCGACGGTCTTTACCAGGTCATCCCCCACGGCAACGACCACCTCAACCTTTAACCCAACCTCCATATCATGATCGCTACGGATGCCGATACCGGTACGGCTGATATCAAGCGTCAGGGCCATGCCCTCGTCAAAAACGCGGTCATCGGCGTCATAAAGGCGATAGGACACAAAATTTTGTGATCCGATACGTTTAGATTCACGTCCTTCGAACTCCATCTCATCTTCTCCCTGTTTAACAGACAAAACTAAACTTATAAATATCAGGCCTGTGCTCATCCGCGGGCAAGGCCTTTTACAAAAGGCTAATCCAGGATGGCGCTCAGTTCCCGGCTCCAATCCGGCTGCTGCTCCGGCCAGCGTTCCAGTTCGCGTCTTATGAGATTGATTTTTGCCTCGGGCGCCAATTTACGATTCAGATAGAAATAGTAATTGTCATGATAGCGTACCAGGCCGCCTTTAAAATTTCCGCGATCCGACTTTACCGGAATATCATTATTTTCAAGAAGGGCGATCAATTTTTGAAGTTTTTGTTCCTGCGTCATATCTTATCCGTTTTTAAGACCGGACTTAATATCCTTAACAATGGCTTGCAACGCAAATCAGAGATACTGGGTTAAATCCTTGATCTTAAGTTTATCCACGATTTCCTTTACGCGCTGTGAGCTTTGTCGCTTGCAAAGCAAAATGGTGTCTTCGGTTTCAACCATGATCAGGTCGTGAACATCTATGGCCGCCACCAGCTTCCCTCCGGAGGTATAGAAAAAGTTGTTTTTAGAGTCCAGGGTCATGGGAATGGCCTGCATGTGCGCATTCTCGTCTTTTGTTTTGGGGGAGATGTTATACACCGCCTCCCAGGAGCCGACATCGTTCCAGTTAAATTCCGCTTCAATCACCCGCACCTGTCCGGCATTTTCCATAATGCCGTAATCGATCGATTCCGGCCGGATGGAACTGTACATATGTTCAATGGCGGCCGCCATGTTTTCCGTGTCCAGTGCCGCCTCCACCTCCGGAAGCATTTCATACATATCCGTCATCTGGCGCTGAAACTCATCCATAATGGCCTTCACCGTCCAGACAAAGATACCGCTGTTCCAGTAAAAGTCGCCGCTTTCCAAAAAACGGGCGGCCGTTTCCATGTTGGGCTTTTCGGCAAAGGTCTTTACCTTGTAGATCGGGTAACGGGAAACGCAGCAGGGCTCCTCTTCCCGCTGGATATAACCGTAACCGGTTTCGGGATAACCGGGTTTAATGCCCAGGGTCATCAAAACATCCGAGTCGCGGGCATGATCCACCGCGCTGCGTATGATATCACGGAAAGCCTCGTCATCACCGATCATATGATCGGCGGGAACCACAACGGAGACAGCCGCGTCACCGCCGCTGCGCTTACGGATAATGGCCGAAGCCAGGGCGATACAGGGGGCGGTATTACGGCCAAAGGGTTCGGCGATGATATTTTTTTCAGGAAGACCGGGCAATTGGGCGGCCACCTTTGTCACCAGATGCGCGCCGGTGATGATCAATATTTTTTCCGGCGTCGTCAGTTTTACCACGCGGTCATAGGTTTCCTGCAACATGGTTTTTTCACCGGTGATTTTTAAAAGTTGCTTCGGAGTCTCAAACCGGCTGAGCGGCCAAAAACGGGTACCCGCGCCACCGGCCATTAAAACTATATACATATATTCCTCGAGTTAGTATTTAAAGTGTAATCCGACCCTGATAAACAATCCCGGCCGGGCCTTGCAGCCACAGGCTTCCGTCCCGCTTCTTGAAACGAAAAGAACCGCCCGGCATGTTTATATCGACCGCCGTGGCCGATGGTTCAATCATTTTTATAAAAATCAAACCAACGGCGGAGACACCGGTACCACAGGAGAGGGTTTCCTCTTCCACGCCTCTTTCATAGGTGCGCATTTCAATCTTTCCGTCCTCTATGTAAAAAATATCCACATTTACACCCCGGGGCTTAAAACAGGGATGATAGCGCAGATAAGGGCCTGTTGCTGCCAGGTCAAACGCCGCCACCGGCTGATTCAGCCACAAAACCGCATGGGGCACACCGGTATTCAGAAAATAAAGACGCCTTACCTGTGGGGGGAGTTTGAACAATGAGGCCTCCGGTTCTTCAATCTGCGCATCGGATAAAATCTCCACCTCCACCGAGCTATCGTTAACCCGACCCTGATGCCGGCCGTCATCGGCCTCAAAGCTGAGCCAGACATCTTTTTCAATCCACCCCAGTTCGCGGGCCAGCCATAAAGCACAGCGCGCGCCGTTGGCACACATTTCCCCGCGGCTGCCATCGGCATTGTAATAGTGAAACTTAAAAGAGGTCTCCCCTCCCGGTTCCAGAACAATCAATCCGTCCGCGCCCACGCCAAAGTGCCGGGCGCACAGGGCGCGTATGCGTGCCGGCGATACGGGAACAGACATCTGCGAAGCCGTAAACAGAATAAAGTCGTTTCCGTTGGCCTGCATCTTGTAAAAAGTCACTTTACTCATAACGTCCGAATATATTATGGTGATTAAAATTAAAAACGGGGATGATGTCACTAAGGGCCTGTTCCTGACGGCCGCCAGGGAAGCCGACAGAGTGGTGCCCCCCTCCCGTCATGGCAGGGGAATAACGATCCCCGACTTCTCCCAGCGCTTACGGATCGATACCGTATCCCGGCTGACATGAAAGATTTCGCTAAACCGGAACGGTTTAATGGAACCGGGAGTGAAAACACTGTTGCTGTCCCTGTCGGCAAAAGCGGAAAGCTTATACTGTCCTTCTTCAAGATAGCGGAATTCAAAATCAGGGCCGTTTATGCGTTGTTGCCGGCGCTGCTTGCGGCCCTGCACCGGTTCGATCGTCACCACATAGGGCGGGGGTATCCGGGTTTTTATACGGCCTTTCAGGGAACCGAAGTCGTTGTCGGATTTTACTTTAAAGACCATATGCGTCGCGCTATCCTTAAGGGCGCGGCCAAAACCGTCCCTGATCAGGGTGGTGTCCATGGAAAAAGTATAGCTGCTGTCGCCGGTCAAAGGTTGCAGCGGTTCCAGTGTCACCCTGTCCGGGGAGTCGGAACGCAGATGATAGCGGATCGTATCCCGGCCCTGTAAAAAGGCCAAGGCGCGCTTTAATCCCATCCGGCTGTTTTGAGACAGAGGCAGACTAAACCGGAGCCTGATTACGTCAAGCGGATGAACAGCCCGCGCGCTGTCGGCCGGGAAGCGTTTTTTTAAACGGAAGGGGATTTGAAAAGGTTTGGCCGAAGCATTAAAGAAAAAGGAACTGTCGGGAACGGTCTGCGCCAGCGAATCCTTAAGTCCGGTAAAGCGGGCCATATACCGGCGCCCGCTGTCCTGAACAGCGGTGAACAAAGCCAATCCGCCGGGATAGCGGTTCCATTGATAGCAGGGTAACGGTTTTCCGCCGGCACTGTCTGTAATTTGTATTTGACTTAGGGAATCGAAAAAAAGAGTACGACTGGTTTTTACGATGAGCTGCCGGTTATTTATGGCACGTATTGAAAATATGGACGGCAGACTGGTATCCTGAACGGCGGGACGCATATTCAGCTTTTCCATCAGCGCGGTTGCGGCCTCGACACGCACATCTTTTGCGGGAAGGGCCACCTTTTCGCGGGGGATATCGGCCAGCAGGTTATTATTGGCATCGGCAACGGCCAGCACGCGATAGAGACCCGGCTTAAGATTTCTCAGGCGGAAGCGGCCCTGCAGGCCTGTTTTACTGATATAGAGAGCCGTATCCCTAAAGAACATGGGATTAACCCGCGTGCTATCCATGAGATAGGCCATGACCGTGTAGCTTTCCCGCTCCTTCAGGCCGAAAACCTGTCCCTCAATCTCTCCCCGGTCAATATGACTGCCCGTGGCAAAGGCCAGCGTATAGGCCTGATCCAGTCCGTTGCCGCGCAGGTCTTTCAACCCGGTACCCAGGGTAACCACATAGGTAATATCCGGGGTGAGACTGTCCTTCAGTTGGATGGTCAGTTCATCATAACCGTCCCAGCTCCAGTTAAATGGAATGGGCGGAGAGATAAAAAGATTTTTAGCGATGGAGTTTCTGTCCATCATTTCGGAAAAAGAAAAACGGATGTACTGCAAATGATGTACATCCGTTGAATCCTGTTGCGGAAAGGTAAAAACAACCGACGGAGCGGTTTTATCTTCCGGGCCGCCTTTTAACCCGCCCTTAACGGCGCAGGTCAACAACAAAGCGCTTATCAGCCATGTGCTTATAGCTATAAGTATCCGACGCATGGACATAGCGAAAACGCGCCCCATCTCCTCCGTAAAGAGGTTTATCTTTCTTTAATACGGGCGGCTTTACCGCGCAGTTCACGCAGATAGTAAAGCTTGGCACGCCGTACTTTACCGCGTCTAACCACATCGATTTTGGCAATACGCGGCGAGTTCAGCAAAAAGATACGCTCAACTCCCACGCCATGAGAAATTTTGCGAACGGTAAAAGTGCTGTTGATACCGCCGCCACGCATTTTGATAACAACGCCCTGAAAAAGCTGAATACGTTCTTTGTCGCCTTCAACCACGCGTACGTGAACAGCCACCGTATCCCCGGGGCGAAAATCGGGGTTATCGCTTTTCAGTTGATCGGCAGCTACTTGATGTAAAATGTCCATTTTTAAATCCCAGGTTAATATTTCTTGTTACTCATTAATTTTTTTCAATAAATCGGGTCGCAATTTTTTGGTCAATTCCATGCGTTTTTCATTCCGCCAATTCTCTATCCGCTCATGATGTCCGGATGTCAGCACCTCCGGTACCCGTAAATGGCGGTAAGTTTCCGGACGGGTATAATAGGGAGCGTCCAGCCAGCCTTCCTGAAAGGAGTCACTCCAGGCCGAATCGATATCCTTCAGCACATTGGGCAGCAGACGCACGATACTGTCGGTAATGACCAGCGCCGCTATCTCGCCGGAGCTTAGCACAAAGTCCCCGATGGAGACATCTTCAATCTTATAAAGACTGTAGAGCCGTTCATCCACCCCTTTGTAATGCCCGCATAAAAAAATCAAATGTTCATCCAGGCTCAGCTCGGTCGCTTTTTTCTGATCGAACGTACGGCCGCGGGGAGTCATCATCATAATACGTGCCGCGTTCAGATCGTTTTCCCCGGCAATTTTTTGCAGGCAACGGTCAAAGGGTTCGACCTTTAAAACCATGCCCGGCCCGCCGCCATAGGGATAATCATCTATGGTTTTATGACGATCATCGGCATAGTCCCGCAGGTTATGAACCGTGATCGAAACCGCGCCAGCCTCCCGGCCTTTTTTTATTATGCTTTGTTGCAGCGGTTCTTCCAGTATGCCCGGAAAACCGGTGATGATATCTATACGCATGTCATAGAACAGATTATTCCAGCAGGCCCTCTATTTCACGGATGATCATCATCCCGCCTGCGGTATCCACCTTTTTTATAAACTCCTTTGTGGCCGGCAACAAATGTTCCCGGCCCTTTTGATCTTCAAGCACATACAGATCCTGGCCCGGATAGTTGTGAACATCCCTGATAACCCCCAGGCTTTCGCCACGGGTATTGACCACCTTCATGCCTATTAGCTGATGGTGATAATAGGAATCACTATCCGGCAAGGGGAACAACTCGCTTTCTTCAACATAAAGGAATGCATTTCGATATTTTTCCGCCTGATCGCGATCGTCGATTCCCTGAATTTTAAGAAAGGCAAAGTCACCTTTCACCCGCGCCTTTTCCACAAAACAAAGCCGCTCTTCCTGTTCTTTCAGGAAGAAAGACTTCAACTGCAAGAAGCGCTCGGGGAAAGAGCTGATAATTTTGACTTTAAGTTCACCATGTATGCCCTGGGGCTTTACAACTTGTCCGATGACAAACATGATGACCGGTACCTATTCCAAAATTTCAAGGACAGCGCGTTTACCCGCTTTTGCAGACGCCGCGGACAGCAGTGTACGAATGGATTTTGCCGTTTGACCTCGTTTTCCGATGACCTTGCCCAGATCGCCGTCTCCGACCCGAAGCTCATAGACGGTGACACGTTCGCCTTCCACTTCAGTAACCTGAACTTCTTCGGGCTTGTCCACCAGATGCTTCGCGATAAATTCAACAAACTCCTTCATAACGAGATGCCTCCTAAATAGTTTGGACCAAATTCGCTGTATCACAAAAGTACGCTTTTTATTCAGCTGAATCTTTAGGTGCGGAGTCTTCGGCCGGAGCATCCTCTACGGCTTCGACGGGAGCGGCGGCCTCTTCGGCGGCGGCTTCCGGCTCGGCGGTTTTGGCGGCTTTGGCCTTCTCTTTGGCGGCCTGTGCTTTTTTGGCTTCCAGACGTTTCAGGCTTTCTTCCTTTTGACTTTGCCAGGCTTGCAGTTCCGAAGCAATCCGGGCTTCATCGGCGCCTTGCTTTATCAGGGTCCACTTCAACCATAAGCCTTTGCCACGCAGCAGACTTTTTACGGTATCGGTAGGCTGGGCCCCCACGGATAACCAATGCAACACTCTGTCTTCCTTATAGTCCACCGTATGCGGCTGGGCTATAGGATCATAGGTTCCCACATTTTCAATAAAACGACCGTCACGCGGGGCGCGGCTATCGGCAGCAACTATTCTGTAATAAGGCCGCTTCTTACGTCCCATACGCATCAATCTTAACTTAACAGCCAAAATCAACCTCCAATTTTACATAAAATTTAATGGCATTCCCCGAAGACCCTTACCGGATCTTCCCTTCATTTGTTTGATCATCTTTTTCATCTGGTCATATTGTTTGACCAATTGATTTACATCCTGTACCCGTGTACCGCTGCCCCGGGCAATCCGTTTACGACGGCTGCCGTTGAGGATTTGCGGCTTATTACGCTCTTCCCGCGTCATGGAATGAATGATGGCTTCCGTGCGTGAAAAGGCCTTGGGATCTACTTTTACATTTTTCATCTGCGCCCCCATCCCCGGGATCATACCCAACAGGTTTTCCAGGGGGCCCATCTTTTTAATCTGCTGCAACTGCATCAGAAAATCTTCCAGCGTAAACTCATTTTTGCGCAGGCGTTCTTCCAGCTTGGCGGCCTGTTCCTGGTCGATGGTTTCCTGTGCTTTTTCCACCAGGCTGACCACATCGCCCATACCCAGTATCCGCGAAGCCATACGATCGGGATAAAAGGCCTCGATCGATTCGGCGTTGGGTTTTTCGCCGATACTCATAAACTTGATCGGCTTACCGGTAACGGCCCGTATGGAAAGTGCCGCGCCACCGCGGGTATCACCGTCCATCTTGGTCAATACCACGCCGTCGTAGTTCAACCGGCTGGCAAATTCACTGGCGGTATTTACCGCATCCTGCCCGGTCATGCCGTCGGCCACAAACAAAATTTCATGCGGACGAACACGGTTTTTAACATTTACCAGTTCGCGCATCATTTCCTGATCCACATGCAGGCGGCCGGCCGTATCCAAAATCACCGTATCACACATCTGTTTGCGGGCGGCGCTTACGGCATTCATGCCAATACGGACGGGATCGCCGATACCTTCGTCATAAACAGGCACATTGAGGCTTTGCCCCAGCACCTTAAGCTGTTGAATGGCCGCGGGCCGGTAAACATCCAGGGCCGCCAACAACGGCTTGCGTCCGCGTTTTTGCAGCCAGGCGGCCAACTTGGCCGTAAAAGTGGTTTTACCGGAACCTTGCAGTCCGGCAACCATGATGATGGTAGGCGGGATTCCCGCGCTCTTGATCTGCGTATTGCTGGTACCTAACAGGGCCACCAGCTTGTCGTTAACTATCTTGACGATCATCTGGCCGGGGGTCACGCTTTTCAGCACTTCTTCCCCGACGGCTTCCTTTTGCACCTCGTCAATAAAGTCTTTTACGACTTTATAATTTACATCGGCCTCCAACAGAGCGCGTCGGATTTCTTTAAGGGCGTCAGCAATATTCTTCTCGGTCAGCTTGCCATATCCGCGTAGTTTGCGTAGCGTCGACTCGAGTTTTCCGCTTAGATCTTCCAGCATCGGTTCCGTATCCAATTCAAACGATTATGACCGGCAAATATACAACAGAATGGGGGGAGGTGCAATTTAATATGATTTCCCATTACGTTTACTTTTGCAGGGTCTGATTCTCGGATATAATTTGCACATTAAAATTGACGTTTCCAAAGAATTATTTTTTTTGAAACATTTTAACTGCCGTCTGCCGTTTCTCCGGCCCTTTTTTCCATCAGTGCGGCAAAGCTGCCGTCCGGCCCCTGTTGCGGAAAGGTGCGTATATATCCTTCGCCGCTATGAAAAAGTTCAGGTATCACCCGCTCCGGGGGTTTTATAAGGCGCGCCTCCTTAAAACCTTCCACAACAGCTTCATTTTCCATGGGATCGATGCTGCATGTGCTGTATACCAGACGCCCGTCATCCTCCAGATGCTCCCAGGCGCTTTGCAATATTTCCCGTTGTAATGTGGCAAAGGCCTCCATCTCGTTCCGGGATCGTCTCCATTTTATATCGGGATGCTTGCGTATGATTCCCTGCGCGCTGCAGGGCACATCGGCCAGAATTTTATTAAAGCTCTTCCTGAAGGGTAAAGCCCGGGCATCCGCGGCCACCAAAAAGCCTTCCACCCCCAAGCGCTTCATATTACCACGAACGGTGCGCAGACGGTTCAGGTCATTATCCACGGCCACGGCGATTTTCAAATCCGGCTGTTCTTCCAGGGCCTGTGTAAACTTCCCGCCCGGTGCCGCGCAGACATCCAAAAAACGATCGCCTGCCTTTAAGTCCAGTAAACGTACCGGAACGGAGGCGCTTTCATCCTGTACCGAACAAAAGCCGGCGTCAAAACCTTCCGCCTCTTCTATCTTGCGGATGCTGTCCACCTTGAAGTGCCGGGTTGAAAGCGCCGAACGGCGATAAGGTATGCCCAGGGCTTCCAGTTCCCGCTCAAAATGCTGACGATCCATTTTCCGGGGGTTATGGCGCAATACCGGCTGCGGCGTGCGATTTAGGTTGATGAGAATTTCCTCGGTGAAATCCTCGCCCCAGGTTTCCAGATAATGGCTGACCATCCAGCGGGGAAATGAATAGCTTATGGCCAGACGCTCCACCGTATCCCCGATACGGGCGGGATCGAGCCTGTCCTCTTCCCTTAAATAGCCGCGCAACATGGCATTTACCAGACGCACCGCCCTTTCGCCCAGCACATCGCGCGTATCCTGCACCCAGCCGTTTACGCGGCGCGGCGCTTCGTCACGCTCATCGGACAAGTCAAACAGGGCCAGGCGTAACCATAACTTTGTTTTTTTCTCCATCTGGTGCTTACCCTTGTACAGCCGGCCAATCTGCCAGTCCAGCAACATTCGGTGGCGTATGGCGCCGCGCACCAGGCGGCGCACCTGTCGCGGGCGCGCCGACGGGTCAAACTCCAGCCAGCGCTGTTCCACGCTATCCAGCCGCTCACGGGTTTTCTCAAATTCCAGGACAACCTGAAAAGCCAGGGGGCGCTCACCAAGGGGCGCTGTAACACTTATTTTTTTCCGGGACATGAACCATCCATTCTTTATAATATTTTTAAGCGAACATCCCGGGGACGGGGTATCGCTGCTTTTTTCAGACTAACGGGTTTAAGCCGGACATCCCTCAGGCCGTATTCCGCGCACAGGGCCTGGCCCAGCTCAAGACGGTTGTATCTGTTTTTTCCCGCCAGATGGAAACGGCCTTTTTTCCGGGCCAGAGTGATTTCCCATATCTTACGGGCCGCCGCCATGGTTGGTACAGGTGTACGAACTTCATCATAAAACAGGGGGATATCAAGATTATTTTCCGCCCGCTCCAGAAACCAGTCGACAAAATTCTTTTTATGGGGTGAGCGCCCCAACAACAGCGCCAGCCGCACTACCGCCCCCTCGCGGACGGCCAGTTCACCCGCGTATTTGCTTTTCCCGTAAACATTGATGGGCGCCGGGCTGTCATCCGGTGCGTAGGGCGCGTGTTCGCCGTCGAAGACGATATCGGTGGAAAGATAGACAAGGTGGGCTTTCTTTTCCGCGCACCAGTCCGCCAGTTCGGCGGTGGCTTCTCCGTTGATGCGCATGGCTTTTTGCGGCTCCTGCTCACATTGCGCCAGGGAAGATATGGCGGCGGTATGGATGACCGCATCGACATCAACATCCCGCAATGCCGGAGCCACCTCTTTTTGTAAGTCCAGAGAGATCACGGGGAAACGGTATTGGTTTTTCCGGCCGGGACGCAGGGTTCCCCAAAGTTCCACGCCGGCGGGAAGGGTTTGCAACAGGTGCCAGGCCACATAGCCGTTGACGCCGGTAATCAGAACACGCATTTTAAAAACGGGCCATAAGCCCCAGAGTAACGGCGGGGGCACTACCGGGTGTATCCACAAAAAAACGATACTCCGCTCCCCGGGCCAGGCGGTTGTTGTGGCGGCGTGTCAGGCGGATGCTGTTAACGGCGCTGACCAGATGGTTGAGCAGAATGGCCGAGGCATAGATCAGGCGGCGATCTTTAATGGCCGAGGCTTTCAGACGTTTCAGATCATAGGTCAGCCGGTTGTCCGTGGCG
>Ga0256832_1001109_pt1 | contig 18136 bp, 13 predicted proteins | sample 134614metaG_FD_190534 | JGI IMG/M metagenome (GOLD analysis project Ga0256832, IMG submission 190534) | Hydrothermal vent microbial communities from Lau Basin, Pacific Ocean - 134-614 | ecosystem: Environmental > Aquatic > Marine > Hydrothermal vents | place: Pacific Ocean: Lau Basin | collected...
TGGCGCTCATGGAACCCCTGCGCACCCTGCGCCTGATCCACTACAGCGCCTGGCTGGCCCGGCGCTGGGATGACCCGGCTTTTCCCCGCGCCTTTCCCTGGTTCGGCGACCATGCCTACTGGCAGGAGCAGGTGGCCATTCTCCAACAGCAACAACGCCTGCTCAGTGAAGCGCCGCTGATGAGCTATTGACCAAAAGGAGGGAAGTGAAGTTTTGGATCCGCTGGAACTACTTATTGTGTGCAGCATACTTCCCAAACAGTTCAAGGACATCCTCTCTTTCCAGGAATTTTGCGGCTTCTGTTGCCCGATGCGTGGGTTCTGCTCCCAGTTCCAGCATCAAGCGTACGATTTCGATATCGCTCCCAATGACTGCTGCTGCCAAAGGATCCTGACCAGGAAGGTCAACAGCGACACTAGCGCCTCGTGATATTGCAGATAGCACAACTGATTTTCGATTGAACAATACACCAAGACGAAGCACCTCCTGAGCTGATATATCCTCAAAAGACGGATAAAAATCAGCAGGAATTTCGGGAAGCGTCTCTCCTTCGGGCAAACCGATTTCCACCATGGTGGGACCAATGAAGCGGTGGGGAGGAACAAACAAGTTAAACCTCGCGGACTCGCCAGTTCTTGGCCCCTTCATTTCACCCGCGAATATTCGCCCAGCTGCATCAAAATCATTTTTCACACAAGGATCATGAAAAGAAACTCCTCGCGCATTTTGCTTTGAAACAATATTGATTGCGCAGCCTGAATATGGACTCCACCCGGCCACAACAAAGTATTCTGGCTGAATCGAACGCGTGCGGGATGTTTCGACTGAGCGATTGGTAGCGAGAAGCAGCTGCGTCCAGACTTGAGATGATGCAGAACCGAATGTCGATTTGACCGAATCCCTCCAATTCTCACTAGCGGGATCAGCCAACTTAGGACTCAGTGTTTTGAGCTGTTCGATTTCCTCCGCTGTCCTTCGATAAATCAATATGGGGCGATCGAGATACTTGATACGAAGCACCATGCCCGGCTCTAAGGAAGCTATATCAATTGCCACGGGCTGGCTGGCTTGTTGCACTTGGCGATCAATCAAATCTTGAGGAAATCCACGTGCAAACAAGACCTTAGAAAACATTACAAAAAGGGAGCAGATGAAAATCCGTGTCATAACGCGGTTCTTCTTACGGTTGGATGTGAAAGTAGTTAAGAAGAAATAAGCTGAATCACGTAATACGCCAGACTGGCGACGTAGCACTATGCTCTCCTTGGCATTGCAATTCCTTAGCATTTTTATCCTAAAAAAAATCTTCCCCGTAAATTTGTCGGACTGAGCAACTATTCTTCCTTCCACCCCCTTTTCCCATGCCTTTATGCTTTATTGAGATTCACTGCAGTTCCTGAAGCAACAAGCATTATTAAACCTGACTTACCCCCACCTGATATCTCTTGATAAGTTAGTTTAATAGATATCACCGCATCAGCACCTATTGTTAATGCCTCTTTTCGCAGTTCAGATAAAACAGTTTTTCTAGCATCTTTTAGGACTTTCTGCAATGCAGAACTTCTCCCACCAACTATATCTCTTATGCCCGCAAAAATATCTCTAAAAACATTTACGCCATAAACAATTTCGGCAGTTATTATTTCTATTTCTTCTTTAATATCATGATTCGCGACGAAAAATGAATTTGTCAATATAATTCTTTCGGCTTCTTTAGTTAGTATTTTTTCTGGAACATTATCCCAATTCCCTGTTTTTCTTGCTTGATCTAAAAATCCCTTAATTTCTTCTGGATCAGGATTTTCTATTTTTTCATCTAATATCTTTCTTTTTTTAGCATAATCAATAGCTGCTTGTTTTTCTTCCTCTTCGATTGCACGACCACACTTCCAGCAATCTTCATCATCTATTCCATTGTAAACACCACATTTAGGACATGTTACTTGTATATTCACTTCCTTCCTCAACAAATATTAAACCACTGAACGCATGTACATCATATTCTGGCACAACTTCTAAATATTTATCTGCTACACATAGCATGGCAGACAATTCTCTGTTGGACTAAATCGCCCCTTGTAACATTTCGGGTAACAGTAAATTGGCTGGTCACCACAGATGAACTCTTGTACTGGTTGCACCGGGGAGTCCTTGAAATAAACTACTGCAGATTCACCCTGCTTGGCAAGAGTGCTGGCTCCGGATACAGCCACAAAAAAAGGCGCCTAGGCGCCTTTTTTTATTCAATTGGTCAGATGGTTCAGCTGACCTTGGGATCCAGTGAACCCGACTCGTAACGCTTGTACATCTCCTCCAGGGAGATGGGCTTGATCTTGGAGGCATGGCCGGCGGAACCAAAGGCTTCAAAACGCGCCCTGCAGATACTGGCCATGGCTTCGGTAGAAGCCTTGAGGAATTTACGCGGGTCGAAGTTGGAAGGGTTTTCCGCCAGGTGACGGCGCACCGCCCCGGTAGAGGCCATGCGCAGGTCCGTATCGATATTCACCTTGCGCACACCGTTCTTGATGCCTTCCACGATTTCTTCAACGGGCACACCGTAGGTCTCGCCCATGTCACCACCAAACTCATTGATGACTTTCAGCCATTCCTGGGGAACGGAAGAGGAACCGTGCATGACCAAGTGAGTGTTGGGCAGGCGTGCGTGGATCTCGCGGATGCGGTCGATACGCAGCACTTCACCTGTAGGCGGCTTGGTGAACTTGTAAGCGCCGTGAGAAGTACCGATGGCAATGGCCAGGGCGTCCACGCCGGTCTTCTTGACGAAATCAGCGGCTTCATCGGGATCGGTGAGGAGCTGATCCATGTCCAGCTTGTCATCGGAACCATGGCCGTCTTCCTCGCCCATCATACCGGTCTCCAGAGAACCCAGGCAGCCCAGCTCGCCCTCGACGGAAACACCACCGGCGTGGGCCATATCCACCACGGTTTTGGTGGTTTCCACGTTGTACTCGAAGGTGGACGGGGTTTTCATATCGGACATCAGGGAGCCGTCCATCATCACGGAGGTAAAGCCGGACTGGATGGAACGCAGGCATACAGCGGGCTCGGAACCGTGATCCTGATGCATGACAATGGGAATATGGGGATACATTTCAGTCGCCGCGGTGATCAGGTGGCGCAGAAAAGGTTCGCCGGCATAGGAACGGGCGCCAGCGCTGCCCTGCATGATGACCGGACTGTCCAGTTCATCAGCAGCCTGCATGATGGCATGCACCTGCTCCATGTTGTTGACGTTGAATGCGGGCATGCCGAAGTCGTGTTCCGCGGCATAGTCCAGTAGTTGACGCATGGAAATCAGAGCCATGATTCTCTCCTTATCAGGTTATTTCAAATTCATCGGTTGGGCGGCAAACAGTTTGCCGGCCAAAATATTTACTCGCATTCAGGAATGTAGACATCCCCGACACGCACAATCTTCATGACGTTGGTGCCACCTTCCACACCAGACAGATCGCCCTTGGTGATGATCACCAGGTCACCGTCACGCACCGCGCCCCGGCGTCGCAATTCCTCGATGACCTCGACATTGGCCATCTGGGAATTGTACCCGGTGACATCGAAACTCACGGGATAAACACCCCGGTACAGGGTGACTTTACGCCGCGTGGCCACGTGAGAAGTCAGGGCATAAATGGGAATACCCGAGGATATACGCGACATCCACTTGGCGGTTGAACCGGACTCCGTGAGTGCGGCTATGGCCTTCACACCCAAGTGGTTGGCCGTGTACATGGACGCCATGGCAATGGACTCGTCGATGCGCCCAAACACGCTATGCAGGCGGTGGTCGGAAACCCGGGTGGCCGCCTGCTTTTCGGCCTCGGCGCAGACCCGCACCATGGCCTCCACGGCTTTGGCGGGATATTTGCCCGCCGCCGTTTCGGCGGACAGCATGACCGCATCCGTGCCATCAATAACCGCATTGGCCACATCGAATACTTCCGCCCGGGTGGGAATGGGGGAGTCGATCATGGACTGCATCATCTGGGTAGCAGTGATCACCACACAGTTCATGGAGCGCGCCTTACTGATGAGCATTTTCTGCACTGCCGGCAGTTCCGCATCGCCGATCTCCACACCCAGGTCACCCCGGGCCACCATGATGGCATCCGATGCATCGATGATGTCTTCTATGGCATCCAAAGCCTCGGCCCGCTCGATCTTGGAAACGATGCCGCCCTTGCCCCCGGCCTCGGTGAGCAGTTTGCGCGCCGCGTCCACATCGTCGGCTGACCTTACGAATGAGACTGCCACATAGTCAGCTTCTATGCTGGCGGCGAATTTGATATCTTCCTTGTCCTTCTTGGTCAGGGCCGGCGCAGACAGCCCGCCACCCTGCTTGTTGATGCCTTTCTTGTCCGACAGGGCACCGCCAACGGTCACCTTGCAACGCACTTCCGTCTCGATGACTTCATCCACCCACAGAACGATCTGTCCATCGTCCAGAAGCAGGGTATCACCCCGGGAAACCTCTTCGGGAAGCGCCTTGTAGGTCACGCTGACCCGTTCCTTGTTGCCGCTCTTCTTGCCCAGGGCGGTATCTAGGATGAAGTGATCACCCTCTTCCAGAAGGACAGGGCCATCTTTGAAAGAACCGATGCGGATCTTGGGTCCCTGCAGATCCACCAGCACGCCCACCTGGCGGCCAGAAGCCCGGCAGCGGTTGCGAATGCGCTCGGCCCTTTCAGCATGCTCGGCATGGGAACCATGGGACAGGTTCAGACGAACGACATCCACACCAGCCGCTATGACTTCATCCAGAACCTTGAGATCATCGGTGGCGGGACCCAGTGTGGCGACAATTTTCGTGCGTCTTGGCATAGGTTTCTCGGTTGTTCAGGCTGTTGGATCAGGACTTGGCGCGTTCTTCGAGCATGGCAACGGCAGGCAGTTTCTTGCCTTCCAGGAATTCCAGGAAAGCGCCACCGCCAGTGGAAATATAGGATATACGATCCGCGATGCCGTATTTGTCCACAGCAGCCAGGGTATCTCCGCCGCCGGCAATGGAAAATGCACTGGATTCGGCAATGGCCAGCCCCAGGGTCTTGGTGCCCTCGCCGAACTGATCGAATTCGAACACGCCTACGGGGCCGTTCCAGACGATGGTGCCAGCAGCCTTCATCATCTCGCCAAAGCGCGCCGCGGTTTCGGGACCGATATCGAAGATCATGTCATCATCGTCCACATCGTCCACCTTCTTGACAGTGGCTTCAGCGCTTTCGGAAAACTCCTTGCCCACGACCACATCGGTGGGAACGGGAATCTCCCCGCCCTTGGCCTTGGCGGCCTCCATGAGGCGCTTGGCTTCCTCCACCAGGTCCTCTTCATACAGGGACTTCCCCACATTGTGGCCTGCTGCCGCAATAAAGGTATTGGCGATACCGCCCCCCGGGATGAGCTGATCCACAACCTTGGACAGGCTTTCCAGCACGGTCAGTTTGGTGGATACTTTGGAGCCACCCACAATGGCCGCCATGGGGCGATCGGGGTTGTCCAGGGCCTTGCCCAAAGCTTCCAGCTCGCCGGCCAGAAGGGGACCGGCACAGGCCACGGGGGCAAATTTGCCGGCGCCATAGGTGGAGGCCTGGGCGCGGTGGGCGGTACCGAAGGCATCCATCACGTAGATGTCGCACAGGGAAGCGTATTTCTTGGACAGTTCCTCGTCGTTGGCCTTCTCGCCCTTGTTGAAACGCACGTTCTCCAGCAGCACCACCTGGCCGTCGTCCAGCTCGGGGGCCTTTTCCAGATAGTCCTTCACCAGGGCCACTTCCTGACCCAGAGCCTCGGTGAGATAGTCCGCCACAGGCTTGAGGGAAAATTCTTCAGCAGGCTCCCCCTCTGTAGGCCGTCCCAGGTGAGACATGAGCATGACCTTGGCGCCGGCATCGATGCAGTGCTTGATGGTGGGCAGGGAGGCGCGAATACGTTTGTCGGAAGTCACCTTGCCATCCTTGACCGGCACGTTGAGATCCTGACGGATCAGCACGCGCTTTCCGGAAAGATCGAGATCGGTCATCTTGATAACAGACATAATGGTATCTCCTGCTGAAATATTGATACCTGAACGAATTCAGGGATGAAGTTCAAAACGGTTTGCAAAACCCGGGGTTTTGCAAATCATTCTGTGCACTGCGAACGAGAACAGGGCGGGAGATCCCGCCCTGCTCACTATGCTCAGTTGTTGGCTACATGCTCAACGAAACGCATCATGTTGCAGGTATAACCGTATTCGTTGTCATACCAGGAAACCACTTTCACGAAAGTGCCGTCCAGGGCAATGCCTGCGCCTGCATCGAAGATGGAAGAAGCGCTGATACCGCGGAAATCCGTGGAAACCACTTTGTCTTCCGTGTAGGCCAGAGTGCCTTTCATGGCGCCTTCAGAGGCTTCTTTCATGGCGGCGCAGATGTCGTCGTAGGAAGCTTCTTTTTCTAGCTCGGCGGTCAGATCCACGACGGATACATCAGAAGTGGGTACGCGGAAAGCCATACCGGTCAGCTTGCCGTTCAGCTCGGGCAGAACCACTCCCACAGCCTTGGCTGCGCCGGTAGAGGAAGGAATGATGTTCTCCAGAATACCGCGGCCACCGCGCCAGTCTTTCATAGAAGGACCGTCAACGGTTTTCTGGGTGGCGGTAGCGGCGTGAACGGTGGTCATCAGGCCACGCTTCAGGCCCCAGTTGTCGTTCAGAACCTTGGCTACGGGCGCCAGGCAGTTGGTGGTGCAGGAAGCCGCGGAAACGATGGTCTGACCGGCATAGGTCTCGTGGTTGACGCCATAGACAAACATGGGAGTGCCGTCCTTGGAAGGCGCGCTCTGCACAACCTTCTTGGCGCCAGCATCGATGTGTTTCTGGCAGCCTTCCTCGGTGAGGAAGAAACCGGTGCAGTCGATGACGATATCAGCGCCGACTTCGTCCCACTTCAGGTCTGCAGGATCACGCTCGGCGGTGAGACGGATCTTCTTGCCGTCAACGACGAAAGCATTGCCTTCCACAGCCACATCCTTGGGGAAGCGGCCATGCACGGAATCGTACTTGAGCATATAGGCCAGGTAATCAGCATCCAGCAGATCATTGATACCGACGATCTCGATACCGGGGAAATCGTTGGTTACAGCGCGGAACACCATACGGCCGATGCGGCCAAAACCGTTAATACCGACTTTGATAGTCATAAGTTTTCTCCAATTCTTCAGAACAAAAAACGAACTGGCGCCCTCCCTTCCGGGAAGGCGCCGGGGAATTACATTACGCCTTTGACCGCGCCAACCACATGGTCCACGGTGAAGCCGAAGTGCGGGAACAGCTCATTGGCGGGAGCGGACTCGCCGAAGCGGTCGATACCAATGACCCGGCCAGAAGTGCCCACGTACTTGTACCAGAAATCGGTGACACCGGCTTCCACGGCCACACGGGCAGTCACGCTGGGAGGCAGTACGGATTCCTTGTATTCCTCGTCCTGGGCGTCGAACACCTCGGTACAGGGCATGGAAACCACGCGGATCTTCTTGCCTTCTTCCGTCAGCTGCTTGGCAGCATCCATCGCCAGGCCCACTTCAGAACCAGTGGCAATGATGATGGCGTCAGGCGTGCCGTCACAATCCTGGAGAACGTAACCGCCATGAGCGATGAGGGACAGCTGATCATCAGAACGCACTTGGTGAGGCAGACCCTGGCGGGAGAAGATCAGGCAGGAGGGCCCGCTTTTCTTCTCGATGGCGCATTTCCAGGCCACGGCGGTTTCCACGGCATCACAGGGACGCCAAGTGCTCATGTTGGGAATCAGGCGCAGGGTGGAGATCTGCTCGATGGGCTGGTGAGTGGGACCGTCTTCGCCCAGGCCAATGGAGTCGTGGGTGTAAACGAACAGACTGCGAATTCCCATGAGGGCCGCCATGCGCAAGGCATTGCGGGCATACTCGGAGAACATCAGGAAGGTGCCGCCAAAAGGAATGAAGCCCCCGTGCAGAGCCACGCCGTTCATGATGGCGGACATGCCGAACTCGCGTACGCCGTAAGAAATGTAGTTGCCGTCGGCCACAGTATCGGTGATGGTCTTGGCATCCGGCCAGGAGGTCAGGTTGGAAGGCGTCAGGTCAGCCGATCCACCCAGGAACTCGGGCAGTGCCGCCGCATACGCGGTGATCGCCTTTTGGGAAGCCTGGCGGGTGGCCGGGCTGGCGGCAGCTTCATCCGTTGCTTTGATGTAGTCATCCGCCACCTGCTGCCAGTTCTCAGGCAGGTTGCCGTTCATGCGGCGCTCGAATTCGGCGGCCAGCTCGGGATAAGCAGCCTTGTAAGCAGCAAACTTCTCAGCCCAGGCGTCTTCCGCAGCCTTGCCTTTTTCTTTCGCATCCCAACCGGCATAGATTTCATCAGGGATCTCGAAGGGTGCATAAGGCCAGCCCAAATTGTCACGGGTCGCCTGGATCTCGTCATCGCCCAGAGGCGCGCCGTGGCAATCGTGGGAACCGCACAGATTGGGAGCGCCATAGCCGATAACGGTTTTACAGCAGATCAGTGTAGGCTTGTCGTTCACAGACTTGGCTTCATGGATCGCCTTGTCGATAGCGTCGGCGTCGTGTCCGTCCACATCACGGATCACGTGCCAGCCATAGGCCTCGAAACGTTTGGGCGTGTCATCGGCAAACCAGCCCTCGGTGTGGCCGTCGATAGAAATGCCGTTGTCGTCCCAGAAAGCAATGAGCTTGCCCAGCCCCCATACACCCGCCAGAGAGCAGGCTTCATGGGAGATGCCTTCCATCATGCAGCCGTCACCCAGGAACACATAGGTGTGGTGATCGACGATATGGTGGCCTTCACGGTTGAACTGTGCGGCCAGGGTACGCTCCGCCAGGGCCATGCCTACCGCATTAGTGATGCCCTGCCCCAAAGGCCCCGTGGTGGTTTCCACGCCAGGCGTATAGCCATATTCGGGGTGTCCCGGGGTCTTGGAATGCAGCTTGCGGAAAGCCTTCAAGTCATCGATGCTCAGATCATATCCGGTCAAATGCAGCAAAGAGTAGATCAGCATGGAACCGTGACCGTTGGACAGCACAAAACGGTCACGGTCAGCCCAACCCGGGTTGGAGGGGTTGTGTTTCATGTGGCCGTTCCACAATACTTCAGCAATATCCGCCATACCCATGGGCGCACCTGGGTGTCCGGAATTGGCTTTTTGGACGGCATCCATGCTCAGTGCACGGATAGCATTTGCAAGATCTTTACGCGAGGACATAAGCCCCTCCCTATTTCAAGCTGATGAAAAACTCTGCCCCTCCACCGCGATATGGGTGGAAGGCCGGTTTCGAAGTTGCGGGGACATGGGCTGTGGCGTCCCCTTAAAAAATCCTATATTCAGTATCTAGAAAGCATAACCCCTGTGGCCAGCCGGCAACTACCGATGTTTTGAATATGCCCATAAACTGAAATTTGGTTCCAATGCGCCTGGAATGAAAAAAATCAAATACCTTCATATCGTTAGGAGATTTCTTTCACATAGATGATGCATTGCACTCATTCATCGATCCATTTGATGGAACACCCCATGCTGGGAATCTGTTCTTCCGGTCCCTTTCCCGTCTCGGCCACCTGGCGCATGGCCTCGAACAGATCCCGGCGGGCATCCCCTGGCGCGGCTTCCTTGCGGCTGGCGTCCAGGCGCCCCCGGTACTGGAGCTCCAGATCAGCATTGTAGCCAAAGAAATCCGGCGTGCAGACCGCGCCATAGGCTTTCGCCACCTCCTGGGTCTGATCCAGCAGATAGGGAAAAGGGAAATCCTGTTGTTCCGCCACCCGCTTCATGTTCTCGAAAGAATCCTCTTCGTACTGGGTGGGATCATTGGACATTATGGCCACGGCATTGACGCCCAGGTCGCGCAGCTCCCGGGTATCCCGCACCAGGCGGTCCAGTATCGCCTTCACATAAGGGCAGTGGTTGCAGATGAACATGACCAGCAGGCCCTTCTCCCCTTTGCAATCGTTCAGGGTCCAGGTCTTCCCATCCACGCCAGGAAGGGAAAAATCGATGGCTGCTTTGCCAAAATCACAAACGGGAGTCTGCAGGGATACCATAATGGGCGAATGCCGGTTACCAGTTGTTTCTGAATAGCCGCCTAGTTTAGCAAGGGATAAGGATAATAAAAAGTTGACAATTCTCCACCCATTGCCATAATGATCCGACAGCGCCAATTTGACTCAGATTGCGGGCGCTATATCAAGTACAGCTAAAGCGAGCTTCCGGAAATTCCTAGGATCCCGTCTTTGCTGTGCAAGACGGGATTTTTTATGCGCCACATGCCAGAAAGGCACACCGACGCATGGGACAAAACTTATGAACAACTATACCTTCACTTCCGAATCCGTGTCCGAAGGTCATCCGGACAAGGTCGCCGACCAGATCTCCGATGCAGTTCTGGACGCCATCATCGAGCAGGATGACAACCCCCAGCATGCGCGGGTGGCTTGCGAAACCCTGGTAAAAACCGGCGCCGTCATCGTTGCCGGTGAGATCACCACCAATGCCTGGGTGGATCTGGATGAGCTGGTGCGCAAAGTGATCTGCGATATCGGTTATACAAGTTCAGATGTGGGTTTCGATGGCAGCACCTGCGCCGTCATGTCCCTCATCGGCAAGCAATCCGGCGACATCGCCATGGGCGTGGACCGCAACAATCCCGAAGAACAGGGCGCCGGCGACCAGGGAATGATGTTTGGCTACGCCACCAACGAAACCGATGTCCTCATGCCTGCCCCCATCACTTACGCCCACCGGCTGGTGCAGCGCCAGGCGGAAATGCGCAAGAACAAGGTGCTTCCCTGGTTGCGCCCTGACGCCAAGAGCCAGGTGAGCCTGCATTACCAGGACGGAAAGGTCAGCGGCGTGGATGCCGTGGTGCTTTCCACCCAGCATGACGACGATATCAGCCTGGAAGACCTTCAGGAAGCCGTGATGGAAAATATCATCAAGCCCGTGCTACCCGAGGAATGGCTGAAGGAAGGCCCCCGCATTCATATCAATCCCACAGGGAAATTCGTCATCGGCGGCCCTGTTGGCGATTGCGGGCTGACGGGGCGCAAGATCATCGTGGACACCTACGGGGGGGCCGCGCGTCACGGTGGCGGCGCCTTCTCTGGCAAGGATCCTTCCAAAGTGGACCGTTCCGCCGCCTATGCGGGACGTTATGTGGCCAAAAACATCGTGGCCGCCGGTCTCGCGGATCGCTGTGAGATTCAGGTATCCTATGCCATCGGCGTGGCGGAACCGACGTCCGTGTATATCGAGACCTTCGGCACCGGCAAGATTGCCGACGAGAAGATCGTGGAACTGGTGAAACGGCATTTCGACCTGCGCCCCTGGGGCATCCAGCAGATGCTGGATCTGGTGCGCCCCATCTACCGCCAGACGGCGGCCTACGGGCATTTCGGTAGAGAATACGATGAGGCTACCGGAGCTTTCAGCTGGGAACGCACGAACAAGGCCGAGGCACTCAAAGAGGATGCCGGACTGTAAGCTTCACGCGTAGGTCGGACTGAAACCCGACACAACAACCACCGCCAAGGGTATTGTCGGGCTGAAGCCCGACCTACGGCACTCACCTGCGCCGAGGAGCGCTGCGACCCCGTCCGGGGCCAGGCTCGGCACAGGCCAAGTAACACAACGGCGCTCATCATTTGACATAGAACGAGGTTGAATCATGAGCCAATCAGATTACAAAGTAGCAGACCTTTCCCTGGCCGACTGGGGCCGCAAGGAAATCGCCATCGCCGAAACCGAGATGCCGGGCCTCATGGCCCTGCGCGCCAAATACGGGGAGAGCGAACCCCTGAAGGGCGCACGCATCGCTGGCTCCCTGCACATGACCATACAGACAGCGGTTCTCATCGAAACCCTGACCGCCCTGGGCGCGGAGGTGCGCTGGGCATCCTGCAACATCTACTCCACCCAGGATCACGCTGCAGCGGCCATTGCCGACGAAGGCATTCCCGTGTTTGCCTACAAGGGCGAAACGCTCACCGAATACTGGGACTACACCCACCGCATCATGGAATGGGCCGATGGCGGCACCCCCAACATGATCCTGGATGACGGTGGCGACGCCACCCTGCTCATCAACCTGGGCAGCAAAGCGGAGAAGGATTTGTCCGTACTGGACAATCCCAGCAGTGAAGAAGAGGAAGTCCTGTACGCCGCCATCCGCAAGCGCGTGGGCGAGCAGCCCGGCTGGTATTCCAACATTCTCAAGAACATCAAGGGCGTCACCGAAGAAACCACTACCGGGGTGCACCGCCTTTACCAGATGGCGGAGAAAAACGATCTGCCCTTCCCCGCCTTCAACGTCAACGACTCGGTCACCAAGTCCAAGTTCGACAACCTGTACGGCTGCCGTGAATCCCTGGTGGACGGCATCAAGCGCGCCACGGACGTCATGGTGGCGGGCAAGATCGCCGTGGTGCTGGGCTATGGCGACGTAGGCAAGGGCTGCGCCCAGTCCCTGCGCGGCCTGGGCGCTACCGTGTGGATCACCGAAATCGATCCCATCTGCGCCCTGCAGGCCGCCATGGAAGGTTACCGGGTGGTAACCATGGATGAAGCCGCCAGCCAGGCGGATATCTTCGTCACGGCCACGGGCAATTATCACGTCATCAATCACGACCACATGGCCGCCATGAAAGACCAGGCCATCGTCTGCAACATCGGCCACTTCGACAATGAGATAGATGTGGCCAGTCTGGAGCAGTACCAGTGGGAGGAAATCAAACCCCAGGTGGATCACATCATCTTCCCGGATGGCAAGCGCATCATTCTCCTGGCCCAGGGCCGCCTGGTAAACCTGGGCTGCGCCACCGGTCATCCCAGCTTCGTCATGTCCAACTCTTTTACCAACCAGGTACTGGCCCAGATGGAGTTGTTCAATCAGACTGGCGAATACAAGAACGAGGTGTACATCCTGCCAAAGAAACTGGATGAAGAAGTGGCGCGCCTGCATATCGACAAGATTGGCGTAAAACTCACCACCCTGACCCAGGAGCAGGCCGACTACATCGGTGTGCCTGCAGAAGGTCCCTACAAGCCCGATCACTACCGCTACTGAAGGAACAGGCTGCCGGGATACCGGCAGCCTCATACCATGCAAAATCCGGACAAGCACACATCCATCAGCTTTGAGCTGTTCCCGCCCAAGACCGACAAGGGCATGGACAAGCTCAAGGCAACCGTCACCAGGCTCAACGAGCTTCAACCCGAGTACTTCAGCGTCACCTATGGCGCCGGCGGCTCTACCCAGGAACGCACCTTCGCCACGGTGGACTGGCTGCGGGAACAGGGAATCGCCACAGCCCCTCACCTGTCCTGCATCGGCGCAGACAAGGATGAGATACAGGAGATATTGGAACGCTACCGTAAGCAGGGCGTGAATCGCATCGTGGCCCTGCGCGGCGACCTGCCCTCCGGCTCAGGGCTGGGCGGACTGGGCGAACTCAACTATGCCAATGAACTGGTGAGTTTCATCCGGGAAAGGTTTGCGGATCACTTCCATATCGAGGTGGCGGCCTATCCGGAATTCCACCCTCAGGCAGAGAATGCCCGGGTGGACCTGGACAATTTTGCGCGCAAGGTACGCAGCGGCGCCCATGGCGCTATTACCCAGTATTTCTACAATCCAGATGCCTACTGGCGTTTTCTTGACGACTGCCAGGCCCGGGGCATAGAGATCCCGGTCATTCCCGGCATCATGCCCATCACCAACTATCATTCCCTGGCCCGGTTCTCCGATGCCTGCGGCGCTGAAATTCCCCGCTGGATACGCAAACGCCTGGAAGCCTGGGGAGATGATCTCGATGCCATACGGGATTTTGGTACGGAAGTGGTGAGCCAGCTGTGCCGCAATCTTCTGGATGGCGGCGCCCCCGGGCTGCATTTCTATACCATGAACCAGTCCGGCTCCGTCATAAACATCTGCAACAACCTTGGCATTCGTGCGCCGGCCCCGTAACTATCTTTCCCAGGACTTGAGCACCGGCAGCAGCATCGAACTGCCGGCCACGGTGGTTCGTCATCTGGTGCAGGTATTGCGTATGCAGGCGGGCCAGGAAATCGTACTGTTCAATGGTGATGACGGTATCGACTACCAGGCCGTACTCACAGAGGTAAGCAAACGTCGGGCACATGCCCGGATTCTCTCAGCCGGGAACCCCGAACCACAGCCCAAACTGCAAATCCATCTCGCCCAGGGCATCTCCCGGGGAGAACGCATGGATCTGGCTCTGCAAAAAGCCGTGGAACTGGGGGCTGTCTCCATCACTCCCCTGACGACTGAACGCACCCAGCAGAAACTGACGTCTGAACGCCTGGAAAAACGCATGCAGCACTGGCAGAAAATCATCATCAGCGCCTGCGAGCAGTCAGGACGGCGGCGCCTGCCGCTCTTGCACCCGCCCCAAACAGTTGCCAACTGGTTGAAAAATGCGCCAAAGACTACGCTGTTCCTCGATCCCATGGCGCAGCATTGTCTCAAAGAGATCCCCCCTCCCGGTCAGGAACTGGGGTTGCTCATCGGTCCTGAAGGCGGTTTCAGTGACCAGGAAACAGCGCTGGCGGGAAAGTCAGGCTGCACAGGGATTCGTCTGGGCCCCCGGGTGCTGCGCACGGAAACAGCGCCCCTGGCAGCCATTGCCGCCATTCAGGCTTTGTGGGGAGATTTCTGCTAACTACCGATTCTGAGGTCGGCGACAAGTTCACCAAGACGATCCAGATCAGGAACCAGCGCTTCAGTTTCCTGTACTTTCACCTTGTGGGACACCGGCCAGTCACCGGGCCAGGCTTCATCTTCCACGGCAGCCAGGTTCTCTTCGTTGAGCTTGACCATCCGGGGCATACCCGTAGCCTCGATACCCACGAAAGGCGCCTTGAGACGATCCGAGAACACGTGCACCACGATAATACGTTTGCGCCCCCGGCTCCGGGTCTCTTCCCGCGCAACACCCAGCAGGCGCTCCATGGAAATCAGGGGCAGGGTAAGATTGCGCCAGGAGAAACTGCCCAGCAGCCAGCCAGCTTCCGTATCCGACGCGACAATCTCCCGGTATCCGAGAATCTCGATGACGGTGGAAACCGGCAGCAGCAACGGGATCTGCCGCTGGGGAATGAGCAGGCCCTGAAGATCCTCATCCTTATGCAGCGGTACACTAGGCATCAGCCTTCTCTCCCAGCAAGGTATAGATGTTCTCCAGCAATTCCGTCTCCTGATAAGGCTTGCCCAGGTAACGGTTCACACCCAGATCCATGGCGCGCTGACGGTGCTTCTCACCAGTACGCGAAGTAATCATGATGATAGGGATATCCGCCAGTTCACGCGTGTGGCGTATATGCCGCGCCAGCTCATAACCGTCCATGCGCGGCATTTCGATATCCAGCAGCATGACATCCGGCTTGGCATCCTGAAGCACCGTGATGGCATCCACACCGTCCTTGGCGGTGAGCACCTGCATGTTGTGGCGTTCCAGCAACCGGCTGGTGACCTTGCGCACAGTAATGGAATCATCCACCACCATGACGGTAATGCCTTTGACTTCTTCTTCCTGCTCCTGGATAGGCGCGCGGGCCACTACATCCGTACGCACCAGCGCATTCACATCCAGCAACAAGGCAATCTTGCCATCCGCCAGAATGGTGCCGCCGGTGAACCAGCGCACGCCGCTTAACTGGGCGCCAATGGATTTGACCACCACCTGGTAATTGCCCAGCAACTGATCCAGCTGAATGGCCATGCGCTGTTCGCCAGAGCGCACCAGCAACAGGGGATACCATTTGACCGCCTCGTTCATACTGGGCTCTGCGATGCCCAGCATGGCGCCGAGATAACGTACCGGATACATATGACCATTGTACTCTATGCCTTCCGAGTGGCCTCTGTAGCAGGACTCCAGATCCTTTCGGGAAGCCCGGATGATGACTTCCGCCGAGCCATGGGGAATGGCGAAGGTTTCATCAGCCACCTGCACCAGGAGCGCCTCGGATATTGCGAGAGTAAACGGCAGCCGGATGATGAAACTGCTGCCCCTGCCCCGCTGGGACAGAATTTCCAGGGAACCCCCCAGTTGCTTGATTTCACTGACTACGGCATCCATACCCACGCCACGGCCAGCGACCTGGGTTACTTCGGTGGCGGTGGTGAACCCCGGCTGCAGGATAAACTGGTACAGGGCATCCTCATCCACATCAGCGCCTTCGTCCATCAAGCCGTTGGCTACAGCCTTGCGGCGAATGGCATCACTGTCCAGTCCGGCGCCGTCATCGGAAATGGTGAGCACCACTTCCGTACCCTCCCGGGACATGACCAGAGACACTTTTCCGGTCTCCGGTTTTTCGTTCTCCCGACGTTGCTCGGGAGGCTCGATACCATGTGCCACGGCATTGCGCAGCAGATGTTCCAATGGCCCCATGATACGGTTGAGAATGGTGCGGTCAATTTCACCTTCGGCGCCGGACACATCCAATTCGGCTTTCTTACCCAGGTTCTGCGCGGTCTGGCGCACTACCCGCTGCAGCCGTGAAGCCTGACGGTTGAAGGGCACCATACGGGTACGCAGCAGACCATCCTGCAGATCATTGGTCACTCGTGACTGCTGCAGCATCAGCGTATCCGCATCCCGTGTCTGCTCACTCAGGGACTCACCGATATTGGACAAGTCGTTGATGGTTTCCGACAGCGCCCGGGAAAGCTGCTGCAAAGTGGAATACTGGTCCATCTCCAGAGGATCGAAATCCTGATAGCGCTGGGTCTCCGCCTCCCTTTCATGACGGGAGCGGATCTGGGCCTCGGTTTCCAGTTCCAGAGCCCTCAGCTGCTTGCGCAGGCGGGCAATGGTGTCGTTGAGTTCATCAAGGTTGTTCTGAACCGTCTTGTTGTGCTGCTCCAGACGGGCGCGATAGATACTGACCTCACCTGCATTGTTTACCAGCTGATCAAGAAGTTCAGCAAGTACCCGGACGCGTTCTCCTTTGCCCGCCAGTTCCTCTTCAGGTTGCAGGGGGGGGGGACGTTGCCCGTCCCGGGAAGGCGCTTCGCCGCCGGGGAAAGGCAGTACTCTGCTTTCCAGGTCGCGCAGCTCACTGTCCCCCATAAGCTCGGAATCCGTCAACATCTGGGAGTCCATGAGCAGGGATGATGCAGCCTGCGTATCTTCAATAGCGCTGGCTTCAGACATCTGGGAAGTGCTGCGGGACATAAGGGATTCGCTCGCGCCTTCCTCCGACTTTTCCACGGCGATGCCGCCGGGAAGCTGCCACTCACGGCCTTCCGCTGCCGCCTCCAAAGCACGGGTCACGTCTGTCACATCCGGCAGGGGAGCGGACTGCTGCAACTGATCGATGCTTGTCTCCAGGCCATCCAGACCCAGGCGCACGAGAGGGATCAAATTGCTGTCCGGCTCCCGCTCCCCGGAAGCAAGGTTCTCAAAAAGGGATTCCAGGGCATGACTGAGATTACCCAGCGGGAAGAGCCCTGCAAAGCGGGCGTTGCCCTTCATGGTATGAAGATTGCGCATCAGGCCATCGACTGATGCCCGTGCAGTCATATCCTGCTCCCACTGCCCGTACAAGTCTTCCAGCTGCTCGCCTATCTCGGCAGCTTCCTCAAGGAAAATATCCAAAAGCTCCGGATCCACATCCGGGGGAAGGGCCGTTTTCTTTGCCGGGGATGCCGGCGCAGGCTCATGCAACTGGGAGATATTTTCTTCTTCACTCCATGATTCCGACAGAAGAATGGATTCCGGTTCTGCATCCATGGGATGGCTCACTTCTTCGTGAGCGACAGCAGACTCAGCTTCCAAAGATTCTGCTTCTGCTTCTATTTCTGTTTCTTCGGGCAGCAATTGGCGCATGCCCTCCAGGAGGGAGTTCAGGGTTTCATTCTGGGAACCCAGGTCCGGCAGCTTGCCATTGAGGTGCAACAGATCCAAAGAACTTTCCACATCCTCTATCAATGCCGCCACGGTATTTCTTGTATCCGGGTCTACCGTACCCCCACTGGCGCCCAGCATGCTGAAGAAAGACTCCAACCCCTGCAGAAGCTCACCCAAAGGAGTAAGCCCTGCGTGCCAGGCGCCTTCCTT
>Ga0256832_1001110_pt1 | contig 18124 bp, 15 predicted proteins | sample 134614metaG_FD_190534 | JGI IMG/M metagenome (GOLD analysis project Ga0256832, IMG submission 190534) | Hydrothermal vent microbial communities from Lau Basin, Pacific Ocean - 134-614 | ecosystem: Environmental > Aquatic > Marine > Hydrothermal vents | place: Pacific Ocean: Lau Basin | collected...
TCCGCCAAAAATATTGATGATGGGAGCAGCCCTGGGATTGGCCCTGTCTACTCGCAAGACATAATCACGGGTGGCTTCTTGTGCCTTTGATGCGCCATCGTTATACAGCGAACGTACTCCGGAAAAGGTGCCGACTATGTCTTTTGCTGTTATTTTATGCTTGAAGTAGCCATTCGCAGACTCACATAAATAATCAATTTCTTCTTTGGTAATATGGGTTTTGCGTGGATCACCCTGATATTCATGGTCAGTTGTGCCAATTAGGGTAAAGTTATCCTGGTAGGGAATTGCAAAAATAATGCGATTGTCCCTGTTTTGAAAGATGTAGCATTTTTTGTGTTTATATATTTTGGGAACAATAATATGGCTACCCTGTACCAGGCGAATATTCTTGACTTTTGTGGATGGGTTTAGTGTTGCAAGAACCTCGTCAGCCCAGGGACCACTGGCATTAATCAGAACTTTGGCTGTGATCCCGGTTTGTTTTCTGCTGATCTGGTCTTCCACGGTTATATTCCAGAGACCTTCTTTGGTTTGCATTTTGATGCATTTGCTGCGTGTATTTATGCTGGCTCCGCGTTCGGCAGCATCCAGTGCGTTAAGAATCACAAGACGGGCATCGTCTACAGCACAATCTGAATATTCAAAGCCTTTTTTATAGTTCTGGCTTAAAGGTTCTCCTGCCTGATCTGTTTTTAAGTCGAGCGTCGTTGTCGCGGGTAATTTTTTTCTTCCGCCAATATGATCATACAGAAACAAGCCCAGACGCAGTAGCCAGGCAGGTCGCAAATCCTTGTGATGAGGCAATATAAAGCGCAGGGGATGAATGATATGCGGCGCAATCTTCCATAATATTTCACGTTCTGTGAGTGCTTCATGCACCAGGCGAAATTCATAATATTCAAGGTAACGTAAGCCGCCGTGAATAAGTTTGGTTGACTGGGAAGAAGTCCCGCTTGCAAGGTCACCGGACTCACACAGATAGACGGAATAGCCCCGACCTGCGGCATCACGAGCAACACCGCAACCATTGATACCGCCTCCAATGATAAAGATATCGTAATTGTTCATTGTTATTATTCCACGTTATTTTTATACAACAGCAACAATTTATTTGCTTTGAGTGTAGTCTTAAAAAAGATAAAGTGGAAAGACAGTGTAGAGTTGTTTGTTCTTTTGGTTGTGATTTGATAACAATTATCGGGTTTCCAGATCATATAATGTCATGTCACCTTCCAGGTTTAAGTGCATCGCATAGGCATTGGGAACTCGTGCAAGAATATAGGCTGCCATAAGTGTACCTGTTTCCTTATTATCATTTTCAAGGGCAGTTAAAATTCGGTCAGAGACTATTTGACAGCGTTGCAGCGTATCAGGCTTCTCTACCCAGGTACGGCTCATCTGGTAGCCCTGATCCATATCTCTATCCAGCATGTCGAAATAATCAGTTGCGTCTTGAATAATTTCATCGGGAACATTGATGTCATACTCGTGTTCATCAACAAAGATTTTTAGAATCATAGATCATTCCTGAAAAGAGAGATAAATTGAAAGTTATTTATGGGGAGTTTATAACGTATTGGTACGCTGATAAATTGTATTGACGCTAAATCCATCAATACAACGCGGTCAGTGTACTAGATTATTTTTATGATAGAAACCATTAAAGCTCAGGATTTGATCCAAATTGTCATTTTTGCATCTATATTTGCTTTTTTATTTTTAAGGATTGCTAATTAGCTATTGTGCTTTTATTGTTGTACTGCCTCTATCGGACAGACTCCTAATGCTTACTTATTTTATAGTGGGATAACAATATGCTATTAGCCATAAAAAATGTGTTAAATCAAAACCAGTTAAAAGTCATCAGAACATTACTAAAAAATGCTGAATTTGTAGATGGAAAATTGTCAGCAGGAAAGGAAGCAAGCCAGGTAAAGAATAATTTGGAGCTTGATCAGCAAAGCCCCCTGCATGAACAGCTTAATCAGATGGTCATGCCAGCTTTATTAAATCACCCTGAATATCAGGAGTTTGCCTTTCCGCTAAAAGTTGCTACCCCGTTTTATGCGCGTTACACAGAAGGAATGACTTACGGCTTTCATGTGGATGATCCGATCATGGGTCCTATGAATGGGCGTTATCGCACGGATGTGTCGACTACTATATTTTTGAATGATGAGTATGAAGGCGGCGAATTGGCAATAAAAACATCCTATGGAGTGCAGCGTCTGAAATTAAATGCGGGCGATGCGGTTGTTTATCCATCGACAAGCTGGCATCAGGTTGATCCGGTTACTCAGGGTGAACGCCTGGTTGCCGTCATCTGGGCACAAAGCATGATAAAAGACCCACTACAGCGTGAACTTCTGCATGAACTGGGGCAGGCAAGAAATATTTTGATTGATGAGCGCGCAAAATCTGATGAAACTGCCCATGTGAGCAATGTGTATGCCAATTTGCTCAGACGCTGGAGCGAGTTATAAGTACCCAGACAAAATTTCGTTTTCTGTTTTTTGATATTCAAGGCAATAACGAAGAAGATCAGAAAACAGGGGCTAAATATTTAGCTTGATTTTTAGCGGGTACTTGAGTCTTCAAGCTCTATCGCAATCTTTCGAGATGCGGCAAAGTCGGTTTTACCACTGCCCAATTTGGGTACAGCATTTACGTTCGTGATCTTTGCCGGAATCATTAAAGGGTTCATTTCAGATTCAAGCAGTTTTTGCTTTATCTCTTTGGCTGTCATGTCGTTGGCAATGAGTAAAATGACCTTTTCGCCTTTTTTGTCATCAGGAAGATTGACTGCGACCAGATCAAGATCAGGATCGCCTCCTAGTGCTTTGCGGATGCTCTCCTCGACAGCAGACAGGCTAACCATTTCTCCTCCCAGCTTGGCAAAACGTGAATAGCGATCTACGATAGTTAAAAAGCCGTCACTATCAAGATGTCCCTTGTCGCCACTGCGATACCAGCGTTGCCTGTCCATTTCTACAATTACTTCGGCTGTTTTCTCGGGGTCATGCAAATAGCCTTTCATAACCTGTGGACCGCCAATCAGGATCAGACCATCCTCACCGGTAGGTAACTCTTCCAGTGTATCGGGGTCGACAATTCGAAAGCTGGTTCCAGGCAAAGGCATTCCCACCGTTCCAAACTTGTTTCCCTGCTGTGTTTTCCAGTAATTTGTGTCAAGTTCATCAGGAATGTTGACACTGGCAACAGGTGAGGTCTCAGTTGCACCATAGCCTTCAAGAATGGGTTTGTTGAATTTCAGCGTAAAGGCTTCTCTGGTGTCAGGATTAAGCCGTTCGGCACCAGCAATAACCATTCGCAGTGACTTTAACATGAGAGGATGTACCTTGCGATTCAAGGTATACAGACGTAAAAACGTGGATGTACCAAACAGCAGGGTTGCCTGATTTCTGGCGATACCTTTTGCAATGCTTAATACGTCGGTTGGATCTGGGTGACAAACAATCGGGATACCCTCTGACAAAGGCATAAAGGTCGTTGCCAGAAGTCCGAAAGCATGGAAAGTTGGCAAAGTTGACATGATAATATCGTTTTCACGGGTATTTAGCATATCGGCAACCTGACGTGAATTTGCTGCCAGATTCAAGTGACTTAATTCCACTCCCTTAGGGGTTCCCTCGCTACCACTGGAAAACAGAATTGCTGCGGTATCATCCAGCTTTGCGCGTTTTATATATATCAATGATAATAGACTGGCAGGTAGCAACATTGATATTGACAGTGTGAATAACATCTTGATTTTGGGTAGTTCTTTTTTAAAGTCTTCAAGATAAACCAGCCTGGTATTAGGCAGAATTTCTTTAATATTGATACCGCGGTTTTTTAATTTGTGCAAAAACTTTCTGGATGTATAAACCGTTTTTATGTCTGCTTTTTTTACAGCTCCCTGGATTGCTTCCTTGCTGGATGTAAAGTTGAGATTGACGGCAGTCTTGCCGAGCGCTAAAACTGCCATATTTGTAATTGCGCCCGCCACACTTGCTGGAACGAGTATGCCAATATTTTGTTCCGGGCTTTTTTTGGCGATTAAACCGGAAAAAGCAAATACCGCAGTAATAAACTTATGGTGACTCACTGGCTCACCCGTAATATCAGTTGCTGCCATCTGAAAGCTCATGCGTTTTGCTGTTTTAAGCCATGATACAGGTATTGTATCCAGTGTTTTTGCATAGTCTTGCCATGAGGTAAAAGACAGGTCAAAAATACGGCGTTTGAGTTCATCAGGGTTGGTATTTGCCGGTAGGGGCTTGCCAAAGGCTACGATAATATCCCGCTTAAAACCAGATTGCCTTGCTTCCTTGAGAAATCCACTGGAGCGCGAGAAACGGCTTCCCCAGAGCCCATGAAGATAAAAGGGGACGATTTTCGCTTTGCTTCCTTCAATTGCTTTTTGGTAGCCTCGCTTAAATTCAGAGAGCTGTCCGGTGCGACTAATGGTACCTTCAGGAAAAAGACAGACTGCTTTACCTTCTTTTAATAGCCGGTTTATTGTTTCAAGAGAACCTGCACTACCACCACTACTGATAGGTATGGCGCCAAATAGATCAAGAAAGCCTTTAAGATACCAGCGTTCATAATAACCACTTTCGATAACAAAATTTAGGGGTCTGGGGCTGGCGATCTGTACCAGTGCCCAGTCAACCCAACTGATGTGGTTACCTAATAGCAGAATACCTCCTGAATGTGGCAAATCCTCGAAACCCAGCACTTTCATCCGGTAGCGTGCGGCAAACAGTCGGGAGATAATAAAGCGTAATAAAGATTCAGGAATTTTTATAATGGTGTAGATTGTACCTGCGAGTCCAACCAGAAAGAGCATCCAGAGTATTGTGGTACTGCCAACCTTGTAATAACTGAGCAGCGTAGTAATCACCAGAAATACCAGCATGATGCTAAACTGGATCAGATTATTAGAGGCGAGAACGCGCCCTAACTGGCTATTCTTGGCATGGTATTGCATCAGTGCATTAAGTGGCACAACAAAAAAACCACCCATCACACCAAGAAAGAAAAAGTTGAGTGCCTGTAAAATAGTGGAATCAAAAACCCTGATTAACAAGATCGAGATGGTAACGCCAATTGCACCAACAGGAACCAGACCGGTTTCAATGTGGTTGCGTGAGATACGTCCAGCCAGTATTGAACCTGCCATAATGCCAATCCCTGCAAAAGCCATCATGCCCTGTACTACGGCGGTATTGCCAATACCCAGGTATTCCTTGGCATAGGCAGGATAGGATGCCAATAAAACCTGGGAAATCGCCCAAAATACGGCAAGTCCCAAAATGGACAGCCAGATGTAAGGATGGCGTCTGACCAAACGCAGATTTTTTAGCTGGGTTCTGCCATGAAAATAGTCACTCCAGTTAAATTTTACCCGTTTCTTTTCAATGCTAACCTGGGGTAACTGATAAGCGAGAAACACCTCCAGTGCGGTAAAGGCAACAAGCGCCCAACCCAGTGGTGCGATCATTTTTATCAGGGAATCTTTATCTGTGATTTCAAATCCGACGATGATTTTTTCAAAGAATACAGAGAAGAAGAAGGTTCCCAGTAAAATACCTGTGGTAGTGGCGGCTTGCAGTAAACCATTTGCCTGAGCCAGACGGCGGTCACCCACCAGTTCCTTTACATAGCCATATTTGGCGGGTGAATAAAAGGCGCTTTGTAATGCAAGTAAAAACGTCATCCCGAAAGCAAACCAGAACCAGCCCTGATAATAACTGTAGGTAATTAGAAGTGTAATTCCAAGTGCAATCCAGGCGCTTACACGCATGATTTTATTTTTGGGATATTTGTCCGAGATATAGCCTGTAGGTGTAAACAAAAGAATAAATGGCAATAAAATCAGAGCATTAACAATAGAGCTCAATACAATAAGTTCGGCACCATCGTAGTTTTTAAAGATGGTATTCTGAATAATAATTTTATGCCCCAAATCCACAAAAGCATTTAGAAATGCAACAATTAAAAAGGTAAAAAGACCACTTACTTTCAGGGCATTTTTCATACATTATCCTTGGTGTTTCATTACTTTGTAGTGCTTAAGACTTGTCTGGATTTCAGAATTATTGTCTCAAGTTTCGGGGTTCAAATCTACCTGAATTAGTCTGTTAAAAAGCAGCTCTCTGAAATATGCCAAAAGACAGGTGTTACGCAGAGAAACACAAGGTATTTGCAGAGAACCGCAAAAGTGTTTTGAAGCCAAAACTTTAGCTGGTTACAAACTTGTTTTATTTATTGGTGACTCTTGGTCTTTATCTCTTTAGGTTTCTGATATTTCGTTATTTTATTAAAATATCTTTATTTTTATTAAGTTATGCTGTAAAACTAAGGCAGATTCTGATATTGTTTCTCACAGGGCGTATAAAAAGCAATCACTATTATGAACAATATGAAATATTTCAATTTTTCTGATTACCTGGTTTACTATCTGAAATTACTAATATTCTTGCTTGCGATCAGTTGCCTGACTGTAGTAGATGCCGTACCACTTTCTTCTCCACTGGGTATCAATACCAATGAGATTATGGAGAATGATGCGAGTGTTCCTTTTGTTGATCTTATGAAAATGTCAATGCCTTTTGAGGAGGCGCGCCCCTGGTTGACCAAAGGTACAGTCAGATATGATAAAAATGGCTGGCCTACATTCATTGCAAGGGGAGCGCAGGTGGGTACGCGATTTCTCAATGATCTGCCCGCGGGAACCCTGCCTGATGGTCTTTATACGGTGTTGTATGAGGGTGAAGGAAAACTTGAATATAATCACGATGCGCGCCTGATACAACGCTCGGCAGGTCGTGATCTTATTGAGATTAAGGCAGGTAAGGACAGAATATTGCGTGCCATTTTAAAAATTAAGGCAACTAATCCAGATAATCCGCTGCGCAATATTCGTATTCTTCTGCCGGGTGGTATTTGTGAAAATAACCAGTTTAAACGGGTTGGTAGTCCCAAAGATTGCCCGCGTTCGCGTTTTTTACCCTTTGAACGCGAATACACCGGTATCGTTTTTAATCCGGATTACTTAAGTTATCTGCGTGATTTTAAAGTGATTCGCTTTATGAATATGTCCGGCATTACGCGCAATCCAGTCACTCGGTGGTCACAGCGAAATACAGTTGACAAGCAAACCTGGTCGGGCAAATCGGGTGTGCGCGGAGCACCTGTTGAAATTATGGTGGCACTTGCCAACAAGCTCGGAGCTGATCCATGGTTTAATATGCCCCACAGGGCAGATGATGATTATATTCGTCAATTTGCAAATACGGTAAAACAGAATCTTGCTCCAAATCTGAAAGTTTATATTGAATACACCAATGAGGCATGGAACGGCGTATTTAACCAGACTGAATATGTAAAACAGAAGGGTCTGGCGCTTAAACTGGACAAAAACAAACACAAGGCAGGTTATAAATATTATTCGATGCGCAGTGTGCAAATATTCGATATTTGGGAGTCTGTATTTGGCAATACCGACAACCTGATACGTGTTATGGGTGCCTGGACACCTTATGAGCGTCTTACCGATATGCTTCTATCCTACAGGGATGCCTATAAAAAAACCGATGTACTGGCAATTGCACCTTATTTTTATCCGAAGTTGACGACTGCCAGAAGAGCACGTTCAGTCAGTGATATTTTTGCCAGTCTGTATGATCCGAAAGAGCCTAATTCAATTCCCAATGTGATCAAAATGATTAGGGCGCAGGCTGAGAAAGCCAGAAAATATGGGGTGCAACTGGTTGCCTATGAGGGTGGGCAACACCTGGTTGACTGGGATAACCGTAATACCAAACTTAATCCGACCAGGCTGTTTATTCAGGCAAATAAAAGCCAGAGAATGGAAAAAGCCTACACCGATTTACTTAGAGGCTGGCGGGATGCGGGTGGTACCCTGTTTGTCAATTTTTCTGCACCACGAACACCTGCCTGGTACGGTAGCTGGGGAACCAAGGAATATCTGACACAACCTTTGAATCTTGCGCCGAAGCATCGTAGTATTCTTGCATTTATTCGGCATTCTCCCTGCTGGTGGGAGTCTTGTGCGAATGGCTATATTGCCCGTCTGAATAAACCTGCTGAGAATCCAGGCAAAGATGCCTATAATTTTGTGAGCAGGACGGCTGTTGCCAGCAATACTATTCAGGCAAGGGCAATCAAGGTTAAGGAGGAAGTATTGAGACGTCGTAAACTTGCTGCAAAGCGTATTGAAACAGCCCGCCGCCTGGATATATTGCGTAATGTTGAACAGAGCAGGCGTAAAAAGAAAGCGCAGGCATTAACGCTTGCACGCGCCAAGACGTTCAAGATCAACCGCCAGCAGCGTTTGCAAATGCGTCAGCGTCAGGTCAGACGCCAGAGAGCAATGCGCAGACCTGCAAGACGCCACAGGCAGCGTCGCTAATATTTGATGGACAATTAAGTCTTTAGTCTTGTTGTCGCGCTCCCCGCTTCCCGCTTGGTATTTTGTAGAGCAAGCCGCGATTATGGCTGGTTTCGCAAGGTTGTACCAAGCTCGCTACTGGCTAATTAGTCCTCAAGAGGTTCCGCATAGAGAATAAAACAATGGTCAATGAGCCTGTAACCATGCTGTTTGGCTATTTCTTCCTGGCGTTTTTCGATGATTTCATCCTGAAACTCTATGATTTTGCCTGATTTCATATCAACAATATGGTCATGGTGTTCGCCACTATCTAGTTCAAATACTGCCTGACCCCCTTCAAAATTATGCCGAATCACCAAGCCTGCTGCTTCAAACTGGGTAAGTACCCGGTAGATTGTTGCCAGTCCGATGCCTGAATTGTCCTCTTCATTGCTGAGAATGTGGAACAGCTCTTCAGCACTAAAATGCTTTTGCGCGGATGATTCCAGGATATTAAGAATGCGCATGCGTGGCTTGGTGATTTTTAGACCCGCTTCTTTAATGTCTTCTTTATTCATAATTATTTCAGTGACGCTAAGGGCTAATGCGACTAATGCTCAATTATTGTTTTCCTCGTCCATGAATTTACAGACAGGTTCTAACAAGGTTTGGGCAAGGTTTTCAATAGTAATAGTGTGTTGTTGTGTATCCTGCGATTTACTGTTTGTCCAGATTATATAGTCAGAATCATGGTTGTCATATTTTGTTTCTTCATATACCTCCGGCATACTGGGGATGTGATCACCATAAAAACATAATACATGTTTTTTGTCTGTGTGCCTAAAGGCATCGGTAAGTTGTTTTAGCATGTTATCGGCATTTTTTAAATGTCTCAAATAAACAGTAAGGTCATTAATCTTTTCAAGATTGGCTGATTTTGGATAGTCTTCCAGATAGTCATGCTGCTCTGCCGGGCTGGTTTTTTCAAGATGCAAAGGACCATGATTTTCCATGGTGATGCTAAAAATAAACAAGGGTCTGTCACTGTATTTGTGTGTGATTTGCAGTATTTTTTCGCTAACGGACTGATCTGAAATATAGGGACCGAATTTTTGCGCATCAGCAAAATCCTCAATGTCAATAAATTCATCAAAACCCAGCCTGGGAAATAAGCGCTCACGACCAAAGAAGGAGGCAGGATGCGGATGAATACAGACACAGTAATATCCCAATGATTGCAGTAATGAGGCAATTGAAGTTACAGGGTATTTATTTAAAAACTGGTATGGGTAGAAACGAAACAGCTGCAGTTTTTTATTTTTAATACCGCTGAGAAAGGCAAACTCACTGCGCATGGTGTTGGCACCCCAGGCGGGAACTTTGAGTTGTCCGTACTGTAGTGATTCGGCACAAATCTTGTCAAATGATTGAAGCACCTGTTTTTTTATGGACGGATGCAAACGTCGCGCATCAAAAAAGGATTCGCTTTGAATCACCGTAATATTGGGTTTGTTTTCTGATGCAGATAAAAAAGTATGTAAAAAGGGGGGGGATGGGTTGTTATCAGTAAAAAGCGGAGATTGAGCCAGTGCTTTTTTTATTTTCTGCCGATGTTTGTCGCTAAATGCCTGTACTGCATAAATAAACAGACTGTTTTGCAATCCATATTGATGAATGTCCTCAGCAGGCTTCATTGTTATTTGCATTGCCAAAGCCTGCTGTCTGGCAGAAATATAAAGCCCCAAAAGCAAACCAATACTTGGTGCAATTCGTTGCCAGCTAAATGGCAAGGCGGGTTCCAGTTTAAGCACAGTAATAATGAGTGCGATAATAAGCAGTGGTGCGAGAATAACTGGCACTAATCCCAGAAAAGGAAAATAAAGACGCGGATGTTTAAACGCCTGAGAGAACATCGCAAAGTCTGAAAACACCATGGGTTCCCTGAGCGCCTTGTATTTTGCGTTGTTTACAGCGACCAGGATAATCAGAAAAACAAAAATGGCTATGCCTGAAAAAACAGCGCGCTGCACAATCAGGGTGAGCGCAATAAATACCATACTCACCAGTGATATCTGCAATCTAAGTGACTTCAGATCAGGGCGAGCAGGTGCTTCAGGTTTAAGCCAGCGCTCAGGCAAAAAAGAAACTAAAATGGTCGCAAGCAGGGTTAAAACAAAAGATAGCACTAACGTCTTGCTCCATACGAAAACAGTCGCATAAACCAGTCTGAAATTGCCGCCGGCAATATTGCCAGAAACCACATACCAAGATTGAGTGGAAAAGGAAACGAGATGCACGCACGATTTTTTGCAAGCCCCCGATAAATAATATCGGCGGCTTTTTCTGCTGAAATCATAAGTGGCTTGTCACCCTTAAATTTGGCGCTTAAATCAGATTCCACAAACCCCGGGCAGATTGCATTAACCTGGATATTGTCTTCAGCGAGCCAGCCACGCAGTGCTTCGGCATAAGACTTTAGCGCAGCTTTACTGGCACAATAGGCAGGTGTGATGGGCATCCCCCTATAAGCTGCGAGTGAGCTAACAATCGCAATCTGCCCCTGTTTGCGTTGTTGCATCCTGCTCAAGAGCGGATTCAGGCTTGCCAGAACGCCATACAAATTGGTGTCGATCACATGACAGATGGCTTCCCATGATTCTGCTTCGCCATTTTCACCAATGCTGCTGGTAACGCCGGCATTGCAGATAATCAGGTCAATCGGTGTACTGGCATCAATGCTTGCAATCAAGCTCTGCAAAGCACTAAAGTCAGTAACATCAACAGAGTGATATTCGACAGTGGACTGTTTTGCCTCACACTGATTTGCAACTGCCTGGAGTTTTTGCCTGTTTCGGGCAAGCAGAATCAGGTGTTTGTCCTTGTCTGCATAGCGTTTTGCCAGGGCTGCGCCGATTCCGGCACTGGCTCCGGTAATCAGAATATTTTGTCCTGCCATTACTCGCTCAGGAGACCATTGACTGTTTTTTGTGGATGGTGAGTTGTTGCCGTAGCATCATCGGCTTGTGCTATTGTTTTGGATTTCAGTTGAAATGCTTTGAGACTGCCTGCTACCGCCATTTTTATTGCCTGCTGATTATAGAAGCCCCCATTGATCTGGGTTTTTTCTATCACATAGGAATAAAAAGACTGAAACAGTGCCGGATTGGCGGGTGTTGCCTGCGTCCAGAAATCATCCAGTAAACCCTGGAAGGTTAGCCCCGGCATGTCGTAAATCGCTTTTCCCAGGGCAATAACGGGGCAGCCCAGACCCAGTGAGGTCATGCCTACGGTGCTATTAACCAGTACCGTGCCTTTGGCTTTTTTAAGCAAGGCATCAAGATTACCTGCCTCAAGATAAACGATGCGACTGCTATGCAGTCCATTTTCTTCAGTAGCTTGTTTGATAATTTTTGGGTAATTGCTAAACCAGGGATCCAGCGGGTGGTTTTTTATGACCAGGATAGCGTTTTTATCGGCATGTTTGGCAAATGATTCAATCGTGACCTGGATGACCTCAGTGACACTGTCAACGGATGAATGTAATCTTATTTGAGAATCAGCATTAAGCTGTAAAGGGAGTATATAAAAAGGCTTGTCACTGCTTAACAGAGTCTCGATCTGTTTTTTTGATTTATGGTTGTAGTAAAGCCACAAAGAGGGAAAGCGGCGCGCAAACCCCCAGTATTCACGCATAAAATGGTCGGGGCGATGACTGCGATAATGTGGAAACAACGGTTTTAGCAATGATTTTGCAATATGATAGCGGATATCATGCCAGCCGCGAATAGCCAGTTTGTACGGTGCTTCTTCGCATTTTTTATCAGTCTGACAGTTATTTTTTAAATACCACTCAGGATCTTTGGGAAGGCAGGAGTGCGCGTTGACACCTTCGCTTTCCAGCGTCACCCAGTAGGGTCGCGCGTAGCCTTCTTCAAATACATGGATATTGATATTGTTCTGTTTTGCCAGTTGTATGGCTGGAGTGTGTACGGGGCGCGTGTCACCAAACAGAATAATGTCGCTAATCTGATATTTATCAAATACTTTTTGATAAAAGTCGGGAAGCTCTGAAATTTCCTTGCGGAAATTTATGTGTTTTAAAGCCGTTGAGAAAAAACGTCCAGAGAGTAAATCGCCCCCATTAAAATTTATTTTTAGTGCTTTTGCTCCCGCGTCATTCAGTGCCTTTTCAAGTTCTGAAAAGAATGGACTGGCTACACCCTGCAATAATAAAAATGAACGCTGATACATATTTTAGTTTTTTTTAGTGAAGTTTATGGGTATCCCGATTAATACATGCCCCGGAAGCCTGCCCGAAAATAGTGAGCCTACTGTGGAAAAGCTGAATTTGGCTAGATTTTTCCCGTTAAATAGAGCAACAATTAGCCTCTCTTGATAAACTCACCTTATAACAATTCTGAAATTTTCGTTTTCAATCCCAGCTTCCGGACAGGCTCCTGATAAATTAGTAGCGTACCCTGCGTTTATTATACCCATCCCCCCCTTTTTTTGCATGTTTTTATTCATAACTATTTAGTTTACCCGCTATTTTTCTCAATAGCATGGCTTTACTTCGCAGCGGAAACCGCAGAGGATGTTTTTTAATTTGTAAATTGCACCCAGGGATATTTTTTATCATCCTTGACGCGACTCCAGAACAGGGTACCAGAGTGTCTCCACGGATCGAGTACGATGCCGGTTTCAAAAGGCTGTCCTTTTGCAGTTACAACCAGTGTATTGTGTTCTCTCCAGTAATTTCGACGGAATGCGACACCATGATAAAACTGCAAGGATTTCATTGGTCTGTTGATTTGTTCTGCCATGTCATGGGTCCACTGATAGCAGAGTCCACGAGGTCTGTAGCCATAGTTTACAAGTACATTGTGATACAGTGGCGGGCTGGTTAGCTGATAACGATTGGCAAGAACTTTGGGGTAAAGAACGGCTTCTCTGGCGACAAAGCGGGCTTCAGAAGGGATGATGTTTGGACCAAGCGACATGATTGCCTGATACAAATCGTTAATTTTTTTTTCGTCTGCGGGATTAATGGCGGGAACCACAGTGCTGCCTTTGTTGTTAACATAAGCTCCATCGTAATGTATGCTGGAACAGGCGCTCAAAAAAATCATCGCCAGGCTTGCAAGCAGCAGATAGACTGTTTTTTTAGTATTATTTCTCATTCGTATAAACTCCTTGTTTCTCAGTTAATCTGGCTTTGCTGCTCGTCAGTTTTTTGCAGTTTGTCGTTATGGGGTACATAAGTTTTGCTGCCATCAGCATTCAGGATATAAGTTCTTGGATAATATTTTTTCCACTGATAATTTGGATCATCTTTGGTTTTTACCCAGTACAGAATACTGTTGTGTCGCCAGGGATCAAGTATAATCGCATCTTCTATGCCCTTACCCAGTGCCGCAACAGTAAGAACATTGTGTTCATACATGCCTCCCTGGTTGGCAACAGCGCGTTGTAGAGTGAGTGTCTTGTAGTGTCGCTTGCCGATATGAGCAGTCATATCGCGCGCCCATTGAAAACACAAGCCTTTTTCACGTCTGCCGGTATTGACCAGGACATTCTGATAATTGGGCGGCCACATCAGTCGATACTGATTCGCAAGATATTTAGGGTAAAGAACTGCCTCGCGTGCTACCCAGGCAGCTTCATCAGGGTCAATATTCGGTCCAAGATTCATGATTGCTTTGGTCAGATCCCTGATTTTTACCTGATCACCTCCCTCTATAGCGGTGACTGTGGTGATTTTTTTTTCCTTGTCAAATCCAATATTATCATAGTGAACGCTACAGCCTGAAAATATCAGGGCAGACAGAATTAGCAGGGTTAAAAATATTTTTCTCATCTTTTGTTAGTGTTTGCCTGGTCTTTAATTGGTTTTTTAATCGTCTGAATCTGTGACTTCAGTAAGGCACGGTGAAGTTACGGGTTCAGGTATCAGTTTTTGCTAAAATACATCATATAATTTATGCTGACATCGTTACCTAGCTTGTAACTTTGCAGCAGCGGGTTATATGTCATACCGCTTATGTTTTCAAGATGCAAGCCCGCTTTTCTTGCTGCATTCTCAAGTTCAGACGGACGGATAAATTTGCCGTATTCATGGGTACCTCTGGGTAGCATTTTCAAAAGGTATTCCGCCCCAATAATCGCCAGCGCAAAGGATTTTGGATTTCTGTTAATGGTGGAAAAAAATACATGACCCCCAGTTTTTACCAGTTTTGCACAGGACTGAATAATTGAAGCAGGATCAGGCACATGCTCCAGCATTTCCATACAGGTAACGACATCAAATTGCCCGCTTTGTTCCTCGGCTATCTCTTCTACTGTAACCTGACGGTACTCAATATTGTTTATACCAGACTCCAGTGCATGCAGTTCAGCCACTGATAAAGGTGCTTCACCCATATCAATACCGAGTGTTCTGGCGCCTCGAAGTGTGATGCTTTCAGAGAGGATTCCACCACCACAGCCGACATCAATTACTTTCTTGCCTTTTAAACCACCGCAATGCTCGTCAATATAATTGAGTCGCAGCGGATTTATATCGTGCAGTGGTTTAAATTCGCTTTCCCTGTCCCACCAGCGGTGCGCCAGATCGGCAAATTTTTTTATCTCGTTTGCATCGACATTAGGTGCCTGTTTGCTTTCAGTTTTGTGCTGAACCTGGGCGTGCATGTGATTACCTGTTCGTTTATCAAAATTAGTACGCTATTATATAGAATCTGGATTCAAAAATTTAATTAAATGATTCGATTCTTACCTGGTATTTTGATTATACAAATAGCTACCGCAGCACTGGTTATGCTGGCGCCTGAAAACCTGCAAGGACTTGCCTGGCTACGCCTGTTGATTCCCTTGTTAGTCGTAGGGTTTTTCTCGGCTTTCTGGTTCTCGTCCATTGCAAAACATAGTAGCAAAGATGAAATTTCACGCTTGCAGGAGCAACATGCACGAGAGCGTGAAAAATTGCAAATCAATGCAGAAAGAGCCAAAACCCGCATAATCAAAAAAACCCAGCAACAAATTGCCAGAGAATCCAGATTAACGCATGGCAAGGCGAATTTTAAGGTGGGTGCTGCACTGGCAGGTGTGATAGGCTTTGGCGCATTAATGTTATTGACCCAGTTTTTAACCCTGGGAGTCGTGACATTAACCACAGCAGGCGGTGCGCTCGGCGGCTATTTTTATCGTGTCCGCAAGGAAAAAAACAGTCGCTTGCTCGAGCCTGGAAAAAGTGGTCAGCCTAAAGTCATTCCTGCCGAAAAATCAGGAAAAAAATTACTCAAGCGTTAATTATATCTTGTGCCCGGGCAAGTTTTTGAAATACCGCTAAAATCCGTTATGGCTGTTAATTTATTTTAATTTAATTTATTAATAAAGGTCTCCACCAGTCTTCATTTTGCAGATACCAGTCAATGGTTTTTTCAATGCCGGTTTCAAAGGTTTCCTGAGGCTCATAGCCCAGTTCTTTTCTAAATTTGCTGGCATCAATAGCATAGCGCCAGTCATGTCCAGCCCTGTCTTCTACAAAGGTGATCAGGTCGGCTGATTTTTTGCCATTAGCGGGAGCTGCTTTGGGGTACTGTCTGGATAACTCCGGGTTTTCAGCAAAACGTCGATCCATGGATTCGCATAACAGGTTAATAATATCCATATTATTCCATTCATTATTACCGCCGATATTATAGATTTCGCCAACCTTGCCTTTTTCCAGGATCAGGTCAATGCCACGGGCATGGTCATCGACATACAGCCAGTCACGCACATTTTTACCAGTGCCATAAACAGGTAGTGGTTTGTTACGCAATATATTGGTGAGAAACAGTGGAATCAGTTTTTCAGGGTACTGGTACGGACCGTAGTTATTGGAGCAGTTTGTTGTAGTTACATTCAAGCCGAAAGTATGGTGATAGGCACGCACGATATGATCAGAAGATGCCTTGCTGGCAGAGTAGGGGGAGTTAGGTGCATAAACATGATCTTCAGTAAAACCTGGTGAATCATCATCCAGCTCACCATAGACTTCATCCGTAGATACATGATGGAAGCGGTGCTCAGAATTGGCTGTTTTCTTGTTTTCTATCCACACGCTTCGGGCTGCCTTGAGAAGGTTGTGTGTACCAATAACATTGGTTTCCAGAAAAATATCCGGTCCTGAAATTGAACGGTCAACATGGCTTTCTGCCGCAAAGTTGACAATCGTATCCAGGTCTTCTTCGACGAGTAATTTTTCAACCAGAGGCTGGTCTGCGATACTTCCTTTGACAAACTTGAAATTTGCTTTGTCTTTAAGTGCATCCAGACTTGGCTCATTGCCTGCATAAGTGAGTGCATCCAGTACCACAACGTGATCTTGCGGGTGAGTACGCAGCCAGTAATACACAAAATTAGCACCAATAAAACCGGCACCTCCAGTTACTAATAGTCTTCTCATATTTTGTTCTCTTTAATCGTCCGTTTTTATCTGATTGAAATATCTTGAAAAATTGCGCAAGCAAGAGATGCTTTGCAGTTCGCGCAATTCTATCATGTTTTTTTAAGACTCTTTTTATTATTTTCAGGATCTGGGAGGATATAGCGGTCAAGAATACTCATGTTTTGGAGTTCAAATTAGTCAACAGTGTAGAGAACCGCGCGGAATTAGTATGCAAACCAGCTGAGAGCCAAATTATATCGGATTTTCTTCTTTTGTATTTTTGGCTTTACTATCTATGCTATTCTTAAACAGGCTTCCGGGAGCTGTCCGAGAAAGCAGAAATACGCAAAATTTAGGGGTCAAAATGAACACAATAAAAAAGACATATAACATTGCCATCCTTTCAACGAAGCTTTCTACTAATCAAAGTTAGGAATTGTGAATATGACAAACAAGAAATCTACTCTGCTCGTGTGTTGGTTTAAAGAGCATCAATGGGATCATTTAAAACAGATCGTTTCTGACTCAGAAAATTTAGGTGAAACTTACGCCGACTGGAAAAAAGGTGCAGAGCAACAAATTAGCCTGTTTAGAAAACAACAAGGCACAGTTGTAAAAATGAGTGCTGATTCAGAGAAAATGCTTCAATGGGCAAAAGAAAATAATATAGAACTGAGCAGTGCAAACCTGTCGCAATACGCATTCCACCTGTTTGAGGACAAATATCCCACAATGGTTGTCTGTTGGTACAAAAAGGAACAATGGGATCACTTGAAAGAAATAGTTTCTGACCCAAAAAAACTGGGCGATACTTATGAAGAATGGGAAAAGAAAGCAGAACAAGACATCAATATGTTCCGCAATAAAGGGCAAAGGGTTAAAAAAATACCTATTGACACAGAGCAAATGCAGCAATGGGCTAATCAAAATAACCTATCGCTGGATAGCTCAAATCTCTCAGACTACGCAGCGTATCTTTTTGAAAAGGATTACAGACCAAAGACACAAAAGGCAAAGAAAAAGAAACAGGCAAAGAAAAAGAAACGAATAAAAAATAAATACGGAAATAACTTTTATAATATTTAGACAGTTTCTTATTAGGAATGTCCCGGATACTCTGCGCTGATGATGCTAATGGTTGGTTGATATTGATCTGCAGCTGGTGATAATTTGACGCAAGTTCAGTGGAGGTGCTAGGAGCTTGTCCGAGAACTAAGTTTTTAAAAATTTCAATCAATATATAGTGGTTTTCGCATTAAGAAAACACTATATATTGTGATCACATTTTTTGG
>Ga0256832_1001111_pt1 | contig 18117 bp, 7 predicted proteins | sample 134614metaG_FD_190534 | JGI IMG/M metagenome (GOLD analysis project Ga0256832, IMG submission 190534) | Hydrothermal vent microbial communities from Lau Basin, Pacific Ocean - 134-614 | ecosystem: Environmental > Aquatic > Marine > Hydrothermal vents | place: Pacific Ocean: Lau Basin | collected...
CCACCTCGAGGGCCTGTTGTGCCGCCTGAAGCTGCTTCTCCGTCACGTCGAGCCGCTTGACCGCCGTCTGGTAGTCGAGGTAAGCCTGGCGCACCTCCGAAGCGACGGACTGTTCCAGGTTTTCCAGATCCAGCCGCGCGTTCTCATATTGCACGCGCGCCCGCTCGACGTTGGTTTTCGTCTGAAAGCGGTTGAAGATCGGGATCTGGAGATTGAGGCCGATGAACTCGGACCGGTTGTCGGAGAGCTGGTCGCCGAAGGGCACGGTGGCAAAGCCGGTGGGGACCGTCTGCACCTCTCCGGTGGCGGGGTCGGTGACCTCCTGGAAGCCCGAGGCGCGCCGGAGCTGGCTGGAATACCGGGTGTTGATGCCGCCCGACAGCGAGAGGGTCGGGAGCGAGGCGGACCTGGCGAAGCGGATGCCCTCCGAGGCGGCGGCGATGGCGAATTCCTGCGCCTTCAGGTCCGCCCGCCGGTCGAACGCGCTCCGGAGCAACGTCTCAGCGTCGTACGTCTCGGGGATGAGGCTGATCTCCTGCGCCGTGGGCGCGACGAACTCGTACGCCTGAAAGGGATCGAGCTGGAGCACCTGGATCAGCCGCGTCTCGCTGAGCTGGGCCAGCCGTTCCGCCTCCAGAAGCTGAAGCTCGCTGTTGGCCGTCGTGGCCTGCTGCTGGTACAGGTCCGAGATGGGTCGCGCGCCGACGCGGACGAACTCGTCGATGCGCTCGAGCTGCCGCCGCTGCGCTTCGAGGTCCTCCCGCCGGATGCGGATCTGCTCGTGGTCGAGGATCACCTGGAGGTAATTGGTGATGACGTTGAAGAGGACGGTCTGGCGCGTGCGGTCGTACGAATGCTCGTTGGCCTCCAGCGTCAGCTTGGCCTGGTTGTACGAGGCGACGTCGCCGAAGCCGTTGAAGAGGTTGACCGACGAGTTGGCGCCGAGGCTGAAGGCGTCGCTCGTGGTGGAGAAGATGCGGCCCGTCGTCTGGTCGAACGTGAGGCCGAAGTTGCGGTTCGCGTTCGAGGAGAGGTTCAGGTTGGGCAGGAAGTCGGCGCGTTCCTTGACGACGGTCGTCGTCTGGAGCGAGACGGTGTTGCGGGCGCGCCTGAGCGAGACGTTGCGTTCGAGCGCAATGCGCACGGCTTCATCGAAAGTGATCGTGCGCACGTTCTGCGCCTGTGCATGACCGGGGCCCGGCATCACGAGGAGCATTGCGCCGAGCAGGAAACAAAGCGGGGAAAGGCGTCGGGGCGGGAGAGCAAGGGTGTGCATAGTAAAGGGGACAACGCTTGGTGATAGACGGGGCAAATCACGATGGCAGTAAACGGCGGAGGGCGCGGTTTGTTACAGGCCGCACGGAGTGCCTCAAGGCCGGCGCAGGGCGGGGAGCGGGGAGCGGAAAGGGGAAGAAGCCGGTCCTCCTTGTCTCAGACGTATCGGACGGGAGAAGGCTTCCATCGCTGCGCTCCGGCGACGGGCGGTGCGTCGGCGCTCGGCCGCGCGGCGCGCGGGCGCGGGACGGGAAAGAGGAGGCCGGGAGATGCGAAACGCGCCGGAAAAGCTCAGGCGGCGCGGGAAAGCGGCGCGGAGACGGGGGAGGGGACGATGCGGGGGAAACGCAAGGTGAAGGTGGCGCCCTGCCGGGGTGCGCTCTCGACGAGGACCTCGCCATGGAGCCGGTTTGCCAGTTTTTTCACGATCGTCAGCCCGATCCCGTTGCCGCCGAAGCGGCGGGTCTCGCCCGTCGAGGCCTGGCGGAAAGCGTCGAAGAGGTGCGGGAGAAAATGCGGGGCGATGCCCACGCCGGTATCCCGCACGTGCACCATCACCCAGGTCTCGTCGGCGTCCACTTCCACGGTCACGCGGCCCGCTTCGGTGAACTTGATGGCGTTCGAGATCAGGTGAAAGAGGATGGTGTCGAGGCTTTGGGGGTCGAGGAGGGCGCAGGCGTCCGGCGCGCGCGTGATCATTTCGAGACGGAGCCCCTTCTCACGCGCGCGCGGCTTGAGGGCGCGAACGGTCTCGGCGATGGGCGCGCACGCCGGCAACGGCTGCAGGACGAGGGACGGTGTGTCCTTTTCGAGACGCGACAGGTCGAGGATGGCGTTGAGCGTTTCGAGGAGCCGCTCGGCATGGGTGCGGATCGGCCGGGCGAGTTCGCGTTCGTGCTCTTCGAGGAGGTCTTCGAGCACGGCCAGATAGCCGAGGATGCCCGTCAACGGCGTCCGCACCTCATGGCTGATGTTGGCCAGGAGGGTCTCCTTCAGGTGTTCGAGTTCGTCGCGGCGCCGGTGAAGGTCAGCGAGGGCGGCCTCGTGCCGCGCCTGGTAGTCCTGCTCGATCTCCGCCGCCGCGTCGAGGGCGCGTTGCCGCATGGACCGAAAGCGGGAGCGGCGTTCCGAGGCGGCGGCGCGGCTTCGCCGGAGCAGGTCGAGGGCGCGCACGAGACGGCTGCGGAGATGCGCGGCATACCCCCACCCGAGGAGGCCCAGCCCGGCGAGGCCGAGGGTGAGCGAGAGCACGAGGAAGGCCGTGAGGGTCTCGAAAGCGGGGCCGGAGAGCAACGCCGGGAAGCCCGATGCGGGCCCCACCGATGCGGGCATGACCAGCGCGGCCGCCACCGGGAGCGCGGCTCCGGCGGCCAGCCGGTGATCGACGAGGAGCAGACCCAGCGCCGGGAGCGCCAGGAGAAAGAACGGCGCGTGCACGCCGGCGCCGTTCGAGCCGAGTGTGAGCGCGGCGGCCAGCCCGGACAGCTCCATGACGAGGAGCCCGCCCGCGAGCCGGGGCGCGCCCGTGACGCGGAGCACGAGCAGGAGCGCGCCAAAAAAGACGGCCTGGGCGGCGATGATCCCCGTGGCCGCGCCGAACGCCGGCGTCGAGCCGAGGCCGCGCGCCAGAAAGAGCGCCGACGTGAAAAGCATCATGCCGAGCGTGACGACGAGCAGCCGCCCCCGCCGCCGGGCGTCTCCACAGAGATCGGCGGGCAGGAAACGGTCGGTCAGGCGAAGCGGGACGCGCACCACGGACGGGGCGCGCAGAGGCGGGCGGCGGGAGGCTCGTGCGGACATGGGGATCTCGGACAACATGGGTTCGACTCATCGGCGTGGTGGAAGCGCCGCGCGTGTCCGCGCTCAAATCACGTACCACCGCGCCCCACGGGGCGGCGGCCGCCCTCGTCCGCTCCGGAGGCACGCGCGCCGGGCAAAGATTTCACGATCACGGTAGGACTTGCCGCCGGGGCGACGGCCGTCCGCATGCTCCGCCCGGGTCCGGCGGCGGACTTCAGCCGGGACGATCCGGGCGCGGCGCCATCGTCACGAGGAGCGTCACCGGCGCGTCGCTCTCGTTCCGGACGCCGTGCGGCACGCCGGCGCGGGCGATCACCGCGTGCCCCGCCCCGAGCGCCTTCCGCTCACCGCCGATGTCGAAAACCGCCGTTCCCTCAAGAACCACGTAGATTTTGTCCTCACCCGCGTGCGCGTGCACTTTCTGGAATTGTCCGGGCAACAGACAATATTGATCAAAGAAGAGCCGGGGCGATTCGAAGACCGGGATCTTTTGCATCTTTTCCGGAAGAAAACGTCGGCGGTCGGCGAGGGCAACGGTTTCCATGGAGACGGGGTCGATGGGGATGGGAAAACGAACGAGGGAACGATTCATGCCGGGATCTCCGGCGACGAAGGAAGAACCCGTGTGTGAAGTATACGACGTTCGGGACCGCGACGTTCGGGACCGCGACGTTCACGCCGCCGCATCGTCGGTCGGGCGGCAGACCCGGGCGCTTCTCCCCTCCGAAAAACGAAGAGGTCGAGCGCGGTCGTTTCGGGGGCAGGGGCGGCAAAAAGCACATTTAAGACGTTCCGGCGGCAGTCGATACCGGTGAACAGCGAGCCTCCCCTGATTTGACTTGAAAGACCTTTTGGTCTCGGGAAGGATGGGTATCCTGCCGATGCGCCGACGCCACGGGCGGAGATTTCACTGCACACGTAAACTTCATGCACATAATGCCTTATCAGGCAAACCGGATAGTCATTGCAGCGATCTCGGCGCTCCTGTGGTTCGCGGGGGACGGTTCCGTTTTTGCCCAGAAGGTCCGCTCGCTTGATCCCGAAAAGGCCGTCACCCAGTACGCGCTTGACCGGTGGGGCATCGAGGAAGGGTTGCCCGTCAAGACCGTCACGTCCCTGGTTCAGACCCGCGACGGCTATCTCTGGGTCGGCACGCAGGAAGGGCTCGCCCGCTTCGACGGCCTCCGTTTCCACGTCTTCGACAAACGCAATACGGCCCTTCGCGTCAACAACATCGAAACGCTTTTCGAGAGCCGGGACGGGACGCTGTGGGTGGGCACGCGCGGCGCCGGGCTGATGCGCTATCGTGACGGGCTTCTGACGCCGCATCCCCGGAACGACAGCCTGGCGAACGGGAAGGTCAGCGCCATCGGGGAAGACGACTCGGGCGCGCTCTGGGTCACCACGTTCGACGACGGCCTCTACCGCTTCGACGCCGACGGCGGCATGCGCCGTTTTGACACGGAAGACGGCCTGCCGAGCGAAAAGCTCAACGCGCTCCACGTGGAGCCGAACGGCCGCGTCTGGATCGGCACACGCGGCGCCGGCGTGGCGCTGTACGAAGACGGGCGCTTCACCCGGATGACCACCGACGACGGTCTGCCGAGCGACGACATCACGGTGCTCTACGAAGACGCCGGGGGCAACCTGTGGATCGGCACGCGGGACGGGGGGCTGGCGCGTCGAAAGAAAAACGGACGGCTCGAAACGTTCACGACCGACGACGGCCTCTCCGGCAACGGCATCAACGCCTTGTTTCAGGATCGTGCCGGAAGCCTCTGGATCGGAACCGCGCGCAACGGCCTCAATCGCTTCCGCGAGGGCCGTTTCGAGCATTTTACGACCGCCGACGGCCTGGCGAGCGACGTCATCCACGCGCTCTACCAGGATCGCGAGGGGAGCCTCTGGATCGGAGCCGAGGGCGGCGGACTGGAACGCCTGTGGAACGGGAAATTCATGCCCTATACCACGAAGGAAGGCTTTCCCGTCGAAACCGCGTATGCCGTCTACGAAGCCGCCGACGGGTCGATCTGGGCCGGCTCGCAGGGCGGCGGCGTGACCCGCCTCCGGGACGGGGTCTTCACCACATACACGACCGACGACGGCCTCCCGCACGACTACGTGTTCTCGCTCGCCGGAGACGCCGGGGGAAACCTTTGGATCGGCACGCCGAAAGGGCTCGTGCGCTACCGGGACGGGGTCTTCACCACGTACACGACCGACGACGGCCTCCCGTCGAACGTCATCTACGCCCTCTATTCCGACTCGAAAGACAACCTCTGGATCGGCACCAACGACGGCCTCGCGCGCTACCGGGACGGGGCCTTCACCACGTACACGACCGACGACGGCCTTTCGAGCAATGACGTCACCGTGATCCTCGAAGGGCAGAGGGGGGAACTGTGGGTGGGCACCTACGTCGGCGGGCTCAATCTCATGATCGACGGGGAGGTGGCGGCTCGGTATACGAAAGACGACGGCCTGCTCAGCGACTACGTGCTCACGCTCTACGAGGACGCCGACGGCGTGCTCTGGTTCGGACTCCGCGAGGGCGGGCTCTACCGCCTCGAAGACGGACGCCTGACGCGGTACACGACCGTCGAGGGGCTCTTCAACGATACGATTCAGCAGATCCTGGAAGACGACGCGGGCAACCTCTGGATGACCACCAACCTCGGGCTGTTCTACGTGGCGCGGGAGGAACTCAACGCCTTCGCGCGCGGGGAAGTCGGGAAGATCACCTCGGTGGCGTTCGACCGCTCGGACGGGCTCAAGTCGCGCGAGTTCATGGGCGGTTTTCAGCCGGCGGGCTGGAAAGCACGGGACGGGCGGCTGTGGTTCCCGTCGAACGACGGCATCGTGGCGGTCGATCCGGACGCCGTTCCCGTGAACGAGGCGCCGCCGCCGGTGGTGATCGAGCAGGTGACGATGGACGGCGAGCCGCTCGCGCTCGAGGGCGAGATGCGCATCCGGCCGGGGCACCACAAGTTCGAGTTCCATTACGTGGGGCTGAGCCTGATCGCCTCGAAGAAGGTGCGTTATGAGTACCGGCTCGAAGGCGAGGACGCGGACTGGGTAAAGGCGGGCACGCGCCGGACGGCCTATTATTCCAACCTCAGTCCCGGTGACTACCGGTTTTACGTCCGCGCCGTCAACGCCGACGGCGTCTGGAGCACGGGCGAGGCGACGGTCTCGCTCTATCTGGAGCCCTTCTTCTATCAGACCCTCTGGTTCCGGATCTTGAGCCTGCTCTCGCTCCTCGCGCTTGCCTTCACGGCCTATCGTTTGCGCATCAACCGGCTCAAGGCTCGTGAGCAGGAACTGGAGCGCGTCGTGGCCGAGCGCACGCGCGACCTGCGGCTGGAGAAAGAGAAGACCGAGCGGGCGCTCCGGGAGACCGAGCGGGCGCGAGCCGTCATCGAGGAGCAGGCCGAGCAACTCCGGGAGATGGATCGCATCAAGACGCGCTTCTTCAGCAACATCTCGCACGAGTTCCGCACGCCGCTGACGCTCAACATCGGCCCGCTCGAAAACGCTCTGACCGGCATGTACGGCTCGCTCAGCGAGACGCTCCGCAAACAGCTGGAGATCATGCTCCGCAACAGCCGCCGGCTCCTCCGCCTCATCAACCAGCTCCTCGATCTGTCGAAGCTCGAATCGGGGCGGATGGAACTGAAGGTGCAGCCGGGCAACGTGGTGGACTTCATCGAAGGCATCATGCTTTCGTTCACGGCCTTCACGGAGAAACGCGGCATCGACCTGCGGTTCGAGACGGAGAAAGAGGAGACGACGCTCTATTTCGACCATCAGAATCTGGAGAAGGTCTTCTTCAACCTGCTCTCGAATGCCGTGAAGTTCACGCCGGACGGCGGGCGCATCGAGGTGCGCATCGAGGAGGGGCCGGCGGAGATCGGCGAGGACGTCTACGAAGCCGTGCGGGTCACCGTACGCGACAGCGGGCCGGGCATCCCGGAAGGCGAACAGCCCTACATCTTCGACCGCTTCCACCAGGTCGACGGCGCCGTGCACCGGATCCAGGAAGGCACCGGCATCGGGCTCTCGCTCGTGAAGGAACTCGTCGAGTTGCACGGCGGAGACATCGAGGTGGAGAGCGAGCCGGGCGCGGGCGCCGTGTTCACCGTGACGCTGCCGAAAGGGACGGCGCATTTCAAGAACGCGCAGGTATTCAAGGAAGCCGTCCCGGACGACGGGCATCCGGCTCGGGGCGCGATGGTCGAAGTGGCCGTGCTCGACGAAGAGGAGGCGTTGCACGCCGAGGTGTCGGCAGACGTGACGCCGGAAGCGGGAGACGACCGCCCCGCCATCCTCATCATCGACGACAACCCCGACATCCGGGCCTACGTCGCCAGCTGCCTCCGGGAGCACTATGCGCTCTACGTGGGCCGCGACGGACGGGACGGGCTGGAGAAGGCGCGCCGGCATCGCCCCAGCCTCATCATCAGCGACGTGATGATGCCGGTGATGAACGGCTACGAACTGTGCCGGGCCGTCAAGAGCGACGAAACCATCAACCACATCCCGGTCATCCTCCTGACTTCGAAGGCTTCGGTCGAGGACAAGATCACCGGCCTCGAAGCGGGGGCGGACGATTATATCGCCAAACCCTTCAGCGCGCGCGAATTGCTGGCCCGCGTGCATAACCTCCTGCGTTTGCGCGAACAGCAGAGCGCGCTCAAGAAGCTGAACAAGGAACTGGTCCGGATCAACGATGCGCTGCGGGAAGCCAGCGAGATGAAGTCGCAACTCCTGAGCATCGCCTCGCACGACATGAAGAACCCGCTGACGGCCATCCGCGAGTTTGCGAACATCATCAAGGAAGAACTCGACCCGGAATCTCACCTGATCGAACTGCTGGATCTGGTCTACGACTCGACCAATCAGATGCTTCGGCTGATTACGCAGTTGCTCGACTCGGCAGCGCTCGAAAGCGGAAAGCTGGAGTTGGATCTGAAGCCCGTCAGCCTGGGCGAGCTTGCGCAGACCGTCGTGCGGCGCAACGAAAGGCAGGCCGAGAAGAAAGGCCAGCGGATCGTTTGCACCCTGGCCTCGAAGCACGGTCTCCTGGTCAAGGCCGATGCGGAACGGATCCTGGAGGCGATGGATAACCTGATCAGCAACGCGATCAAGTATTCCCCGCACGGGAAGAACATCCACGTGATGGTCTCGCGCGTCGACGGGGAGGCGCATTTTTCCGTCCGCGATGAGGGGCCGGGCCTGACCGACGAGGACAAACGTAAGCTCTTCGGCAAGTTTCAGAAACTTTCCGCACAGCCCACCGGCGGCGAGTCTTCGACGGGCCTTGGACTGTCCATCGTCAAGCAGGTCGTGGAGATGCACGAGGGGCGCGTCTGGGCCGAGAGCAAGCCGGGTCAGGGAAGCATCTTCACGCTGGCGCTTCCGGCGCTTCCGGTCGCCCCGCGCGAGGATCATCCCCCGCGCCCGCAGCCGCGTCCCGATCCGCCCGCTCAGGATCGCCGCCCCGCCTGATCCGGACCCTTGATCCGGTTTCGGAAGGTCCGTATAGCGCGGCTGTACGTCGGCGCTCGATTTCGTAGTGCGTAGGGCGTAAGGCCGGCTTCGGCATCCGTTGAGGCATCCTTTTCGCACGACGCACGACGCACGACGCCCGGGCTATGCGGACTTCGGCACGCGGAATCGGCATCACGTCCCCCGTTCACGTCGCTTCGCAGCATCGGCGGGACTGCCGCCGGCTCCTTCGCGTGGCTCGGCTGATTTCGCAAGCGGATAAAAAAAGAGCCGGGAGACGTCGGTGCGCATCTCTCGGCTCGAAAGAGTTTATGCCGCTCGGCAGGGAATCAGGCGGCAAGGGAGGTTTGCGTCAGCGCCGTCTCGATGGCTTTGTGCAGTTCCATCTTTGTGAAGGGTTTGCTGACGTAATGATTGAAGCCCTCATCGAGGAGGCGTTTGCGGTCGCTGGGCATGGCGTAGGCCGTGAACGCGAGGGCCGGTGTCCGGCTGAGTGCGGGCTGCTTGCGAAGCGTGTGCAAAAGATTCACCCCATTGTGCCCGCGTCCCAGGTTGATGTCGAGCATCAACAGGTCGAAGGCCTGATTTTTCGCGATGGAAAGAGCCTCTTCCGGGTTCGTCGCCATGTGGACGTTGAAAGCATCCTTCAGCCAGTACGAGACGAGCTGTCGCGTGTGGTCGTTGTCTTCGACGGTTAAAATGCTGGGCTTCTGGTCGTGCTTCATGATGAAACGGTATTTGATTCGGTTGGGAAGCGAAGACGGAATGATTCGACGTGGCGTACGGGAGCATTCCACACGTGAGGCGGCGCAGCCGTGAGAGGGAGGAAACGGATGATGATCTTCCCGGCCGTTCCCACGGTCACCTGTTTCGTCGAAAGGATGCCGCACAGGAATGAGTATCGTCGTTTGAGAAAAAAACTTAAGATTTCCGGCGTGAGAAAACGGCCTTGAAAGCATCTAAATCAACGAAAACGGGAATCTTTCGGAGTCATGGACAGCCGGCTCGATTCGAGGGTAAACACGACGCCCCGATCGGGAGGAGGACCGACCGGGGCATCGCCTGCGCGCGTAAAGTGGCCGGGCCGGTTCACACGAAGAAGCTCAGCGCCAGCGCGGCCAGGAAGGAAAACAGGGCGCGGTAGAGCCTGGGTTTCGGTATCAGGGTGGTCATGATCGAATCCTCTCGGGTTTGCGGGAGACTTCCGGAACGAAGGAACGAGGGGGATGCTTAGAGCGCGTTCATGGGCCAGAACGGTTCGGTCAGCGCCGGAGACGCCGGGCGATAGTGGATGTACGTCGGGCCGAGCGGCAGGCCGGCGCCGTCCACCGCGTCGAAGGCCACCTTGTCGCCTGCGGTGATGTTGCCGTAGATGGTGGTCGTTCCCTTGAACTTGACCATCTTGTTCGTGAATACCTGCGCCCAGAGCGTGGTATCGTCCGCCTTGAAGGTGACCTGGCCCTCGCTGTAAAGGCCGAGCGTGGTTTCCGTCGCGTCGTTCAGGTCGGTGATGCTGTGCTTGATGTCGATGTTGCCTTCGACGATGAAGATCGCGTACCCGGTGAACGTCACCTCGCTCTTCGTCGTCAGATTGCCGCCGACGTACCAGATGGTCGGGTTCTCGCGGGTGCCGAAGGTATAGTCTCCCTTCAGGTTCAGGTTGCGCTTGGTGGTTTTGGTGGCGAGAGCTTCGAACGCGGCGGCATCGAAAATCGGAATGTCGAGGGGATCGACCGTGAGGTGGTGCGCAAGGCCGGTCGGGTTATAGTTTGGCCGGAAGACGCTCGCGACGAGATCTTCCGGATCCATCCCGCCGGTGTGATAGGCAAACCCTTCGATTTCCGAGGCCGCTCCCGTGCCCGACACCAGGAGGTCGCCGTTGGTGAAGATGTTCGCGTTGGCGCCGGCATTGGGTCCGTAGACGTGGACCTCATGCTCGATTTCGGTCTGGTGTCCGTTGGTGACGGCGTACCGGAAGAACGGAGGCACTTGCAGGTTCTCGAGGCTGCCCGCGCCGACCCATACGGTGAGGTTGGTGGTGCCGGGCGGCGTGTTCCATATGTCCGGCTTCGCGGTGGCAAGCAGGGCCTCCTTCACCTGCAGCGGTGACGCGTTGGGGTTGAGGGCGAGGAAGAGCGCCGCCGCGCCGGTCACGTGCGGAGCCGCCATCGAAGTGCCGGTACTGAGGAAACGCTTGACGCGTCCGTTGACGTCCACGCCGAGCGAGAGGACGTCCACACCCGGAGCCAGCAGGTCCACGTTCGGGCCGTAGTTCGAGAAGTCGGCGAAGCGGTTGAAGAGGTCGTATGCGCCGACGGTGATGGCGCCTGCCGCGTGAGCCGGCGTGACCGTCGAGGCATCGATGCCCTGGTTGCCGGCGGCCACGACCACCGTGATGCCCGCATCGACGGCGGCATCGACGGCGACGTCGAGCGCAGTGTATTCGGTCGTGCCCACGTCCGCGCCGAGGCTCAGGTTGACCACCATGGGCATGTTCGGGTTGGCCATTTTTCGCCCGGCCACGTACTCCAGCCCGGCCACCACGTCGGAGAGATCCGCCCCCCCGGTGTCGTCGAGCACTTTCACGCCGTAGACCGGCGCCCCGGGCGCCACGCCGACGACCCAGCCGTTGTTGTCCTTGGCCGCCGCCGTCCCGGCGATGTGGAAGCCGTGCCCGTTCTCATCGCGCGCTTTCGGGGCCGTGGAAAAATTTTTCCGTTCGATCTCATGGAGGTCGGTCCTGCGCGTGCCGGTGTCGAGGATGTAGATCTCCACGCCGTCGACGGCGCCCGTGCCGTCGCCGCTCGCGGCCCAGCTCTCGGTCGCGCCGATGCGCTCGATGCCCCAGGGCAGCCATTGCCCGCCGCCGTTCTGCTGCGTGACGTCGTCGGGAGGCAGGTCAATGAAGATGTCCGGCTCCACCCACTCGATGTCCGGGTCGTTGGCCATCTCGGCCAGGATCGAATCGAGCTTCGCCAGGTCGATCTCACCCGCCAGGCCGTAAAAGACGTTGTCGTACGCGTATCGTTCGACGAGTTTGTACCGTTCGACGAGTTTGTACCGTTCGACGAGCTTGTTCGCCTCGAGGATGATCCCGACCGTCGTTTCCGTGGTCTTTCCGGCGGCGCCTGTTCGGATGGCCTGCTCGAACAGATCCGCGTGGCGAATCTTCGAAGTGCGCGCATGCGGGCTCGACGCCGTCATGCTTTCACCCGCATCGAAGACGGAGTCCGTGCACCCCGCGAAAAGGATGGCGGCCGTGAGAAGAGGAAAGATCAGACCCGGGATGGAGCAACGTCGGCGGTTCTTCATGGTTGAAGGCGGCACTGATGACTGAAAAATAGAGAGCAGATTATCCAAAGAGGGGTATCGTCGGGAGCGGATGATTTTTAAGATTTCAAATATGAAGAAATAATGAATGGCAGGTGGGCGTGGGATGCGGAGCACGGATGGAGAGTGGGGACGGGGGAGGAAAAAAGAAATGTGGGGCGCGTGCGGCGGTGTGTTTAAGAACGGGGAAAGGGAGTCGAATATGGGAATGTGACGCTTCGGCTCGTTGCGGAGATCGCAGGCGAAACGTTGCCGGATCTCATATGAGCGACCTCCTCTCATACGAGAAACGAGCGCACTCGCAGGTTCAGGCAGGCATAGCGAAGCCGGAGCAAGAACGCCACGGAAGCCGCCTCAACGGAAGCCGCCTCAAACGATTTTCTATGCGTGTATTCAGTAATATAGTCGCGTGTCTGTGGTGTCTCGGCTTCCTGGCTGTGGGGATGGGGTATGCCCAGAAGCCGGCCCTCGACCCTTCCAAGGCGCTGACCCAGTACGTGCACGAGAGCTGGCAGGACGAGGACGGGCTGCCTCAGCTTTCGGTGACGAGCATCGTGCAGACGCGGGACGGGTACCTCTGGCTGGGCACGCAGGAAGGGCTGGCGCGCTTCAATGGGGAGGTGTTCCTCACGTTCGACAAAGGCAATACGGGGGCCTTTTCGAGGAGTCACAACATTCGCGCGTTGCTCGAAGACCGGAGCGGCACGCTGTGGGTCGGCTCCATCGGAGGCGGGCTGGTGCGCTACCGCGACGGCGTCTTTCGGCGCGACAGCCTCGTGGCGGCCGCCAAGATCAGCGCGCTGGCGGAAGACCGGGAAGGCGCCGTTTGGGTTGGTTCCTTCGGCGAAGGCCTCTACCGGATCACCGAGGGAGGCGCCATGCGTTTCGGGGAAGACGAGGGGCTGCCCACCGACTTCATCACGGCGCTTCACGCGGATCGGGCGGGGCGGCTGTGGATCGGCGCACGCGAGGGGCTCTTCCGGATCGATGCGAAGGGTCTCACCGCTTTTACCGAGGCCGACGGGCTCTCGGACCCTTACATCGAGTCCCTCTATGAAGACGCTTCGGGCACGATCTGGGTGGGCACCCGTGGGGGGGTCGACCAGATCCGCGACGGGCGCGTCATCCGGCAGCCGTTACGTGAAGCCCTCGGCGAGGACATCGTGACGGCGATCACGCAGGATGCCGCCGGCAGCCTGTGGTTCGGCATGCGCAAGGGCGGCATCGTCCGGTATCGGGCGGGGCGTTTCGATACCTTCGGCCGGGAGGACGGCCTGACGAACGTCGGCGTGCGCGCGTTCTTCATCGACCGCGAAGGGAGTCTCTGGATCGGCACCGACGGCGGCGGGCTGAACCGCCTGCGGGAGAGCAAATTCGTCAGCTTCGGGACGCCGGAGAACCTCTCGAACGATTTCGTATACAGCGTCTACGAGGATGCCGAGGGCGCCATTTGGGTGGGCACCGAGGGCGGCGTCAACCGCATCGCGGACGGCTCGGTGACGACGCTCACCACGCAGGACGGCCTCTCGCACGACGTGGTCTCGAGCGTCTACGGGGACGGGCGCGGCACGCTCTGGTTCGGCACGATGGGGTGGGGGCTGAACCGCTATGCGGACGGGCGCTTCACGCACTATACGACGAAAGACGGCCTCGCCCACAACTTCGTCTCCAGCCTGTTCGACAACGGCCGGGGCACGCTCTGGGTCGGCACCGACGGCGGTGTCTCGCGCCTGAAGGACGGGCGCTTCGAGAACCTTACCACGGAGCAGGGCCTTTCAAGCAACTACGTGACGGCGATCCTCGAGGACCGGGCGGGCGTCCTCTGGGTCGGCACCTTCGACGGCGGACTGAACCGCATCGAAAACGGCGCGATCACGCACTTCACCGAAACGGACGGCCTCGGGAGCAACACCGTGCTCTCGTTCCATGAAGACGCCGAAGGGGTCCTCTGGATCGGAACGTACCGGGGCGGGCTGAGCCGCCTCAAGGATGGGCGCTTTACGACCTTCTCGGTGCAAGACGGCCTCTATAACGACAGCATCTACCGCATCCTCGAAGATGATCAGGGCAGGTTCTGGATGAGCAGCAACCGGGGCCTCTTCCGCGTGGACCGGCGGGCGCTGACGGCCTACGCCGAGGGCGCGGTGGAAACGGTCCACTCGGTCGTCTACACGCGCGGCGACGGCTTGCGGAGCCGGGAGATGAACGGCGGCGTGCAGCCGGCGGGGTGGAAGAGCCGGGACGGACGCCTGTGGTTCCCCTCCGTGAACGGCGTGGCCATGATCGATCCCGCGCACATCCGGCGCAATGAGGTCCCGCCCCCCGTCGTGATCGAAGACGTGGTGGCGGAAGGGGGCGAGCGCCTGCCCCTCCATGCGTTCGCCGAACTCCCGCCGGGACGGGACCGCATCGAGTTCCAGTTTGTGGGGCTGAGCTTTGTCGCCTCCGAAGAGGTGACGTACCAGTATCGCCTCGACGGCTATGACGAGACGTGGAGCGAGCCGACCACCCGGCGCTCGGCTACGTATACGAACCTCGATCCCGGGCGGTACACGTTCCACGTGCGTGCCCGCAACGGCGACGGGGTCTGGAGCAGGACCGAAGCCACCTTCTCCTTTTATCTGAAGCCGTTTTTCTATCAGACGACCTGGTTTTACCTCCTGTGCTTTCTCGGGTTGATCGGGCTGGTCGCGGGCGGCCATCGGGTGCGGGTCAACCGCCTCAAGGCGCGCCAGCGCGAGCTCGAACACCTGGTCGATGCGCGCACGCAGGACCTCCGCACGGCCAAGGATCAGATCGAGGCGCAGGCCAACAGGCTGCGCGACCTCGACCGCTTCAAGTCGCGCTTCTTTGCCAACATCTCGCATGAGTTCCGCACGCCGCTCACCCTCATGGTGGGGCCGCTCGAAAACGCGCTCTACGGCAACTACGGCGCGCTTCCGGAGCCGCTGAAGAACCAGATGCAGATCATGCTGCGGAACGCGCTGCGGCTCTTGCGGCTGATCAACCAGTTGCTGGACCTCTCCAAGCTCGAGTCGGGCAAGATGAACCTGAAGACCCGGCCCCGCAATCTCGTCGAACTGATCGAAGGGATCGTCTTCTCGTTCACGGCTTTCGCCGAACAGAAGGGAATCGCGCTGGCCTTTACGAGCGCCGTCGAAGAACTCGAACTGTACTACGAACCCGACAAGCTGGAGAAGGTCTTCTTCAACCTGCTCTCGAACGCGGTCAAGTTCACGCCGTCCGGCGGCACGATCCGCGTCGGCCTCACCGAGCTTCCGCCGGATGCCGAAGCGGTGAACGGGCGTGTGGAGGTGCGCGTGCAGGCCAGCGGCATCGGCATCCCGCCCGAGCACCTGCCCTACGTCTTCGACCGGTTCCGCCAGGTGGACGACTCGAACACGCGCGAGCACGAAGGAACCGGCATCGGGCTGGCGCTGGCCCGCGAACTCGTGCTGTTGCACGGCGGCGAGATCGACGTCGAGAGCACCCCCGGAGAGGGCACGACGTTCACGGTGCGGCTGCTCCGGGGCAGGCAGCATCTCAAAAAAGAGGAGATCGTCGAGGAGGACTTCGACCAGACGGAGGAGCCGGTCACCCGGGGGTTGATCGAGATGGCCTCCGCCGACTTCAACTACATGCAGCGCCCCGACCTCGAGCCCTCGGAAGCGGCCGACGAGACGCCGACCTCGGCGGAGGCCCCGCTGGTGCTCGTGGTCGACGACAACGCCGACATCCGCAAGTACGTGGCCTCCTGCCTGAAGGGCCGCTATCGCGTGGCCGAAGCGTGCGACGGGCAGGCGGGGCTGAAGCAGGTCCTCGCGCTGCGCCCGGACCTCATCATCACCGACCTGATGATGCCCAAACTCGACGGGCTGGGGTTGAGCGAAGCCGTCAAGGGAAACGAAGAGATTCGGCACATCCCCATCATCCTGCTCACGGCGAAGACGTCGCAGGAAGTGATCATCGAAGGGCTGGAGCACGGCGCGGACGATTACGTGTCGAAGCCCTTCAACGCGCGCGAACTGGTGGCCCGCATCGACAATCTGATCCGCCTCCGCAGGCAAGAGGCCGAACTCCGCGTCTTCTATGAAGACCTGGAACGCATCGTGCAGGAGCAACTGAAGACGATCCTGATCGAGCGCGAACGCTACGAGACGGAACTGATCGAGGCGCGCGACCGGGCCGAGGAGTCGGCGCGGCTGAAGACGGCCATCCTCACGAACATGAGCCACGAGATCCGCACGCCGCTGGCGGCGATTCTGGGCTACGCGCAGATCCTCTCCGGCGAGGTCGGCGCGCAACAGCAGGAGTTCGTCGACTTCATCGAGCAGAACGGGCAGCGGCTGATGAGCACGCTCAACGCGATCCTGGATCTGTCGCGTCTGGAAGCCGAGGATCTCTCGGTGAGCCGGCAGCCGGTCAACCTGGTGGACGCCTCGCTGCACACGGTGGCCCTGTTCGGCCCGATGGCGCGGAAGAAAGGGCTCGTACTGCGGGCCGACGGCATGCAGCCGGAGGTGGTGGCGCACGTCGACCGGGCGGCGGTGGATCGTATTCTGAACAACCTGGTGGGCAACGCCATCAAGTTCACCGAAGCGGGCGAGGTGGCGATCACCGTGGAGGCGGACGGGGAATGGGTCCGGCTCTGCGTGCAGGACACCGGCGTCGGCATCGGCGAGGCGTTCCTGCCGAAGCTCTTCGAGGCTTTCAAGCAGGAGTCGAGCGGGCTCTCGCGCAGCCACAACGGCAGCGGGCTGGGGCTGGCCATCACCCGGCGGCTCGTGCAGATCATGGGCGGGCGCATCGAGGTGACGAGCGAGAAGGGCAAAGGGACGCGCTTCACCGTCTTCCTCCCGCGCTTCATCGAACCGGACGCCGACGCCCCCGAGACGGCGGAGACGCCCGTCCGCGACGCCTCCTCCCGCGACGCTTCTTTCCGCACCCCCGAGGACCGCGAGCCGCGCGAGGCTCGGACGGAGGCGCGCCCGCGCCGCGCGAATCCCGAAGCCGACCCTCGGGAATAGTCTCCCGAAGACGACGAACGGACACAAAGGAAAAGGGCGGCTCGTGAGAGCCGCCCTTCCAGGGTGCTAAGGATTGGGCCATATCACCCGTGAGTCGAAACCCCCTGCTCCTACGCGCGCAGGGTATGGCTAACGATACCGTTTGGAGGCCATATCTCGAAAGGGGGAGGCTCCCCAATCGCGTGTGGGGAATTTCCCCGACGCCGGCCGGCCGAGCGCCTTTTCGGTTCCTTTTTCCGTCATTGAAGCATGAGGTAGGCCAGCGCCGCGAGGGCCGCTCCGGCGAGCGGGCCGAAGACGGGAATCCACGCGTAGCCCCAGTCGCTGTCGCGCTTGCCGGGGATGGGGAGGAGGGAGTGCATGAGGCGCGGGCTGAGGTCGCGGGCGGGGTTGATGGCGTAGCCGGTGGTCCCGCCGAGCGAGAGGCCGATGGCGAGCACCACGAAGCCCACGGGCAAGGCGTCGAGCGCGCCGAGGCCGACCTCCGGCGTAGCCAGATAGAGCACGGCGAAGACGAGCACGAACGTGCCGATGAGTTCGGAGGCGAAGTTGGCCGAGGCGTTCCGGATGGCCGGTCCGGTGCAGAACACCGCGAGCTTGGCGTCGGCGTCGTCGGTGACGGCGAAATGGGTGCGATAGTGCAGCCATACGAGCGCCGCCCCGAGCGCCGCCCCGAGGAACTGCGCCAGCAGATAGGCGGGCACGTCGGCCCACGGGAACTTGCCCGCCACGGCCAGCCCCACCGTCACCGCCGGGTTGATGTGCGCCCCGCTGAACGGCCCCATCATGAAGACGCTCACAAAAACGGCCATCCCCCAGCCCATCGTGATGACGATCCAGCCGGAGGACGCGCCTTTGGTTTTTTTGAGCACCACGTTGGCGACGACGCCGTCGCCGAGGAGCAGGAGCATGGCCGTGCCGATCATTTCTCCGAGAAAGGGGGTCATGGGAAGCGGGATGGTTTGGGGAATCGAAGGGAGCAGGAAGGGAAGTCAGGCCCAGCCTTTGGCGCGTTCGAGCGCTTTCTTCCAGCCCTCGCGGAGGCGGCGCACCTCCGCTTCCGGCATCGCGGGGAGGAAGCGACGGTCCTCCACCCATTGCTCGGCGAGGTCGTCGAGGCCGTCCCAGAAGCCGACGGCGAGGCCGGCGAGGTAGGCCGCGCCGAGCGCCGTGGTCT
>Ga0256832_1001112_pt1 | contig 18102 bp, 16 predicted proteins | sample 134614metaG_FD_190534 | JGI IMG/M metagenome (GOLD analysis project Ga0256832, IMG submission 190534) | Hydrothermal vent microbial communities from Lau Basin, Pacific Ocean - 134-614 | ecosystem: Environmental > Aquatic > Marine > Hydrothermal vents | place: Pacific Ocean: Lau Basin | collected...
CAAAGCGCCCAAGGACCCACCGGCCAACTCACAACCGTGGATCAAACGGATGAAGCAGCGCACCGAGACTGCAAGGGGCCGCAAGAAGTACCGCATGAGACAGCAAACCGTGGAACCGGTGTTCGGCCTCATCAAGGAGGTGATGGGCTTCCGACGATTTCTGTTGCGCGGCTTGGAGAAGGTCGAGGGCGAATGGGAGCTGGTCTGTCTGGCCTACAACTGCAAACGCCTTCGTCGGATGATGCAGATGGCCTGAATACCGGGTTTAGCCGCCCATTGCCCCCAAGTCAGAGCCGGTATTGGCGTAGGGTTCATACCCAGGGCCGATGAACGTCCCAGTCAGCAGCTCAGGACACTTGCCTGCCCCCGGAGCGCGGAACATCGAGCAGCTTGCTGTCTCTATGATTCCTTTGGCCCAGTCCGACAGACTGCTAGTCCGGAAATCTCATGGATTCATGTGATGATCGCGCAGTGGATTGTTTTCACAAGGAATTTCCTGAAGGCGTCTCACATCAGGGATAACGGGCAACGGAAGAAAATTTCTTGTGGGAACCAGAAACCAGCGAGCGCGTGTAATTCATGAATTTTCCGGGCTGGAAATGCGGGGGCCGGCACGGACATCCACAGAGGCATCACCCCAGGCGCTGCCCACCGTCGGCTTCGGCGCGCGTGGTGACACACATGCCCCCCCTATCCTGCGTCGCTCGACACGCTTCGACGCGCCCCATGAAAAAACTTCCCTTGTTAACTTTTTTTACATAAAGACAAGGCAGCCTACACTCACCATCTCCTTGTTTTGAATGAATTTCCCAGGATTCTTAGTCGATCGAACAAAAAAACACCTAAACTCCTGTCAATTTTTTTAACAGGTTGCATTATCGTATATTTCCAACACGACCAGCTCCCCGCCGAGTTTTCCACCCCAATACCTCTCCAGTTCGCCACGATGAGAAGCAGCTAACTCATTGCCGTACAGCAAATTATCCGACATTCCAGCCGGCATGCCAACGCGATGAAAGACGAAAAAAAGCAGATTTGTTTCCGCTTGAAACAATTTGGCACAAATTCTGCTATGACTCATAGGGGAGCATAGATATAAGTTACGTACAGTTACACCAAAAGGTTGGCACTAATGAAGAGAAATCTTATTTTTATCATATTGGCCCTGGCCTCTACATCGGCCATTACTCAAGTGGAAGCGGCAAACCGTTGGTCGATGACGCGAGACAACCATGACTGTGTTGCAAACTGCGCTGATATCGACAGCAACAACTGGACCAACTATGGCGATACCGTAACCTTCGCCAGCACGTTGGGCACGCCGACCACTGATGTCGACGTCTCAGCCTGGTCCAACGGCACCGGCCAGTCCGGCACCTCCGGAGCGCTGTCGGGTGCGCGCATGAAGCTCTATAACGGCGGCCTGGGGGCGCATACCTCGGGAGAGGATTACTATACACCGGACAACGCGATCGACAACAGCGACGGCTTCGAAACCATACTGCTGGATTTCGGCCCCGACCACGAGGTTTCGCTGAACGAGATCTGCATCGGCTACGGCTCGGACGAGGGACATGATACCGACATGTCGATCGCGGCATTCACCGGCAACGGTCCGGTCGATCTCAACGGCGCGTCCTATGACACCTTGCTGAACAATGGCTGGACCGATGTCGCCCAGCTCTCGAACCTACAGAACTTCAATATGTACAACTTCAACAGCGGGGGCATCAAGAGCCGCTACTGGTTGGTCGGCGCCTATAACCCGGCACTGGACTCCAACTCGATGGGATGGTCCAGCGGCAATGATTTCTTCAAGCTGGAATTCGTCGGTGGCGATGTCTTCGATTGCCCGCCAGGCAGCACACAGAACGGCTGCGGCGGCAACGGTGGCCCCGGGGGAGATGTTCCGGTTCCCGGCTCATTGTTTCTGATGGGCATCGGCTTGCTGGCGACCGGCGCAAGCCGCCGCTCCAGAAAGTAATAATAACAAGACAGACCTTGAGCCCGGTTTTGGCCGGGCTTTTTTCTGTCCGGAGATCATTCATGAAGAATAACTTATGCTATCATAGGCTAATATTATCCATGTATCTTGCGGAGGAATCTCAATGTCGATCGAACGCATCGTCCTCGCCTTTGCCGGCAGCGTCATCCTGGCCAGCCTGGCACTCGCTCACTATGCCGATCCGAACTGGCTGTGGCTGACGGCCTTCGTCGGCGCCAATCTGCTGCAATCTGCCTTTACCGGCTTCTGCCCGCTGGCGACCGTGCTGAAAAAACTCGGGAAAAAATCGGGGCACGCCTTCTAACCCGGAAATTTCATGAATTCACGTGATGATCGTGCAGGAGATTGCTTCCACAAGGAATTTTCTGGAGGCGTCCCGTATCAGGGATTCTGTGTCAAGGCCCGTGTGATCGGGGACGGGCACACCGAATACTTACAAAGTTTCCGGGTCAAGCGTTTGACGTGGCTGGGTTGTTCCGACATAAATATACGCCTAGCCGTCAAGCATCAAAAACTACTTCCCTATGCGCCATCACCGCGGATGCCATCTCGCGGGCCACCGATTGCACCACCGCCTTCCAGCGTCGGCACCTCGTCCAACCCCAGCAAGGTCCGGCCCACCCTATCCTCCCGCAGTACGTCCACATCTGACAGCCCCCTCCGGCCACCTCGGAAGCCTCCAGCGAAAGCAGCATCTGGGCATCCGCGGCACCCCGGCGGCGACGCTTCAGGCAAATCGCCTCCCCAAGGCGCCTTCCCGGTTCCAACTGCTTGAACAGACGCCCAAGAAATACCCAACCGCCATGGCTCCTCAGCTTCTCATCGGTGAAATCAATGTCGATCTTGGCGGGGAATACTTGTACTCTTGGCATCGGCGCCCCTGTGGGGTGAGGGCTTCGTCACCCGGCATTTTTCCGCAATCCTCTCGGCGTGCGCCTTTTTGTCCTCTTTGGCAAGAAGTGATCCGGGAACCAAGAAACTACTTCACAAGCCGGCATCGATCCACTAGTATTTCTGAATCATGAATCACTACCACCTGCCCCTATCTGAACTGGAAGAATAGAGATCGGAGCATCGCCGCTTGCCTGACAAGCGGCATGCGGACCGGCTCAAGGCGGTTTATTTGCTGGGCAGTGGATAGACACCGAAGGCCGTTGCCGAAACCTTGCTGATCGACGACGATACCGTTCGCAACCACTACAAGCGTTATCAGGAAAATGGCCTGTCGGGGTTGGTAATGGGAGCCGTTGGCGGTAGTGAAGCCTGGCTCAATGAAGAGCAGCAACAAGCCCTCTGATCAAAGAACTCCAAACGACCCTTTATATTACAACCAAAGCCGTTGCGGCCCACGTTGAGAAAACTTTCGGCATTCGCTGTAGCGAACAAGGCATGACCTACATGCCGCATCGCCTCGATTTTGCCTGCATAGCGGCCATGGATTCATAAAGGGTAGCTAGCGCCTACCGAGTAATACGAGCCGGAAGCAGCTCAAAACCAATGGCGCCATCGATGTTGAAAGCCAGACGAGCGTCATACGCCATGATGACACGATCAACGCCGAATCGACCCTTCAGCTATTTGAACAGCTGGAAGCCCATCATCCGGAAGCCGGCGCGATCTACGTCATTTGTGCCAACGCCCGCCACTATCGATCGAAGAAAGTGAAAGAATATCTGGAAAGCTGGAAAATCACCCTAACTTGAAAGGCCGTTAGCATACTTTTTCCTCAGTGATTTAATAGGGATTTTCTTCTCACCCGTTTCCGCATAATGTTTATAACCGAGCAATACATCATGGACGAGCTTCCTCATTTTGCCTGCCATTAAAGGCGTCAAAAAGGCAGGTTTAGCTTTGTAATCAAGATCAATGCGAAGTAGCGTATTGCCATTTTCACTTTCTCTCATTTTAAAACCAAACAACATCTTACGCAGCGGGAAGTTCTTCCACTCATACACCTCGTATTGGTAGCCCACACCTTCTTCATAATTGATAATGCGCTCCTTCAGAATAATCTTCAGCCCCATGTCGACAATATTGCAAACGCGCTCGCCGCCTAATTTAGCTTCATTACGACTACCTTCGACGCTGAACGAGCTATCCACACCGGCATGGAAGTCTGAAACATCACCATATTGGGATAATATTTCCCACATCCTTTCTGGCGTTACGTTTACATATATTTCCTCATGGATGTTTTTCAGTTTCATTTCTGTATCCTCTTCACCGTGCATTTCCAAAGGTAGAAAGCACTTAAGCGTTGCCTCAATGATTATTGAATCATAAACCCGACTCTAATTAATTGACAATACACGGCACCGATAACACTCCGTGCTCAAATCGAGAACAATAATATGATAGATGATCTAAAACGCATGGCGATTTTTGCGCATGTCGTAGAAGCTGGAAGTTTTTCTGGAGCTGCGCGGCGGCTAGGCATTGCAAAATCGGCCGTTAGCAAGCATATCTCTTTATTGGAGAAAAATATCGGTGCACGACTACTTAACCGCACCACGCGCAGCTTAAGCCTGACCGATGTTGGTGAGGCTTATTTTCAGGCTTGTGCGCGCTTATTGGAAGTGGCGGAGGATGCAAAGCAATGTACAAGTGCTTTGCAAGATGTACCACGAGGCACGTTAAAAATATCATGCCCTGCCAGTTTTGGCATCGAACATATAGCCCCTCTACTGAATAGCTTTCTAGAAGAGCACCCTGAACTGAAGGCAGAGTTGCTGCTCGATGACAGTATTGTAGATATGACTGAGGCAGGTATCGACGTGGCTATCCGAGTTGGCTGGTTACCGGATTCAAGCTTACGCGCACGAAAACTGAAGGATTCTCCCCGTTTATTGTGTGCATCTCCAAACTATATTGAACGCATGGGATTACCAGAAACACCGGAGGATCTAGCTCAGCACGAATGGGTTATATTTACACTTCTCCCCACCCCACACCATTATACCTTCACTAAAAACAAGAAAAGCAAGAAAGTCCAAGTAAAAGGAAGAATAAGAACCAATAATGGCAATGCCGTGCGCACATTATTGCTGGAAGGTGCAGGAATATCTGCGCTATCAGATTTTCTCGTTGCAAAAGACTTAAATAAAGGGAGACTCATCCGCCTATTACCCGACTATCATATTGCAGACGCGGGCATTTACGCGGTCCACCAAAGTCATCATTTACAACAAGCCAAGGTGCGAAAATTTATTGATTATCTTGCTGAAAAATTGTGAAGCGTATATATCATGCCTCGTGTGTGTGAATGACGCTCTTCCGCGAGGGCCTGTAGCACTGCCCTCGCCAGGGGCAGAGCATAGCTCCTTTTCGGGATATAATCACACGGGCCTTGACAGTCCTGCTGCGTCGCTTGTTCCTATCCTGCTCCTGTTGGTGAATGCAAGAGCAGGTTATGGTGATCAGGCTGGGAAGAACGGTGGGATTTGAACGGTTACAGCCGTTCGAGCATCCCGCGTAGCGCAAAAGCACTCGCCTGTTCGCGCACCAATGCACGAGGGCCAAAAAAACGCTGGCGTTCGACCTCGATCCACGGTGCTCGCCCATCATCACGCGCAATAGCCCAGGCGAAGCATACTGTGCCAACCGGTTTTTCCGAAGAACCGCCAGTAGGCCCGGCGATACCACTGACCGACAAAGCGACGCGCATGCCGCTGGCGCGCAAGGCGCCTGCGGCCATCTCTTGTGCTACGGCTTCACTGACCGCCCCGTGGGCATTCAGGGTTCGGGGCGATACGCTGAGCATCTGTTGCTTCGCTTGATTGCTATAGGTGACAAAGGCGCGATCGAACCAGGCGCTGCTGCCTGGCAGGTCGGTAAGCCGCGCGGCGATCATGCCGCCGGTACAGGATTCGGCGGTAACCAGCCGCCAACCCAGGGCGGTAAGCCGCGCGGCCAAAGCTGCTATCATGGAATCAGTGTTCATTGCTTATACTCGTCGCCCATGATTTTTTGGATTTTCGAGGCCGTTTCTCGCGCCCGTGGGCCAGGCGCGGAAACGAGTTATAGCCCATTCTATGGCGGGTTTCCGCCACGACGCCCACGGCTGCGAGGGGCGGCCGCAGTGACCGAAAATTCATGGGCGACGAGTATCACCAACATAGCTCGCCAGGGCGTTCGACAAATCATTGATAACAATATAAATCAATGACGTATGGTCTTCCGGTGAGATACTGGGGGAGAGGGGGCGGCGAGGCCCGAAACGCATCAGCCCCCCAACGAGGTGTAGGGGGGCTGTGCGACATTCAACGAACAAGCGGGCGATCAGCCGGCAATCTCTTCCAGCTTCTTCGCGCGGATGATCTGACCATCGAGCGCGGCGTCTTTGGACGAGCGGCCGAAGGCGACCGACATCAGCGTCGAGTAGTAGACCACCGGCATCTTGAACTTGGTGCCGTATTTCGCGTTGATCTGATCCTGATAGACCTCGACGTTCATCTGGCACACCGGGCAGGGCGTGACGACCATGTCGGCGCCGTTGTCATAGGCGGCCTCGAGGATGCCCTTGATCATCTCTTGCGATTTGTCCGGTTCGGAGAAGGCCAGCGCGCCGCCGCAGCATTGCACTTTTTTCTCGTAGTCGGGGATCGACTCCGCGCCCAGGGTGTCAACCAGTTTGTCGAGATACTTGGGGTTCTCGTAGGACTCGCCGTGGATGCCGAACGGGCGGTTGGTCTGGCAGCCGACATAGCCGGCGATCTTGATGCCTTCGAGCGGCTTCTTGACCTTCGAGGCGATCTCGTCATAGCCGACTTCCTCGACCAGAACCTCGGCCATGTGCTTGATCGGGGTCTCGTTCTTCAGCTTCAGGCCGGCCTCGGCCAGCGCGGTGTTGGCTTCCGCCATCAGTTCGTCGTCCTCGCCGAGGCGTTCGGAGGCCTCGCGCGTGGCCAGCCAGCAGGCGGCGCAGGTGGCGACGATCTCCTGGCCGGGGTTGTGCTCCTCGGACAGTGCGATGTTCCGCGCCGATAGCGTCAGGCGCGGCAGTTCGCCGCCACCGGCGTAGCCGATCGACGCCGAGCAGCAGTTCCAGTCGGGGATGTGGTTGAGTTGGATGTCCAGCTCTTCGCACATGGTTTCGACCGATGTCAGGTAGTTGGAGGAGGATGCGCCTTTCTGCGAGGAACACCCCGGATAGAACGAATATTCGTATTTCGCCATGATGGACCTCTATTTAGCCGTGTTGGGTGAGGCGCGCATCTTCCAGTTCCTGCGCCTTCTTCAGCATCTTGTGGAAACCGGACAGATCCTTCACCGAGTGACCGCCAAAGGCCTCGGCGACGCTCATGCGCTTGGCCTTGAGCATGCCCAGACCAATGTCCTTCATCTTCAGCGAGGTCTTGATGCCCTCGCCGAAACCGTTCATGAAGTACAGACTGATACCGAGCTTCAGTTCGTTGACGCGACCCTTCTTCGAAAGGTTGTCCCAGAACAGTTGGGCGAATTTCATCGTCGGCTGGTTCTTCGGCGCCAGGCCGAGGCGCTTCGCGTAGTGCGCCAGGCCATGCATGATGTGGGTGATCGGCAGTTCGCGCGGACAACGCACGATACAGTTGTAGCAGGAGGTACACATCCACATCGAGTCGGAACTCAATACTTCGTCACGCTTGCCGGCGCGGATCATCATGAAGATCTCCTGCGGCGGGTGCTCCCAGTGCTTGCCCAACGGGCAGGAGCCGGAGCAGACGCCGCACTGCATGCACATCTTGACCCAGTCGCCTTCTTCGACATTCGCCTCGACTTCCTTCAGAAAGTTGTTGCGATATTTCTCTATCATTGCGGTGTTCGTACTCATCGCAAATCTCCAGTTAGAACTTGAATGGGCTCATGCCGATCTCGTCGACGACCTTGGCCATGTCGTTGATCAGCTGTGGCGCGCGCTGGATGTCGGTGATCGCGACTTCATGGATGACCACGCGCTCCGGCTCCAGGTTCAGGCTCGACAGGGTGTCGCCGACCTTGCTCATGCGCTCGGCCGCCATTGCCGAGCCGCGCACGAAGTGGCACTGGTAGTCGTCGCCCTTCTGGCAGCCCATCAACACGACGCCGTCGTAGCCGCTGTTCATCGCGTCGGTAATCCATGACAGGTTGACCGAACCCAGGCAGCGCACCGGGATGACGCGCGCCCAGGGGGTCAGCTCCTCGCCGCTCATCGCGGCCTGATCGAGCGCCGGGTAGGCGTCGTTTTCGCAAGCCAGTGCGAGGATGCGCGGCTTTTCGTCGAACTCGTCGGGGATGTCGCAGTTCTTGATCTGCTGATTGACGGTCTCGACCGAGTAGTTCTCGAACGAGATCACGCGCACCGGGCAGGCGCCCATGCAGGTTCCGCAACGGCGGCAACGCGATTCGTTGTATTTGGGATAGCCTTCCTCGTCTTCGTCGATGGCGCCAAACGGGCATTCCACGGTGCAGCGCTTGCACTGGGTGCAACCTTCCTTGCGGAAACTCGGGTACGAGAGGTCGCCGGAACGCGGGTGCGCGGCCCGACCAGCGGCGGCGTTGTGAACTTCCTGGATGGCTTTCATCGCCGCGCCGGTGGCATCGTCGACAGCCTGTTTGATGTCCATCGGCCGGCGCACCGGACCGGCGGCGTAGATGCCGGTACGACGCGTCTCGTACGGGAAGCAGATGAAGTGCGAATCGGTGAAGCCGTATTTCAACTGCGGCAGGTCGGTACCCTGACGGTAGTCGAGGTTGAGGATCGATTCGACCGAAACGGTAACGGTGTTGGTTTCCTCATTGGCCTCTTCTCCGCCTTCTTCCTCGTCGTCCTCGGCGCTCAACGTGGCATAAGGGTCGGGGCCGGAGTTCGGTACCTGCCCGGTGGCCAGCACGACAAGATCGGCGACCATCTCGGTATCCTCACCGAGGATGATGTCCTTGAACTTGACCGTCAATTCACCGCCGGCGACCACTTCGGAGACCGCGCCCTTGGTGAAGGTGACCTCTTCCTGTTGGCCACGGCGATAGAAATCCTCGCCGGCGGCGCCCGGGGTGCGCAGATCGGTGTACAGCACGGTGGTGTCGCAATCGGGATTTTGCTCTTTGAAGTACAGCGCCTGCTTGATGCTGGCGGTACAGCAGAAACCGGAGCAGTACGGCAGGTGGCCTTCCTTTTCGGAACGCTGACCGGCGCACTGGATGAAGGCCACCGAGCGCACCTCCTTGCCGTCGGAGGGGCGCTTGATCGGTCCGCCGTTGGCGGCCTTGGCCAGCGCCTCGAGCTCGAGGTTGGTCACCACATCGGGCGATTTCCCGTAACCGAATTCCGGCAGCTGGTTGGCGTCGTAGGGCTTGAAACCCGAGGCCTGCACGATGGCGCCGAAGTTCTCGGTGGTGGTCGAGCCGGACTCGGTGGCGATATCGGCCGAGAAACGCCCCGGCGCGCCGGAGGTCTTGGCGATGGTGCTGTTGAGGTGAACGGTGATGTCCGGATGCTCCTCGACCTGACGGATCAGCTCTTCGATGCCGGTCTCTTCCGGACCAGGACATTTCTGCTTGTGGCGGTTGCTGACGCCGACCGGCGCGGCCTTTTGCGGAGTGCGCTTGTAGAGCTCGGCGACATGGCCGCCCAGCGCGCCGCTCTTCTCGACAATGGTTGCCGGATAGCCGGCCTTGGCGGCCTCGAGGGCGGCGGTCATGCCGCTGACGCCACCGCCGACGACCAGGATGTGCTTGTTCAGATCCTGCTCGCCGCTCGGGTGCGGGGCGTGCATGGCCTTGGCCTCGGCGCAGGCCATGCGCACATAGTCGTCCGCCATCTCCTGGGTGGTTTCGCGGTTCTCGTCGGTGTCCGGACGAAGCCAGATGACCCCCTCGCGGAGATTGGCGCGCGCGACGGCAACGTCGGTAAAGTTGAATGCCTCGACCTTGGCGCGCCGCGAGCAGGCGATGATCACCAGGTTGGTGACTTCTTCCTCGTCGATGCTCTTGCGGATCATCTCGACGCCTTCCTTGCTGCACAGCATCTCGTGCTGGTGGGCGACGGCGGCCTTGCCGTCGCGGGTCGCGGTCATCTCGATCTGTTTCATGTCGAGACGGTCTTCGAGACCGCAACCCTTGCAGATGTATGCACCTATCTTCAAATCAGCCATTTGCTCAGCCCTCCGCTCCGGCTACCCGATTGACGACCTGGATGGCGCGCAACGCGGCGCCGGTGGCATGCTGCACGGCACGGTTCACATCCAGCGCGTCGGACGCGCTGCCCGCCGCGAAGACGCCGCCGTTGCCATCCGCCTGTTCGATGAAACCCTCGCGGTTGACTACGATGTCGACCGGGAAGCTGTCTTTGTCGACGCTCGGCTGCATGCCGACCGCCAGCACGACCAGGTCGTGCTCGTTGGCGTAGCGGTTGTAGCCCTCGGTGTCGACGCCATTCAGTACCGGGTTGCCGTTCTCTTTGTTCTCGGTGATGCTCGCCACCTTGGACTTGATGAAACGGACGTTCGGGTTGCTCTTGACGTTATGATAGAAATCCTCGAAACGATCGATCGCGCGGATATCGATGTAGTAGATCGACACATCGGCATCGTCACCCCAGGCCTCGGTGACGTAGGTCGACTGTTTCAACGAGGCCATGCAGCAGATACGCGAGCAGTGCAACAGGTGATTGCGATCACGCGAGCCGGCGCACTGGATGAAGGCGATGTTCTTCGCTTCCTTGCCGTCGGAGGGGCGGACCAGCTTGCCGCCGGTCGGCCCCTTGGGATCGGCCATGCGCTCGAACTCGACGCTGGAGATGACGTTGGCATAGCGATCGTAGCCGTAGGGCTGGATCTTGGCCGCGTCGTAGGGCTGCCAGCCGGTAGCCCAGATGACCGCGCCGCACGGGAAGCTGATCTCGCGCTCCTGCATGTCGAGATCGATGGCGTCATACTTGCACGCGGCCTTGGCCTTCTCGGCGTCTTCGCTGCCGATGATCGCCGGATCCAGCACATATTGCTGCGGGTAGGCCATGACATGCGGCAGATAGGCGACCTTGCGCTTGGTCAGCCCGTAGTTGTATTCGTCATCCACCTCGGTCTCCACCGCGTCGGCGCAGTCTCCGCAGGCGGTGCAGTTGTCGTTGACATAGCGCGGGCTGAGCTTGACCGTGGCGGTATAGGCGCCGGCCTCCCCCGACAGATCGGTGACCTCGGCCATCGTCAGGATGGTGAGGTTCGGGTTCATCTTCGCCCGTCGCTGGTTGATCTCCAGACCGCAGGTCGGGAAGCACAGCTTCGGAAAGTATTTGTACAGTTGGGTCACGCGCCCACCCAGGTAGGGGCGTTTTTCAACCAGGACGACCTTCTTGCCGGCCTCGGCTGCTTCCAGAGCGGCTGTCATGCCACTAATTCCACCGCCAACGACCAGGATAGTCTCATTCGTTGCGACTACCTCTGTCATGGTATTCCTCCGCGGATTTGTCAGTGCAACAGGTGCACGGTGAATTAACTTGAACCAGAATTTTTCAGACCGCCAACCATACTCCTGTTACCCGGCAAGAGCTACAAAGAGGCTCTTATCAATCGATTGATTTTACTCATGGGGAAGACCCGTCCGGAGCGCTTGCGCCACGCGCTTCGAGCAGGGCGTCGAACATTGCGGCATCACCCGGCTCGCGGCTGACGATCACCCGTCCAAACGCCGTCGCGGCGGGACGCGCGGCAACGCGCCGGCTCGGGGTTATCAACAAGGTATCGCGACAGCATCCGCGCCCGCCGAGCAGACGGCGCATGTTGTCGAGCACCTCGCCACTGGTGGCCAACGCGGCATCAAGCGGGGTCGCAAAGGCGGCATCGAGCCGCACGCGCGGATACTCCGGCAACGCACGCCGGTAGACCGCCTGCTCGATCACCTCGGCTCCACGAGCGCGCAAGGCGTCGGCCAGATCTCGACGACCGCCCTCCCCCTTGACGATGAGGACCCGCCGGCCCGCGACCTCTTGCATCTCGGGCATAGCAAGCAGGGCTTCGCTGTCGAAGCCGCCCGAGGGCATCGTCACACGGACCCCGGCCCCGCAACGCGAAAGCAGGGCCGCGCGGGTGGCACGACCGATCGCGGCGACCGCGCCAAGGTAGCGGTTCAACTCAGGGAAGCGGGTGAACCCGTGTTCGACGGCGTTGGTACTGACGAAAATGACCCAATCGGGAGGCGTGTCGAATGGCCAGCCCGCTTCCAAGGGCTGGATCCGCAAGGCGGGAAGACACAGCGGATCGCCGTCATGGGCACGAATCAGCTCACACAACGGACCGGCTTGTTCCGATGCGCGCGGAACCCAGATGCGCCAACCACACAGCGAGCGGCTCATTCCGACCCGTAGAGCGCCCGCAGGATGGGTTCGGCCCCGTTCGCCAGCAGCTCTTCGGCGACCCGAACGCCGAGGGTCTCGGCATCCTCCGTCGACGCTCGCCCCTCGGCGCGCACGATCCGGCTGCCATCCGGTTCGCCAACCAGGCCACGCAGGTACAACTCACCGGCTTCCAGCGTGGCGTAGCCGGCGATAGGCACTTGGCAGCCGCCCATCAGACGGTGGTTCAACGCACGTTCGGCACGCACGCGGATGGCGGTTTCCTCATCGTTCAGCGGCGCCAACAGGGCGTTGATGCGCTCGTCGTCGATCCGGCATTCGATACCGACCGCGCCCTGGCCGATCGCTGGCAGGCTTTGCTCCGGCTCGATCCAGGCGCGAATGCGCGAGGCGAAACCCAAACGGATCAGCCCGGCGCTGGCCAGAATGATGGCATCGTACTCATCGGCATCGAGTTTGCTCAGCCGCGTATTGACGTTGCCCCGCAAGGGCCGGATCTGGAGATCCGGGCGCGCAGCGCTCAGTTGGCACTGCCGACGCAGGCTGGAGGTGCCGACCCGCGCTCCCGCCGGAAGCTGGTCGAGCGAGGCATGGCGGTTGGAGACGAAGGCGTCCCGGGGGTCCTCGCGCCGCAGGATCACCGGCAGGTGCAGGCCTTGGGGAAACTCCACCGGCACGTCCTTCATCGAATGCACGGCGATATCGGCGCGCCCATCCAGCATGCCCTGCTCCAGCTCCTTGACGAACAGTCCCTTGCCTCCGATCTTCGCCAGCGGGGTATCGAGGATGCGATCTCCCTGGGTGCTCATGCCAAGCAGCTCGACGCACAGGCCGGGATGCGCCCGGCGCAAGGCATCGGCAACATGCTCGGCCTGCCACATGGCCAATGGTGATTTGCGCGTCGCGATCAACACGGGCGGCTCGGACATCTCGGACTCCTAAGGGAAATGGGCCATACTATCAGACCGTCCAGGCAGGCTGAAGAACGCCACGCACAGAGAACAGCCCCGTCAACCAAATCCGGGGCGAAGCGGCAGCTGTTCAGAATCGCTGTAAATATACTCGTCGTCCATGAATTTTCGGCCACCCCTCGCACCCGTGGGCGTTGCCGCGGAAACTCGCCATCGTCCGGGCTGTCACTCGTTTCCGCGCTTGGTCCGCATCGCTCGCCAGACCGCTCGATCCACCACGGATAACAAAACTCATCCGTCGCCAGGACAATGGCGGGGATACTCGCGCACCCCCATGGCGGTGCGCCGCGCAAGCGCCAGCGCGCGCGGCGGCAAGTGCCTGCCAGGCTCCAAGCGATAATCGAGCCAGTAGCGCTCATATTGCTGCTGTTGCGGTTTGACCCATGCATCGAATCCGGCCGCCCGGACTTGCTGAGCCCGCCGCCGGGCATTCTCTTCCCGGGAGTAGAGCCCCAATGAGATCGCGTTGACAAGATCGCCGTCCCTGAACAGCCAGGCATTCTCGAAACCCGCCCGGTTGAGCTTGGCAAGTATCTCTCGCGCCTGCCGCTGATCGGGTAGCGCCGACATCAGCACCCAGAAACCGCCGAGATCCGTGGTGGTGATTCTACGCAGACTTGCCGCAACCTGGATACTGGCCAGCTGCTCCGCAACCTGCTCCGCCAAATCCTTGGTGCGAAACGGGCCAAGCGTTCGGCACGCCGTATCGGTAAACCGCAGGCCACGACTCTCCGCGGGCATCCCGACCCTTGGCGCCAACACGGTAACCACCCGCTTTCTCGACTTGGGTTGAAGCGTAGACGTCGCCGGTGGCCGGGTTCGAGGCATGAGCATCTGGCGTGACTTTTTCCCCTCCCGAACAGGCAGCTCCGCAGCCACGGAGGCAGGATGCGTTTCGGCCAGCAGCAGCAGGGTCGCGGCTTCATGATCCACTTTCTTCAGATCAGGCGCGGGACGAGAAAGCCCCCAACCCAATACCAACAAATTGGCCAGCAACAATCCACCCAGCACCCATTTCATCACGCGGTATCACCCATTTCGATCAGAGACAAGCCACGCAAGACCAACAGGGGATCGACACGCGCCTCGCGGCCGAGCAGGCGCGCGACATAGGCCCCGTCTCCTCCGGTAAGCCAGATTGAGGGCGGGGGGTCGCTGTCACGAACCGCCGTGCCAACCAAACCGTGTATCGCCAAGCCAAATCCCGCTTCGATGCATTCCTGCGTGCTCGCGCCCAACCCGAGACGGGGGCGAAGCCTTCCCAACGACAGATCCAGAGCACGTAAAGATTCCCCCATCGCGGGTATCCCTGGAATAATGGCGCCGCCCAAATGCCGGCCCTGCGCGTCTACCCTATCCAAGGTGATGGCCGTACCCGCATCGATCACGCATACCGCCGAGTGCTCTTGTCGGAAAGCCGCATACATTGCAAGCCAACGGTCGACCCCCATTTGACGATGATCCGCGTAAGCACAAACAATCGGCCCATCGGACGGACAAGCATCCATCACCGAAAGCCGGACGGAAAAGCCAGCAAGGAAAGCGAGCACTTCACGATCCCGCCTTGTGGAAACCGTTGCAACCCGCATGGAATCGAAGCCGGACACCGCCCCAAGCAATGCCTCCAGCCCCGCTCTCCACTCCCCTTCCCGGGAAACCGCCCCCAACGAACGCAGATCTCCCCGTTCGTCGCTCGCCACCTTGATTCGTGTATTCCCGATATCCAGCAATACGCTTGGCCTCAATATACCACCCTTTTCCGTAAGCTGATTTCCCCTCCATTCAATACCCGGATTCCATCCTGGGTCTGAACCAGTCCTGCTCCTCCGTCATCGATACCCTTGAACCATCCGATGAAACGAGAACCGCCTTGCATCACCTCGACTTTTCTATCCGTCAACAGACTCAATGCATTCCATTCGTCTTTGAAGGCGACAAACCCCGCTTCCAGGAAGCGCGGAAATCTTTCACCCAAGACTCGCAGGATGGAGGCGATCAACTGGTTTCGATCCAAATCCACACCCGCCTCCTCCAGCGTAGTCGCCGGCTGATCGATCGAGGCGCAATACGCTCCCCGATAACAGTTCAAACCGATGCCAATCACAAGAGATGTCGGCCCCTCGCTTTCTCCCGACAATTCGATCAAGATCCCACCCAGCTTGCGATCGTTCCAGTAGAGATCATTCGGCCACTTCAACTGGCATCCCACCAATCCGCTTCCATGCAGGGCATCGGCAACAACCAAACCAACGAACAAGCTCAGGCCGCTCAACGCCATCATCCGACAATCGACCCGCATCCCGATCGACATCGCAATGCCGCTCCCAAACCCGGAAAGCCAACGACGCCCATTCCTTCCACGTCCCGCCGTCTGTTGCTCGGCGACAACGACATCAAAAGCCTCATTGAGCCGGCCGGAACGATTCATCAGATATCCATTCGTTGAATCCAGTATCCGATGAATCTCGAGCCGGGAAAGAAGCCCATCACCCTTGTTGGGCAGGCATCGCCTGATCTCATCTTCATCGAGCAATACCAACGGATGTCGCAGCCGATACCCCCGCCCCGGAACCTTTTGCACTTCGATCTGGTAACGTTTCTCCAACCGACGAATGCTCTTGGCCACCGTTGTGCGCGACACCGAATGCTCCGCCGCAAGCCGACTCCCTGAGCAGAAGCGGCCCGTGGCCAGCAAGCGGAGTAAGGAGTCAGAGTCGAGCATATCAACAGGCTCCGCGTAACCAATCGGCGCGTCGCCTACGCTGCGCCACGGCAAGATCGGCCTCGTCGATCCATGTCAACTCGCAGGTATCCAACTCCCCGGCGCGAACAACGAGCTCGGTATCATGTAACTCGTCCGAACGAAAATAATGGGCGGAGAAGGCATGCTCCGGAGCATAGGCCCTCAAGCATTCCTTCAATGTAATTTCCGTCGCCTTCAATCCGTCCAGCGCAATAATGACATCCCCCGGAGCCAACCCCGCCCGCTGCAGCATACCGCCTTGGTAGGCGTGCACCACCTCCAGACCAGCCGGGGTTTCTTTCAATATTCCACCAACCCAAGCGGGAGAATCCGCACCCGTGGTATTCTCGTCCCCCTCCCTGATCTCACCCCAATCCTGGCTGCCCTGCTGCACTCTCCAGCGCAGCCGCACACCGTACCGTAGCAGCACATCCGCCAGCGGCATCTCTTCCTTGCCATGAATATAGGAACGAAAAAAATCATCGACGCGCGCCATCCCTAGAGAGATGAGCACCTCGCGAACATCCTCTTCGGAAAAGCCGACGCCGCGCTGCCCCGAACGCCTCCATAGGGCACGCATGAAATCATCCAGCGAATGCTTTTCGTTACTGCCTAAACGCAAAGCATCGTCCATCAGCAATGCGATAAGCGAACCCTTCGCATAGTAGCTTACAATGCTATCCGGGGAACCCGCATCCTGCTTATAGAACTTGGTCCAAGCATAAAAGCTGGATTCCGCCAGCGTCTGGTATTGACGCCCCCGCCCTCGATGAACGCGCGTGATGACCTCGGCCAGCCCCTTCAGATATTGCGGGACGCTAACCACCCTCGCCCGCACCAAGGCCAGATCGTCATAATACGAAGTGATGCCCTCGGATACCCACAGAAGCTCAGTGTACACCTCTTGCGTACAGTCGACCCCTTGCAGCTCGACGGGAACCATGCGTTTTACATTCCATAGATGGAAGTACTCATGACTGCATAGCCCAAGGAAACGCCGATAACCGTCCCCTGGCTCCCGCGCCAAGGACTCCGCCAAATCTTTCCGATCGACAAGCAAACTGGAACTCGCTCGATGTTCCAATCCACCATATCCGCCATTGGCCACATGCGCCAAAAAAAGATAACGAGCCAATGGCAACTCGCCATCGAACAGCGCAACATGCTCCGAACAGATTCGACGAAGATCCGCCAACACCCGCCCTTCATCCAGCCAATAGCGCCCCGACAAGACAAGTTCATGAGGGATACCCGCCACCTCGAACGGCAAGCTCCGGACACGACCAATTTCGAATGGATGGTCGATCAGCTCATCATAATTCGACGACACATAACCCTCGCCATCAGCGTCCCGAGCCATGCTCGTAGCAATCCTCCAATCAGAAAACGGCGCATCTTCCGGCAGGTCGATCGACAAGCGATGCGAAAACTCGGAAAACTCCCTCACACGAAGAAAAAGGCTGCTGCCATTGAAAAATGCCCGATACTGATCCAAATAGGCTGCCCGCACGGAATCATCCATCGCGTAGACCCGATAGCGGATTTCCACCTTCGAGCGACCTACCGGCAAGCGCCACGTTTGCTTGTCCAGTCGATCGAGTTTGATCTCGCAATCATCGGCATAAGCCTTGAGATCGATCAGATTCCGCGAAAAATCACGGATCACGTAGCTACCAGGAAGCCAGGAAGGCAAATCAAGGGTGAGATACCGCTGCTTCCCTACATCAAGTAACGAAATTACGACTGAAAATAAATGTGCTTGCGGATCAATAATTGACAAAAAGTATCGAAGCATACTAACCGACCCAATTTTGAACTCCGAAGCCATCATGCCCGATCTCGATCCAAAGCAAAACCTGATCCCACGAAATGCAAAAAAAAAGCCCCTAGCGTACACGCTAGGGGCTCTTCTCGAATTAAAGCCTGGCGGTGACCTACTCTCACATGGGGAGGCCCCACACTACCATCGGCGATAAGGCGTTTCACTTCCGAGTTCGGGATGGGATCGGGTGGTACCGCCTCTCTATTGCCGCCAGGCAAACTGGCTCTCCGCAGGAAAAACCTGCGAAAAATTAACTGG
>Ga0256832_1001113_pt1 | contig 18100 bp, 17 predicted proteins | sample 134614metaG_FD_190534 | JGI IMG/M metagenome (GOLD analysis project Ga0256832, IMG submission 190534) | Hydrothermal vent microbial communities from Lau Basin, Pacific Ocean - 134-614 | ecosystem: Environmental > Aquatic > Marine > Hydrothermal vents | place: Pacific Ocean: Lau Basin | collected...
TTGATAATTTTATTAGGTCGCCCCTATGGGGCTTTATCGAATTGTAATGGTATTATGTTCTACAAACAGGACGCCCCTATGGGGCTAAAAGAAATATTTTAATTTTTTTATAGTGCGTTTGCCCTGATTTTGATTACCCACTATATTTGACAAAGAGCCAAAACTTTTTTATATCGACAAAGCAAGGAATAAGCGACGAGGAATCTGTTTTTTTGTTTCAATTAATTTAGATTTCTCGTCCCTTTATTTCCTGGCGTCAGTAAAGTTCTATCAAAATGATACTTCACTACTTTCTTATAATTTTTTGCCATAAGCCAAGTCGCCGGCATCACCCAATCCGGGGACTATATAGCCTTTATCATTGAGTTGCGGATCAAAATCGGCAATCCAAAGATGGGTATTTTCGGGCAATTTTTGGTTAATATAATCCATACCTTGTTGAGAACCGATAATTGAGATAATATGCAAGGCTTTGGGTCGTCCGAATTGCAACAATTTTTCATAAACCGCCACTAAGGATTGTCCGGTTGCCAGCATAGGATCGACTAAGATTAACACTTTGTCTTGAATGCCCGGCGTAGCTACATAATCAATTTGAATATGAAAATCGTCACTGTTATCCACATGCTGTCTATAAGCGGAAATGAAAGCATTTTCAGCATTATCAAAGATATGTAAAACGCCCATGTGCAAGGGTAATCCGGCACGCAATATGGAAGCCAATACCACTTGGTCGTCTAAAACATTCATTTGTTTAATACCAAGAGGAGTCGTAATTTTTTCAGGTTTGTAGTTCAAGGTTTTACTCAATTCATAAGAAATGATTTCGCCCATTCGTTCAATGTTGGTGCGAAAACGTAGTGAATCTTTTTGGATTTCTTGATCTCTGATTTCGGCAATAAATTTATTGAGGATGGAATTTTGTTTAGATACGTGATGAATAATCATAGTGATAAAAAATTAAAATAAAACCCCAATTAAAAATAATTGAGGTTTGTTAGATTAACGTCTATTGTTATAAATATTTAAATAATACAAAAGTGTTGCCAATGAACTTAAAGCGGCTACCACATAAGTGCGCGCTGCCCATTTCAGTGCGTCTGCAACACCGCGACTTTCTTCCCGGTCTACAATACCTTTATCAATCAACCACTTTTTAGCTCTGTTGCTGGCATCATATTCTACCGGCAACGTGATAAAACTAAACACCACTGTTGCTGCAAACAATAAAATGCCGATTAACAGCAACTGCGGAAAACTTTTTACCAATAAGATGCCGGCTATCAATATCCATTGTACAACCGAAGATGAAAACTGCACGACAGGGACCAAAGCTGATCGCAACTGCAACCATTTATAGCCTCTGGCATGTTGCACGGCATGACCGCACTCGTGTGCCGCAACGGCTACAGCAGCCACACTATTTGAATCGTAAACAGGTTCACTAAGATTCACGGTTTTTTTTACCGGATGATAATGGTCGGTTAAAAACCCCGGTGTTGAGACGACTTTAACATCGTGAATACCGTTGTCCTCCAACATCATTTGGGCGACTTCGGCACCGGTATAACCTTTCTTTAAACGGATTTTACCGTAGTAATTAAATTTGCTTTTAAGTTTGCTTTGAACAAGCATGCCTATTAAAGCAATCAATCCTATTAAAATATATGCTCCCATATCAATTAAAATATTTATGGCAAGATACAAAAAATATCAAATCTTAAAAAATTAGGATTAATTTAGTAATTTTGAAAACCGATAATATAAATATATGTTGAACCAAAATTTAAATCCGGATAAAGAGCATTTACCACAAGCTGATTTAGAGATTGAAAAGAAACTTCGTCCGTTGAGATTTGATGATTTTACAGGACAAGAGCAAGTGATTGAAAATCTAAAAGTTTTTGTGCAAGCGGCTAATCAACGGGGTGAAGCTTTGGACCATACTTTGTTTCACGGACCTCCCGGATTGGGAAAGACTACTTTGGCGCATATTTTGGCAAATGAATTGGATGTGAACCTGAAAATTACATCCGGTCCTGTTTTGGATAAGCCCGGTGATTTGGCGGGCTTATTAACAAACCTTGAAGAGCGCGACGTTCTATTTATTGATGAAATACACCGGTTGTCTCCGGTTGTTGAAGAATATCTGTATTCGGCTATGGAAGATTACCGGATTGATATTATGATTGAGAGTGGTCCCAATGCTCGAACAGTTCAGATTCATTTAGAACCGTTTACATTGATTGGTGCCACAACCCGTTCCGGTTTGTTAACGGCGCCTATGCGGGCGCGTTTCGGAATTAATGCGCGGTTAAATTATTATACCAAAGAACTTTTGACGCATATCGTGCAGCGCAGTGCCGGTATCCTCAAAGTGCCTATTACTATGGAGGCCGCTATCGAAATAGCCGGTCGCAGTCGTGGAACACCTCGGATTGCCAATGCGCTGTTGCGTCGCGTCAGGGATTTTGCCCAGATTAAAGGTGATGGTAAAATAACCATCGAAATAGCCAAATATGCCCTCAAGGCGCTCAATGTCGATGAACACGGACTAGACGAAATGGATAATAAGATTTTGACTACAATTATTGATAAATTTAAAGGCGGTCCCGTTGGTATCAGCACTTTGGCAACTGCGGTGGGTGAAAATGCCGAAACCATTGAAGAAGTTTACGAACCGTTTTTGATTCAAGAAGGTTTTTTGATGCGGACGCCTCGCGGACGTGAAGCTACAGAATTGGCCTATAAGCATCTCGGTAAATTTAAAAATCCTGAACAAGGAAGTTTGTTTTAAATCATGTCTAAAAATATTTTAATTTTTTGTGCGCATCCCGATAAGGATAGTTTTGCTTTAGCATTGGCGCAAAAGTATTACGAGGGTGCTAAGAATAAAACGGATAAGGTAAAATTATACAATTTAGCCGAATTGGACTTTGATTTGAATTTAACCCGTGATAAAAAATACGGTCAGCCGGTTGAACCGCTCTTGCAACAGATTCAAGCAGAAATTTTAGATGCTGATCATTTGGTGTTTGTGTATCCCAATTGGTGGTCCACTTTTCCGGCTATCCTTAAAGGTTTTATTGATCGTGTTTTCACCAAGGGCTATGCTTATGATTTTATAGGCAATAATCCTATTCGCAAGCCATTGTTAACCGGTAAAACGGCACGTATTATGGTGACGATGGATTCGCCTTTATGGTATTACAGGTGGATAATCGGGGCGCCGGGACATAAGGCAATGAAAAAAGCTACATTGGAATATTGTGGTATCAAGCCGGTGAAATTTACCAATTTTTCTCCTATGAAAAACACAAGTGTTGAGCGCCGGAATAAGTATTTGAAAAAAGCTTATAGATTGGGGCAAAGTTTGAGTTGAAACAAGTTAATAACCACATAAGACACATAAGAGCACATAAGAAAAAATCCTTATATGAACTAATGTGACTTATGTGTGTGTTCCGACAAAGGTTGGGTACTAAAAAATAAAACATAATATTTAACCTAATAAGACACAAAAGATTACAAAAGAGAAAAACTTATATGAACTTATGTGACTTATGTGGTTTAAAATTAAAAAACTTGAAAATAAACAACAGACAAAAAGAACAAATCCGGCAAAAAGCGTTCGAATTGGGTTTTAACAATATAGGTTTTGCCCAAGCCGATTTCCTTTTCGAGGAAGCTGAAAGATTAGAAAATTGGCTCAAAAAGGGCTATCACGGCAAAATGTCGTATATGGAAAACCATTTTGACAAACGACTCGATCCGCGTTTGTTGGTGCCGGGGGCTAAATCGGTCATTTCGTTATCTTACAATTATTTCCCCAAAGCACAACAATCCGAAAATACTTATAAAATTGCTAAATATGCTTACGGCAAGGACTATCATTTTTTACTTAAAGACAAACTGCGGGAGTTGGTCAATTTTATCAATACAACGATAGGCAAGGTTGAAGGGCGAGTCTTCACCGATTCAGCGCCGGTATTAGAGCGGGCTTGGGCGCGGCGTGCCGGCATCGGCTGGGAAGGTAAGCACAGCTTAATTATTCAAAAAAACAAAGGCTCATTTTTCTTTTTAGCGGAAATCATATCAGACTTGGATTTTGAAACCTACGATACAGCATTTCCTACCGACCATTGCGGTACTTGCACCAATTGCATTGAGGGCTGTCCGACCGAAGCCATTCTCGACAACAAAACCATCAATGCCAGTAGGTGTATTTCATATTTAACCATTGAACTGCGCGACGAACTACCGGCAAATATGCGCGACAAATTCGAGGATTGGATGTTTGGTTGTGATATTTGTCAAGATGTGTGTCCGTGGAACAAATTTAGTTTACCGCACAATGAACCGTTCTTTGACCCACATCCCGATTTATTACAAATGACTAAACAAGATTGGGAAGATATTACCGAATCGGTTTTTCGTGATATTTTTAAAAAATCAGCCGTAAAACGAACAAAGTTTAGCGGATTGAAGCGGAATATTGATTTTATTAAATTATAGTAATCTCTATATTTGCTACTTTTTCAAAATTTTGATAGCATAAATTTTACCTTGTTTATTGGTCAGTTTATCACTACGCAACCAAGGGTTCAGAAGTTTTAATTCTTTGTAAGTCATATTATGTGCTTTGGCAAACAATGCCAAATCTTCTATACTGTTATCTACTTTTACTTCATAACTGTCGTAAGGTGTGTATAAATCGTCTTGACTAAACACAAATCCAAAATCTTTGGGATGTTCCAGAATATGTTTCAAAGCAATGATACGAGGGACATAGCGAGAAGTTTCGCTGTTTAATAGTAAATCATAGTAATTATTAACCCTTTGACGTTCTAATTCTTTGGCAATTTTGTTCATACCGGCATTATATGAGGCAGCAGCCAGTGTCCAAGAGCCATATTGTTGTTTGGCTTTTTTGAGATATTGACAAGCGGCAACGGTGGCTTTTTCTAAATTGTATCGTTCATCTACCTCGTCGTTGATTTCAAGTCCTAATTCTTTACCGGTTTTTTTCATGATCTGCCAAAAACCTTTGGCGCCTGCCGGCGAAGTAATATTTTGTAATCCGCTTTCGGCTACTGCCAAATATTTAAAATCATCAGGAACACCTTCACGTTTTAAAATAGATTCTATAACGGGAAAATATTTATTTTTTCGTTTTAACAGTAACAATCCGTTTGATTGCCAATATGTATTGACTAATAATTCCCGGTCGATGCGTTCTCTGACGTCTTTTTGTTTAACGGGAACAGGTTCATCAACAAGTTGTAATGAATCCGGTATGGGGATAGCATAAACTTTATAATTGTTCAAAAAACCGTTTTTAACGGCTTCTTTTGAATAAGGGGCTGTTTTAAAATTATAACCGGCAACACCCGTAATAAGTAAACCGAGGATTAAAAGAATTATTTTTTTAGGCATTGATGTGATATTTTTATCAAAAATAAGCATTTTTTTTACAGATTTCAATATTTTTTATGTTTTTTTGATGCAATGAAGGCTGTTTTTGAAATGATTTCATGTTGGTTTTTCGATAAAGGTTTTATAACAATAAAATTGGGACTGCATATCATTCAATGTTTGCAGAAACAAAAGAATTAGTATAAATTTGAAATAAATATTAATCAAATAAAATGTCCAAAATATTTACCTTATTAACCGGTATCATCATCGGTGTTTTACTGACCTTATGGTTTCAAGAACGCCAAAAAAACGAAGAGATACATCAACAAAGTCAGGTTTTGTTGGAAAATGTCAAACATTTGAACAAAATGGTGGTTGCAGAAGCTTATTACAACGAAGTCTATTCGTATAAAGACAGCGATAAATATCTGTTTGACTTGTTGCAATTTGACAAAAATGCCATTATATTGGTAACCGCCAAAGCGCAAATTTCTTATGATTTAAACCAAATGAAAATCCGTTTAGACAGCGTGCATAAAATCATTCATATCACAGACATTCCCAAGGAACAAGTTGAAATTTTTCCGAATATTCAATATTATGACTTACAACAAAGTTCTTTAAACCAGTTTGATAAAGACGATTTGAACCGGATAAATGCCGATGCCATTGCCAAAATTAAATCTCATATCGATTTGACCCGGCTGCGCCTAAAAGCCAAAAAACAACTGCTTGAAAATTTGCAAAACTTATATGCCCTCTCAAAAATCTATGGTTGGAAAGTTGAAGACAACCGGTTGAAAAAAAATCTGGAATCGGATTTGGTGCTTTTTAAGGATTGAGATTGACCAACCGGATAATTTTTAAAAATTGATTGGTTTTAAATCGATGTTTTATTCAGATTTCCGGTCCGGTTTTAAAATTTCAATGACAGACTCGGCTTGTGATTGGTCCACCGCTTTGATGTGTTGGGCAGCTTTTACAATGCTGTTTACATTTACATCCTTGCCTTTAAGCATACCGATGACGAAATTGTAATTTTTATCTTTACCCAAAAAAATAATTTCATCAATGCCGGTGGGTTCGCCTTGATAGGAAAACAAGACCTCATAACCTTTGTTATTAATTTTGGTCAAAGTTTTGTAATGCTTGCTATGGATTATTTTATGTGCTTTTTCAAACTCCAATTGTTTTTTTTTCGGTTCATAATTATTTTTATAAACCAACACATTCATTTTTTTAATGGAATGCACATCTTTAAGCGTTTCGGGGTCTAATTTTTCCTCATCAAACGTGACAATGCTTGCCGGAATATTCACCACGAAATAGTCGGCACTTTCTGTTGCTTTTACAAAATAATCTTCCAGCGGATCGGTTTTACAAGACGTTACAAGCATTAATAAAGCGCTAATTATCAGTATGTTATAAAGTTTTTTTGACATGATTAAGTTTTTTTAGGGAAAAATTATACCAAAAGGACTAACATATAGTTGTTTTTGGCATTATTTGCCTTGTTCTTCTTCTACCTTTTTCAAATATTTGCTGTCAATGATTTTAACTTTTTTGTTCAATTTTGACAGTTTTTTCAAATCGACTTTACCGGTAACCAACATGATAACGGTTTGAGGATTATTAGGGTCTTTTGATTTGAGAATCATAATCAATTCTTTGGCAATATGTGGTTGTGCCCCTTTGACAATATAGAATTTGACATTATTATCTTTGTCATTGATCCGCATCAATTCGACCATTTTCTTATCTTTGATATACCGGTTGGCATCATTGATAATTTGTTTGGCTGTTGCAGCATCTTCGGTCGAAAAAACTTTAAGCCCCGTTAAGTCACTCAAAACACTGATTTCTTCTTTGGCTTCGGCGCTTTCGGGTTCGATTTCTTTAAGTAATTTAAACATTTCGTCGGTTACGATGACCGAAGAGACTTGATCAACATCTTCGTATTTGTCAAACAAGCTTTGTGCAAAACTCGTTAGACTGATCATTAAACTGAATAGGAATATTAATTGTTTCATCTGTTTATTTTTTTAAATTTATCTTAATGTTCCCGACAGCCGTCGGGATAACCTTTGATGATTAAAATAATCATTAGGTTGTGTGTTTAATGATTATTTTAATCATGTCGGTTTCATTTTTCTTTAGTTTTTAAATTAAATACTTTTTTGGTGGTTTGTCCGAAAATACTTAATGCACCGGTTTTGTCCAAACCTTGTGATACATTGCGGGTAAATTTTTTAAGTTCTTTTTCGGCATCTTTTTGCTTTTGAGGATTTTGGTTTGATATATGAATATGCGCTTCTGCTCCATGCAAATTAATAACTGTTTTATGATTGTTTTGCAAAAGCCATACCAATCCTAATCCTATCAGTAGTGCCACGGAAGCCGCGTAATAAAAGCGTCTGTTAGGTTCAGCTTGCGGCATTTGAATGGGCTTCGGATTGCTTACCTGTTGCGCTTGGTTGATATATTGAAACAGCGGCTGGTAAGGCTGGTGAGCCGCAGCAACTTGACCGGAATGGAAATAGCGGCGTAATTCGGCTTCTTCTTGCAAGTTTGTTAAGCCTTCGAAATATTTATTAAGAATATTGTCGATGTGTTTGTAATCCGTATTCATATTGTTTAATTAAAGCGTTTTTTAAAGTTTTTCTAGCACGTGATAGTGCGGTTCTGATAGCATTTTCATTCATATCTAATATGTCGGCTATTTCTTTAAATTCATAACCTTCAATATCTCGCAATTGCACAATTAAACGTTGTTTTTCAGGTAATTCCATCATCAATTGTTCCACTATATTAACTGCTTCATGCGTCTCATATTGTTTCTCAGACGAAGGCGCTTTCATCATAAAAGCGACTGTATCTAACCTGTTTTCCTTGGCTTGTTTCGATTTTATCCGGTCCAGGCAATAGTTTCGAACGGCTCGCATAAAATAAGCGTCTGTATTGCTGATGCGATTAAACTGGTCGCGCTTAATCCAAAGTTTTGAAAAAACTTCTTGTACGGCATCGGCAGCTTCATCAGCTGAAATCAGCATCATTTTAGCCAATCGAAACATCTTGTCTTCCAGTCGTTTAACTGTATTTACAAATTCGAGTTGCGTCATTTTGGTTGGTCGTTACATAGGTTTAACGAATTAACTGAAAATTTGTTACAAGATAAGAAATTTGTGGCATGAAATTAGAAAGAGATTGACAACATTAAAAGAAAACATTGCCTTGTTAAATCTTGCTTTTAGTTATAAAAGAAAGCATGTATTATAACAATTCTGCCATAACATTGCCCTGTGCATCTATCGTTTTTAAATGAACTTTCTGTATGGTATTGACCAATTTTTCGTCATAAGGAAAGCTGACTTTGACATAATTTTCGGTAAAACCGAACATTTGTTTGTCTTTTTCTGCTTTTTCAAACAGAACCTCGCGGGTTGTCCCCAATTGAGTTTGATAAAAAGCCGTTAATTTTTTTGCCGACAAGCCTCTCAACATTTTACTACGCTTATTTCTGACAGCTTTTGGGACGACACCATCCATTAACACCGCTTCGGTATTGGGGCGTTCAGAATAGGTAAACACGTGCAGATAAGCTACATCCAATTCATTGATAAACCGGTAAGTTTCAAGAAACAAGTCGTCTGTTTCGCCCGGAAAACCAACAATCACATCCACCCCGATAGCAGCATCGGGCATCAATGATTTGATTTTAGCAACCTTTTCGGCATATAATTCTCGCAAATAACGGCGTTTCATACGTTTGAGTAAAGTATTGCTGCCGCTTTGTAGGGGAATATGAAAATGCGGAACAAATTTTTTGGAACCGGCAACAAATTCTATAATTTCGTCAGTCAACAAATTGGGTTCAATAGATGAAATCCGGTAACGTTTGATGCCTTCAACCTTATCCAAAGCTTTGATTAAATCTATAAATTTTCGGTTGGCGCCATTACTGTCATCTTTAAAAGTTCCGATATTAACGCCGGTAATAACGATTTCTTTTATGCCGTTACGGGCAATTTGGCGGGCATTTTCTACGATTTGTTCTACTGTTCCGTTTCGCCCCTTACCACGTGCCAACGGAATGGTGCAGTAAGTACAAGGGTAATCACAACCATCTTGAATTTTTAAAAAAGAACGCGTGCGGTCGCCGGACGAATAAGCGCTAAAAAAAGCCGTAGAATCTGCTACTTCACAAGAATGAATTTCAGCTTTTGGTTTTTTTGATAATTCTTGAATATAGTGTGGCAGATTAAATTTTTCTTCTATGCCTAACACCATGTCCACACCATTGACATCAGCCAGTTCTTCGGGTTTAAGCTGCGCATAGCAACCTATGGCAATCACCATAGCATCCGGATTGTGTTTTAAGGCTTGCTTAACATATTGTTTAAATTTTTTATCAGCATTGTCTGTCACCGTACAAGTATTAATCACATAGACATCTGCCTTGGTATTGAAATCTGTTTTTTCAAATCCGGCGGCAACAACTTTGCGTGAAATAATGGACGTTTCCGAAAAATTCAGTTTACAACCTAAAGTCGTAAAAGCGGCTTTTTTGGTTTGACTCATGGGTTAATAAATTTTTGCAAAGATAAGGCATTAGTTGAAAGTGGAAAGTTGATTTTACCTCAAAATAACTGGCTCTATGTTGTTTTGTGTGGATAATAATAAATTTGGTTCAAGAATCATATAATCATGGCGATTATCTTTTTAAATATAATTTCACCCCTTCGGGGTTCAATAGTGTGTTTTTTATTGTTTTATCTATATATCACCCCTATGGAGTTCTTTATATATGAAGCCCGAAGGGCTGACATTATTATAAGAAAACAATAAAACAAAGTCTTTGACCCCTACAAATGTCGGGGGACATTATTATTTGAGATATTATATATATTTCCCACTTAAATAGATATAGACCCAAATAACTTGACATAACACAATATAAAAATATGTTAAAAAAATCAGACAACAATTATTTTTTATAAATTTGACTCAAACTTAGGTAAATGAAATATTTTTTAACTACTTTTTTATTTTTCTACTTATTTGTAAGTCAAGCGCAACAACAATTTACTGTCAGCGGCACAATTACCGATGCCAAAACCGGCGAAAGTTTAATGGGCGTGAATATCTTTCTTAAATCTAATCCGCAAAAAGGTGTCGTATCTAATTATTACGGTTATTATGCTTTGCGTTTGCCGGCAGGCACTTACACTTTGGTTTTTAGTTCGCTCGGTTATGAACAAGAGGAAATTGTCATTGATTTACAAAAAGATACCAAACAAGATATTAAACTGATGCCTGTTTCCGAAACTTTGGAAGAAGTGGTTATCAATCAACAATCAAAAGTGCGAAATGTGCGTTCTACCGTATTGGGAACCCATCGGTTAAGTGTCAAATCTATTGAAAATTTACCGGTTTTGCTAGGCGAAAAGGATATCATCAAGATCTTACAACTCTTACCCGGTGTAAAACCTGCCGGCGAAGGGCAATCGGGTTTTTATGTGCGCGGGGGCAATATCGATGAAAATTTGATTTTGCTGGATGAAGCACCGGTTTACAACGCGTCACATTTATTAGGTTTTTTCTCGGTTTTTAATTCCGATGCCATTCGGGATGTCAAATTGTATAAAGGACATATTCCCGCCCGGTATGGCAGCCGGTTGTCGTCGGTTTTGGAAGTAAGAATGAAAGAAGGCAACAACCAAGAATTGCACGGACAAGGCGGCATCGGGCTGATTTCTTCACGTTTTACCTTAGAAGCACCCATTGTCAAAGACAAAGCCTCTTTCTTAATCTCGGGGCGACGCACTTACGCCGATTTGTTGATGAGAGCCATCAGCAGTAACCCGGATGTGGATAATACTAAATTATATTTTTATGATTTGAATATCAAAACCAATTGGCGTATCAACCCAAACAACCGCTTGTTTTTATCCGGTTATTTTGGACGTGATGTCTTCGGATTTGACGAAGAGCGTGACCAATTCGGTTTTTCATGGGGAAATGCTACGACTACACTACGATTTAATCATGTTTTTAACAACCGGCTGTTCTCAAATACATCGGTTATTTTTAGTGATTATAATTATCGCATCAAACTGGAAGAGCAAGGCTACACCGATTTTTACTTCAATTTAGGTGCCGGTATCCAAGACATTTCTTTAAAAAATGATTTTAATTACTATTTAAACGACCGGCATAAAATAAATTTTGGTTTTGATTTGACACATCACACTTTAAAGCCCAGTATGTTTGAGTCCAGTGAAAACAATGACGAACTTGAAGTATTAAATCTAAACAACCGCTATGCTTTGGAAAACGCTTTATATGCTTCAGATGAATATAGTATTTCTAACCGGCTAAAACTTTATTACGGACTGCGTTATACGCATTTTATCCATCTGGGTGGTGGTGAATATAATAAATATGACACATATGGCAATGTCGAATTTACTAAAAAATATGACCGATGGCAAGCGGTTAAAACATTTCACGGATTAGCACCCCGTATAAGCCTAAGCTATGCTTTTAATGACGAACAATCTGTTAAAGCCGCCTTTGCCAAAACCTATCAGTTTTTACATCTGATGAGTAATTCCTCATCGTCAAACCCAACCGATGTTTGGATGCCCAGCGGACTTAACATTCCGGCACAAACTTCCTATCAAACCTCTTTGGGTTATTTTAGAAATTTGAAGGACGGTCAATTGGAATTTTCGGCCGAAATGTATTATAAAATCATGCAAAACGTGGTGGATTACAAAACCGGCACGCGTATCACGCTCAATCCGGAAGTAGAAAAATATTTACTTTACGGACAAGGCAAAGCTTATGGATTGGAACTGCTGCTTCGCAAAAAACAAGGCCGATTAAACGGCTGGATTGCTTACACTTTATCCCGCTCACTCAAACAATTTGACGGGATTAATAATGGCCAATGGTTTTCTGCCCGTCAAGACCGTATTCATGATGTTTCCGTTGTATTGAGTTATAAATTGTCTCCCCGCCTCGACTTGGGCGCCGTTTGGGTCTATTACACCGGCAATGCCGTGACCTTTCCTGCCGGATTTTACCAAATAGATGGTCAAGAATATCCTTATTTTACAGAACGTAACGGCGGCAGAATGCCCGACTATCATCGTTTGGATGTATCTGTAACCTTGCACAATAAACCCGGCAAAAAATTCCGTTCCAGTTGGAATTTTGCCATGTATAATGCCTACGGACAACTCAATCCGTATATAATTTATTTCCGGCAAGATTGGGCTAGCGGTTCGCATACCCTTAAACCCAAACAAATAACCTTGTTTAGATGGGTACCATCGATAACCTATAATTTTAAATTTTAAAACTTATGAAGAAAATATTTTTAGTCATCATACTTTTTAGCTTACTAACCGGCTGTGAAAAAGATGCCGATATTCAACTCGATGAAATGTCACCTGTTCCGGTTATTGAAGGTTATTTGAGCAATTTTGCCCAGGATTCTCATTTTAAAATAACCATGAGTGCCGGTTTTAAACGGGATTTTCAAACTTATGAACCGGTAACCGACGCGCAATTGTCCGCTACCGATAGTCAAGGCAATATAATACATTTCTATCCGGACAATGAAGGTGTTTATAGAACAACAACCAATGCTATTCCGGGAGAAACCTATACCTTAAACTTAATAAAAGACTCACATCATGTAACTGCCCGGTCTACGATGCCTGACCAAGTATCCATAATCGATTTTGAATTTATCACAGTCACACAATTCAATGGTGACACAGACGAACAATTAAAATTATATTTTAATGACCCCGACAATCAAGTAGATTATTATATGATTGAAGTTTATAAGGATATAAATGGAAATTTTTACCGGCATAATGGACCATTCTATTTTGATGACAGTTCTTATAACAAAACGGAACATGCTATAATTTTGCACCGGGTCCATTATAACAGTGTAGGAAATTATAAGGTTAAATTATTTCATCTAAATAAAGCTTATATCGATTATCTTAATACCTTAAAACAATTAGGTGAAATGGATTACGGCGATAGTCCGTTTCAAATTGCGGTTCCCGGTAACCCCGAAACCAATGTGCGAGGTGGTATCGGTTATTTTGCAACGGTTGCATCTGACAGTTTGGTGAGAACTATCAATTAAAATACTTTTTAAAGCCGATTTTTATGTTATTGATTCTCATCATTTGGCTGACAAATTTAACCATAGCCACAGCTTTGGGTAGTCTTTTGCAAATGATTATTTTTAAAAATAAGCCTCAAACGATAGATTATTTGCTCTATAACGGATTATTTGCTTATATGTTGTTGATTTGGTTGATAACATATTTTACCGGTTTTGACTTATATTTTCAAATGACAAGTTTTATTTTGTCATTTATTTATCTCATTTTATATCCAAAATATTTAAAGGCTTTATGGCAATCATTTAAACACTTTCCCAAAATAAATAAAGCCATTTTTTTTATAACGGCTTCGGTTGTTTTGATGTTAAGCAGTGCATTTTCTACTCTACCGGATAATGAAAGTTACTACATTCAAACCATCCAATGGGCAAATGCGCAAGGATTGATTAAAGGTTTAATCAATATTCATCCGTTTTTAGGACAATTTTCTGGCTGGCATATTTTACAAGCAGGCTTCAATTTTCAAACTAATTTATTGATTTTTAACGATTTAAACGGGTTGTTTTTCTTGATATTTGTTTTTTATTGGCTAAAACGTTTTCAAAAAGCGGAATTTAATCAAACCTATTGGTTGGGATTATTCCCGGTCGTAATGCCTATTCTGATATTTTTTATTGATAGTCCTTCGCCTGATTTGCCCGTTGCGCTATTGTCTTTATTGGTTTTTGACTTGTTTATTCGAAATTATCAACAATTTAATCTGCAAGAATTTATCGAAATATTGATGTTGACCGCATTTAGTTTTTTAATCAAACCGACGGCTGTCATTAATCTCTTTTTAGTGGTCATTTTGTGGTGGCGATACCATCGTCAACTCTCCCGTATGTTTTTGAAAATTGTCAGTTTTGGTTTATTTATCGCAGGATTATGGCTAAGTAAAAATTATCTCATCACCGGTTATCTTTTTTATCCATTTGTTTTTTTGAGCGATGTGTTTAAACCCGCTTGGCAATATCCTCGTGAATTAATGGGTTTAATGGCGCAACTTGGCATGCAAGAAAACGGCGCAATAAATGCGCATTTTTCTTTATTAAAAGGTTTTGGAGATTGGCTCAGACAACCCGGTATTCATCAAATTGTCAATCCGTTGATGGTTGTATTGTTGCTAATTTTTCCCGTAGTTTTTATATCAAAAAAACAAAAAGTCAGTTTTTCAAATCCGTATTGGATTTTGTATTTGACAGGCTTGTTGTATTTTATCATCATTTTGTTTATCAGTCCGAATATCAGATTTTTCTTGCCGGTTTTTATCTTTTTAGCGCTCGGGGTCAAGTCTTTTTTAAGCCGGACGGTATTTTATAAATATTTCAATGCTTTTGGTTGGGTAATATTTTTATTTGGAGGTATTTACTGGGCAATCCATCAACATTGGCAGTTTAAAAACCTGTTAATTCCGCAACCGGTTTCTGTTTTCAGCCGTTACCATACAGAAACAGAAGGCAATTTACAATACCATTTTCCACAAGGTCAAAACTTATTTTGGCAAACAGGTGATGCGCCTTTACCCGCTGTGCATTTTAATCAAATTAATTATTTTAAAACCCGGTTTGGCATCGTTCCGCAAAAAAATCTTAAACAAAATTATTATTATAGCAAACCCGTAAATATTAATTAAAAGGTCTTGCTATCCTAAACCTAAATGGTCTTAATTTTTTAATGGCAAAAAAACTTTCCGGATGGTTATCCTATTTCAACAATTATTATAGTCTCAAATCACTCTGTTCCTTAGGGTAGATGCCTTTTACATCATAAATCAAGGCTTTATCGTGGGTGTATTTTTTCAAATCAAGGTTTTTAAATTCATTATGCGCTACAACCGCCAATACGGCGTCATATTTTTTGTCGATGTTTTTTATATCTGATATCAAATCCAAATCATATTCTTCTTTGACTTCTTCAGGCGATGCCCAAGGGTCAAAAACATCAACATGCATTTGATAATCTTGTAGTTCTCTTACCACATCAATGGCTCTGGAATTACGGATATCAGGACAATTTTCTTTAAACGTTATCCCTAATACCAAAACATTGGCATCTTTAACATTCAAACCTTTTTTGAGCATCATTTTAACCGTCTCTTGCGCGACAAATTGTCCCATACTGTCATTTAACCGGCGACCGGCCAAAATAATCTCGGGATTATAATCATATTCTTTTGCCTTATGTGCTAAATAATAAGGGTCAATACCGATACAATGACCGCCCACTAAACCCGGACGAAACGGCAAAAAATTCCATTTAGTGCCTGCGGCTTCCAAGACCTCCAAAGTGTCAATATCCAACAAACGAAATATTTTTGATAGTTCATTAACAAAGGCAATGTTAATATCGCGTTGCGAATTTTCAATCACCTTTGCCGCTTCGGCAACCTTGATAGATGAGGCTTTGTGTGTGCCGGCAGTAATAATACTTTTGTATAATTGGTCTATTTCTTCGGCAATTTCGGGTGTAGAGCCGGAAGTTACCTTTAATATTTTGGTAACCGTATGTTCCTTGTCTCCCGGATTTATGCGCTCGGGCGAATAACCCGCATAAAAATCTTTGTTAAATTTCAATCCCGAAGTTCTTTCCAGTATAGGCACGCACTCTTCTTCGGTGGCGCCGGGAAAAACCGTAGATTCATAAATGACAATATCACCTTTTTTCAACACTTTTCCTACACTTTCACTGGCTTTGTAAAGCGGCGTCAAATCCGGAATTTTATGTTTATCAATCGGTGTAGGAACGGTAACAATATAAATTTGTGCATCAGCTATATCTTGCAAATTATCAGTTAGCGACAAGCCTTTTTTATCAAAATCATTGACTAAAACACTTTTCAGTTGGTCTTCCGAAACTTCCAAAGTATCGTCCACACCTTTTTTAAGTTCGTCAACCCGTTTCGAATTGATATCAAATCCAATCACTTTAAATTTGGTTGCAAAAGCCGCTGCCAACGGTAATCCGACATAACCCAAACCGATTATAGCAATTTTTTTATCGTGCATAGTAAATAAATTTTAGGCAAGCATAAAAAAGCTTAATTTTGAACGACAAAGATAAAACTTATTAACATATTCACAAATGAAAAAACTTAGCATTGAAAACATTCTACGTATCTTTATCTGGTTAGTATTTTTAGTAGGCGGCGCCATTTTGAGCATCCATCTTGACAAGATTTATTTTTATGATTGGTTCAACAGCACAACTTTTCATGTTGTCACAATGATTCCGGGTTATATTTTGTTACGAATGATAATCAAAATCAGTCGACAAACAGGCCGATATTTGGCACAACACGGCAGAGAAGGCAACCTGCCGCCTTTAGAAGTCAACAAATTAGTTACAACAGGCATTTACGGCTGCATGCGTCATCCCATGCACTTCGGATTAATCTTTTTTCCTTTGGCATTTGCCCTGTTGATCGGCAGCCCTACATTTTTATTATTTGTCGCACCCCTCGAAATGCTATTGATGCTCCTGATGATTAAGTTTCATGAAGAACCACAAACCCGCAAAAAGTTTGGCAAAGCCTATGACGATTACAAAAATCAAGTTCCGTTTTTCAGTTTCAAATGCTTCAAAAAATTATTTGAAAAACCAACCGAATAAATATTTATATATTATTGGGGCGTTCGGGCGGGCTATCCGCTTATAGCTGCTTTGCGCCGCACTGTGGTTTTATCGGCGTTGCGGGGGCTTCCTGCGGTCGCCGCCACTCGCCGTAAAACCAACAGGCGCCGCTGCATCAGGCTATCGCTTCTATCCCTAACGCTCCGGTAAACGGTTGTGAATTCTACTACAAATATGTCGCACCTACGGTGCTCAGCGGCTGTTTATTTTTATTGTTTAACTATTAATATTCGCCGCCGCTCCATCAAAGTCTTTGCCCCCGCCGACATAAAAAAAACAAAAAAACCGGCTGTTTTATGCTAAAAAACTCAACAAAATATTGAAAATTTGAATGACGAATATTGAACACCTGTGCTGAGTCTGTTGAAGTGAGGAACGTTGATTTTAGAAATAATGGAAAGTAAAAAACGAAAGCTAATTACAAAGTAATAACAGAGCCAAAAATGTAAATCACTGAGTGATTTTATGACGTTCAGAACAAAATTGTACCGACGCATGAACCATAAAAGACATAAAAGACAAAACTTAAACAAATTTATAATCCCTATATTTGAACCCAGAAGGGGTGAAATGATTATAGTCAAATTGTGGAATAGTTTGATATAAACCCCGAAGGGGTGACATTAATTATATTGAGAAAGATTAGGTGAAGATAAACAGGCGGTGGAAGTAATTCCGATTTTTAAACCATTAAAGGTATAAAAGAGCATAAAAGACAAAACTTAAACGATAAAAAACTCCGTGTAACATTTCGGCAAGCTCAATGCATCGCGCTGTGGTGAAAGAAAACTCTATGGTAAAAAAATTATCATGTATAAATGTGTAAGGAAAAACCATTAAATTTGACTAATTAA
>Ga0256832_1001114_pt1 | contig 18097 bp, 12 predicted proteins | sample 134614metaG_FD_190534 | JGI IMG/M metagenome (GOLD analysis project Ga0256832, IMG submission 190534) | Hydrothermal vent microbial communities from Lau Basin, Pacific Ocean - 134-614 | ecosystem: Environmental > Aquatic > Marine > Hydrothermal vents | place: Pacific Ocean: Lau Basin | collected...
TCGGACAAGGTGATGTGCATCGACCCGGAATCGGGGCGTGTCCTTCGCCGCTTGGACGGCGCAAAGCTCCGCAAACGGGTGGGAGGCTCAGCGTCGGGAGACATGACCTTCAACGGAATCGCATGGGACAAGACGGGGGAGCGGGTGTTCATGACGGGAAAACTCTGGCCGCAGCTTTTCGTGGTGTCCGAATAGATGAGGAGGCCGTGTGACGATCCTCTGATTTCAGCGCCCGCAGCGCCGCTCTTCCTGGGATAGAATTCCACGTCGTGGTTTTTTCGTCGTATACCTTCCTTTTCCTCTTTCTCCCGCTCGTTCTCGTTCTGTACTACGTCTTGCCTCTGATCGCTCCCAAACGGTGGGCGCAGAGAGTTCGAGATTGGCGGGGCCTCGTATTGCTCCTCTCCAGCTACGTGTTCTACGGCTGGGCCCGGTACTGGTATGTCCTTCTGATCCTGGCTTCGACGCTCGTCGATCTGGTTTGTGGGCGCCTCATCGTGGACGCGGGAACGCGGAGGAAGAAGCGGGCCTTGTTGCTGGTTTCGCTCCTGACGAATTTGGGGATGCTGGGCTACTTCAAGTACCGCGATTTCGCGGTCGATGCTTTCGTCCAAAGTCTGGGTGCTCTGGGTCTGGATGTCTCCGACCCGGGTTGGCCTCGATTGGTGCTCCCCGTCGGAATCAGCTTCTACACCTTCCAGTCGATGAGCTACACGATCGATGTCTATCGGGGTGTCGTTTCACCGCTGCCCTGGAAGCGTTCCCTCCATTTCATCTCCTATGTCGCACTCTTTCCTCAGCTCGTGGCCGGGCCGATCGTGCGTTTTCGGGACATCGCCACCGAACTGGTCGATCGGCGGCACTCGTGGAGCCTCTTCGGGCAGGGGGCATTCTTCTTCATGGTCGGGATGGCGAAAAAGGTCCTCATCGCGAATCGCGTGGGGCCGATGGCGGACGCCTTGTTCGGCCTCGAAGCTCCCGGCGCTCTGGATTCCTGGGCGGGCATGGTCTCCTACGCCCTTCAGATCTATTTTGACTTCTCGGGCTACAGCGACATGGCCATCGGGCTCGGGATGATGTTCGGGTTCCACTTCCCCTGGAACTTCAATGCGCCTTATAAGGCCACGAGCATCACGGATTTTTGGAGGCGGTGGCACATCTCGCTTTCGACCTGGCTTCGCGACTATCTCTACATACCGCTGGGCGGCAATCGATCCGGAAGGTGGAAGACGTACCGGAACCTCATGATCACCATGCTGCTCGGTGGTCTCTGGCACGGCGCCGCGTGGACCTTCGTGCTTTGGGGGGCGTTTCATGGCGCGCTCCTCGCCCTCGAGCGTGGCCTGGGAAAACGCCCCATCTACCATCGCTGGCCTACGGCGGTGCGGGTGGGGGCCACCTTCACTTTGGTCCTCTTGGCATGGGTGCTCTTTCGCGCTCCGGATCTCGCCCATGCGGGTCGGGTCTACGCGGGCCTGTTCGGCGCCCACGGTTGGGGTGGATTCTCACTGCGTGGTCCGTTCTCGTGGCGCGTGCCCGCGGGCGTCCTCGCGTGTGGCCTTCTTCTGGCTTGGTTGGCTCCGACGACCCAGCAGATGGCGGCCCGCGGCGGATGGGGTCGTGTGGTCGTGGTGCTCGTTCTGTTCGCTGTGGCCGTCGTGGAGTTGCTCCAGTCGGCCTTCAACCCGTTCTTGTACTATCAGTTCTGAGAGGGCCCGAGACGCCGCCATGACAAAAGCTCAATCCATCACATCGGCGTTCGGCTTTCTGATCCTCTTGGGCGGGATCCTCGGCTTCGATGTGGCGCACGACGTGCCGAAAGATGCGCTGCGCGAGAATCCGCCCACCGTGGATGGCTTTCTTGACGGGAGTTGGGCGGAGGACGTCGACGCATTCTTTCACGAGAAGTCGGCCTTCATGCGCGCGACGCGTCCGTATCGCAACGGGTGGATGTTGAAGTATCTCGGCGAGACGCCTTCGCGCATCGTGGCGGGACGCGATGGCTGGCTCTTTTTGCTCGAGTCCTTTCAACCCATGGCCGAGCCCGGGCATACGCGCAAGTGGTTCGAGATGTTCACCCTCGCGGAGGGGATCCGACAGGCCTTCGTGGGCCCCCGCACTCGCTTTCTCGTCCTCGTCATGCCCGCGAAGTGGCGACTCTACCCTGAGTTCATGCCCGACTATGAGATCGTTCCGGGGCGTCGTGCTCTCTATGGAGCCGTGCTGGCTGAACTCCATCGCCGGGGGATGGCAACGGTCGATTTGCTGAGCATCCTGAAGGAGCGCAAGGCGGCCGATCCCGGTGCCCTTTTGTTCCCACCGAACGACACCCATTTCACCGAGCGCGGATTCGCACTCGTCGCCGCCGTGGTCGCCGAGAAGCTTTGCGGCGTGCCCGCTCATCAAGCGACGAGACGCCTGGAACGCTCGCCTCGCATGTGTCGTCGTTTCCCGGGCGATCTGCCCCGTCAGCTCAGCCTCGACCCGAAGACCGTGGTGGGAAACTCCTTCGCATTTCAGGAGGAGGCCTACGAGCTCGAGCCCTGCTTCGACGCGGACGGGGCGGATGTCCTCGTCCTCGGGGACTCCTTTTTCCTCGCGCACGATGGGGTCTTCCAGCGACTCATTCAGCGGGCCACCGGCAAGAAGGTCGACAGCCGTTTCGCCGGTTGGAGAAAAGCCGACGTGGCGCGACTCCGTGCCGTCTACGGTCGCAATCCGCCCCCCTACGTTCTGCTCGCGGTGACCGAACGCCGTTTCGAAGGCTACTGATCCACCTGTCAAGAAAGCTGACGGTGTTACCCGCAGGGAACGCCGTCCTCCCATGCTTCCCGGATCACCGCAAACTGTAGGGCGACATAAGATTAGTGTATTTATTGACTTGTGGATTCTTCGTGGCCTTGGCCCGAGTCTTGCTCTCCTGAAGGGCGTCGTTCCGGCAACCTGCCAGTCCGAGGGCGACCCTCAGGGAGGATTCACCGTGAAGCGTTCCTACATCTTGTTCTCCGTCGCCTTCATGGGGCTTGGGCTCATCTGGGCCTGCGGAAGCGCTGATGATTCCCGTCACCAGGGAGGTGGCGTGTTGCAGGCTCCCTCGGACACTGAAGACGAACTGATGGGGCGAGACGCCTATGACGCCGCGCTCCTCGTGAAGCTTCCGCAGGTCGCGCCGGCGGAGTCGCCGGCCCTCCATAACGTCTTCGAACTCTCCGACCACATCATCTCCGGGAGCGAGCCCCACGGAGAGACGGCCTTTCGTCTGCTCGAGGAGAGAGGCGTGAAGACCATCATCAGCGTGGACGGGAAAATCCCGGACGTGGAGATGGCCCGGCGTCACGGCATCCGCTATGTGCACATTCCGATCGAGTACAAGGGCATCTCGGATGACGAGATCCTTCGGCTGGCGAAGACGTTTCGGGAGTTGGAGCCACCGTTCTACGTCCACTGCTTCCATGGCCGCCACCGCGGCCCCGCCGCCGCCGCGATCGGTCGGCTTGTCAAGGATGGCGTCAGCCGTGCTCAGGCTTTGGCCGAGATGAGACAATGGAGCGGTACGTCCTCGAAGTATCGAGGCCTCTACGACACGATCGCCAGGGCCAGCATCCCCGGGGCCGAAGTGACGGGGGCTTTCCGCTACGACTTCCCGAGCGCGGTGAGAGTCGAGGGTATCCGCCAGTCCATGGTCGTGATTCCGAGGGCGTTCGATCACCTGAAAGCCCTGAAGAAGAATCGCTGGGCTGCCGATCCCCGTCATCCCGACATCGACGCTCTCAACGAGTCCCTGAAACTCGCCGAAGCTTTTGCCGCCGCGGAGGCCTCCGCGGATACGGCTGGTCGACCGGATGACTTCCGCGCATGGATGAAGTCGAGCGTGAAAGAGAGTGCGGCCCTGGTCGAACTTCTTCGTCGCGTGGAACAAGGCGACGGCCGGGCCGCTGTGGACGCCGACGCTGCTTTTGGCCGGATGAAGAAACTCTGCGCCTCCTGCCACGGCATCTACCGCAACCAATAGAGTCCCCTCGGTTGGTCCGGTCACGCAGCCAGATCCTCGTCGTGGAGGATGCGCATCGGTTATGCTCCAGGACCACGGTCCGGCAAGGAGCAGCTTCGCATGGGTAGGACGCCTCGTTTCACGATTCTCTGGTTGCTATTGGCGTCCCTCCTCGCGGCCCAGGGCGAAGGACCGAACATCTCCGGTGGGCCCCTCATTCCGGAGCAGGCCGCCGTCGACGTGGCGAGTTATGACCTCAGCCTGGAGGTCTTTCCCACCGAGCACCGCATCGAGGGAACGCTGACGGCAACCGTCCGAATCCTGGCGCCCCTGAAGGACTTCGTCCTTGATCTGGATACCGCCCTCCAGGTGCGAGGGGCCCGGTTGATGCCGTCCGGCCAGGCGCTTCACTTCCAAAGAAAAAAGGGGCGCATCTGGGTGCGACTTCCTCGTGTCTTTGACGAGGGCGAGATCCTTGCCGTGGCCGTCGACTACGGAGGCATGCCCAGGGTGGCCCGCCGTCCACCGTGGGACGGTGGATTCACCTGGTCGAAGACCCCCAAGGGGCTTCCTTGGATCGCCACCAGTTGTCAAGGCGAAGGCGCCGACCTGTGGTGGCCCTGCAAGGACCAACCCTCGGACGAGCCGGACATCATGGATCTGCGAATCATCGTCCCGCAACCTCTCGTCGTGGCTTCGAACGGCACCCTCCGGACCGTGAAGAACCTCCCGAACAAGCGCCGGCAATTCCATTGGCATGTCGCCAACCCCATCAACAACTACGGCGTGGCCATCGCCGTCGCGCCCTACGTCGAGGTGAAGGATGTCTTCTCCAGCATCGGCGGAGAGAAGGTCCCCGTGACGTTCTTCGCCCTTCCTTCGGACGAGAAGAAGGCCCGGGCTCTGATGCCCGAGATCCTGGATCATCTCCGTTTCTTCGAGGAGAACTTCGGGCCCTACCCTTTTCGTAACGAGAAGTACGGCGTCGCGGAGACGCCCTTTCTCGGAATGGAACACCAGACCCTCATCGCCTACGGCTACGGGTTTCGTCGCGATCCCTTCGACTATGACTGGCTCCATCACCACGAACTGTCGCATGAGTGGTTCGGGAACCTGATCACGTGCCCCGATTGGCGGGATATGTGGCTCCACGAAGGAATCGGCACCTATACGCAAGCTCTCTACGTCGAAGAGAAGCATGGGCTGGACGCCTACCTGAAGCAGATGAAACTCTACCGCCGAACCATCGCGAATCGACGGGCGATCGCTCCCCGGCGTACCACGGATTCCAAGGAAATCTACTTCGGACCGGAAGGCGGTAGCGATGCGGATATCTACTACAAGGGAGCCTGGGTGCTCCACACGCTGCGCTTTCTCATCGGAAGAGAAGTCCTCATGGCGTCGCTTCGGGAACTCTGCTACCCGGATGAGAAGAGCCTTCGGGCGACCGATGGAAGCCAGTGCCGTTTTCGGACGACCGAGGACTTCCGGTCCATCGTCGAGCATCGCAGCGGGATGAAGCTGGACTGGTTCTTCGACGTCTATCTGCGCCAACCCGAATTGCCCAAGCTCTCCACCCAGCGGGAAGGTTCGAGCTTGAAGTTGTCCTGGACCGTCCCTGGCGGCCGGCCCTTCCCCCTTCCCGTGGAGATCCGAGTGGGGGGAAAGATTCGCCGAGTTCCCCTCCCCAACGGCTCCGCGACCGTCGAGGTCTCCGCGAGCGAGCCCATCCAGATCGATCCGTCAGGATGGATACTCCGCTGAAGTCTTGCGGTAAAATCGTTCGTCACGCCGAGACATTTCCCCACGGATTACGCCATGACGGATGACATCGAAAAACTGGTCGCCCTGGCTCGCGCCGGAGACAGAGAAGCTCTCGAAACCTTGTTCGAGCGCTTCCGAAGCCGGATCCAGGGGGTGGTGCGGAAACGCTTGGGGGAGAACCTCCGCAAGTATCTGGAGTCGTCCGACGTGGTGCAAAGCGTGTGTCTCGAAGCCATGAACGGGATCGATCGGTTGGGCCCAGCCGACGAGGATGGCTTCGTGCGGTGGTTGGCGCGCATCGCCGAGAACACGATTCGAGACAAGCATCGGTATTTCACAGCGAAGAAGCGGCACCCGGACAACGTTCCCGATGGGCGCGGCGGTTACGAGTCGCTCAGCCAGACCCCGGACGCCGGCGCGACTCCGAGTGGCGCCGTGGGTGCACGGGAAGAGATGGAGGCCGTCCTCGCCGCTCTGGCTCGCCTCCCGGAGGACTATCGCCGCGTCATCGAGTTGACCCGATTCGACAAGTTGAGTCACGAGGAGGCCGCGGCGGCGATGGGGCGCACTGAGAAAGGCACGCGGATGTTGCTGGCGCGCGCGCGTGTTCGGTTGCTCGAGGAACTTCGCAAGGGGCGCCCCACGGATGGCGACTGACCGAGACGACGGCCATGCGGGCGCGGAGTCTCCGGATCTGGGGCCGCTGGAGCGATTCTTTCTCGATGGCGGGTCAGCAGCCAATCCCGAAGAGCTCCTGGAATACCTCGACGGGGCCGATAACGACGAGCGCCTGCGAGAGCTCCTCGAGCTGGACCGTGTCTTGGAGGTGGGATTGGCGGCCCTGGATGAGGCCCGGGCCGCGGAGCGACGTCCCCTACTCGGCCGGCGCGAGCGACTCGGTGGCTATCGCCTTCTCCAGGAGATCGGGTCTGGCGGCATGGGGGTCTTGTACCTCGCCGAGGACGAGACCCTCGGACGCCTCATCGCTTTGAAGGTCGTCTCGAAGGCGACGCCTCGAACGAGCGAAAGGTTTCGACGCGAGGCCGAGACGGTGGCGGCTTTGAACCATCCCAACATCGTGCCGGTCTACGCTCTCGGCGAGGCGGACGGGGTCGAGTACATCGCGATGAAGTACTTGCCCGGCGGCGACGTCGAGCGCGCGCTCGGCCGCGCGGGTCATGGCAGGCCGCTGACGGGTGCCGACCGCGAGAGGAAGGTCGCGCGCTGGATGCTCAAAGTGGCTGAGGCCCTTCACCACGCTCATGAACACGGCGTCATCCATCGGGATCTCAAACCCTCCAACATCCTCGTCGAGGATGACGAGCCCTTTCTCGTCGACTTTGGCCTCGCCCTGCGCGAGGATCGCTCTCGGCTCACACAACCCGGCGAACTCGTGGGCACCGTCGCGTACATGTCTCCCGAACAGGTGCGGGGGGATCTCGGCAAGCAGGATCGCCGCACGGACGTGTACTCTTTTGGAGCGACCCTCTACCACCTTCTGTCCGGGCGGCTTCCTTTCGCCGGCGGCAGCGCGCAAGCCGTCGGACGCGCCGTCCTTCAGGAGGACCCTCCCGCCTTGAGGCCGCTCGGCATTTCGGCGGATCTCGAAGCCATCGTCTTCCAATGCCTGGAAAAGCAACCCGATCGACGCTACGCGACGGCACGGGATTTGGCAGGGGATCTGCGGAGGTTTCTGGACGGCGAGCCCGTGTCGGCGAGGCGACAGGGGCCCCTCCGCCGCGGTCTCAAGAGACTGCGACGCCATTGGCTCGTCGTCTCGGGGGCTGCCCTCGCCCTCGCCGCCGCGTTCGTCATCGCCGCCCTCTTGTGGCAGAGCAGCGAGCGAGAGCGCAGGCTCGTCGAAGAGACCTATGCGTCGGCACGTTCGGAGTTTGCTCGCGGCAACTACGGTCGGGCCGGCCGCCTGCTCCAGCGGCTCGTCGATCGCGGGATCGAACGAGATGACGTGAGGGAACTCCTGGCCTCGTCGCGCATTCGGGAGATCTTCGACCGTCTGATGGAACTGCGGTACTTCGTACCCCTCGAAGCCGCGGAGATGGGCGTCGCGTCGAGCCGCGCAGACACGTCTCGAAGACTGCTCGAGGAACGCCGCGCCCTCGGCCATCCCGAGATCCTCCGCGATCAGTTTCGGTTCCTCGAAATCGCTACGGCGCGCTTCTCGTACGACCGGAAAGGAGCTCTTTCCGCCCTGAGGGATTGGACCGCGGAACTGGGCGGGCCACGTCCCCGCACACGACTCATGGACGTGTTCGTGCAGTCGCCACCGGAGGCTGAGTTGGACGCCCGATCCATGATCCAGGCTCTGGATGGAGCGACCGTCCTGGAGGACATCGACCACTACTTCGGGGGACTCCTCCTCGCTTTGACGCCCGGTGGCGCGAGGCGCGGATTGCAGGAGATTCGCCTTTTCCTCGAAAGTCACCCCACGGACTACTGGGGGCGGTTCGTGGAGGGCAATCTGTTGCGGCGTCTTGGGAACCCGGCCGCGGCACGCGAGGTGTATTCCGGCCTCATTGCGGGCTTATTGACCGGACGAGACGGTGCGGAGCCGGTCAGCCGGAAACTCGGCGCCGCCTACTTCCAACGAGCCCAGGTCAAGGGACTCGAGGGTGACGCGGACTCGGCTCTCGCCGACCTGGAGAAGTCTGGGAACGTGGCGGGGCCCCGGCGCCTTGCGATGTCACGGGCCCAGTGCTTTCTCCGCAAGAAAGACGCGGAAGCCGTTTTTGCCGCGTTCGAGAGCGCCCTGTCGGCAGTCCGGGGCGAGCGCCGCATGCTCCCGAAGGCCGTCTATCTCCGTCGGCTGAACGCCGTGCGGCGCCAAAGGATTCAAGCCGCTCTGGCTCTCGGGCGTCGCGCTGCGGCGAGGCGTTTTCTTGACGAAGTGGTCGGCCGAGGAGATCGGCCGCCACCCTCCTGGGTCGCGGATTTGGAAGCGCGCTACTGGTCGGAGGCCCTTCGTACGGCCACTGATTCCGCGAAGGCGGCCCTTGCCGCCCTCGGTGATCTTGCCGACAAGAATCCGGACTCCGATCTCGTGCGTCTTCTTCACCTCGAGGGTTTGTTCCTCGAGGGGACGGATCTCGAGCGAGAGAAGATCCTGAATACGTTGGATGACATCGCCGCCCCTTCTCTCGAAGAACGCTACTTTCGAGCCTACTTTCGGGTAGTCCTCATCATCGAGGGCGTCCGCCGTCTTGCGGACTACAGGCCACGCGAAGGCCAAGAGGAAGCGTTCCGTCGTGCGATGGACCAGGCCATGGACGATGTGGCCGCCTTGGCGCATCGCGCCGCGGACGACTTGGGAGTGCTCGAGGCAAAGGGGTTCGACGTCCTCGTTCGAAGGGGTCTCCTCGACGACGCGGACGTGCTCCGTTTCCTCCTGGCGACCGCACGTCTGTTCGCCGGCGATGTGGAGACGGCCGGGACCCTCTTCGAAGGGTTGCTGGCAAGGGGCCGGCTGAGGAACGTCCCTTGGCGGCCCTTGGTGTTCGTTTTCGCCGGCCGCTCCGAAGAGGAACGGGGATTCCCCAAGCGAGCTCTCGACATCTATCGGGCCGGACTGGCCGCGGGGCTGGCCGAGCCTTGGCTCATGCGAAGGGCGGGGCGGTTGGCGGCGGAATTGCGTGACCTCGAGGCGCTCGTGAGCGTGGTCGCTTTCATGAGAGGCCACGAACCCAAGGAGGGATGGACCGACCGAGAACTCACGCTTCCCGTGTATGCTCCCTATCGCACGCGCCTCACCCCCCACCGCTGAGGGGCGGCTCTTATCCTGGATTGACGACGTCCACACTCCCAATTGGCGGCGATTGCCTTCACATGGAAGTGACGACGTCCCCTGGATTGACGACGTCCTCGTCGTCCTTGCCTTTTTTCTCGTCCCCCCCGTCCTTCTTCCCCACCACCACCCACCGAAAACAGCGGACGAGGACGCCCACACTCCAAAGGATAAGGGGCTGCCTTCTCGCTCAGGGCTGGTGCGGGTGCAGTCGAACGACCACCAGCACATCCATGGTTTGGTTCGTGTTGTTCTCGATGACGATCTCCTGGTTCCCCACCTGATTGGCGAAGAAACGCTCGAGTCGGATGGCATTCGGAGCCAGCGACACCGGAGGGGTGGCGATCGTGAAGGGAATCCCTTGAAAGCCCTGGGGCTGGATCGCCAAGTTCAGGGGGAGCGTCGACCCGTATCCGGCCTGGAGCCCCTGACCATCCAGGGGGTAGACCTCGACCTCCACATCGAAGGCTCCACCGCTCAAGATCGTCGGATGAGGCACGTCCACGAGATGGGTGCCCGGGGGAATCGATGCCGTCACCGTCGACCCCACGATGGGTTGCCCGTCGGCCACGCGTACGGTGTAGTTCGGCGTTTGCCCCGGAACCCAGGGCTGTGCGTTACCCTCCGTCACCACGGTGATGAGGGGTTGTTCGAATTGAACTGGGGCCCCCGCGGCGGTCGCGCCGATCTGCCCCGTCTGCGAACCCGGCGTGATTTCGTAGGCCACGGTCTCTCCGTTCAACACGGTGGTGGGGACGGACCGCAACACGCCTGCCCCATTGGGGAGCTGAACTCGAAAACTTGCCGTGGCGGGCGAAACCCTCAGATGGCGGATCGCTCCTGCGGGACCGAAATTGGAACCGTTGTTGCCCGGCTCGATGTTGATCTTGATGGCGGGTACGGCCAGAACCTGAATGCCGATGGCGTTCGACAAACGAAACTTGGGGTAGCCGCCCCCCGAGGCGTTGGGGTCGAGGACGCCCACCTGCATCACGAGGTTCACGCCGATGAGGCTGCCCCCCATGGGGCCAGTCGCCGGAGGGATCTGGGGCAGAAGCGGCAGTATGCGGTTGAAGAGCTTTCCGCCGCCCCCGAATGGAGTGATGAATGCGGTGGAGCTTCCCGGTTGGAACGGGGCCACCGATCCGAAACTGTACCAAGCTCGCAGATCCGCCGGATCGCCTCCGATCTGCATCCACATGGCGCTGTCCGACAGATGGAGCCACTGGGTTGAGATGCCGGGGGGATTGAATTGAGGAGCGAGAGGCACCGGGTTGCGGAAGCGGGGACCGAAATCCTGGAGATTCTGAGCAGGGGAAGTCGTGTAGAGGGGTTTTCCCACATCGTAGCCGATGACATAGGGCTGCCCGGTGGGAACGACCATCGCCACCAGGCCCAGCGCGGCGTCGAGGACCTCCGCCGGAAGGTTCGGGCCCGTTGCCGACCACTGCCCGATGATGTGCTCCGACTGAGGAGCGGGGATGATGAAACCATTGGGATTCATTGGGTTGGGGGCCAGCGCCGCAAAGCCCACGTAGAGATCCTGGGCCGGCAGTTGGCCCGTGGGAGGGCCTCCCTGGGCCAGGGTCAGGGGAGAGAGCAGGAAGAGAAAGAGAAGGCTGAGACGATTCATGACGGAACTCCTGAGTCATGATATGCGGTGGCAGCTCCCTATTGGAAGCGAAATCCATCGCCCCATGTCCCGAGGTTTCCCGTTTTTTTTCTCGCCTCCCTGTGAAACGTTCAGGTTGGGTCCGATCCGCAGTGACAGGCTCGGCCTGGTCGGCAAGCTTCCGGGGAGACGTCGTCGTCGTCCGGTCCCCACCCGAGCATGGTCTTCAGGCAGTAGAAAATGGCCACGTCCGACGCCGAACGCTCCTCGAAATCGCAGGTGAGGTAGACCTGGTTCAAGGCCAGCGCCTTCGTCATGAGAGATGGGCAGACGTCGTCGGGCAGGAAGGGATTCTTTTCGGACATGTCTTTGTTCTCCTTCAGCGGCCGAGCGCTTGACGAATGGCCCGTCGCAAGACGGCCTGGATCAGGATCAGCTTGTAGGCGTTGTCTCTAAGCGGTGTGGCATCCTCGACGGCGGTCTTGCAGACGGCATCGATGAGATCGTCGGTGACCCTTCGCCCCGCCATCATCTCCTCCAGATCCTCCCTGCGGACGGGAGTGGGGGCCACCGCCGACAGGACGATCCGAGCCTCCCTGACTTTCTTGCCGTCCATTCGAAACGCCGCGGTGGCGCCGCAGACGGCCCAATCGTAGGACTGCTTCTCTCGAGCTTCGACGTAGGCCGAGATCGGATTGGCCGAACCCTTGGGAAGAATGATCGCGGTGAGGACCTGGCCCGGCTCGAGCATGTTCTCGACGGAGATGTCCTCCTCCGGAGAGACGAAGAAGTCTTCCAAGGGAAGGGTTTGCTTGCCCTCCTTGTCCATCACTTCCACCTGCGCGCCGTAGGCGATGAACACAGGCGCCAGATTCGAGGGGTGGATGATGTTGCAGGTGGCGTTGTCGAAGATCGCATGGAACTCGTTTTCGCCTTCCCGCGCGTAGCACAGATCGCCGCCCTTCTTGAGGCAATGATAGTCCTTGTTGCGGTAATACCAGCAGCGGGGCCGTTGACAGATGTTTCCGCCCACGGTGCCGTTGTTGCGGATTTGGGGGGTGGCCGTTTTGCCGACGGTCGTTACGAGAGCCGGATAATCCGCGGCGATGGATGGATGCTCCTTCAAGTCGACCAGTTTCGTGAGCGCACCGATTTCCAGGCCACGGCTCGTCACACGGATTCCGGAAAGGTCCGGAACGGTCTTCAAATTGATGAGCAAGTCGGGAGCTTGAATTCCCTCCTTGATTTCACCGATGAGGTCGGTGCCTCCCGCGAGAATGCGAGTCTCCGCGGGGTTGCCCGACGCTGCGACGGAAAGTGCGGCTTCCAGCGTGCGGGGGCGAGCCATCTTGAAGGCTTTCATCTCACTTCTCCTCCTTGCGCGCGAGAGCTTCGAGCACTTTCTTGGGCGTGATGGGCAACGATGTGATGTGAACCCCGATCGCATTGAACACAGCGTTCGAGATCGCGGCCGCCGTGGCGACTTTGGGAGGTTCCCCGAGCCCCATGACGCCGGTGTTGCTTTGCCCGTTGTAGACGTCCACCAGGACGACATCGATCTGCGGGATGTCGGCGGGGCCGGCAATCTTGTACATCTCCATGTCCGCGTTGAGCATCTGCCCCTTGTGGCGATCCATGATGCGGCGTTCGAGGAGCGCGTAGGAGACGCCTTGAATGACACCGCCGCGGACCTGGCTCTCGGCGGTCTTGGCGTTGATGACTTTTCCGCAGTCCTGCACGGCGACGAGCCGCGTGACCTTGACATTGCCGGTTTCCGTGTCGACCTCGACTTCCGCGAACTGAACGCCGGAATTGGTCGGGGCGAAGCCTTGGTAGTTGGGGCGACGCCGCGAGACGATCGGGCGTCTTGCTGTCACCTCGACGGCCCCTTCCTGAATCATCGCGCAGGCCTGGCTGAAGCTGAGGTCCGGGTCGAGCCGCTTGCCCTTTTTCGAGACCACGCGTCCGCCCTTCAGATCCAGGTCCTCAACTTTCCAGCCATGGCGCTCGGCCACGATCTGGAGCAACTCTTCCTTGGCTCGGTAGCCCGCCAGGCGGGCGGCGGGGGAGAGGCTGCCGATGGTGGTCGATCCGCCGGACCCGGGCCCCAAGGGATCGGTGGTGTGCCCGATGAAGGTCTGCACTTTCTCGAGGGGAAGTCCCAGCTCCTCGGCGACGACCATGCCCATGACGGTCCGCGTGCCCGTGCCGATGTCCTGGGCACCGTTGCGAACTTCCACGGTTCCATCCTTGTGAATCCGGACGAGGCAAGCCGAACCGCCTCCGCCCGAAGCGAACCACTCCGTGCTGGCGCAGCCCAGCCCTCGCTTCACGGGACCGCGGCCGGCTCCCGGTTTCTTGTTGCGCCGCTTCTTCCAGCCGATACGCTCCGCGCCCATGTCGTACTCGTGAATACGGATGGGGTGGGTGTCATTCTTCTTGCGGATCTCCACCGGGTCCATGCCCAGTTTCGCCGCCGCCTCGTCGATGATGCTCTCCATGGCGAACACGCCCTGCGGCCAGGCCGGCGCCCGCATGGCCCGAGCCTGTCCGCAATTCGTGCGGACCATGTGTTCCACCTTGTCGATGTTCTCGAAGCCGTAGAAGACGTGATTGCGCGCCCCGGCGCCGAAGGGACTTGGTCCCGCCGTGCCCCAACTGTAGGCCCGGAGTGCCTTGAACTTGCCGTCCTTGGTCACCCCCAGCGTCATCTCCTGCTTCGAGTCGGGACGATTGCCCACGGCGGTCTGTTCGCCGCGTCGCTCGAGCATGAGGCGCACGGGGCGCCCCGCCTTCTTGGCAAGGATGGCTCCGGCAGCTCCTTCGCGTCCCAAGCCAAACTTGGAACCGAAGCCGCCGCCCATGTACTCGGTCGTGACTTCAGCCGACCCTGCGCGGATGGCGCCCCGTGAGCTCTGGGCTTCCCGCCGGCAGTTGAATGTGGCCTGCGTCGATGCGTAGCAGATGAGGTGGTCACCGTCCCACTGCATCACCGAACCGTGGGGTTCCAAGGAACAGTGGACCTGAACCTGGGTCTCGAAGGTCCGATGGACCGTCACCGCGCAGTCTTTCAGGGCCTCGTCGACCTTCTCCTTTTGGTCCTGGAGGCGCTTTTCGAACTCCTCTGCCGACTCGCGACGTCGCCGGCCGCTCGTGACAACATTGGCGCGCCCCGGAACCACTTCGGGCGCCCCCTTCTCCATGGCGGCTTCCTTCGTGACGGCAAAGGGGCGCACTTCGTAGTCCACTTGGATGCGATTGAGGGCCTCCTCGGCCAGAGCCTCGGTCTCGGCGGCGACGGCGGCCACTTCCTGGCCCGCGAATCTCACCTCGCTGGAGCCCATCTCATCGGGGAAGCTGATGGCCGCATGGACGCCCTTCATGGCGAGTGCGCCGGAGAGATCCACGGACTTGATCCGTGCGTTGGCATGAGGCGAGCGGAGGATACGTCCATAGATCATGCCCTTGGGGTGTCGATCGTAGCTGTACTTCGCCTTGCCGGTCACCTTCGCCACGGCGTCGACGCGATCCAGAGGCTTTCCCACGATCGCGAGCTTGTCTCCCGGTTGATAGGGGAGAATGTCACCCTTGGGGAGCGTGACCTCGATCTCCTTGATGTGCCCTTCGAAGCCGACCTTGATGCGGACGTCGTCTTTGCGATCGCTCATCGTTGGGCCCCTCCCTGCCGGGTCGCGTCTTCGACCGCCTCGAAGATGTTCTGATAGGTGCCGCAACGACAGATGTTGCCCGAGAGGCCGGCCTTGATCTCATCGCGGGTCGGGTGGGGATTCTTCGACACCAAGGCCGTGCAGGACATGATCATGCCCGGGGTGCAGAAGCCGCATTGGGTGGCGTCGTGGCGAACGAAGGCGTCCTGAATGGGCGAGAGCGACCCGTCCGGTCCCGCCAGCCCCTCGATCGTGCGAATTTCCGCCCCAAGGCCGTCGATGGCCAAGAACGTGCAGGCGTTTGTGCTGCGGCCGTCGACGAGCACCGTGCAGGCGCCGCAGGTCGCTCGATTACAGACCCGCTTCGAACCCGTCATTTCCAGTTGATCGCGAAGGAGATCCAAAAGGGTCGTCCGGGGTTCGACGCTGACCTTTCGCCGAGTTCCGTTGATCGACAGGGTGATGTCGATGGGATCGGTGCCGAGCATTTCCATGTCCTGGGAGCTCCCCAGGCCGATGGCTTCGGGGCCCTGGACTCCTACGGCCGCCATCGTGAGGCCGGCCCCTTTGAGGAAGCCTCGTCGGCTCAGACGCCCGATGGGGGCTTCGGTGGGTTCTCCGGGACGATCCGGGTCTTTTCTCTTGGGCATGATTCGCTCTCTTCACGGGTGGAACACGTCCGGCAGATGAACGCCGACCATGGTCGGTCCTTTCGAACCGAGATTGTAGCACGGGGAGAAGGAAAGGGATGATTGAAGACGCCTGCGTCAGTCGACAGAATGGCCCGGCGCCCGACTGAAGCCGAAGCCTCCCTCAGGCGCCCGGGCGCCGACCCGCACGAATCCCACTCCAATCGCGAGAATCGCCATGGATTACGCCGCTCAGCTCGAAGAGCTTCTCGGACTCCGGGGGCTCGAATACCGCTACAACCAGTCGAAGAAGGAACTCTTTCACGAGGCCATCGCCAACGACAAGGGGCGTATCCGCAAGGATGGTCCCCGTGACGAGCAAAAAGCCTACGCCACTCAGCTCGGAGACGAAGGGCCTCTCGTCTACTACACCGACCCGGAGGCCACCGGCCGCCGTGTGTTGGACACCTTCGCCGCCGCCTATCCCGAGATCGAGGACAAGGTGTGGTGGAAGTCCGATTTCGGAAAATACGATCCCGACCACTATGAGGGACTTCTGGAGCGGGTCGTCGCCTACCTCAACGAGAAGGGCGGACACCTCTACGTCCAGGACCTCTACTGCGGCCAGGACCCCACGTACGCCGTGCCGTACCGTTTCGTCGGAGAATACGCCACCCACGCACTGTTTTGCCGCATCATGTTCCCCAAGGGGATCGAGGGCGTGGCGGACGAGGACGGTCGCCGTTGGACTCTCCTCAACGTTCCCAGCTTCCTCTGCGAGCCCGACCGAGATGGAAGTCGCTCCGATGCGGCCATCGTGATCGATTTTCGACGTCGCATCGCACTCGTGGCCGGCCCTGCGGACTACTGCGGGACGAACAAGAAGACGATGTTCACGGTCCTCAATTTCATGCTGCCCGATCAGGGTTTCCTGCCGATGCACTGCTCCGCCAACGTGGGCGAGCACAACGATGCGGCCATCCTCTTCGGTCTTTCCGGCACCGGCAAAACGACCCTCTCCGCCGACCCCCATCGCAAGCTCATCGGCGACGATGAGACGGGATGGACGGACGAGGGCGTCTCCAACTTCGAGGACGGCTGCTACGCCAAGCTGATCGACCTGAACAAGGAGGCCGAGCCGGTCATCGCGGCAGCGCTCGAGATGCCGGGGACCCTCATCGAGAACGTGCCGCCGCTTCCGGGCAAGAAGCTCGCCGACACCCATCCGCAAGAGCTCGATCTCACGGACAAGAGCATCACGGAGAACACCCGGTTCGCCTATGGATTGGAATGCAATCCCATGGTGATGGAAGGCGCCAAGGGACCCCATCCCCAGACCATCGTCATGCTGACCGCCGATGCCTTCGGTGTCTTGCCCCCCGTTTCCCTCCTCACGAAGGATGAGGCCATGTACCACTTCGTGCAGGGTTTCACGTCCAAGCTGGCGGGGACCGAGGTGGGGGTGACCGAGCCCAAAGCCGCCTTCAGCGCTTGCTTCGGTGCGCCCTTCATGAGCCGTTTCCCCTCGGTCTATGCCGAGCTTCTGGCCAAGAAAATGGTGGAGGCCGGAGCCCGCTGTATCCTGCTGAACACGGGCTGGACGGGAGGTCCCTACGGCGTGGGCAAGCGCATGTCCCTCAAGTACACGCGGGCCATGCTCAACGCCGCGCTCAGCGGGAAACTGGATGACGTGCCTTGCGACACCCATCCCGTCTTCAAGATGCGCGTTCCCACGACGTGTCCCGATGTTCCGGACGAGATTCTCAATCCGAGGAACACGTGGAGCGACAAGGACGCTTATGACGCCAAAGCGGCGGAGCTTCTGGCTATGTTCCAGAAGAACTACGAAGACAAGAACTTCGGCGAGCTCGGCATCCCGAAGGTCATGTGACGAGGCCCTCGCCCGGGGGAGTTCCCGAGGGAACTCCCCCGCGCACCCATCCCCGCACGTCGTCCCATGTGAAGCCCAGCCATTCCAGCAGGCCTTCCTTGGGATGCGCCTCCTCGCCCGCCAGCCTCATCACCGCGACTTCTCCCAGATGCAGCCACGTCAACTCATCGGGGCTTTGGTCGTCGATGGTGTGGTGTTTCCGCACGGCAAGGACCGTTTCCTCGTCGAAGCCCCACGTGAGCAGAAACGCCGCGCCCAGCTCATCGTGAGAGAATCCGAACACGTCTCTTTCCAGCTCCAGTCGGCTCCCTCCCCGCAACCGAATCTCTTTCTCGATCTCGAGAACGTCGCCGGGACCGTGCCGCAGCATGAGAAGCCGGCCGATGTCGTGAATGAGGCCCCAGGTGAAGACCCGATCGAGGGCTCGCACGTCCGGGACGCCTCCGAGACTATCGCAGAGCGAACCCACGGCGATGGCCACCGCGGCTTCCGCGACGGCGAGGCCGTGCCGCCACACGAGGCTCTTCAGTTGAAGCACGTCCTGATCGCTCGTCTCGACCAAGCGGTAGGCCTCGAGGATTCCCAGAAGCGTTCGGGTCTTGTCCCTCCCCAGGACCAGGACGCACTCCTCGACGCGATCGAGGGCGCTGACGGTTCCGAAGAAGGGGAGACGGCGCATGGACAAAAAGCCCTCCGCGAGAGCCTGGTCCGCGGCGATGCGGGCGCCAACGGCCTCGAGAGGG
>Ga0256832_1001115_pt1 | contig 18090 bp, 10 predicted proteins | sample 134614metaG_FD_190534 | JGI IMG/M metagenome (GOLD analysis project Ga0256832, IMG submission 190534) | Hydrothermal vent microbial communities from Lau Basin, Pacific Ocean - 134-614 | ecosystem: Environmental > Aquatic > Marine > Hydrothermal vents | place: Pacific Ocean: Lau Basin | collected...
CGACACACAAAATTGGTACGAACAATCACTATTTGGCGTAAATATCAACATTCCGATATTTAGCAGTTTTGCCCGTTCGGCACGGGTCAAGCAAGCCAAGCTGGATTTAGAGAATGCTCAAAACGATTTGTCTGAAAAAGCCAAAGAATTAAAACTAAAATTTGATAAAGCCCGTAATGATTATGAACACAGTTTTAAGAATTACGATATTGCCAAAGCCAATTTGACATTAGCTGAAAAAATTGCGAAAAAAGAACAAATTAAATATAAAGAAGGCGTTGGTAACAGCTTTCAGCTCAACCAAGCCCGTATGCAATTATACCAAGCACAGCAACAATATTTGCAGTCAATCATCGAGATTATCAACAAAAAAGTAGTCTTGGAAAATTTGCTCGGAGAATAAACACCGGTCATTTCGGTACGTCCCCCCGACGAAAGTCGGGGGAACACTCAATGACCTATGAAGCAGAAACAAAGGTGACTGAGTGCTGTGAGCATAGCGAACAGTGTACCGAAGTCACCGAAGTGCCGACATCAAAAAACTAAAACATAAATTGGAAAGTTAAAATTATAAAAATAAAAATAAGAAAGTTAAAAGTTGAAAGTATCAAAACGCACTTGGCACTTTCTACTTGGCACTTTCCACTCATATAACCAAATAACCATACATAAATGAAAAAATACATCATCCTAATCAGCCTGCTAACATTAGCAATGGCTTGCAAGCACGAAAAGAAAATAGAAAGTAATTTGCTACAACAAAAGATGCAGATACAAAAACAAATAGACAGTTTACATAATATATTGGAAAAAATCAATGAACAACTCGGCGACACACAAGCCAAAGAGATTCCAAGTATTTCGGCAGTCAAAATTAAACCACAAGCTTTTACGCATTATATTGAATTGCAAGGCAATATCGATACGGACGGCAATGTCATGGTTGTTCCCGAAGTCATGGGAAGCGTCAAAAAAATCTATAAAAACGAAGGCGACCGCGTCCGTAAAGGTGAAACCATTATGCTTTTGGACGATGCCGTTTTGCGTAACCAAATTGGTGAAGTGCAAACCCAATACAGCTTGGCAAAAACGACTTATGAGCGTCAAAAACGTTTATGGGAACAAAAAATCGGTTCCGAAATGGCATTTTTACAAGCCAAAACTAAGAAAAACGCTTTAGTAAAAAAACTCAATACATTGCGGTCACAATTAGCAAAATTCAAAGTCAAATCGCCCATAAGCGGTACACTTGACGACTTGATGATTAAAGAAGGCGAAATGGCAGCACCCCAACGCCCGGTAGCTCGCGTGGTTAATTTAGATAAAGTTTATGCCCAAGCCGATGTAAGCGAAAAATATTTACCCAAAATCAAGAAAGGAACGCCGGTTGTGATTGAATTCCCCGAAATAAACAGTAGCGTGCAAGCACATATTAATTATGTCGGCAATTTTATCCATCCGCGAAATCGTACTTTTAAAATCCGTGTCAATCTGAAAAATACCAAAGGCGATTTAAAACCCAATTTGACCGGCAATATTAAAATTAAAGATTATGAAACCGCTAAGGCGCTGGTCTTGCCGTGGTCTATCGTGCAACAAGATAGAGAAGGTAATAATTTTGTGTTTGTTTTAGAACCTACTAAAGAAACAGGCATTTATAAAGTGGTCAAAAAAGTGGTCCAAACAGGATTGGATTACAAAGGAAAAGTCTTGATTACATCCGGCATCAAAGAAGGCGACCTGATAGCCGGCGAAGCGGCGCGCGGCTTAACCGAAGGCGATTTGGTAAAAATTTTAATTAATAAATAGACACCGGTCATTTCGGTACGTCCCCCCAACTTTCGTCGGGGGAACACACAATGACCTGTGCAGTAGAATTAAAGGTCGCTGAGTGCCCCGACTAAAGTTAGGATGTACCGAAGCCGGTCGCTGAGTGTTCCAAACGAAGTTTGGAATGTACTGAAGCGCCGGTCACCAAATAACCCATTAACCGATTAACCAATATCATCAAATAACAAGATATACAAATGAAAAAACTACATAAAACATTCGGCTTATCAACCGCTGCTTTAAAGAATGATAATACCGTCAAATTGATTATACTTTTGTTGACCATTGGCGGTTTGTTTTCCTATATCAAAATGCCGCGTGAAGCTTTTCCCGACGTAGCAGCACCGGAAGTGTTCGTTACGACGCCTTATCCCGGAAACTCAGCGGAAGATATCGAAAGTTTGATTACCAATCCACTCGAAAAAGAGTTTAAAAAAATCAGTGGGATTGACGAAATCAAATCGACTTCTAAATCCGGTTTTTCCAGTATTGATGTCAAATTCACCTTTGATGTGGACCCCGACCAAGCCCTAGAAGATGTCAAAGACAAAATAGATGATGCAATGGGCGACCGTGATTGGCCCAAAGATTTGCCACAGAATCCGCATGCGATGAAATTGGATTTGTCTGAGTTAAAACCCATTATGAATGTCAATATTTCAGGCGATTACACCGCATCAAAACTCAAGAAATTTGCCGAATATTTACAGGATAAAATTGAACAATTACCCCAAATTTCAGCAGCGGATATTCGTGGAGTGCAAGACAAAGAAGTGGAAGTTGCCGTTGATCTCAACGAAATGTTGAGTCGAGATATTGGTTTTAGCAGTATAGAACGCACCATTAAAAACGAAAACCTGACCATTTCGGCAGGAGACTTGAAAGAAAACGGCGTGCGGCGCAATGTGAGAGTAATTGGCGAATTTAAGTCACCTAAAGAGATAGAAAACCTGATTATTCGTAAGGCAAAAGACAAAGTTACTTACTTAAAAGACGTTGCCAAAGTTTATTACAAACAGCAAGATGCCGAAAGTTATGCACGCGAATTCGGCAAACCGGTAGTCATGCTCGATATCAAAAAACGCAGTGGTGCCAACCAAATAGAAGCCTCGGATGAAATCAAAAAGATTATAGAAGAAACCAAGGCAAAGGTCTTTCCTAAAAATTTGCACGTTTCTATTACTAACGATTTGTCAAACCGCACCCGTACACAAGTATCCGATTTAGAAAACAGTATCATCCTAGGTATGTTGTTAGTCATTGGAATATTAATGTTTTTTATGGGATTTCGAAATGCACTGTTTGTCGGCATTGCCATTCCCCTGTCTATGTTGATGTCTTTTTTGATTTTATCGGCTTTCGGCATCACCTTAAATACCATGGTTTTGTTTGCTTTGGTTTTGGCGCTCGGGATGTTGGTTGATAATGGAATTGTCATTGTTGAGAATATTTACCGCTATCGCGAAGAAGGTTATAAACCCTTTGAAGCGGCTAAATATGCCGTTGGCGAAGTGGCTTGGCCTATTATTGCTTCTACGGCAACAACTTTGGTGGCGTTTATACCTTTGGCTTTTTGGCCCGGTATTATAGGTGATTTTATGCAATATTTGCCCATTACGCTGATTACCGTTTTGTCCTCATCTTTATTTGTAGCCTTGGTCATCAACCCGGTATTGACCAAAAACTATATGCGAATGACCGAAGAAGCACTGCCCGTTCGACGCGTTTGGCGTAATTTCATTTTATTTCTCGTGGCAGGAATTATCGCTTTTGTTATTAAAATATTTGTGATAAAAGACACCTATACAACCGGTAAAAATGCTTTTAATGTTATTGGTTTCCTATTGATTTTATTAGCCTTATGGCAATTGTTCTACAATTTCTTACTCGTCGATGCCATTGCTTGGTTTCAACACAAATTTTTGCCTTGGCTCGAAGAGATTTATGAAAAATTGTTACGTTATGCTTTAAAAGGTAAAAACGTCTATGCCTTCTTTTTCGGAACAATTTTATTGCTTATTGTATCCGGATTATTACTCAAAGTATTTCCGCCAAAGGTCAGTTTTTTTCCCAATACGGAGCCTAATCAAATTTATGTTTATATCGAACATCCCGTCGGTACCGATATTGATGTGGTAGACCAATTTACCAAAAAAATAACTCAAAAAATCCAAAAATATCTAAAAGACAAGCATTATGATTATTTGGTCACCTCCATCATTGAACAAGTTGGTGAAGGCACAGGCGACCCTAATAAAGGTCCACAAGGTGGCAAGACACCGAACCGCTCAAAAATTATTCTCGATTTTGTTGATTATAAATATCGTAAAGGTGTTAACACATCCGTTTTGCTCAATGACATTCGTCGTTTGATTAAAGGACATGCCGGTATCAAGGTATCTGCTGACAAAGACCAACACAAACCACCGACCGGTGCGCCGGTTGATTTGGAATTGGTTGGCGATGATTACGACCAATTACTTGATGTAGCAACCAAAGTCAAAAAATATTTGGACAATGCTCATATTCCCGGAATTGAAGAATTGCAGATAGATGTCGATAAGAACAAACCCGAACTACCGGTATATGTCGATCGCGAAAAAGCCGGACGTCTGGGCATTAAAACCGGACAAATTGGTATGGCAATGCGAACGGCACTCTACGGCAAAGAAGTGGACCGTTACAAAGACGGAGATGACGATTACCCAATTAATGTCCGTTTAGATAAAAAATACCGCTATGACCGTCAGAGTCTGCTTAATCAAAAAATTGTTTACCGTGACCAACAAACCGGACGGATTGTTTCAGTACCGGTATCTGCCGTGGCAAAAATGGGTTCTACATCCAGTTTCAGCGCCATTAAACGTAAAGATTTAAAACGGGTGATTGCCATAACTTCTAATGTATTGGAAGGTTATAATGCAAATGAAATTGTGCAAAAATTAGAGAAACTGATGAAACTCTATAAGTTGCCTAATAACATCTCTTACCAGTTTCAAGGCGAACAGAAGGAAATGAAAAAGAATATGAGTTTCTTAGCCAAAGCCTTGATGATTGCTATCTTTTTAATCTTTTTGATTTTGGTCACACAATTTAACTCAATGACGACGCCATTTATCATCATGATGACGGTTATTTTGAGTATGATTGGGGTTTTTCTCGGTTTGATTATTTTGCGCAGTGATTTTATCGTGGTTATGACGATGATCGGGATTATATCATTGGCAGGCATTGTGGTCAATAATGCCATCGTTTTGCTCGATTACACTTTGTTGACCATTAAACGGAAACGCTTGGCAGAAAATATCGATGAAGATGCCCAGACTCCCTTACATATTGTTCATGAAAGCATCGTGGAAGCCGGTAAAACACGTCTGCGACCGGTTTTATTGACAGCCATAACCACCGTACTGGGTATGGTACCTTTGGCTATCGGACTGAATATTGATTTTATCGGTTTACTGACGCATTTTGACCCGAATATTTATCTCGGTGGAGAAAACGTCGCTTTTTGGGGTCCTTTGGCAAAAGCCGTCATCAACGGATTGAGCTTTGCAACCTTTTTAACTTTGGTTATTGTACCGGTTATGTTTTTTATTCAATACAGGATTAAACAGCGGTTTGGTTGGAAGTAATATAATGCCTTGTCTTACATTTTGTTGACTTTTTGAGTCAAGCGTTCTTTATTCTACATTCAAATAAAGGTTCTTTTGTTGGTGTTTTATTTGATCGCTGTAGATACTAAAAATAACCGGTTTTTTTGGTTATTTATGTGTCAACAGGATGAAGATTCCGATGAAGCTGAGACATAATTAATACTATACTTCTAAATATTTCATAAATTCAACGAATTCTTCATATGATTTTTGAGAAAGAGGCATCGTATTACAATGTCTAAAAACTTCATTATTAATGGTCAGCTTTTTTAACTGTCTCAAATCGCATAATGAATCTAAAAATTTATTTATTTTTAAAATATCTTCATTAATATCAATTTCATTATTCAAAAATTTATCAATTTTTATACCTTTATACAAAAGTTTTTCAGAAAGGTATTTTATATGACATGATAAAGTCCAGGTTCTTTCATTATTTTTTCTAATTCCTTTCCTATATTCTTTTATTGCAATACCAATATCAAAAAAAAATTTGTCAAGAAAAGTGTGTTTTCTAATTTTAATTAGTTTAAAACAAGAATTTGTATCTTGATAAAAGATCTTTTTCCCTACTTTTTTATATCCCAACTCAAATAATTTTGAACCAATCTTTTCTCTTACTTTTTCTATGCTCATAATCTTTATTTCTTATTTATCATTAAATCCGCAACAAGATATAAAACTTTTTAAAATCACTTTTAACCCATATTTATTAAGTGGAATTCAGAGTAAAAAAGAAAAAACATTTCTTTTTGTCTTCTAATAGATGATAAAAAAACCTTTGCACTTTAAGACAACTTAAGCAGTTTGTTTACAACAAAAAAACATAACCTTCCGGTTATCATTAACGTTTATTTAACAACAAAACGCACCTATTCCTGTATTTGAACTTTATTGTCCAATTTTATGCTAAATTAATCTGTAATACGGTCGATTTGTGTAGAGTTATAACACCCATTGTCAACCTTAATACACCAATTTTCCGGTAACGGCTATAAAACGAAAAACAAAACAAAAAATTTGTTAAATCCCCCTCTAAAACAATTATTTTCGTTATCATTAAACAAAAAATTTCAACCAAATGTCCGAAAAATTTCGCTGGAAATATCGTACAACCTCACATCGTTTAAAAAATTTGATTTCGCATCCGACGGTGCATATTTCATCACCATTGTAACCAAAAATCGCGAAATTTTTTTTAACGAAATTACCACGACCGCATTATCAATAACGATGACGAATTAAACCGCATCCGCGAATATATAATTCACAACCCGCAAAGGCAAGAACGCGACAGAAATAATCAGGGATTGTAGTTGTGAATAGAGATATTTTTATCACCGCCACGCCGCCCATCGCGTAAAAATGTCAAAATTATGCATCTCTACGCGGTACGTATCATAATTCATTACAAAAAAAATCCGTAATTTTAACCCGCAAAATCTAAAACTTAACCGATGAAAAAATATGACAATTGTACCGGCGACAAATTTATTCCTTCCATTTATGATAACTGCAAAATAGATTTTACCGAACAAAAAATGTTTTTCGGTAAAGGACGTAATCTCCAACGATATGATGTTCAAAAATATCCGTTTTATGAAGATTTATCCCAAAAAATGCTCAGTTTTTTTTGGCGTCCCGAAGAAATTTCTTTGATTAAAGATGTGAATGATTTTGCCGAATTATCAGATCATGAAAAATTTATTTTTACAGAGAATTTAAAATACCAGATTCTGCTAGACAGTGTCCAAGGACGGTCTCCGTTTTTGACCTTTGGACAAGCCGTTACCTTGCCGGAAGTCGAAGAAGCCATTATTATTTGGGATTTTTTCGAAACTATCCATTCCATGTCCTATTCTTACATCATTAAAAATGTTTATCCGGATCCAACCAAAATTTTTGATGAGATCATGGAAAACAAGATGATCGAAGAACGGGCAGGAGCTGTAACCCAATATTATAATGATTTTTACCGGAACATCATTAAATATCAGGCTCAAGAAATGGGAATGACCGCAGATAAACCGGTTACTTTAGAACAACTCAAAAAAGACCTCTATTTGGCTTTAGTGTCTGTTAATATTTTGGAAGGTGTCCGTTTTTATGTTTCATTCGCTTGTGCTTTTAGTTTTGCCGAAAATAAAAAAATGGAAGGCAATGCTAAGATTATCAAATTTATAGCACGTGACGAAAATGAGCATTTAAAAATGACACAACGGATTATCCGTGATTTGCGAACACATAAAGATGAGGGCTTTGCAGAAGTCATCCGCGGGTTAGATGAAGATGTTTACAAACTGTATAAAGATGCTGCTGAGCAAGAAATGCGTTGGGCGGAGCATTTATTTAAAGACGGCTCTATTATCGGATTAAACGATAAACTTTTGATACAGTATATGAAATGGTTAACCAATAATCGTTTACAAGCCATTGGTCTTAAACCTATTTACGAAGAAACTAAAAATCCGCTTAGTTGGATGAACCACTGGCTACGTAATGATGCTGTTGAAGTATTACCTCAAGAAACAGAAATAACCTCTTATGTCGTTGGAGGTATCGATATGGAAGTCAATGATGATGATTTTGATATTTAATTGATATGATGCTGCTATAATTCTATTTCGACATAGTTCACGACTTTTACCGGAGAAACTCCAAAAAATCCCTTGTCATTTTAAACGCAGTGAGAAATCTAAAAAAAAAACCGGATATCATGATGTTATCCGGTTTTTAATTAATTATTTTTGTTTAAAATTATTTCACAATAATCTTTTTAATCTTACCTGCTTCATCATTACCAATTCTTAATAAATAAACGCCTTTAGCAACATATTGCAGATTTAAATCATAAGTATAATTACCATTATGGTTTTTTAGATTATGATTAACAATTTCTTTTCCACCGATAGTATATATCTTGATGCTCACATCTTTTCGATAATTAGGACTTTTTAAAGTTACTAAAAAATGATTATTATCTAAGGTTTGAAGTGTAATTTGGTTGCCATCAAATACATCTATACCGGCACCATTTAAGATATTGACTTTATAATCTTCTGTTTCACCGTAGGATACATCCGTACATGCATCGGGGACTGGATCTTGCCAATTGGTCCTCAATCGCATTAAATGTTCGCCATTATATGCATTTGAAGGAATATCAATGGTAAATGTATTAGTGTAACTACCTGATCCGGAGCCACCTGAGCCAAATTCATAGTCCGGAACAATTACTTCAGATGCATCAAATGAGAAATCATCATTAAAATCTATCCAAGCTGTAAAATGTTCTTTTGAATAGCCGACTGTAACTGTCATATCATAGGAGTTTCCGGCTTGTAAATCGGTTGATATTGAAGTAAAATCCGAATATCCTGTACTATTACAACTTGAATTATTGTTAATAGTACCAAATTGTACATTGGTAATTTCATCACCATAGCTGCAATTTCCTGAAGGTTGACACATATTATGTGAAATAGTAGTTGAATAACTATCATTGGATGTATCGGCATCGCTTGGTAAATGAGTTTGCGCTGTTAAACTATGGTTTCCAATTTGAGAGAAATCACCGGTTTGACTAAAGGTATAAGTTCCGGTAGAATTTGCAGCAAAAGGTCCCGGAGCTGTTTCGTTGACGGTTTGACCATCCAAAGTATAACTTACCGGCACATTGGATTGCTGAACACCACCGAAATTGGTTATTTCTATCTGAATAGGTTCCCCGTTTCCTAATCCTGAACCCGATTGCGGACTTAAAATATTTGTAACGCCTGTATCATTCGGATATAAATTGGTAACATTTACACTCGCTGAATCATTGGTGCTGTCTTGATCATTACTTAAAGCAGTTGATGCCGTTATGGTATAAGTATGTCCTACCATAGACAAATCTGCTGTTGTAGCAAATGTAAAATTGGCTGTTGCACCGGGTGCAATAGTCCCATTATAATTTTCGGTAATAACACTCCCATTATCTATTTGATATTTGACAGAAAAATTACTGATACTTTGTAAACCGTAATTGGTGATGGTTACACTAATTTGTTCATTATTACTTAAAACCCCGCTAACCGGTGCTATGATATTCGAAATACCGGCATCATAATTATAATCGAATGCAAATCTGAATTTTGCAACTTGATCCGCTCTACCTTGATTGGTAAAATACTCACTGATAAACCAAAAGGTTTTACCATCTGTAGGATCAACAGTTAATTGCGCATAATCTCCGTAGCGGCTGTATGGATCAGAATTGATGCCGGGGGTAACTATATCGGGAGTAATTGTCATTTGATTTAAAGGATCATTTGCCATACGTCCGGTGTAGTGTAACTCCGGAACTTGGTCATTATCAACAATAGTATAACCTAAAGCTATATTTCCAAATCTATCCATATTGATTGAGCCGGCAAAGGTATTGTGATTACTAGGGTCCATAAAAGTACCTTCTTGATAGATAGTCCAAGGATCACCATCATTATTTTGACGCAATTCATACCAGCGAATACCGGCTTTTCCTTGATTGTCAGTGTTAACTACAAAATTTAAAACAACCGAATTATAATTAGCAAATCGTCTGTAATTAGTCATAAACATAACAGTTGCTTGCAAAGCATCAATATCTGTTCCATTGGGTTGTGGTAAATTTGAAAAACTTCCATTGTCAAAAACAGCATTAAAGGCGGCGGTAGGCAATTGTTGCGGGGTACTGATGGTTGAATTGCCGGGGTTAGCCCAATCCATATTGATATTCCAAATTTTTAAATGATCTTGGTTGATACCCGCCCATGAATCATCTTGCATATATATGATAGGCGCATTGCCGGCAGGGGGCATTTGATTACCATTTATATTAAATCCTGAAGGCGAGTAAAATCCATTGGTAGAAATGCCGGGTAAGGGGAAACCGACTATTCTAGCAGACGTATTACCGGCAATCATTTGGTCTCTTTCCATGACATAAACCACATTACTGGTATCTGCCGAACCGGAATCTTTATTGGAAGTAATATAATAACCATCACTCCAAATTGAAAATTTTGGGTAATCGATAAAATTAGTACTGGAAGTTCCCGGTATTTCAAAAGCATAGATATACCAGCCACCATTGACAGGGTCGGGCGTTTGACTGACAGCTACCAATAATTTGTTGGGTGTTGATGAAACATCAAAATTGGTAATTACAAACTTGTCTGCAAATTGATCATATAAAACAATAGGATCACCATCACTGGTATGTCCCGGAAACAAAGCGCTTAAAGCTGTTTCATTGACTAAAACATTGCCGTTTTTATCAAAAATTTTAAAAGCGGTATTGTAAGCCATAACATAATGGTTAGGACCGGCTGCTCCGGTAGGATCTGATGGTATAGCGCCATCATGAGCTGCTTCAAAAGTTAATAAAGGACTTCTTACAGGATGTGACAAACTGCGTCTCTGTACCTGTAATAAAGGGTCTATAGCTTTTGGCAATCCTTTACCCGGAACGACAATATTTTGCCCGGAACGACGCTTAGGATTTACTTCTCCTTTTTTTATCGGACGAGGTAAGGTTTTAAAAGAACTTAAGGGCGGAACATATTGCACCGGCGCCGATAAGGTTACAAAATTTGCCTTCTGTTGAGCAGTCATTTTAAAACTGAAAACGAAAGCCATAGATAATAATATAAATACTTTTAATTTCATAGAATGTTTGTTTGTTGTTACTATATTTTAAAATGAGTTCAAATTTATAAAGTTTTATATCAAAATTTTTTAAAAAAAAACAAATCTTATTTATATTGGATAATAAATAATTTTTTAATAAAAATTTGATTATTATTAATTAAATTATAAAGTATTAATCTTTATTTTTAATGAAATTATGGAAATTGAATATTAAATTATATTATCATAAATTTAATTTTTTCTCAAATGTTATTTTGTGACAAATTTCATTTTTGACTTTTTGGTTTTGGCTCTAATCTCGGTTTTATAGCATGACAGATTTGATGGGTTCTTATACTGCTTACATATTCAATATAGTCCAACAAATTATACTTGTTTCAATTAGTATAGGCATATCTTATACCTGGCTGTCCCGATTTATCGGGAACTGTCGGGAATTCTCTATCCTATCGGATTAAATGATGTTTGAATTTGGTATAACAAGCAAAAATTAAGATACCGGTTTTCTTTGATAAGTTTTCTTTCAAATATGATATCAATACACTATAGAAGCAATGTTACCATAATTAAAAAAGTAGAGACATTCATTAACTGATTAGCATATGACTAAATATAATCGAAACATCAGTTTTTCTTAAACCACAAATAGTATAAATTAACTAATGATATAAAAGCATTACTGATAATAACCGGATAAGAATGCAACATAAAACCATATACAACAAACATCAAACAGGCAAATGTATTAATGATACGTAATTTCTTTATATCCTTCATTAAAAAAGAAACCATTAAGGTCACCATAGCAATATAACCAGTCCATTCTACAATATTTTCATTCATAATTAATAAATTTTTTAAGCCTGCAAATGTACAATGAATTTTAGTTTATTTCAATTGAGAATGTATTAAATAATCAAAATATTCGTGCAGTTTTTCACCTAATATTTTATGGTTCATTTCATAAATATCAAAAAGCTTTTGTTCCATCTTTTTTTGATTAGTCAGTAAAGCATTTTCTCGTTTCGTAATTTTCAATCTACGTTTTTTGATAAGAAGGGCATATTTTTTATCTACTTTTTTGGCATCTTTGGTAAAAATATTGAAAAAATGTTTTTTGTTTCCTTTAAATTTATCAAAATGATGCTGTAACGCAGATTGATAATTGTTAAAATTATTCAAATCTCCTGAAAAATATCCAATGCCATTATACAAAGGCACAAACATATGCGTACAAGGGTGTACGAAAGAAATCCAAATTGGATTGAGTGCATCGGGAGCATAATCTCGGAGCTGTGCCACCAAGCCATATTGTGTACTTTTGGCACAAATTGCCCGATGCGTTTGATGTGGAGAACCTAACGTATAATCTTTGCTTTTATCTAGTTCAGTCCCTTCAAAATGAGAGCGCAAAATATTGAATAAATCCGGTAATTTGATTAAATCTTTGGCATAAAAAGAGAAGGGGAGCTTATCGGTTATAGTATATTTTGTGTCAGACAGTTTGTTTATAGCATCCCAATGTCGTTCTATATTTACCGGATGATGCAAACTTTGTCTGGTAGCGTATGCTTGTCTAAAATTAAAATCTTCGTCATTACCTTCATACCAACGTCGCTTGCGAGCATAATCGATAATATCTTTTGAACCATAAAAATTTAATGTGTCTTTTAAATTGATTTTACCAATCGTATAGTAGTTAGGGATAATAGCTACTTGATCATCGGGAACGCGTTGTGCAACCCAATGTTTTCCCATGACAGCCGCCAGCATCCATGCTTCGTTTTTATCAACAATACTATAAGTGCGTCCTGATGATGCATAACCATATTTCTCAATCAATTTTCCCCCTATTTTTACAGCTTCTCTTGCAGTTTTTGCCTGCAAAGCTATAGCTCTTCGTAGCCAATAACCAATACCCCCATCGGTTAAGTCTGGGCGATCTTCTTTTGAAAGACACTGGTTAGAAACAATAGTAACACCATATTCATTCTGATAAGAATCTGAAAATGTCATGCCGGGCATTTCTATCCAAATCATAGCAAAAGTCGTAGGTGAAAGGTGTAAAATACCACCATTTTTCATTTTGACCTCAATAGAATCTTTACTTTCAACTCGGGGAACTTTATACAAATTAACAGTTTGGTCACCACCATCGTCTTCATTGTGTGCCAATAGTACAGACTCATCCTCTGTGGCATATTTGCCGGCTAATACCGTAAAACAATTAAAATTATCTTGAGCAAAAATTTGAAAAGATAACAAAAGAAGACCGGAAAGAATAAAAGCTCTCATATACTGATAATTTGATTGGAAACAAATTTACAAAAAATACACAATCACAAAAATATTGGTATGATGCAGACTTACTATAAGGAGATAAAGTCCTTACAATCATTGATAATAATCAAATCACTATTTTATAAATTGAAGTTATAAAAATCTTAACAACTATCAATCAAATTAATACCATACCGGAAAATATTGGGGTTTTATCCTTAATTTTGCGGTTTGAAAAGAAATTTTATGCGAAAACAACCAGACAAAATAGAATTAATGGCACCGGCAGGAAGTTGGGAAGCACTCCAAGCTGCTATTGACAATGGTGCGGATTCTATATATTTCGGCGTGGAACAACTCAATATGCGAGCCATGTCGAGTATTAATTTTGAATTGGATGATCTACCCGAAATAGTCAGCCGTTGTGAACAAAATGGCGTCAGGTCTTATTTAACCTTAAACACCATTGTTTATGACCATGATTTATTGATGGCAAAAAAACTGATTCAAGCCGCCAAAGATGCCGGTGTGAGTGCCGTGATTGTGGCAGACCAAGCTATAATGTTTATGGCGCGCGAAGCCGGATTGGAAGTACATATTTCTACGCAAATTAATATAACCAATGTCGAAACATTAAAATTTTACAGCACATTTGCCGATACTATGGTGCTCAGCCGGGAATTGAGTTTGAGACAAGTCAAACATATAACCGAACAGATTGAAAAACAACAAATCAAAGGACCGTCCGGGCGCTTGATTGAAATTGAAATTTTCGGACATGGTGCCTTATGTATGGCGGTTTCCGGCAAATGTCATATGAGTTTACATACCTATAATTCGTCAGCCAATCGTGGTGCCTGTAAGCAAAATTGTCGTAAACCCTATATTGTTATTGATAAAGAATCGGGGATTGAATTGGAAATCGACAACGAATATATCATGTCGCCCAAAGATTTGATGGTATTGGATTTTTTAGATCAGGTCAAAGATGCAGGTGTTAAAGTCCTGAAAATCGAAGGGCGCGGACGGGCGCCGGAATATGTGGCAACTACGGTTAAAACGTATCGCGAAGCAATCAATGCACTATATGACGGAGGTTTTACCTCCGAACGGATTGAAAGATGGGTAAAACAACTGGCAACAGTTTATAATCGTGGTTTTTGGAGCGGCTATTATCTAGGAAAAAAATTGGGCGAATGGACCACTCCCGGATCACATGCTACCCAAAAGAAAATTTACATCGGTAGGGGCTGGCATTATTATCCCAAAGCCAAAGTTGCGGAATTTAAACTCGAAGCTTTTGATTTGAAACAAGGAGATAAAATCTTGATTACGGGACCAACGACAGGGGTAATTGAAACCGTAGTAGATCAAATGTATGTCAATGACCAACCCGGTACTAAGGCACAAAAAGGTGATGTGGTATCTATCAAAATAGATAAAAAAATCCGGCTTGCCGATAAGTTATACAAACTGGTTAAAAACGAGATTTAGGAAATGTCCAAATAAAAAAGGATGCATCTCAGCATCCTTTTTTATTAAAATTTAGTTTTATTAAAACGGTAAATCATCCGCTCCGTCATCCTCGCTAAAATTATCAGCCGGTTCAAAACCGTCATTAACCGGTGGTGGTACGTCTTGAGGCGCTTCGGTATTGAGCTTGGTAATACGCCAACCTTGAATTGAGTTAAAATACTTGGTTTCGCCTTGCGGACTAATCCACTCACGGCCTCGCAAATTAATACTGACTTCTACTTCATCACCTACTTTAAATTTATCAAGTAAATCCGTTTTGTCTTGTACAAATTCGATATTGATAAATTGCGGATACTGTTCATCGGTCGTTACGACCATTTCTCTTTTTCTGAAACCGTTACTGCCATAAGTTTTGGTTTCGGTAATCAATTTGATTTTTCCTTTTACTTCCATGATGTATAATTGTTATTTAATATATTTTTTAGGTAAAGGTGCATGTGACACCACCCCGTGATTTTTGTATTTTTTACTACCTTCAAAATAATTGTATGTCATAACCAAAAACAGCAAATACAAAGCTGCCAAACTACCGATGACGACATCGTAATAAGCTTGAGAAGTCAAAGCAATTCTGATAAAAATAGTCGCCAAAATAAATGCCGAATAACGATACATTGTTTTGTAATCCAAAGCATATCTTATGGTAATGAGCAAAACCAAAATATCACTGAAAATCAGAATACTGAAAAACGTATGAAAGGAAGCAACATAAATACTACTGACAATCAGGTTGTTAAAATCACTCAACACAATCCATAAAAAGGCAATCAATAATAATAATGAAATGCCGCGTTTAAATCGCACAAAATTGCGCTGTGCTCTCTCGGTATGACAAATAATGATATGACGTTGTTTTTTGTAAACTATTCCGATAATAAAATAAATAAATAAAGACGATGCTCCGTAAATAAACATATGTTCCACGGGCTTAACCATTTCATGCCAGTCGAGCGAATGTACATTAGAAAACTCTTGAAAACCATGCCGCAAAAAGATTAATGATAATAACTCAAACTGCTTGGTCACCGATTTGGCAACCGATTTGGGCAAAACAAAAATCATAGAAATAATCTCGGTCAAAAGCAACATGGTAAACGATACTTCAATACTAAAAAAGGGATTAGCAAATGCCTTTAAAAGTCCTTTTGCCGGTAAGATTTCATTTTTTATCAAAAAATACAAAACCAATGACAATAAAAATACCGATACCAGAAAGTTACTGATAACCCGATGCATACGCTCTGTTTCCCAAACATCTTTGATTTTGAGATAAAGTTTTTCACCAAAAATAAGAATCTTGTCCATCATAGCAAGCCTCGATTAAATAATCGTACCGGTTTCTTTTTGCAAAGATAATTGAAAAATATAACAGTAGAAATTATACATGATTCTTAATAAAAAATGGTTTTGAATCATATGAAATTCAATATCGGTACTATAAAATTTCCACTGTACTCACACCATTACTTTTTTTGTTGACACGTATTTGTCGGGGGATACGTTCTTTCAGCGTATCAACATGAGATATAATACCAATCATTTTACCTTGTGATTGCAAAGTTTCAAGTGTTGAAATGACGGTTTCCAAAGTATCACTGTCCAAAGTGCCAAAACCTTCGTCTATAAACAACGAATCGATGCGAACGTTTCTACTGGCTAAGTCTGACAAGCCCAACGCCAATGCCAAACTAATGATAAATTTTTCACCACCGCTCGAGGTTTCCACCAAACGCATTTGGTCGGTTTGATAGTGGTCGATGAGATAAAAATTCAGCTCTTCTCTGGATTTGTAAGTATCGGGCATTTTTAGAGAATAGCGTTTGTTTAACCGGTATAAATGCCGGTTTGCCAAGTGCAACAATTGTTTGAGTGTCAATCGTTGTACATAAACATTAAACGCATCTTGTGAGCCTCCGATGATTTTGTATAGCTCTTGCCACAGATCATAAACTTTTTGCTGTGCGTCTATTTGTTTGATAATTTCTTGGTTACGCGCGCGAATTTCGGCATCTTTCCGGTATTTTTCGCCAATTTCGCCGGTTTCACGCAACAAAGCTTCTTGTTGTACACTTAATTCTTGAAGTTTGGCTTGATTATCGGATTCCGTTATATCAAAAGTTTTTAGTGTTAAGTGTTGATTTAAAACGTTTTGTGTTTCTTTTTTAAGTGTGTTAATTTCTATATTTCGTTTGTCAATTCTTTTTTTGAGTTCTTGATACTGCTGTTTGCGTTCCGGCGCAAGCAAAGCTCGTTGCACCGCTTGCATACTGTCAAACCGGCTGTCTTTTAATTGCGATATTAAGCTTTGCCGTTGCGTTTCCAATTCCATGCCAAGCGCTTCTACTTCCTGACGAAGTTTTTCTTGCAAAATCTCTTGTTCTCTTTTGGCTTGCTGCTTGATTTGTAGTTGTTCTTTAAGCATCTTTTGTTTTTCAAGTAATGTATCGCGTTTGCCGGTAAGTGTTTTTCTATGTTGCTCAACACTGATGTCCAAAGGCAAAATAGCCTTGCGTTCCGACTTTAATTCTTGTATTTGTTGCGCTATTGCTTGCCGCTGTGTCGTTAGTTTTTGTTGGGCTGTTTCCAGTTGTGCAATTTGCTTGATGAGATTCTCTTTGGCTATCTTATGTTTATCTATATCCAACTTTAACTCTGAAATAGTTTCTTTTTTACTATTGTATTTATTGATTTCTAATTTAATAGAATCGATAAAAGTTTCCAAAGTTTCCGGTTGTGGAAAATTGTATCCAAAACTTTGCAATTCCGGTTTTAGCAAGCCTTCAATCTCTTGATTTTTATGTTGTAAGTCGGCTATTAACTTTTGTTTTTCGGTAATTTCTTTTTGATAAATTTTTTGACTTTCTTGTTGCTGACCGATTAATTTTTCCAAACGATGCAATTCATCCGTTAGTTTGCTCATTTTTTGATTGACATCATTTTTTTCTATTTGAAGTTTTTGCGCTTTATTAAGTTGATTATCAACATCTTTTAATTTTATTTTGGCTTGTTGATATTGAATTTTTATTTGTTCGCCATGATTAATTTCCACATCGAGTTGCAGCGTTTGGGCTTCGGACAAAATCTGCTGTTTTTTGGTTTGTAATTCCAAAAGTTG